>Ga0105055_10012676_pt1 | contig 10219 bp, 5 predicted proteins | sample BON03_FD_78090 | JGI IMG/M metagenome (GOLD analysis project Ga0105055, IMG submission 78090) | Freshwater microbial communities from Lake Bonney liftoff mats and glacier meltwater in Antarctica - BON-03 | ecosystem: Environmental > Aquatic > Freshwater > Ice > Glacier meltwater | place: Lake... | reverse complement strand
GGTTCTTGGTGTAGGGTGATGGGTTGGGGGGAGTGGGGGGGCTTGTGTGGCATTAGTTGATGTCGTATGACTTGGGGTCGTGGCCCCCCCTCCGGGGGCTTGTGGGGCATTAGTTGATGTCGTAGGACTTGTAGTAGTAGTAACAGTTGCCCACAACCCCTCCCCCACAAGGGGGCCCCCCCTCCAGGTCCCCGGAGGGGTTGTGGGCGGGGCTTGTGGGGAATTAGTTGATGTCGTATGACTTGAGGTATTAGTAGGAGTTGTGCCCCCCCCCTGGTGGGCAATAGTTGATTTCGTAGGACTTGGGGTATTAGTAACAGTTGTGCCCCCCCCAAAAGGGGGGGCAGTAGTTGATGTCGTAGGTATTTGGGTAGTAGTAGAAGTTGCCCACAAGGGTGGGGGAGGGGCTTGTGGGGCAGTGTTGGAAGTCGTCAAATTCGGAAAGGTGGTTTCTTGAATTATATTTGACATTGTGACAATATTTCGTAGAATGACAGTATTATTCGAAGCTGCATTCAAAATGGATAAGACACTGTCAATCGACATGGCTGACCGAACGCGAATCTCGTCTTCTATAGTGTCTGAAATAATCGAAAATGAAGTTCTACGGTAATCTGGACTCGAGCTGTGCAAGTACTCCAGATTTGTGATACTGGATATCGGATGGCTGAGGAAAATACCTGTTCGTGTCCGAATGTCGAGTTCCAGAATTGGCATTCTTGGATGGATGGGCAGTGAGTTTCCGCTCTTGAGAAGACGTCGATTGTTTGTAGTAGTTGCATCTTCACATCCGTTTGGCAGACAAATACATCCACAAAAACACCCACAAATATCACACGCATTTTCATCTATACAATAAAGAGCATTGTTCGGATTACTGTAAAAATCGTCGCATGTCTGGGCAGGATACTCAAAAAGATGTGCTGGAAGCCGAGGGTTGGAAAGGTATTTACACGTGTCGAATAAACGCATTGTACTATGTACAACTGGTATATCTTGTATTTCATTCCATTCAAACTCCAAAAAACGCGGTATTTGGACGGTTTGAATTCGAACCACAATTTGCACAGCACCCTCATCGGATGATATTTCCATAGGTAATGTAAGTGCTTGGCCCGTTTTTGCCCATTGAAAGTATGATGTACATTGTGCACATTGCTTTTCTTTATCAAGGCCACACCAATTATTTGGGGGACACAACTCGTGATTATGTCTTGTTGTGGTAATGTGTATAGAATCAATCAATCCCAATTCGAGCCTGGAAATACGGACTCGAAGATGATTCGGAGACTGCAATGTAAACGAAAGGACTGAATGGGCTAATACATTGAAGCATTTAACTGTACCAGACCTGCCTGTGCGGTCGTATGTGTATGATTGCGAGCTACGGACTGACGGGGTTTCGTATGATCCGAATTTCAGATCACTGTAGCGTACCGCCGTTGTCGCTGCAGGTAGTTGTACGACGATAGGCGCAGGGTTCTTTAAGTGGATGATTTGAAATGCACTCGGTGCTGCCACCGTATTTTCAACCTCTGTCCATTCAAAATTAAAAAATCGATTGTAGTCAACATCCGACTCAATCGATTCAGCCTGCCCAAACGACGACGATATATAACCAACTTGTATTATCCCTTCATCTGAGAGCAATTGGAGTGGTAGTAATGGAACTACATCATGTATGCGAACTCCTTTTTTAACCTGTTGATACATGCTACATTTGTCACATATGACGTGTGTGTCGAATCCATCAATTTTCTCAACACAGAGTAAATCAGGAGGACACGAATCGTAATTTGCTGTATTTGTTATGACGAATAGTCGGTCTTGTTGAATCATAACTGCAGATGTAATTCTAAGCTGTAGTTTTCTGGTGGATTGTATAGTCCACAAGCAAAATGTTTCAAATTTTATACTCCTGACGTCTACTGCCCCAGACAACACGTTTGGTCCTATTCTGTAGGATGAAAAACTGAGACCACGTTCATCCCGCGACCAAATCGGAGTGAGTATTCTCTCGCTGTACGTTACGGTTGCTACTTCTACATTACAAGTCGCGTTACATCCATCTCCGCTGTTGTGGTTTCCGTCATCACAATCTTCTTTGCCCTGTATCAGAACCCCGTCACCACATACAACTGTGCATGTCGACTTTGCGCATGTTACACTTGAACATTGCTCACCAAACTCAATGTGACAATTGTGACTGCATCCATCTCCGTCTTTTTGATTTCCATCGTCACAGTACTCATTTCCTGCAAGAATTCCATCTCCGCAAGTTGTGCTGCAGGAAATACCGTTACATACATACCCACACTCGAGAGCACATGAACCAGAACACCCATCTCCACTGGCTTTGTTGCCATCGTCACATTGTTCGTTACGGGTTTGGTTGGCATCACCGCATACCTCCTGGCACGTAGATTTCGAGCAAGATTCATTGTGTGTACACGCATACCCGATTTCGATTTTGCACATCGAGTCACAGCCATCACCAGGCACGATATTGCCATCATCGCAAGCTTCATTTGCAGATTTCAAAGAGTCGCCACACAAGGTAACGCAGCTATGTGTACCATTGACACAGTGATAGCCACACTCTACAACGCAAGAAGAGGAACAACCGTCATTCGATAGTTGGTTGCCATCATCACAGCGTTCAAGCGCTTCCATTTTTCCATTGCCACATACGGGGCATCCGCATGCGCAAGGGCATCGACTGCATGTTTGGTATACATTATTGTCGAGTTGGCAGTACGTGTTCCAATTGTTCAATGTTGCATTTGAATACTGCACGCAGCCGACGTTGCCAAACAGACCTGAGGTGATTATATTGTCAGGGCAACTTTGGTCGTCGAAAACTTCAAGACTGCTCGGCGTTTCAGTGAGTCTCCACGTGCCCGTGTATCCATTTACTGCGTACTGTCTTTGTGCCACATTGTACCATTCCATATTGCTCTGAATAATGATTCGCATGAATCCCGTTGTGCAATTAACACTTGGTAGAGGCTGTATGTCGTGACTGTGTGTATACGACATTATGGTTTTGGGAAATCGACATGTAATATCCCGGCATGTTTGAATGACGAGCGTGACTTCCAGACTCTGAGTTATCGGATATCTTTCCACATCCATGAAAACATCGACACTGTTGATGGCAAACTCGATGACGGCCAGTGAAGAAATCAACCATGCGCATCGGAATCCTTGGTGAGGCCGACTCTCGTCCAGACTAGTAGGCCCGAATCCAGGGCCGTCGTCCACATAGCCTACAAATTCTCCACTAGAAACACCACCCGAGTCACAAGGACAGCCTCCCTGACATGTCACAGTCGCGTTGTATGTAGGCAGCCGACAAGAGGATGCGCATTCACAAGGGCATTTCGAGCAAGTCTGGTCTGCTGTACAAAAGGCGTTCCACGAAAATGGCGTTTCTTCCGCATATTGACGACAGCCAACATTGTAATACAATCCCGATGTCACATTCGAACTGCACTGTGTTGCAATAGGCGTATCAATGGCCCTCAAAGATATTTTGTTGAACAATCGCCAGTCAATGGTGAAATGTTGTGCATGGTCCTGGTAGTACACGTCTTCTTTGTATGATATGCGCATGAAGCCTGTATCAGAGGTGTAGACACACAATCCATTTTGCCCAAGCTGTCCATTTTCACATTCTCGATTCGGATACCTTGTCAAAATTTCCGGGTTTCGACACGTAGGATCTCGACACCGCTCGATACGCAATGAGGTTGTATTCGAGTATTTCAGTGCAATAAACTCGATTCGTATCGTACTTGTAGAGTCGATGAGCCACTCGCACCCACCAGCGTTTGTGTTTGGGACGCGTGTGTAAGATATGGTACCCATAATGGAAAGAGTTAAGCTTTGACAAGCACAGCTGCCAGAACCCGAGACTCGCGCGACCGCTCCCCCATACTCAATCTCGTTTTTGCACGTTGGGCTACACCCGTCCCAAGACACTATATTACCGTCGTCGCATTCTTCATCTGTTGTGCGGATACCGTCACTGCATACCGTCTTGCATTCACTGGTTGTACAATGCGGTCCTGCTTGTATCGATGTACATCTCCATCCAACTTCGATTTCGCATTGTGAATTGCAGCCGTCTGAATTATTCTGATTTCCATCATCACACTCCTCAATCGAAGTCTTTTTACCGTCACCACATGTTGTGCTACAAGTATCTCTGTATTCTGTAGAGTTGTCTGTACAGTTTAGAACACAGGTATCAAACGTACGGCCACACACTACGTTGCATGCATCATTTGCATTAGCCCCACGCTGGCATTCCCAGCCACAAGTGACCAAACAGTCCATACAGCCATCATTTCCATTCATACCGTTGTCACATTGCTCGTTTGATGAGTGGAATCCGTCGCCACACATTGTTTTCCTACGCAGTGTTGGCAGTGTGGCCAGACAAGGTGCATGAATGATGTCTGATGTCATGCGACTATTCACAATACAGCTTCCTGGTAGTGTATGTGAACAGTAGATGTACGCATGATCTTGTTCTGTATAGCTTTTCGTAGATTTGTCTAGCGCGTAAATCTGTGTCATATTCTCAGTTTCATATGCCACTAGCACTTTCTCAGAGTGCGGGGTTCTCGATTCGATTGCAAATAGATACTTGCCATTGCCACTAAAGACCAGCCCATTTGAACCGTAGATTCCAACTGCCAATGTCGAAAACGTTTTTGAAACAAGATCGTACCTTTGCAACATACCATCAATGGGCGTTGATTCCTGCATCTTGTACATGTAGAAAACTACAAAAGATCCACTTGGATCAGCAGCGAGACCTTTGACGAACCCAGAATTTTGCAATATGACACTGTGCGTGACGGAGTCGAATGTTAGGTCCACCAAACGCAAAACGCTTTGATGCTGGTCACATACAACTAAAGCAGTTTCGTTCAGTACTAGAGCAATTTCATTCGGCGCCGCGAATCTAGCGTCACTTCCAGATCTAAAATCATATCCAAAATCGTCGGATCCACTTACAACTTGTTTGGTATATGTATTATCCATCGACACGTATCTTATAATTTTATGTGCAATACATGTGAATATGTGTCCATGTCTCGAGACGACTATGATTTGTTTCATGTCTCTAGATAGTTCCGGATCCGTAACGAGGATCTCAACACCTGCTTGTATCGTATTAGCTCCGGGAATTATAAAGTATGGGTCGTCTGGAGAAAACACAGACGGACTTGCATCGACATCAACTTGTATTTCGGCCAAATATGTGCACAATTTGCGTCTACACACAGTAATCAACCCGGGGCAAACTGATGAATTATGATCGACATGAACACATTCATAATATGGGTCATTGTTTTCAAGCATGCAAGTTGCGTCACAGCCGTCACCCGTGACTCGATTTCCGTCATCACACTCTTCTACATGAGGATTTAAAAGCCCATCTCCACAGACGGATGCAATGCGATCACAAGTCTCGACCTTCAACGAGCCATTGACAGATTGCTGGTACACACTATCACATTCAAGCCAGTCTGCCTGACATTTGGCAGTACATGTCCACCCACATTGTATCGTGCACTCATTGCTACATCCATCAGGATCTATCATATCCTGTAAATCATCTTGTCTTCCCAGGTCACATTCTTCTTTTCCATTGATAACACCGTCTCCGCACTCGAAAGACTGGCAAAATGAATTCTGGCACGAGCAAGGACACGCATCACATGCTCCAAAGTCATAATCACACCGCAGTGAATTCTCGTGCCCGTGCATGTAACTGGAACACTCGTTCGACACTATATGTCCACTAGCGTTTTTGTATTCGAATGTGTTGTGGTCTGTACAAGTGTCAGCGTGGTGCACACCCAATGTCATTGCTGGCATGAGCTGCAAGTCGAAAGTTATCCGTGTTTCGTACTTTGTCACCGTCACAACTTCATTGCTCGAAACAGATGAAGCAAGAACACTCAAGCACAATGCAAAAAACACAAACATTGTGTTCAATAGAGTATTCGATTTTATATATAGTTACAACGTTGCAACAACCCACTTTTTCGTCGTCTGGGAACCCTCGTCGTCTAGGGCTTTTGCTACGTTGATATACCGTTCATATCTACATTCTACACTTGAATTGTGATTTTTTTTTCTGCAAAAACAGGTAGTTGGAAAATTTTTCGTATTTGATGATCGTGTGTCATATTTATTCCACCCACCTCTTCAATCTGGACAACATTGCACGGAGCATTGATCAGATTACTAGCCTGATCATCAACAAGCACGCACAGAGCAGGGTTCAGCTCATTATGTGCCATTAAAAATTCCATGAATTTCTGCTTTGTTCCTACATTTTCTTTCCATACATTATTCCGGTCATAAATTTTAAAGAAAAAATCGAGCAATCCATACTCAGCAAGAACATCTTGAATCGTTTTTCGGAAATTGAGTGATACCACAATCAAAATGACTCCACTTTTATGCAAGTCCATAAACAATGTTCTCAGCATAGCTACTCGAGACGCGTCGCCCATGTTAAAGACCACTTCATCGCCAACAATTGTTGATTCTGTGATGGTGTTGTCAAAGTCGAATGCAACCAAGCTCATTTACAAAACTCTACTACAATGCGCTTATATACTAGTTGGCTTCATGTCGAATTGCGTTGGAAGAGATGTGCTTGTGTTTGTACGTGTGTGTGTGCGTTCATTTCCAACCTAGCCCCTTGAACATGCACGGCAAATAGTTACGTACCGGCCCGAAATGACTGCAAAAAATGTGTACATTCCTCCCCAAAATTTGAGTGGAAAAAACATGAGTTTTTTTTAAGAGTCAAAAAATAAACAGAAAAAAAAACTATTTATGCTCTCCACTTTCGTCTACAAAAGGCACCCACTTGTGTGCAATTCGACACTTTACAGCATGGACCACTACCCGGTTGCAACCGGTCCCATATGCAAAGCCTTCCAGCCCGACGATCTAGACGGCATTCGCCAGCAGTTCAACACCTATGGTGGTTGCATCATTGATCTTCTCACCCAAGAAGAGTGCGACGAAAACATCTGCGCAATGATGCGTCGGATTGAGAAGCAACCTTTCAAGGACGAATTCAAACTCAGATTGTACGACGATTGCAACAACAGAGTTCGGGTACGCGACAAAGGATTCCTGAAGCTCATTAAAAAACCTCTCAGCGCCAGGAACAAGAAGGCGCTCCACAAATCCTCTCCTCCGCACCGCATGTTTGGTGCATCTCTCTTGAACTGGCACACTTTCTGGGCAATACGCCAGAAACCACAGGCAGTCGCCATCGGCCAGGCTATCGTCGGCCAGACGAATGTGCGCGTCATGAGTAATCGAGGTGTTGAAAAACAGCCCACGCAGGGCATGCAGGAGTTCCCTCATTGGGACGTCAACATGCGCACAGTCGATCCCCGCGCACCACGCAAGTTTTTTGCTGGCAAAGTCATGCTCACGCACGGCAGTTTCATTGGAATGTTTGGAACACAAAAGCCGGAATTTATCCAAGAATACCAAAACGAATGCTTCGGCCCCAACGGTGACTACAAACAATACTCAAAAAACGCCACCAAATTTACAATTGATCCAAAAAAAGACAAGCGAGGAATCGTGTCGAGCGCTGTCAAACTCATGCTCAAACCGGGCCAGTGGTTTATCTGGGACTGTCTCCTCGGACACGGCACAAATAAACTTTCCACCGACGCCCCAATGCAGTTTGCAATGTACTTGTCCTATCGCACAGCCGAGTGGGATCCAGTCTACAAAGAAAAGTGTGGCGTCGACGAGAAAACCGACCAAATTTCCTCCTACCTCACCGGAGTTCCACCACGCCTCTATCAGGGAAGCAACGACACCGTTTGCCATACCCCGAACAATTGGATTAATTTCCCCAAAAGTATGACTTCCTTCATCAACAAGATCAAACCAGGACACCCCATGATCACCGAGAAGCTCTGCAAGGCACACAACCACATGCGCCCATCTATCGAGTATGTTGCCAGCAAAAATTACATACCATTCCCACTCACCGCGCTCGGCAAGAAGCTCATCGGCATCGACGAATGGCCCCTTGATGCTTCAATGTTTTGTAACGTTGACAAATAAATAACTCGTGGTTTAAAAATCGCATGTATGGTGTGTATTCTCTCGCAAATCACAGTGTGTGTCCATAAAAATCAAAAAAAAGAATTTTCAATAAATACAATTGCTGTGGTTCCCTAAAAGGGATTTCGAGGCACACTTTATTAGGATGTCAATTGAAAACGAGAACGCAACAAAGATATCGCCAGAAAACTATTGGGTATACGAGTGCCGCGTTATAGATGAAGTTGTGTGTGATTCACACAACCAGAAGGAGATGCTTTGTGCGAGGTCGATGATAGGACTGATAATGCCATCGATTTTCTCCGTGTCTAGAAAGTTCGCTGATCGTTACCCTGCATACAGGACAACAGACATGATGATGGTATACGGGGCAATCATAGACCTAGACTGTAAACAAACATTTGAAACAAAACAAGAAACATTGCAGCATATTGAAAACGCAATTCACGGAAAAGTGAAGTTGCAGAAGCTATGCACAGATTGTCTTGATTTGGGTGAATTGACAGAAGCGGTAGAAGTACTGCGCAAAAGAGTGCGTGAAAAAGGGTTTTCAGTTAGATGTTGGCTTATGGGTAACAGAGGATACCGCGTGATGTGGGTTGATCCAAAATGCTGCATACAGTATATTTCAGGAGTGGATGTCAACCTGGAGATGGCTGCGTACATGCAAAAATACCTGGGTGCCGCGTGTTGTAGTGAAATTTCGGAACTCTGTAATCTCAAGTGTGTTGTATCCAACGTAGCGAACATGGGGCCGTATTTTCCAATAATTCCACTGGATGAGGTACTTGGTAACACAAGGTTGCATCAAACAGATGATGATGACATTATAGACGAAGTTCGAAGTTTCTGGGAGGAATTGAAGGATAACATGCCATGTTGGGAAGACTGTACGCAGTTTCACACAAAATGCGGCGAGTGTAATGAATCATGTGTGGTGTCACAGCTGCCAGTAAGGCCTCACAGTATGCAACAAAAATATGCAAGGATCCGATCTTTTGTTTCTTCCGGTCTTAAAGACGTGCATCCACATGAAGTCGTGATTATGTGGTTCGCGTGGGGATTTACAATTTTGTTGTTTGCGTAAATATTATGGCATGCATGGTGTGCATTCTCTCAAAAATCACAGTGTGTGTCCATAAAAATCAAAAAAAAGAATTTTTAATAAATACAATTGCAACAAAACTTTTTGTGGTTCCCTAAAAGGGATTTCGAGGCACACTTTATTAAGATGTCAATTGAAGACGAGAACGCAACAAAGATATCGCCAGAAAACTATTGGGTATACGAGTGCCGCGTTATAGATGAAGTTGTGTGTGATTTGCACAACCAGAAGGAGATGCTTCGTGCGAGGTCGATGATAGGACTCATAATGCCATCGATTTTCTCCGTGTCTAGAAAGTTCGCTGATCGTTACCCTGCATACACGGTCGTAAAAGCAAGTTCAAGTTTAATTCAAAATCAAAAACAATTATTTTCTACAGAGAGTCTGATTTCTTCCTTTTTCCCGCAGCCTGCAACTTGATCTTGTTTTCGGCTTTTTTGATTATTGTTACTGGGAACAATTTACTATATTCTGGACTGGTGATAATTTGATCCTTGGTCATAGTCGACATTTTTATTCCCATGGCCTTTAAAGTTTCGACCATCTGATTTTTTATTTCATGTGCATCATCTCTAATGATTGTCTGCCATGGTAGCTCGTCGCGAGAGCTGTAGCATACACCACCCTCTACATCTTTCATATGTTTGGATCTGAACAACTCGTCGTCGACGTATTGTTTCCATAGAGCGTAAGTCTTGTGCGAAGTTTCCTTGACCACAAACTCGATACATACACGGACAGCGTCGTCGATAATTTTAAATTCCTCAAAATCTTGATTGTAATCAGTCGAATTAATCAAATAACCCTCAGCCAAAGCTTTTGTCCAAACTCGAATCGAAAATGCCTGATTAATTTCCTTCTGTTTGTCGATTATCCTGTTTAACTTACGCATTATATTTTCTTTGTCATTTTCGAGTGGATTCTCTTGAAGTAACGCAACATACTTTCTCACCACGCCATCGAGTCTGATTTTCTCATTCATTT
>Ga0105055_10012674_pt1 | contig 10220 bp, 6 predicted proteins | sample BON03_FD_78090 | JGI IMG/M metagenome (GOLD analysis project Ga0105055, IMG submission 78090) | Freshwater microbial communities from Lake Bonney liftoff mats and glacier meltwater in Antarctica - BON-03 | ecosystem: Environmental > Aquatic > Freshwater > Ice > Glacier meltwater | place: Lake... | reverse complement strand
AGGCCCTGAGGCAAATCCCACGACCAAGACCGCTGGCTGCGTACGCATTACGGCGCCTCCCTCCCATGCAGCACCGCCATTCCCTTCTGATAGCACCCGTCCCAGGGACATGGCCTCCGCACTGCAGCCAGCCATTCCTGTGGCTGATAACCGTGTCTTGGGCGCTCCAGAAACACCTGTACTACCAGGTCCAGGAGACACTATAGAGGTGGAAAAGCGGCCTGCCGCCGCTGGGGAAGCAATTCCAGGGCACAAGGGCAGCGGCGCCGAGTCACTCATGGGCGCAGGTCCTCTGCCATGTATCGTAGCCCCTTGTTACACGCTCGGCGCTTCGCAGCTGGCAGAGGAGGATTTGGGGATACCAACTTCGGCTCATGCAACCGACGCTGCTGTAGTTGGTGCTGTTGAGTCCCTTGACAATGTCACCACCACCGCCATCATCGACCCTACTGCCACCCTTGTGGAGCAGCAGCAACATCAGGTACAGTTGGCCAAAGTTGCACAACTCCGCGCCCATAATGCCGCGGTCGCAGAGGACATCCGCCAGCTCGCGCGAGGGCTGGACGTGCTCGAGCGACAGGCTGCGGAGCCAGCTTCCAGGGAGTTGTTTGCGGCTCCTTCTTCAACCAGGCGACGGCGACCGGCAAGCGCGGCGCAGTCGACATCATCGGTCTCTGACGAAGAGCTGGAGACGATGCTGGCGATGTTAGAGGGACATCTGGCTGCGGTGGAGGCACAGCTGGATACCGCCAACGCACACCTGCGGGTGGGCGGTGAGGATGGCAATGGCAAGCAGGGGTGTCCTATTTCCATCACCACCACTCGGGTACTGTCGCGGCCAAGGCTACGGGCCAGTATGACGCGGCGAGGAATGGGACACCAATCGCAGCAGCTTCTTGCGGGCGTACACGCCACCGATGCAGCCGTGCTCCCGTCGGAGTGGCTTGCTTACGCGGCTGGCGGGCCCCGGCCAGTAGCGGAGCCGTTTAGCGCCGCACAGACCGATCACCGCAACCCCGAGTTCGAGCGCCGCCTGCGGGCGCGCGTCGTGCAGGGCGGCAAGGGAGCTGTCGATGGCAAGAGATCAGAGAGTCGGTCACAGTCACGGCCGCAGCACCAGCCCGCAGCCACGCAATCTGGTGGAATGGCCGTGACAGCGCAAATGCGACATCAGCAGCATCAGGCGTACGTGGAATATGAGGGATCCCTTTTGGCTAAGGTTGCCCAGCAGCGGCAGCGGATGCGGGAAGAAAAAGCTCGCCAGAAAGCCCAGATTACAAAAAGCATTGCCGCTAGCGAAGCTACAAGAAGGACGCCGCAGACTCGGACTGCTAAACAGGTGCATACGATTATCCACGACGACTCGTTTCTCCGTGGCGTGCCCCTCAGTCGGCTTTATCTGAATGAGCAGCGACGACACGCAGAGCGGCTTCTGGGCACTTCCGACGCGCGGCGGACAATGGGCAGTGCCTTCTCGCCGCTGCCGACAGACGCACTGATCGCAAATGGGACGCCGCTGTCAACTGAGCCATCGCACGCCCCTTTGGATGAGGCCTTTGGAACAGGTGTGGCCGCATTGCCGTCCCAGCAAAAGCAACAGAAACAGCAGCAGCAGCAACATCAGCAACATCAGCAACATCAGCAGCAGCAGCAGCAGCAGCAGCAGCAGCAGCAGCAGCAGCAGCAGCAGTTTTCAGGAGCGGAAAGTCCGCAGATTCGGCTTCATCTACCTTCCGGGCCTGCAGACGAGACGCTGCGACAACAGCAGCGGGAAGCGCACCTTTCGAAGCAGGAGCGCCTCGCGCGAATACGAAGTGCTCTAGCGGCGCTAGTGGAGACGGCGGGACGCAACATGGACTACACGGAGGAGATGCTGCGAGACAAGAACATCCTTCACGCCGCATCGGTATGTTGAGGGGTCATCGGTGTTTGTGTATTTATCTGTCTTCGAACATACACGGAGGCCTCCCGACTGAGTCGTTATTGAGACTGCAGGTGTTTGCTTCAAACACCGTTGTCGTCAGCGGCATGCACTTGATGTTGCACATGAAACAGTCCTCTGCCGTCGCCGGGAGCGTCGTGCATGGATATGCGCTCGTATCTCACCACCGTCTTTTTGATTGCCTGCACTACAGACATCCCCAGCTCATCGTTTCACCGGCATCGTTGCAAGTGCAGTGGATTTGTCGTTCTCCGGCCTAGTTGTAACTCGCAACTTAGCTCCTCGACATAATACCGGCATATCGCCTGGGAAGAATCAACAGCGGAAACAAAGGTAATAATTGTCTTGGTGGGAGAGGTCTCTCTGCGGGAGCCGGATAAGAATGGTCGGGTTCTGTGCCCCACGCCCCATTGACTGCCTGCCTCAATGTCGGTGCCTGATGTGTTCTGTATGCCTGTATGCACGTAGGGATCGAGAGAGGCGTCGGCGAAGGGACATAGACGAATACTTCGGTTTGCATGGTAAGATGACCACCCCGACCAAGCGCACACGCTCTCTAGCACATTCATCTCACAACCAATACCTATGGGTCAGTCACACATTTCATGCTGCCTGCCGCTGGGTAGCTTCCGGCATGCTGCCACCCGTGTCTGCGCCGCCGAGCGGAAGAGTCGATCCGGGGCTGCTGTTCTCCCAACAATCACAAGTGGCGTTGACGAATACCTCAAGAATGGCAGCAGCAGGGGTGGCGGCAGCGGCTGTGCCTGTGTCTTCCCCAAGGAAAAAAGATGCAGCGCTGCTCCCGCTCACTATTGGCGGCCTGGAGGCGTCTGGCGTCACCATCAGAACATTTTAGCTGGCATCTCGATGGCGCCTCTTTAACGAATACCTCCGGTGCCTTCTTCCCGATTTGCGCTTTGTTCCGGTCGGATACAATCATCATTGCATATGAGTACGCACATCAGAACATTATGGGGCATTTAGTTTACCGCGGGAGTGTTTTACACATCCCCGCAAGCCCTTGGATTTAGTGCACTCTTCCTTGCTTGTGGTGGTGTAGCACATAATAATCCAGCAATATAGATAGATTTCGTTGGCGAGGGGATAGGTCTCGACGCGCGTGCAAGGCGGGGCAAACACCAACTTGGAATTGTTATGGATGCCCCCTGATCATTGAATCTTCCATCAGCAAGGCGGGGCAAACACCAACTTGGAATTGTTATGGATGCCCCCTGGTCATTGACTTTTCCATCAGCAAGGCGGGGCAAACATCAACTGGAATCGTTATGGATGCCCCCTGGTCATTGACCCTTCCATCAGCAAAGCAGGGCACCTTGCCAGCTGCACACCCACTCCTCCCCTGTTACAGATCGGAGCAACTCACGCAGCTATCAGCCATGTGGACTCTGCTGACTGTCATGACAGGGTGTAAGCTGTGCTGATGCGCCAAACAATTCAATGCCAAAAATGAAAGCAAATTATTCCATCCGGATGATATTATTCATTGGATGGTACGCTGACATAGAGAATGCTTTGACCATGAATAGCCGATACTGCTTTGGCCTCATCAAAGCCGCTACGACAGCAAATACGTTGGATTCACCCTGAAATGCGCGTCTGCCACGATGCGAAAGCGTCTTGGTAATTCATTCGCATCTGTCGCGGGTGGGCCGATCGTGCGTTTGCAGCACCCAGAGAATGTGGGAGGTATCGACGTCACTGCTGATGGCATTGTAAGTAGTCACCAGAGCAGCGCCAATAAAAGCAGCGGCGGCGACACATACACAGTCTCAGTCAAGATCGTCAACATCACCAACTCAGTCAGAGATCATGTAGTTGCACCGACAATGGCATCCAAGCGGCGTGTCCTGTCTGGCAAGAATCCAGAAAACAAGGCCAAAATCTCAGAGAAAAATAGGTTCATTTTGCCGGGCTCGTTGACGATTGGGACATCGCTGGACGCATCCGTTAAGATGCAGCTTATGTTTGGAAGACCTATGAATTTTTGCCCAGTCTCATTGATACAAAGTGCAGTTGGTATGAGACTGCGGAATGCAACAATTGGGTGCAGCCACGCTCCTGTGGATCTCTCGCAGTCCGGTTTATGTTTAGAGAGGCATTGTGTATTGAGCGGCTGCAGTACAAGCAGTGACGCTAGACGAGTGGTAGAAATAGGTGGTTGCAACAACGGATGTTGAGGTGTGTGTCTTGTTCTACATTCGTGTCCCACAACACGTACGCCAGTGCGAAGGAATTTGTGCAATGCACAATCCCGCTCCTGACGGCAAGTGGTGCTTAGTAGAAAATAAGATCTCGGTTGTTACATATTGGCAACTTTTACTCCTCAACAGGCCAGTTTCTACGACTATCAGCAAGCCCCAGCACGCTTCTGTTGGAACACCCTTCCAAGTGCGGCTGTCGCGTTTGCTAGGCGGTAAACACCGCGTCCAAAGGTCGCGACGAGCAGCGTGTCAGAGAGCGGCTCATGCGAGAGCCCTTTTGCCAAAACAAGAGGCAAATCGGCGCAGGAGCCCAAGCGCGACCACGTGGGGGTGACGACACCCTGTGTGATAGCGTCAAACGACACAAACACACCCGACACTGTCCCAATCAGCACAGCGACCGTTGTGCCCGTGGTGGTGGCGGCGGAAAGAGGCAGGAGCAAAAGTCCAGAGGGCCGGAACATGCCGATGGAGGCGGTTGCTTCGGCAAGGTCGCCGGTGATGTCAGCCCAAGTCTCACCGGCGTTCCGTGTCAGCCATACAGTTTCCCTGCCCTTATTCTCCACAACATCCGGCCATCCTGTCACAGCCACGACTGTTGCGTCGATGGGAGAGACCGCCATGTTCACCGTGGTGTCATGAGAGACGGGGCCAAGGATGATGTTACCGCCGGCATCGTAGCTGAGGATCACCGGTGCGGCAAATTCCACCGGTAGCTTGCGGACAAGCATGCCCTTCGCCGCGGCAGAGTGATGATACCTGCAATTGGTGGTGGTCAAAGCAGATCAGCCAACAACATAGTCAGGTAACTCCCTACACTTGGTAGTGCATTCAAAAGTGATGAAGCTGCTTATTCCCTGCTTATTCCCACAACACCACGCTCGCGGCAGTTGAGACGTACAAGTGGGTGTTGTTCATTGCCACAATCACGCTAGAATCCGCCCGTCCACCAATGACCCCGCCCGCGACGAATCGTAAGACAGTACCTGCAACAGAGTACCGGCAGAAATTGTAACACAAAAACACGTTAGGCCTTCATGCGTAGATTTTCGGAGATGGGGTGCGGGGGGTGACCCAGCTACGACTGCTCCAATGTAAGCATAGTGCAGTGTGTTATGGCGGGAAAGCGGTGGAAGGGGTAGTAGAAGGCAGGAGGGCAGCGAGACGAGGTACATCTCAAGTGACTGTTTCGAACAGAATAGAAATGGGGCAAGCGGCAGGGGAGAATAAAAGGCGGAAGGGACCGGTTGGGGTTGCTAATGAAGTGGTTGTTGCAGAGCGATAACGCGAAAAGTACGTACCACCAAGGGATGATCCAACAAAAACAGGTGGGCTAAAGTCATCTTCCTCCGTGGTGTTTGGCGCAATTTTGAAGCCCCAGAACCCACTCTCCTCGCTGCGTTCAAAAGCAGACTCTGTGTGGTTCGCCCAGAAGACAAACATTGTGGGATCAATGGTGTTGAGGGCAAACGCCTGCACGAAATATGGGAAGGCTTGAGCGTCGGGGAAATACTTCTTCACAGGGATCCCCACAGTGATCATGTCCGCACCAACCCCCTGCACAAACGCAAGGCTGGGTCTGTCGGAGGGTGGGTCATCCTGGGCCGTTCCGACTGAAGCTGCAGCCGTGTCCAGATCCCGCTGGCCAAGGAACTGAATGGTGCTGAACAGGCGCGCCGGGTTGATGCTGTTATCCACCGCCGTCGTTGTGCCATCTCCCATAACTACCCCAAGAGCCCTCGCCTTGGCCCCCGCACCCGCGGCAGACACCTGCGCGTCGTTATCTTGCGCGCCGGCGATCCATCTGCTAGCATGAGTGTCCCAAGCCGCACTAAGGTATTCCATGGCGCCAATATCGCCGTTGGCAGATCGCCACCGCCCTCCCTTGGTCTTGGGCTGCTCTCGCATAAAGACACCGCCGTCCGACACTAGCAGTAGCGACTTGCCAGGGCCATACCAGGCATAGTTGCGGCAGTCCACGTGCGGTGCAGATCCATCCGCGGTATCATTCGAAGTGAGGTCCTCCCACACACCCTGTGCCCAGGAAGAACGCCATGCCACGTTGCCCCCATTGCCAGCCACGTACCTGAGTCCTTGCCGCCATCCACAGCAACGTAAGCGGCGTGAGCAGCCCTCCTCGGACGCAGGGATAGGGTAACAGAACATGCCCGGCAGCGGAGTTGTGGATGGGAGGTAGGGAGATGGGAAATAAGATAGTAAGGGAGGTCAAAGGTAAGAAGTTGGCGAGGTAGGGGACAGTGGGGGGAGATGTTAAGGGGTGGATACTGAGGCAATGGTAGGGGAGGTAAGTGGGGAAAAGGAGGAGGAGGAGGCAGACAGGGATAGAAAGAGGCAAAACGGTGGCGGACAGGGAGAATAAGTGGAGGTGGAGGTGGTACACACAGCAATTCTGGCTGATCCGGGTCTACTAGAAGCGCCATGCGGTCCTTCGGCATAGCGTCGTCATCCAACTCGGGCTGGTTGGCGACAAACGACCACTCCGCCGCGGCTTCGCTGGCCGCAAGGGTGCGATGGAATATGCCACTGGAAGTGCGTCGTGTGTCGGAGACGTTGACGGTAAGGGAGCCAACGAACAACACGGGAGGCACCGCGGTCGACACGGCCAGACATGGATAAAACGGCACCTTGCCATTCCAGAATAGCCCAGTGCTCCATGCCTCCCATGTCACTCCTTGGTCCCAAGATGCCATAACAGTGGAACCGAGGGACATAGGCAGCGCAGCTATCAGTGAATTTGTTGTAGGCTCATACAGAAGGTCGAACACAGGCGAAGAGAGGGTCCGATGCCAGGTGTTGCCGGCGTCCTGTGTCATCCAAACGCCACCGTCAGTGCTGTTGTGTAAATTGGAGCGAGCTCCCGCTGCAAACACTGTCGGGGAGATAATCGCGATTTTGGCAACGTAGTAATTCAGGGGAAACGCAGTCATGTTCCACGATTCGCCGCCATCAGAGGACATCATGACGCCACCCCAGTCACCTGCGAACAGCAAGCATAATTCGCCACACTGGTATGTGACCATGTGTGATAAGGCCAGGCCAATAAGGGGCAATGAAGAGGCGAACAGGGAGGGAGCACAAGGCTAAAGATTCGGAAGCGTATTATTTGCAGGTTTAGATGTGGGCCAATTGATATCACCGGTACCATGAGTATGTCAAGTCGACCCTCACCGCTGTTCACAACATTCCAGTCCAGGCCCATCTCTGAAGATGTGGATCCCCCACAACCAGCAAGGACCATACCCTCGCCAAATACGGCAATGGACGAGATGGAAGAGCAGCGGACGGGCTGCCCGTCCAGAACAGGCCGCCAGGAGGGCACCTCATCACCCAAGTTTGTGGTCTTCCACACGCCGCCATTTACCGTGGCAACGAACCAGTTATCGCCAGAGCCGGCCACCTGAGTAAACGGTGCGGCGGGTCATGTAACAGCCAAAATAATGGCGAGCAGCCGAGAGGCAGAGGGAACGAGGGGGGGACAATTTCAAGGGCGGGGTGCGGTGAGTTGGCGGGGGCAACAGGGAAGCTGATGTATCTAGGACACCTGGCACACATACAGCCTGCATCGCGCTCGCGCTGGATATCTGCAGCTTGTCCGTTATATCCACGTAGCCGCCAGGGCCGGCATCGATCCAGGGTGCGGGGCAGCTTTTGCTGGCACAGGGCATGGGCGACGCAGCCACGGCTTGAAAAAGCACAGTCGCCAGGAGCGCCAAACCTCCGCAGCTGGAAACGACGATGGTAAGCATGGAGACGTGTGTTGGCCGGTTGAAGGAGGACGAGTAAACAGGGGGAGTATTGCAGCAAACACTACAGTGCGACAGGATCTTGACCCTGTAGACAGAACGGCTCGACCAAGCGAGACTGCGGAACGCAAGACAATGAAGCAGCAGGTTCAATCCTTGCGGGGAGTGCTTGTACGTGTGCCTCAGCCCCCAACAGCGATTTGCTGTTATCCACGCCGCGCTCTTGCGTCAAACTGACCATGAGTCAGTCGGCCCAAGGTGCGTAAGCAATGACTTCCTCCAGATTATCAGCTCTCTATAATTAATAATTATACGACGGTTGCGTAGCCTTGCACCTTGCATAATTGCCAAATTGGTACATCGTGTACACTGTATACGTCGTACGCTCTCGGCGCTGCACTGTCTTGTCAACAGCGATTGCATTTGCAACGTTGATGACCCAACAGCTTTCAGCTGCAGGTAACAGCTGTAGGCAAGGTGCAACACTATGCTGCAGCCACAGACCATGCGGAGTTCCTGCCGCACATACACGTGAAGAGGATAATGCTCAGGTGCCATTATTTCTGGTGCTTTCAGCCCTGGCTATCGGAGGCCTGTTCCCTGCCTCGTTGGTGCCACGGCCAAGGTTACACCCAATGTTCAAGCTTGTAGCTGGGCGAATGGCGTCTCGGTTTTCCGACAGCTGTTCGTGTAGGCGAGATGGTTCGCTGCGACCAGTGCGGGAAGGCGCAGCCTCTGTGCTTGGATCCGCGCACGAAACAGCGGTATTGCTGCCCATGCTGGCAAACGTGGCTAGAGCTGGGGCCCAGCCGATGGCAGCCAGGTGCAGGAAGATACCCATTACAACAACACCATGGTGAAGAAATAGAGAAGAAAGCAAAGGCGGCAGAGGAGGAGGAAGCGGAGGAAGAGGAGGAGGGGTCACAAGGAGGGGACCTCGTGGTAGAGGGCGTCTTCGTTGATGATGAGCTATACCTTGTGGACAAAGCAAAGGGATTGGTATATGCTGGCCTGCGTGACGATGACGGCGAGCTTGTGCCACGGTAAGTGGTTTGCGGATGAAGCTGGCTGTGCAGCACCGTCGCTGCCAACCCGTCAGGGCTTCGAACTTATCCTTTTGTCGCTCCAAGTGGCACATGAGCCTGTCACCTGCTGGTCGCCAAGGTGACTCTCAAAGTTAAAGCACGCATGATGTTTGGTTTGCTAGTGCCCCGCAAACTCAGAGAGATGCCCATGCACACTTACTGCTTCCTTCAAACTCTGCCCTGCATGCGGTGTTACGCTGACATTACCTCCGCCAGGCATTCCCCGTCATCTTGGTTTGCCTCTGCAAGCCCTTTAGCTTGGTGCCGACACTGACATAATTGTACGTCCCCGTGCGCTCATTTTCCCGCATGTATGCAAACATGTACGATGCTTTTCGCACGCAGTGGAGTTTGGGATGATGGCCGGGTTGTCCTCACGGGCACATCGCGGGAACATCCATGGGAAACCGAACCCGCCGACCACTGCGAGACGCCCACCATTGCCCACCAGCACATTGTGCCGCTGCTTTGCCTGCTAGCGAGGCTGCTGGGTACGTCACATTTCATCGTTTTCATTTAACTCGTTCAAGTCCATTTAGCGGCGCATCAAACCGTTTTATTCAATCCACTGCAAATAACTGCACTGCTCTACCTTGGTTGCGCCAACTATCCGTTTACCACCACACCACACCCCTCCCATTCATTTTCCGTTGCTCCTGGCAGGAAAACAGCCTGCCGAGCTGCGCATCTACGACCCCTACTATTGCGCCGGGCAAGTCAAGCGCAACCTGGAATCACTTGGCTTTCCTAACGTGTATAACGTTTGCGAGGATTTTTATGCCGTCATCGCTGAGGGTCGGACCCCGGAGTATGATGTTCTCATAACCAACCCACCCTACGGACGTGTACCCTTTGACCATGTGGAGAAGCTGACTGCCTTTCTCGCCACGCAGGCCAAGCCGTGGCTGGTCGTGCAGCCGGCATACTGCTACACAAAGGACTACTGGCCGGTCTTGATGGGGGGGTTGGCGCCACAACCATTCTTCCTCACGCCAGCCTCACCCAGGGGGTACATCTATCAGACACCGAAAGGCATGCGTGGCGTTCTCAAGGCGAAGAAGCTCAAGACTTCGCCCTTTGTCACTTTCTGGTATGGGTGGTTTGGAGAGCACCAGGGCGGCTTGTTCCAGTGGTGGATGGAGCACGGATTCCGGGAGTGCTCCGGCATGTCGTTGGCCGCTCAGTCGCTCTCCCTTCCCGATGGCTT
>Ga0105055_10012669_pt1 | contig 10223 bp, 9 predicted proteins | sample BON03_FD_78090 | JGI IMG/M metagenome (GOLD analysis project Ga0105055, IMG submission 78090) | Freshwater microbial communities from Lake Bonney liftoff mats and glacier meltwater in Antarctica - BON-03 | ecosystem: Environmental > Aquatic > Freshwater > Ice > Glacier meltwater | place: Lake... | reverse complement strand
TCTGCTTTCGCACTCCTCTTTCCCCGCCTCATCCTCCTTCCCCCTCCCCCCCGCCTCCTCCCGACTCAAGCAAGGCTACACAATCCCCAACCGTCGCCCCCCCACTCTCCATCCTCTGCCTCAACTTCTCCAACAACCCACTATTCGTCGCCACCAGTCTCCTCGCCTCCTCATACGCCCATCTCAATAACACCTCCTCCTCCTCCTCCTCCTCCTCCCCTGCCCCAACCCTCCCCTCCCTCCCCCTCCTCCTCTCCCTGAACACCTGCGCCAATGCCCGGGCTTGCCTCGGGTCTGATACAATCAATTGCATGTGATTTGCCTCCTCCACCACCACAGGCGCCAACAAATAAACCAATAACCGATTCACGCCCACCGAAGACGAAAGACTCTCCGCAAATTCTTTGACGTCAGTCGTCATCTTCACCGCCTCCATCACATTCGGCGAGAAGCAAAAACAAGGCAACCCCAACAAATAAGCACTCAAGAAAGTCGCCGCCTGCACCCTCGCTTCCCTCTCGGGATCCCTCATAAATATCCTATTCAAACCAGCCAACACCAACTTAACATACCACCCCTGCCTTTGCGTGAAATCCAACCCTGCTGCTACTGCTGCTCCCACCAACACAACAGTCGCTGGCCAAGTGTCTACATGAACTAAAGGGCCCAGCGCCTCAACCATCAACGCACCTCCCAACACAGTCAACGCCGCTACTCCAGCCCCCAACTCACTTGTCCGCTCATCGCGTGGCACGGGTGGTAGCGCCTCAATTGCTGCTGCTGCTGCTGCTGCTGCTCCTGCTGTTGCGGTAGCACGTAGAGGAGGAGGAGGGGATAGAGTACCGACCCCGCGCGCAAATACCCTTGAGGCTCCATTTCGACGGCCCAGCAAGAGACATTCCTGAATCACGCTTAAGTCCCGCGAGAGCGAGGCGGCATCCACGAGGGCCGCAAAGCTTTTGGGGGTCAACAGCACGTTTTTCTCGGTCATTTCCTCGATTAATTTATAGACGGGGTGGAATGTCTGTGGCATTGTTAGAGGGGCTCCGCTGGGGCCTTTCCCCTTGTTTCCCAGGGCTTGGACGAGAGTGGCGGAGCGGCTTTGGAGGAGGATGTTATATTTCTCGTCGTCGGACAGGGCCTCCATGAGCTCGTCGTATTGGGAGGAGGGTAAGGCTAGGGGATTGGAGGAGGAGGAAGGGGAGAGGAATGGTTGCTGCTGCCGCTGCTGCTCTTGTGTTGGGGCTTCGGCTTCTTGTTGCTTCGGGGGCGTGAACCATTGTTGTAGCGGTGACTGTCGTATTTGGCGCGTGGTGGTGGGGTGGTGGGCTCGGGAGGAGGAGACGGAGGAGATGGGGGGGGTGGGGAGGTGAAATGCAAGGGCTGGATCGAGTCGTGGGAACGCGAGTAGGCTGACCAGGGGAAGGAGCAGACAGGGCCATGGTGGCTGCGGTCGTCGTCGTGGTGGTGGTGGTGGTGGCCGTACTGCTGGGCGTTGTGATGGTGAAGACATATCAGCAGAAGCAGGGCGGATCAAGCTTGTAGTGGGATTGGAGGGCAACCGTGCCCCGATTGGCGGCAAGCGCCCAATTCCTGGGTGGAGGGGGATACAGAGGGGTCGAATGAGACGTTTATGAGAGTTTTTAGGTCAGTACGACGGTGGAGGGCAAAACCAAGCATGGAAGCAACACATCCAGGTAGCTTTTGGAGCCGACCTCCCCACCCCACAGCCACCTTCGGCCATCTTCCAAACAACAAGAGCAAACCACATACTGTATACTTAAGCCTACTCATTTCTTCTTTGTTGTTGTTCCTATTTGGATTGTTTTTTTAGCTGCGTGCATGCTTTTTTGCTTTTTCCTGTGGTTCTTCACCCCCAAAGGACAGTACCTTTCACCACACTTTTTTCTTCCATCGTCTTTGTTGGCGGAGACCCTCCTGCACATTTTGCTTCTCTGTTTTGCGCTTCAAAACTACATGATACATCACTTTTTATCATCATTTCGTACATTTGCCCCTTTCCTTATCTCTCCCCTTCCCTGTGAGTCTTTCCCCTCTCCTTCCGCTCCTCTACGAATCCGTCGTCACCATCGCCACCCCTCCCTCCCCCTCCCCCCCCTCCTTCTCCCCCATTCCCTCCCCCTCGCCCTCCGCTCCCTCTGCCCCCATCACCCGACTCGGCAAATTCAAACTTGTTCTCTCCAGCGCCTTCTGGGAATTCTCAAACCCCCAAGCAAAGTAAATAACCCAACCAATAGCCATCCACCCAAGCAAGCGATAAATCGTCTGCCTCGTCGACGTGCAAATCAACAAAAAACTAATACTAGCCCCTAACCCCGGAATCAGCCACGGCCCCAAGGGTACCTTGAACTTCCTTTCCAAGTTCGGCCTGCGGTACCTTAACACAGAGACACCCACACACACCAGGACGAACGCAAACAACGTCCCGACAGACGTCAATTCACTCAACACCTCAATCGGCAAGATACCCGCACACAACGAACACAACACCCCCGTAATAATCGTCGTCACCCACGGCGTCTTATACTTCGGGTGGATCTTCCCACAAAACGCAGGCACGAACCCATCCACAGCCATGGCATAAAAAATCCGGGGTTGACTCATCAAGCTCACCAGAATCACAGACGTCAACCCCGCAATCGCGCCAATATTAATAAACATCGCCAACCACTTATACCCCTCAATCCCCTCCACCGCATACGAAATAGGATGCGCCACCCCCTTAAACTCATAATACGGCAACAAGCCCGTCGCGATCAACGCCACCAAAATATACAACGTCGTACACACCGCTAAACTCGACAACGTGCCAATCGGTAGATCCCTCTCCGGCTTCTTACACTCCTGCGCACAGCAACTCACCGAATCAAAGCCAATATAACTGAAAAACACCACACTCGCCCCCTGGAACACCCCACTCAATCCATAATGCCCGAACGTCCCATCATTCGGCGGCACGAACGGCTTCCAATTCGCCGTGTCCACCTTCGGGCCCATGGCGATAATAAAAATCACGATCACACTAATCTTAATCATCACAATCACACTGTTGATCCTCGCGCTCTCCTTGATCCCAAAAATCAACAAAAAAGTCATCAACAACGCAATCGCCATCGCGGGTAAATCAACATAATCACCCGTCATATGGAAAGCCCCCCTCTCAACATCCCACCCCACCGGACTCCTACTCCACTTAGTCGGCATATCATACCCACACGCCGACAGGAAACTCCTCAAATACGCACTCCAACCCACGCACACCGTCGCTGCCCCCACCAGATACTCCAAACACAAATCCCATCCAATCGTCCACCCAATAAAAGACCCCAACGTGGCATACGAGTACGTATAAGCCGACCCCGCCACCGGAATAATCGAGGCCAACTCACTATAGCACAACGCCGCAAACATCGAGGCAATCCCAGCAATCACAAACGAAATCACCACGGCAGGCCCCGCATTATTCGCAGCCGCCGTGCCCGTCAGCACAAAAATACCCGTCCCCACAATCTCTCCCACCCCCAGCATGGTCAGATCCCACGCGCCCAACGTGCGATGCAACTCCGAATTCGCTCCTTGCTCCTTCAGTAAATCCACGGATTTCGTCGTAAACATCCGCCCGAAGTAACCCTTGCCCTCGTTGCTACTGCTGGTCGTGCGAGGGGTGGGGACGAGGCTGGAGGATGTAGCCACTGGCTTGTTCACTCCATTGAGACTGGCGCCGCTGCTGGCGCTGTCGCTGTCGCCGGAGGCGGCGGAGGCGGCGGCCTTGCGTGGTGAATGCGCCATGGTTGCTGCTGCTGTCGTGCCAGAGGGGGTGGTGGGCACTCACCAAGGAGGAGTGGGCGCGTCGTGTTGTTGCTTGCCCTGTGATGATGGTGGGGAAGAGGACCGAAGGGAGGAGGGAGAGGTTAGTCAAATGTGATGGAGCATGACACAAGAAGAGCCTGGGCGTGGCCCAGCACGAGCTCCACCACGCATAGCCGGTGGTGGCACTGGGGCGCACGCAAGGCAAGACGAGGAGCTGGACGACTCGTGAGCTTGAGAAAGCACACGCACACATGCAGCCAAGACAGAAACGGCGTCGTCCGATCGGCCGCCGAGTTTGCAGCAAGAGTATTGGGGGCTGGCTTTCTGCCTAGCTTGAGCGTTTGGTCGTGCGCTTCCCCCACCAGCTTCGATTCCTGTGTGTGCGTGTGTTGTGAGGCGTTGTGTAATGCGTGATATGGTGTCTGCAGGACCACCGCCACCACAACGAGCCGTGCGCAATTCAGAGGAGGACACTTCTAGATCCGGGTAGCCAGAGAGCGAGACACAGCCCGTTTCGCTTTTGCCGAGCAACCAAATTCTCACTTTTTTCTTTTTCTTCTTCTTCTTTCTATTCTTCCTTTTGTGGTTTCTTTCCTTTTTTTTTTGTTTCGGTTCCTTTTTCCCCCTTTTCTTGTCGCTGCACATCTACACAGCAGCTCACGCACGTGTCACCGTATCATATAAGGCTCTCATAGCGCTAGTCTTGCTACACACACTCTCTCTCTGTACACACACACTTGTCTCCCTCCTTCCAGAGACACACACATATGTATATCTATACTTATCCCCACACCGTCGCCCGCGCCAACAAAGGCGTCTGCGGATGATCCTCCTCTCCCGTCACCATCGCCACTGCTCCTCCTCCTCCTCCTCCCCCTCCCACCCCTCCCACCCCTCCCGCCGACGACGACGGCAGCAACGACGCGGACACCGGCGCCACCACCGAGCCTTCATCATCCCCCTCCCCCTCCCCCTCGCCCCCTGGCAAGATCACATAATCTTCCGCTATAAAGAGGTCCATGTCATACACAGCTTTATTACCCTTCGTCTTCCCTCCTCCGAAGGCAGACCACGACGACAAATACCCACTACTTCCTCCTCCCCCCTTCTTCTTCTTCTCCTGAGCCCCACGGCGTGGCCCGCGAAAAAAGGAGGAATACGAAGGCGGAGGAGTAGACTCCTGACTCATCATCGACGTGCTACTGCGAGAGAGCATGGTATTAGACGAAAATGCCGCTGGTGCCGTCCCTCCTGCTGCTGCTGCTGCTGCTGCTGCTGCTGCTGCTGCTGCTGCTGCTGCTGCTGCTTCAATGGAAAGTCGTAAAGGCTGACCAGTGAGACACGCCATCTGCACGTGGGCATGATGTGCTTCCTCCCAGGCTTGATCCTCTTGGTATTCAGTGAGGGCCGCACTGAGTTTCCACTCAGCAGATTCGAGGTAATAAGTGATTTCTTGTTCATCCGTGCATTTGGTCGCGTTGGTGAACCGCTGCCGGAGCACGGCTTGGGTGGGACGTTGCCGAAATTTGGCTACGTGGCTGACGACGTCTTGTTTGAGGGGGATCTGGGGGGAGGGAGGGAGGGAAGGTGAGTGGGAGGAGGAGAGCGAGAGCGAGAGCGAGACGGATCGTCGTACCTTCAATGTCTGGAGCATATGGAATTGCTCGCCAGCAAAAGCGTTGTGCAGCCTCAGCTCGGCCGGCGTCACTTTATACCGCAAACGTAAACCTTGCCAGGTATCAGTAGGCAAGACCGTGTGAGTCAGAAACGCCGGCCCCACGCCTTCCTCCCCTTCCTCGCCATCCAGCATGTCATCCTCCTCACCCCCGTCCTGCCCGTTCGCCCCGCCTCCTCCTTGCCCGCTCTCGTCGTTGTCGCCGCCCTTGCCTATGGTCACATTTTCCACCAACTCCCACCGGGTGACGCAGCGCGGGGGGCGAGCCGGACGAGGTGCTTCAGTTACGATCTCCTCCCCCTCCCCCTCCACCAGCGTGGCTATGGGAAGGCCGGCACCACCGTCATTCTCTTGCCCCTCCTCTTCCTCGTTCTGTGCTGCTGCTGCTGCGGTCTCCTCGTCCTCCTCCTGATCCTCCTCCTGATCCTCTTCCTCCTCCCCTTCCTCCACAACGATTCGTGTCTTCACCCACATTAGTCCGTCAGGAGGGGGCGGTAGAGGCCGCATTAACTCCTCAAAGTCCTGGTACTTGGTGCCGTCCGGACGCTGACGCCGCCAGTACAGGAGCCCGCCTTCCGCCATAGCTAGTGGTGCTGTGTATGATGTGGGGGAAAAGCGGTGGTAAAATGAGTCAATAATGTTAGTTGAGGTTCGATGGGGAGGATGGAAGTATAGTGACGATGCGCAGACCATCCCCCTTTTGTGCATCTCATTTCCTTGTGGTTCTGGCATGAAACCCCTGCATTACTGAGCTTACAGGCAAGGAGCATTCCTCTTCTGCTTCTCATGCGCCGTGCCACGCAGCAGAGGCGCACAAAGGGGGCGCGCCTGCCAAGCAAAACACGACCGCTTAGATATCACCTCCCCACCCCATGCCCACTCTCCGCCCCTTCTCACAATCTCATTCCCACCACCCACCCCTCCACACAGCTTACAAAACACAAGGCGGGATGCCCAAACGCAAGAAGCAACAAGGCGGCAATGGCTGGGATGCCTTGCCCTGGTCTAGTGTCAAGGTAAATGGGGACATAGGGAGGAATGCCATGGGGCAGAGGCAGGAGGTCGATGAGTGGCCTGGACCGTACACAGGCACATGCGGGCTCTGGTGGTCTTTACAGCATGCTTAAGCTCAGGATTTATCTAGTTAATGTTGCAGACAGTCCATAGGTCCCTGCGGCTGCAAGCGCTGTCCTTTCTATTGGCTACTTCCCCCTGTTAAAATCATCTCACCCACCGACCCACCCTACCCTACCCATACACAGGTCAAAGAAGGCGACCTGGGCGAGGCGGACGATTGCTTTGCTTTCACCATTGAGGAAGTCGACGGGAGCCAGTACGTGATGGAGAAGGACGCTTTAGGGGGCTATAGCGTCAAGGGCCTGGGTGGCAGCGGCGGCGGCGGCGGAGCAAGCACAAAGCCAACCAGCACTGGAGGCGAGAAGCAAGCAGTGGTGGAGGGCAAGAAGAAGCAGAAACAGAAGAAGGAGAAGCCGGTCAAGAAAACAAAAAAAGGAAAGGTGGAGGAGGAAGAGGAGGACGATGAGGTGGAGGTTGGGGAAGGACCGGATGAGGCAGAGGTGATGGAGATTGAGTACGAGAATGTCGGTAGCCATCGTCCTCAGGGAAACCCCACGGCAGTAGCAGCAGCAGTGGCGAAAGACAACAAAGAGGAGGAAGATGATGACGAGAACGAAGTCAAAGCCAAGCAGCCCAAGAAGAAAAAGCAGAAAAAGGACATAGCCGCCGCCGCCGCTGCTGCTCCTCCCACCACCACCACCACCACCACCACCACCCCTCCAATCCCCATTGTGGAAATCCAAGCCCAACTCTCCCGTTGGTCCCCGGAGGCATTGAACGGCGTCTCCCTCCATCCCTTGCTTCTTCGTAATTTGCACCGGCAGTTTTTTTTCACCCCCACTCCAATTCAACGTCGGGCCTTGCCTCTGGCCATGCTAGGAGGAGGGGGAGGGGGAGGAGGGGGAGGAGGGGGGGAAGGGAGGGATTTGATGGGTGCAGCAGAGACGGGGTCAGGGAAGACGTTGGCGTATGGATTGCCTATTCTTGATTACTTGTTGAAACGCCGGGAGGAGAAGGACGAGGATGGGAGGGAGGACGAGGTGGTGGAGAATGGTAATAAATATGGAGCGTTGGCGGCGTTGATTTTGTGTCCGACGCGCGAGTTAGCTTTGCAGGTCACGGGGCATATGCAGGAGATGCTGGTGGGTGATACGGCGGCTGGTCGTGCGAGGATTAATGTTGTGGGGATAGTGGGTGGGTTGTCAGATACGAAGCAGGCGAGGCTGTTGAGGAGGAGGCCAGAGGTGGTCGTGGCGACGGTGGGGAGGTTTTGGGAGATGATGAAAAATGGGCAGGAGGGGCATTTGAGGGAGGTGGGTCGGGTGAGGTTTTTGGTGTTGGACGAGGCGGATCGGATGGTGGAGGAGGGTCATTTTCCCGAGATGCAGTCTTTGTTGACTAGGATTGTGGAGCAGGGGAAGACTTATCAGAGGGATTATGATGAGGTGAGGCGGGTGAGGAGGGAGGGGGAGAGGAAGGCGAAGTTGCAGCAGAAGCAGCAACAGCAGCAAGGGAGGAACAAGAAGAAGGTGGTGGAAGAAGAGGTGGAGGAGGAGGAGGAGGAGGAGGAGGAAGGGGAGAAGGAGGAAGGGGAGGAGGAAGAGGAGGAGGATTTGTGTGAGGTGCCCACGAAGAGTTTAAAGGAGGTTATGAGGGAGGCTAAGAGGATGGGGTTGAAGGGTTTGCATGGCTTGGAGGAGGAGGAGGAGGAGGAGGAGGAGGAGGAGGAGGAGGAGGAAAACGATGATGATGATATAATGATTGAGGGGAGTATGGATGGGGAGGAGGTGGAGATGGATGTTGAGGAGGAAGAGGAAGAGCAGGCAGAAGAAGAGGAGGAGAAGGAGGAGGAGCAAAGTGGGCCTACTCTTAAGTCATTCCGTGAGCTCCCCCCTCCGGTGACCCGTCAGACGTTGATTTTTAGTGCCACCCTTGTAATGCCCGAAGAGATGCGGGAGGGGAAGGGGGGGAAGAAGGGGGGGAAGAAGCAGCAGAAGAAAACAAAGGGAGGGAAGGATGATAAGGATGTGATGGCAAGGATCATGCGTGAGGTAGGGATGCGTGGCAAGCCTGCAATTGTCGATCTCACCAGTGGCGCCGCCAAGCAAGAAGACGCTGCTGCTGCTGCTGCTGCTGCCGCTACTACTACTACTGCTACTACTGACGCTCCCGCCCTCCCCCTCCCCACCACGCCTCGTACCACCCCTGCTGGTACTGCTCCTCCCTTAGCCTTACCCACCGGCCTGCAACTCTGCCATGTTAAGAGTGTAGGCGCACATAAAGACGCCTATCTCTACTACTTCCTCCGACGGTACCCCGGCCGTACCATCATCTTTACCAACAGCATTGACCAAACCCGTCGCCTTGCCCAGCTCCTCACCCTCCTCCGCCTCCCCGCTCGTGCTCTTCACGCGAAAATGCAACAGCGGGCACGACTCAAGTCTCTGGATCATTTCCGAGGACAAGCAGCTGCAGTACTGGTGGCAACAGATGTAGCTGCCCGTGGGTTGGATATCCCTTTGGTTGAACATGTGATTCATTATGACTTGCCTAGGTCACTTGAAGTCTTTGTCCACCGAGCAGGGAGGACTGCGCGGGCGAATAGGGAAGGGTTATCCTTCTCTTTGGTCGCGCCGAGAGATGAGAAGATGCATGCAGAGGTCTGTCGTGCCTTGCTTTCTCCTCCTCCTGAAGACGAAGAGGAGGAGGAAGGGCAAGAGCAGCAAGAGCAGCAGCAGCAAGTGAGCATGACTACCTTTCCGGTGGACCTGCAAGAGTTGAATGCGGTGAGGGAACGTGTGCATCTAGCTGGGAAGATTGTAGGGTATGAACAGGAGGCAGGGAGGCAGCAGGCGAGTCAATCTTGGTTTTTGAAAAGGGCTCGTGAGGCTGATTTGGAGTTAGATGAAGATTTGTTGGAGGAAACAGAGGCGGGCACGGAGAAGGAGAGGCAGAGGGCGAGGCAGATGGGGATGGATCGACAGAGGTTGAATGAGTTGTTGTCGGCGCCGTTGGTCCAGCAGAGGAGGAAGTTTATTAATGTGGCGGAGAAATTACAAGTGTTAAGGCAGGCGGAAGGTTGTAAGGAGGCCATGCAGGTGGTCCAGAAGACGGTGGGAGCGGTGACGGCGGCACGGAGGAAGGATAGGAAGAATAGGAAGGGTGGGGGAGGAGGTGGGGGTGGGGTGCGAGGAGGAAGAGTCTAGGGAACAAGTGTTTGTTTTGAGGGAGTGAAGAAGGGGGGATATTTTTTGATCGGAGGGCAAAGACATATAAGAGAAAAGTCTCAAAGACATATTAGAGAAAAGTTGAGAAGAAGAAGTTGAAACAGAACATATAGACGAGAAGAGAAAAAGAAAGCATTTGTATGCTTTTGTGTGTGTGCTTGTTTTGTGCACAGGGTCGCATTCATTTCATTCTCTTTGGCGGTTGGTTGTTGTCGCAGTGCGTGCCTCTTCCTCCTCTTCCCTTTCCTGTCTAGTGGCTTCTGTTCTTCCTAGCTTTGCTATTTTACCTGCAAAGGGGATATGGAAAAAGTAACGATCTCATAGCAAAGACTTGGCATGGGGAGGCGGGTATGGTCGCTACATTAGGGGGAGGAGATGGGCCTTGCTTGGATGTCAAAACAGAAAGAAGAAAC
>Ga0105055_10012666_pt1 | contig 10225 bp, 8 predicted proteins | sample BON03_FD_78090 | JGI IMG/M metagenome (GOLD analysis project Ga0105055, IMG submission 78090) | Freshwater microbial communities from Lake Bonney liftoff mats and glacier meltwater in Antarctica - BON-03 | ecosystem: Environmental > Aquatic > Freshwater > Ice > Glacier meltwater | place: Lake... | reverse complement strand
TGCGTAATTTAAAGGAAAGTAATGACGTCGTCTTTATTTTTATTAACATTATAAAAAGCATATTTAGAATTAGATACATTTAGATCTTGAGAGTGAATCTGCTCAAGACAAGTTAACACCCAAAGCCAAAAAACACCTGCTGTTTCTTTAAACTAGGCATTTCTTCACAAATCAACCCTTTGACTTCCTTCAAGAAAGAATGCTTTTCGATCGCTTCCATCACGGGAACTTCTACAGCGTACTTTTGAAACAGCAAGTCGCAAATTGTATTGGGAATACCTTCATCTGTTAAGGTATCCTTGAATTCTTTCCTGTCATGACTGATGTTCAAGAGGTGCTTCAATTTCTTCACTCTGTATTTTATCAAACCACATAATGAATCAGTAACATGCCTCTCTTCTTCATTCTCTTCAATGAGTTACTTTCCAACCTCTTCAATGAATTTATTCCAGTATGGTCCTTTCGCCTCACCCCATGCAACTTTCACTAGTTGCTCCAGAGTACTTGCCATTGCGACTACCGAGCAAGAACTCACTATTCTGAATAGTGAAGAACCACTTCATTTTGTGATCAATGTGAACATGAACCACAACAAGTGGCCTTTCAGAAAGCCATACTCCAACTCAGAGGAGGCATATAAAGGCACAGCAGTAAAATTAGTTGGTCCTAGAGTTCGCGAGCGATCGAGGAACATTGATTAGAAGGGCCCACAAAGCGGTGATGCCAAGTTCATGAAGATATCCACTAGCATAATGAAACAACAATATGAGAAGTCACTGAATTAAGGTTGTATCGCTCCTGATGCAATTTAGTTGTGTCCCTCGACTTGAAAACAATGTCGCCTGCAGACGACTTCCATGAGGTAGCCACTAAAGCATTTAAAACACTTAATACGTTGATGTCCTTCTTTCTGCATCCCCAAATAATCTTGCATACGTACCATATAAAATTCTCTATAACAGACTTCAACAGACTCAATATTTGAATTTGTAGGCTAATATATCCTCCTTAGTTCCTCTGGTTTAGTATAATATATAGTGCGTCCCAATTTTCAAATTTAGATTAATTTACAGATGGTTTCTTAATAGGCGGGAATAACAACTTCTTCTTTTGAGTTCTTAAACTCCAGGAATAATTATCTTCAGGAAAATCTTCGTCTCTGGACTTCATACCATGATATTTTATCGATTGTTTTGAATTTCGAATTTTTGGAGCTTCCGACACCCGTCGTCCCAAATTTGACGGACGACTTGATCTCGTTTTGAAATCTCTCATTTTAAAATCTTCAAGTTGATTTGGTGATCTTCCAAATGTAGCTTTTCGTGCTCCATATAGTCTTCCGCTACTTTTACCAATTCGTTTTAAGGGAGGCAATTCTAATAGAGGTTTCTTTGTAGGTTTTTTGCTGCAATAGTCTCGATACGCACTCTGAATACATTTCACATATATATCTTGTTTCTTTGCACTTTGTTCTCGTTCCAGCCTTATTAAGTTCACATGCCTTCGTCGTCTGGCAACCTTTCTCATCCCCTCAAATCTTCGGATATATGCCTGTAACTTTGTTGCAGACTCAACTCGTTGTTCAATAGTACACCAAGCCATAGTAACAATTAAATTAAGGCTTAGGTGGTTCGCAGATTGACGTTCCCTTAGATGTATTAGTGCCCTAATACATCTCTGGCCTCTCCACCAACACTGTAGGAGGATGGAGGCCCGGGCTAGAAATGTTTGTTGGTGCCTCTTAATACAACGATTGATACATTGACTCCACCTCCACCAGCACTGTACGCGTATCAATGCCTGGTAAGCATGTCGATACATCTTTCTAGACCAATTTCTGCGCATAAAACTTTGAATCCTAGTTGAGGATCTTTTGTATAATTTGAATTCGTTGCGATACTTGCGAGTCTTCCATATATTTTGGATCGCAATAACAGCCTTTTGTTGTCTATTCATCTTTTTTATCCAACTCTTCTTTTTTATCCAGTTTACAAGAATACAACCTGAATCCAACTTGAGCTGTTTTGCAGCACGAATCTTCCTGTATTGCATTTGCAACAATGTACACGCATCGTTTCGTTTTCGCATTAGGCGCCTCCATCTCCTTTGCAATTGAATTGCACAATTTCTTAACTTTACAATCGGCGAATGTGCTACGTACTGCCTGAACCTATAGGTCCTCCATAGTTTTTGAACCAGCTGTGCAGCATATCCACGAATTGCAACGTCTTTAACTCTTGCAGCTTCCGCATGTTGAGTTTTCTGCACAATTGCAAATATATCATTGAATAAAGTCAGAATTTCTTCTCGATTTTCATTTAAATCTCCGAATTCATCTTCAAGAATCTCAAAAAGGTGTTGAAACTCTTCACAACCATCGTGAATCAGTTTGTGAACCATGTTAAAAACAGGTTGCAAATCTCTAACATGAGCTACATTAGAAAACACACTAGCTGGTGACCAATCCTCGTACTGTCTGGTCATGGATACGTTCTTTCCTGCTGGTTTTCGCTTTTCTTGAATCCGTTTTCCAATCGGGTCTTGTCTTTGAAGTTGAACCCATTCTTCTACGTTAAACTCTCCTGTTGCAAGTAATCTATTAATGTCCTTCAAAACAGGTTCCAGACCGCGAGTGTGCCTCGCCGCCCAGAGATCACGTAGTGATATCATATTAAAATATAGCCGTTACACAGTTTCCATATGCACTTCTTTTTTTGCTGGTAGGTACTTGTTATGGTATATAATTAGTTGTTTAACCCAACCAAACTTAAATGTTTTAATAAATAATGCGAGTAACTTTTAGAAGCAATCAATCGCTGTCTTCTTTAAAACTAGTGTACGTGAGGGAAACAGAAGCCCAACTTCATGGAGTTCAAATAAATAGTATCTAACTAAATTGAATTCCATTTCTCGACTTGGCGGCATTATTACCTGCAAATGATTTCCATCCTGTAGCCGCTGAAAATTTTGAAAATACTTTGTACCCTTAAGTTCCAATAATATTAATTTGTCCAGAATTAAAAAACAAACGATCAAACTCTTTATTTCATTTGATTAAATTCAATTTCAAAGCAAGTAATAATATAAATGAAAGATCACGGCGAATAATAATCAGGCAATTCATTAGATCCAAAATTCTTGAGCATCAATTTCGGAAAGGCCAGTTGCATTGATTCAATAAATTCTCGTCCAAGAATTGGATCGCTCATTTCTCCAACACAATCTCTCAAATTAGTCTCTGAACAATAATTCTGTGTAATTGCAACGGTATCAGTGAGATTAATAACAGCATGGTGCCATCTCGAGGGCATGAAAACAATTTCTCCTGGTTCTTGAATGAAATCGAAACACCAGAATTGATTCTCATCGCACTCATTCTGAAAATATGCATCAACATCCGCTTTAATGTCAGGGATCTCCTCGTTGAACCATCCCCAAATATCATCCCATGCAAAAGCCTCACTGAGAGAATCTTGTGTCAATCCTATTCGAAGTAGATGCAATGGTGTATTAGGATGAAACACAACCCACCGTTTTCTCCCTTCCAGCAAAGCGTTCCACGCGTGAGTTGCAAATGGGTCTGTGTGGATAGGAGAACCAGACCTAGCTGGACCAATTATTAACCACTCATGTGGGGGCCGGGAGTCGGGTGAAAGTACCTTCATGAAATCTTGATCTTTGAATATACCTGGAAATACAAATCCACTTTTTTTCAAATACTCTTGAACCTCGACAGATTCAAGTATTATGGAATCAAACACCAGCATCGGGTTCCGATCGTCGCAATAGTTCATGTAGGTTTCAACGAACAATCTCAACTGGATTTCTAATTCATTTCCTGCGCAGTCTTCACCGCACTGGACCACACAAGATCCCAAGTGCAAGCATAGAGTATTCATCTTCCAATAACCCATCACATCTGTATCTACAAGTCCTTGACAAATAGCTGGTGACATTTCGAAATGGCGTCTAAAATCGTCTGCAGTTATGGATGCATCTCGTGAGATTGGAGGGTATTTGCTCTCTGTGTTGCGATATACTTCATCGATTGCCAAATAATTGCTGGGCCATGAATCATGCACCTGTGGACGAAGTGCAGATTTAATGGCACGTAGCTTCATCACATCATAATTTTTTTTAACACAACAAAAATCGATTTTTTTAAGCACAAGTAGTGGATAAAAGCCATCAAATGCTAATTTCTTAATTAAATAACAAGAGTATCTTGTTGAAAGAAAAGAGCCTGATGGCAATCCATGAGGTAATCAGAAGCAAGAACATTATGAATTTTTTTAACGCACTTCTTATTCAACGAAAATATCAATCTTTTTTACTATCAAGCTTATTTGTTTATGACAAGAAGATACATTTACAGAGCTTCACATTTTTGAACTGGGAGTTCGCATTCTTATGCATTTCTATGTTGTTCCTAACTGAAATCAGAATTCCAATTTGATGTTATTTTAGCAACATTGGTTGAAGAGTTGAATTTGGCGAAAAGATACTTGATACTGATCTCAGCAGATATCCCATTTTCCCTGCTGGAAAATTATACCAATTTGAAGTCGACTTTGGTTCAATCGATATGATATCATGGGTAGCAGCTGATGATGCTATGAATTCGTCGCTCGTGAGCAGCTCATCGACCAAGCCAAGTTGCTTTCCCTCTATAGCCAGCCAAGCTTCCCCCGTTGCAATATTCGATATATTCGCCGCTAACGCAGGTCTATTCGCACAGATATGATCTTTGAAAACTTGATGAATCTTTTCTAATTCTTCCATGTACTTTTCTTTTCCGCTTTCGGTTACTTCACCAATGACATTCACGGTACTTTTATATTCTCCCGCTGTCATGACATAGGTTTCCACGTCATGCTTTTGAAGCAACTTGTGAACATTAGGAACAATGGAGATGACACCAATAGATCCAACAAGGGAGAAAGGAGCAGCGTAAATAACATCAGCCACCGAAGCCATCAAATACCCTCCGGAAGCTGCAATGGAATCGACGCATACAACTAATTTCATTCCAGCTTTCTTCACGCGAACTAATTGACTTCCGGCAAGTCCGTACATCGTTACACTGCCTCCAGGAGATGTTATTACAACGCAAACTTGATCAAGTTTGCTTCCCAGCTTCAAACAGAGACTTATTTGGTCTCTCAAAGTGTCAATGGAGGACACAGAGATATCTCCATCAAAATCTATCTTGAACACAACTGGTCGTCTCTGGTTGATACTGTCTTCGTATTCAACACCTCGTTCCAAATCAGACTTGACACTTTGCTCCCAGTGTTTCCTCTGTTTCTTTTCTTCTTCTTCCTTCTTTCGGGTCATTGTTGCTTTCAACTTCAAAAGAGACTTGTTGTCACAACTGGAACCTCCAACAGAGAATCGAACTTCATTAAACAATTCTACTTCTCCTTTGAATCTGTCATTCAATCTTTCAATGTCCCAATCCTTACCATTCCTATCGCCCTTTAACCCTAGGACACAACTGACGCACATGGTTACACAGCAAAACAGAAACGCCATGCAAAACGTAAACACCCCCACAGCCAATAACACTGCCCCAGTTCCATGCTGTGCTTGGTTATCAGGGTGATAAGCCAGGAGGAAAGCTCCTGCGATAATCAAAGAGATCGAAAGGCAACAACAACAACCAGACAAGCCAATCAAAGCTCCACCAGCCATCTTGGCATCCACTTTGTCCTTGTTATCAACATAGCTCACATCATGAAACAGATCGTCAGTGGTGACATCATTAATCACTGGCGAATATCCAAAATCGCCAGCTTCATATTTCACCACACGAGACATCCAATGAAAATACGACGCAGTTCCCAAATATTTCAGCTCCCAGTTGATAAACGCAGTTCCCAGGGAATTAACGTTGCCAAGCTCCTCCCAAGGCGAGGAACTTAGGCAATGGATCAGTGACGAGTATCGTCTCAAGAAGCTGCCGCTTCCTCCAATATTCATTACCAGCTGCAAGTGCCACCGCAACTTCCGACATGTTCGATTCATCAACGACACCCTGCAACTGTTTATAGCACACCTCGAGCTCCTCCAAGCAGAACCTCAGGTTCTCAAAGTTTTGCTCAGTCAGTTGACTCATCGATCGTAGAAGCAAATGTTCCAATCCTGCATGCTCGGGTCTAGACAATCTGCCTGGGAGTGATTTCTCACCAGTGCTCACCATTTGAATAGATTGCAACTTTTCAAGGTTTCCTATAAGTGACTGGATCAGTTGCATGCCGCGCATTTCGCATTTTTGAAATTTATCCTCCAGACGACGAACTTGACGTGAAGTATCATCACCCATGAATCACAAATTGACTTCTAAATGGTAGACCCTATTCGATTTTTAAAATTTGAATTCTGAATTCTGATGACATAATAAGCGGTATTGTTTTTTCATACTACATTTACTTTAATTGTTGCATCTTCAATTCTGCGTGACATAATAAGCGGTATTGTTTTTCCGTACTAAGTTTACTTTAATCAACTGTTGCATCTTCCATTGTGCATGGAACAACAAGCAGTATTCTTTTTTCATAAGGCATCTACTTATTAAACAACCATCTGGATAATTCTACAAATTGGACCATTGTAAGCTGATATCTGAGGTTCTGATTCGGAGTTTTTTTCTAATACCGTAAAAATTATAAAATGTTGCGATTTGATATTATATAAAAATATTTAAATAGTAGTCTACATCATGAAATAATCATAGAACTCAGTGACTGCCAGCAATTCTTTTGAGTGTTTGTTTTACCACTTCATCGGCAGTGTAATCCGATTGAAAGTCTGGATGATCAGCTAGAGACATTTCTAAAAATCTAGGAAGCAGGTCGCTCTCCATAACCCTTAAGACCTCTTCCTGTGCCCTGACAAACACAGATCTATCGCTCATCATATTTCCCGCGTCAATATTCTCCTTCACAGCATTAGCCACTTTCCTGTCAACACAAACTTCCATTTTGGTGTCTTGTTTGAGGAATCTATCATAGATTATACGTGCCTCGTCTATTGCTGCCACAGGGACAGGAGGAAGACCAATTTTAACACTGGCTCGGGACTTCACCAATTGCGACTGCAACATCTGAATACCTTCGTTATCCATCTCGGAGTCATCTCCTACTCCGACCATCTTCATTCCCTTCCATACTCTCTTTCGAAATATCTCAGATGCACCCCAGAAAAGCAAATTCTCTTCCGCATGTGACGCCATAAGAAATCTGTGGAAAGCCGCGCATGCTACATCGTCTTCGAGTATATCTGATATGGATATCTTGGCACTGATGGTGTGTACAGAGTCCTGGCGTTTCAATGAAGGACCACCGCCAACATTCACCTTCGATGATTCTGCAATAGACACTCGCGGTCTTTTGAAGTACTCGTTGTTAGCAAGAAAACCTTTGTACAATAATGGCATTCCCCATTGGATTTTATTGTACTTGACGGACTTGTAAAACAACTTCCCTGCTTCGACATCCACGTAGCATTCCCAATCATCACTGCCGATCTTCGAACCTTCTGGGATCTTCGACAAGGCCACGCCATCCCTGAGAGGAAGCCCCCATGACACATGATCATGCTTGGAATCATAGTCGAAGAACCGGTTGTTCCTCTCGTCATACACTTGGAACCACGACTTAATTCCTGTTTTAACTCCTTTGAACGTTTCATTTTCCTTGGACGACATGGACCTGAAGCAATTGAATTTCTGAAAGGTGTGTAAAAACAATTTTTGAACCTGTTTTTTATGGATGTGTGCACTTTTGAATAGGTTTATTAACAGTTTCAGCAAGATGTTTTCATTCATGCTTCATGCTTCGTGCTTTGCTATTTTTAATTAATACAAAGCAAATACACTGGGTCTCCAAATGGTATCTTTGAAAACATGATATTCAAATAATCAATTTGCCTCGACAGCCAATAATTATGTAGCCATATATAAAGTTTCAAGTGTTAAGACTCTCGAAATAGGTCTTTCAAAGATGATGCACCATTGCATCAGAAGTTATACCACTAATTTCAGAATTTATTTTATATTTGTCAAGCTTTTCATTGAATCTTATTCAAACTCTCCTAATTCAAATACTAACTGTGTATACATGATTCAAACCCATCCAAATTGAAAGGTGACTAAATACCGGTACCACCAGTATCGAAAATCGGGGATGGGAGTTTCGAGTAGCAAGACACCTTCAGCTAAAGTGAGACAGCATCCCCTTCTTAACGATGAAGAATACTCGAGACTATGTGCACTCTATGGATCATTCGGTGATGGGAGCATAAAAGACATCACCGAGGAGTTATCTCTCCCAGAGTGTGATGAATCTTTTGTCGCTACTCTGTTCAGCACCACCGTCGGAATGAAGGTACCATTAAAAGTTTTTGTGGACACCGTTGCATTATTGAGCCGAGGATCTACTAGTGATATGAGGCGAACGTTGTTCGCTGGTGGGGTCGATTTGAAAGGCATGTTCGAATTTGTGGGGCATGTTCGATACGGACCAATTGAGTTTAAGACATCGGCATGGTTGAATGGATTAAAACTTTTTGCAATCAAACAGCACAAAATAGCAGAAGGAGCAAGTCCAATACTGGTTGATGACTCCATCGAGTATTCAAACGAAACTCTCGAGAATGTACAAATTAGTTTCGGGTCGTTTAACTTGTGGTGTTCTGCTATGCTTCCAACAATTCAAGATGGAATTAGCGCACGAATGGTTTCAAAGATGATCCTTGGATTGTCCAGTCAAGAAGGTCTTCGTGCTGAGGAGCTTACACGAACTGTAGCTTCATCTGAGACTCTGGACATTCCTGACATGATAGCTCTTGCTATCGTCGAGTCGAAATGTAAAAATCCTCCTGACCTCTTATTCTCGTCTAGCAAAGATGGAATGTCATTTGACATGCTTGCCAAGTCAGTTACCGGTTACGCCGGTGCTACTGTTATGGTCATTAAGGATTCCGAATCAAACGTGTTTGGTGCCTTTTCCAGTATAGAATGGGAAGAATCCAGCTTGTTTTTCGGCAAGTCCAGTTCGTTTTTGTTTTCCTTTTATCCAGTTTTTCAAATACTCCGTGCAAGATCCGACGGTTCTACTCCTGGAACAGGGAACTTTCAATACTTGAAATGCCGCGGAAGAACAGGTCACCAAGGAATCGGTTTCGGAGGTGACGAAGGCAATCTTCGTCTTTGGCTTGATAGAGATCTGGATAACTGTTTTGCTCGTTCCTCTGATTTAACCTATGAAAGCGGTAGACTACGTTGGCAAAAGGACCCCTCATTTCGTCCGATGGCCATCGAGTTTTGGGGATTTGGAGGCTCTGAAGCACTAGCGTCCCAAGTGGGAGCACACCAAGATGTCGCTAAGATGCAACTGGATAGAAGAAAAGTGGATAGAAAGAAATTTGCAGAATCTTCCTTTGACAGAGAAATGCTTCTAGGAAAAACATTCGCAGCACAAAATCAAGCATCAAATAGGTAGATTATTATTTACAATATCTTCAATAGATTATTATTTACAGCATCTTCAATATATTATTATTTACAGCATCTTCAATATATGATATCATAATGTGGCCAAATATAAAATGCAACTGGTTAGAAGAAAAGTGGAAGAAATTTGCAGAATCTTCCTTTGACAGAGAAATTCTTCTAGGAAAAACATTCGCAGCAAAAAATCAAGCATCAAATAGGTAATTATTATTTACAACATCTTCAATATATGATTTCAAAATGTGGCCAAATACCAATTACTCTATCCACTTTGAATGAAAGCTGTAGCTGACGATTCGCTGGTCTTCTCAATGCCATATCCATCTGATTGTGACTAATATCAATCTTTTCTAAACTGGTGTTTTTCGAAAGTGCTTCAGAAAGAGCTAAAGCTCCGGCATTGGCTCCGATTTTGTTTGTGGCCAAATCCAAATGTTTCAGAACCTTGTTACATGATATCAGGTCTTTGGATACTGCCACTGCTCCCGTTTCTCCAATATCGTTATCCCGAAGATTAAGCGTTAACAACGATGGATGAGTGGAGAGTGACTGTGCAATGAGTACAGCGCCCTCCGCGCCAAGAGCGCAACCGTGAAGATTCAATCTTCGTAAAGTTTGACGTTTCTTCATAACATTAGCTAGATATTGAGCTCCTTCAACTCCAATCGGGTTTTTATGTATATCAATAACAACAAGTGATGGATTCTTATT
>Ga0105055_10012659_pt1 | contig 10230 bp, 10 predicted proteins | sample BON03_FD_78090 | JGI IMG/M metagenome (GOLD analysis project Ga0105055, IMG submission 78090) | Freshwater microbial communities from Lake Bonney liftoff mats and glacier meltwater in Antarctica - BON-03 | ecosystem: Environmental > Aquatic > Freshwater > Ice > Glacier meltwater | place: Lake... | reverse complement strand
TATTCAAGCAATTATCACAAGTCAGGCAATTTGCGCTGGGACGCCCCGGGAAATGGCTATGGATTTCCGGTGGCGCCGACCATTCGCGATCTATTGCAGGGTGATGACGCGAAATATTTGTGAGTCTGGAACTGCCGTGTCCCGCACGCGCCGCAGCGCAGATGCGGGACCCCGGTTAAGCTGAACATTACAAGCAAGCGGGGTCCCGGGTCTGCAGCGCAGCACTTCGCTTTGCTTCGTGCTGCGCTGCGCCCGGGACACGAAGGCAGTCGGATTGTCCGCGGCGTAAAAAATTCGCGCGCCAGGGCGAAAGGTCGAGATATAATCGCCATCACGTTGGGCTTCATGCATTAAGGACGTATGGAGTGCTCAAATCATGAAACGTATCAGCTTGGACGACATGTCTGTTGAAGAGCTGGTGGATCGTTTCGCGTCGATCTGTATCGCGCAGGATCAAGCGTTGCTGTATTCCAATATTGCCAAGTTCAATCGGCACTTCGACCAGATGCGGGAAACCGACCGGCAGTTGAAGTCCCGGCCGGGCGACCAGCGCCGCGCTTTGCTCTCGCTTTATGATCACGAGAACGCACAAGTGCGATTGCAGGCGGCGCGGGTGACCCTGGCGGTCGAGCCGGAAAAGGCGCGCAAGCTGATCGAGGAAATTGCGAATGGGCGCAAGTTTCCGCAGGCCGGCGACGCCGGCATGACGATCGTGAATCTGGATCGTGGTGTATTCAAGCCCAGTTGAGGCGAAATGTCGCGCCAGACGCGTGCGGCCGGATTTGGCCGGCGCGCCGGTTAATCTTACCTCGCAAGCTTAATGGCAGCATCTGGTCGCCGGAATACCGGTGACGCGTTATAGGCCAATGTCTTCGATCCGTCACATTTGGTCGAAAAGACAACGGAGATTCACAAACGCGCGGTCACGTGCCGCCATGATGTTAGGTGCCTAGTGTTTAGAAAACCGATTATTTTTATCATCGCGATCCTGTCGATTGCTGCGACGGCTACCGCCGAAGCGAAACCAAAGAAGAAAACGCCCGCGTTGATCGTGTGCAATGAGCGCGGCTGTTCCGACCGTGTCCCGTCCGTGCGCGCGCAAGTGCAAACGCAAACGCGCGCCCCGGCGCGCCAGGCGGTGCGCGACGACGACATCGACGCCAACGGCAACACGGTCATTGTTGGCAAGCGGCCGGACGGCTGCCCGCATCGCTACTGCGGTTGCGAGGCCTCTCTCTATCTCTTCGGCGAGATTCGCCGCGATCTGAATCTGGCGTCGAACTGGATCCGCAAATTCGCCCGCGCGGAGCCGGCGCGCGGCATGGTGGCGGCGCGCAGCGGCCATGTCATGGTGCTGATGAACCACGTCAGCGGCAAAGAGTGGATGGTGCATGACGGCAACTCCGGCGGCGGCCGCACCCGCGAGCACGTCCGCTCGATCGCCGGCTATGTCGTCGTCGATCCGCACAGTTCGAGAACGGCCAGCCGCTAGCGCTGGACGCGACCTTTACACACCAGAAGAGAGGGCTCGCTCACGCGGGCTTTTTTTTTATGTTCAACGCCATCAAATCCCTGCTTCGCCCGGCGGAGCAAAAAAGCTCGCGTATCGCCCGGCTGATCTCGCTTGAATCGGGTGGCCGCGCGCGCTGGACGCCGCGCGACTACGCGGCGCTGGCGCGCGAGGGCTACACCCGCAATGCGATTGTGCACCGCGCGGTGCGGCTGATCGCCGAAAGCATCGGCGGACTGACCTTCGCGCTGTATGAAGGGACGGCCGAGCATTCCACCCATCCGCTGCTCGACCTGATCGCGCGGCCGAACCCGCGCCAGGACGGCGCGAGTTTTCTTGAAAGCGTGGCGTCGCATCTGTTGCTCGCCGGTAATTGCTATATTGAGGCGGTAAGCATCGACGCGGACGGCGCGCCGCAAAATCAAAATCAAAGCGTGCGTGAGTTGTACGCGCTGCGGCCCGACCGCATGAAGCTGGTGCCGGGGCCGGATGGCTGGCCCGCGGCTTTTGAATATACCGTGGCCGGGCAGAGCGTGCGCTTCGACCAGAGCCTGGCGCAGCCGCCGATTTTGCATCTCACGTTGTTCAATCCGCTCGACGATCATTACGGATTGAGCCCACTGGAGGCGGCCGCCATTGCGGTCGACACCCACAACGTGGCCGCCGCCTGGAACAAGGCGCTGCTGGACAACGCGGCGCGGCCTTCCGGCGCGCTGGTCTATGCCGGGGCGGAAGGCTCGGTGATGGCGGACGCGCAATTCGTGCGGCTGAAGAGGGAATTGTCCGAGCAGTATCAGGGCACGGCCAATGCCGGCCGGGTTCTGCTGCTCGAGGGTGGGCTCGACTGGAAGCCGATGTCGTTCACGCCCAAGGACATGGATTTCATGGAGGCCAAGCACGCGGCCGCGCGCGAGATCGCGTTGGCGTTCGGGGTGCCGCCGATGCTGCTGGCGATGGCTCTCGGCTACGAGGATCCGGCCGCCGCCATCAATGGCTGGCGCTCCCCGCGCGCGGCAATCGACGATTTTGCGTCGTTTGATGGCTTTGAGAGCTGAACGAGGGATTAAGGTTCTCTGTTCAGCCTGCGTTCACCGGCACGCATGTTATAATCCCGCCATGCCGGTCACCCCAAAAACCTTCTCCATCGCCGTCATTTTACTTGGCCTTCTGGCCATGCCGGGCCCGGTCACGGCCAGTTATGCGGCCGACTCGTGCCTCGATAAAGCCGAACAGCGCGACGCGGTCGCGTCGCGCCGGGCGGTTCCGCTGGCGTCGGCGATAAGGTCCGTGCAGGCGAATGGACGCCATGCCGAACTGGTCCGGGCCGAGTTGTGCCAACAGGACGGCCGTCTGGTCTATGTTCTGACGCTGTTGGGACAAAGCGGCAAGGTGACGCGTGCGACGATCGATGCCGGAAGCGGCGAGGCGCTCGGCCGCCATTAGCGCATGGATGCGCGTTTTCGGGTAAGATTGCGCACGAATAATTGACGGAGCGAATCACCTTGCGCCTCCTCGTCGTCGAAGACGACCCCGATCTCAATCGTCAGCTCACCACCGCCTTGACCGATGCCGGTTATGTCGTCGATCGCGCTTTTGACGGCGAAGACGGCCATCATCTCGGCGACACCGAGCCTTACGATGCCGTCATCCTCGATATCGGCCTGCCGAAAATGGACGGCATCTCGGTGCTGGAATCCTGGCGGCGCAACGGACGCATCATGCCGGTGCTGATGCTGACGGCACGCGACCGCTGGAGCGACAAGGTGCAGGGCTTCGACGCCGGCGCCGACGATTATGTCGCCAAGCCGTTTCATCTCGAGGAAGTGCTGGCGCGCCTGCGCGCTTTGTTGAGGCGCTCGGTTGGCCACGCCAAGAGCGAATTCGAGTGCGGCCCGGTGCGTCTGGATTCTCGTAATGGACGCGTCACGGTCGACGGCAACCCGGTCAAGCTCACCAGCCATGAATATCGGCTGCTCGCCTATCTGATGCACCACAACGGCCGCGTGGTGTCGCGCACCGAGCTGGTCGAGCATCTCTACGACCAGGATTTCGACCGTGATTCAAACACCATCGAAGTCTTCGTCGGCCGTATCCGCAAGAAGCTCGGCGTCGATATCATCCAGACCGTGCGCGGGCTCGGCTATTTGCTCAACCCGCCGGGTACGTGAGCCGCGATGCGCGCCAACTCGCTCGCGCTGCGTCTGTTCCTGTCGGCTACCGCCTGGGCGGTGGTCATTCTGCTGATTACCGGTGTGGTCCTGTCGTCACTCTATCAGGGGGCGGTGGAGCGCGCCTTTGACCGCCGGCTCGGCGTCTATCTGCGCACGCTGGTGGCCGACGTTGCGGCGCCGGACGGGCCGGGCGACAAGACGCCGCCCGCGCTTGGGGAGCCTTTGTTCGAGTTGCCGTTGTCGGGCTGGTACTGGCAGGTGTCGCGGCTCGATCCGAACAGCATGGAGGTGCGGGCATCGCGCTCGCTCTGGGACGGCGGGCTACCGCATTTGCAGGATCGCGGCATCGCCGCCGGCAGCGACGGGTCGCGCGAGGGATATGTAATTGGGCCGGAGGATCAGAAGCTACGGTTGGTCGAACGTAATATCGACTTCGGCAACGAGGGGCATTATCTGATTTCGGTCGCGGGCGACGCCGTCGAGATCGCCGACGAGACGCGCGCCTTCGATCAGGCCTTGCTGATCACGTTTTCGATTCTGGCGGTGGTTTTGCTGCTCACCACCATGTTCCAGGTTCGCTTCGGCCTGGCGCCGCTCAAGCGCATCACCGACAGCCTTGCCGCCATTCGCGCCGGTACCGCCGAGCGTCTCGCCGGCGAGTTTCCGGTCGAGATCGCGCCGCTGGCGCGCGAGACCAACGCGCTGATCGACGCCAACAAGGAAATAGTCGAGCGGGCCCGTACCCATGTCGGCAATCTCGCGCATGCGCTGAAGACGCCGCTGTCGGTGATGGTCAACGAAGCGACGCCGCGTGGCGGCGATCCGCTTGCGCAAAAAGTCCTGGAGCAAACCGCCATCATGCGCGACCAGGTCGCGCGCCATCTTGAGCGCGCGCGGCTGGCGGCGCGTTTGACTGTGATCGGTACCGTCACCGAGGTGGTGCCGGTGGTCGCCGCGCTCGCGCGCACCATGGAGAAAATTCATCGCGATCGCGCCATTGCCATCGAGGTGCGCGGCGGCGAGGCGCGCTTTCGTGGCGAACGCGCCGATCTTGAGGAGATGGTCGGCAATCTGGTCGACAATGCCTGCAAGTGGGCGGCCGAGAAGGTGGTGGTCGAGGTGTTGCGCGAGTTGCCGGACCCGGGAAGCGAGAAGCAGGTGGTGCGCATCGTGGTCGACGACGACGGCCGCGGCCTGTCGCCGTCCGAGCGCGAGCAGGCGGCCAAGCGCGGCAAGCGGCTCGACGAGACCAAGCCGGGTTCGGGCCTGGGGCTTTCCATCGTGGTCGAGCTGGCGGCGCTGTATGGCGGTGAACTGAAGCTTGGCACCGCGCCGCTTGGCGGCTTGCGGGCCGAATTGCTGCTGCCGGCGGGATAATCGGCCGCCATTGGCGGGGGATATCGCGTTGCCGGACTTTTGCCCTAATCCTGCGGTCTCGATAAGCTCCACATTACGTCTCGCCATGCTGGCGGGTTAGCCTGTTCATCGCGTCTATTTCCCCGGGGGTCTTCTCAATGTCCGTCATTAAATTCGCCGCCCTTGCCGCCATTGGCCTGTCGCTTGCCGCCTGCGCCGGCAGTCCGGACGGGTCGGGCCCCGGCCCACGCGAAAACACCGGTACGTTGCTTGGCGCCGGCACGGGCGCACTGCTCGGCGCCGCGGTCGCGGGCGGCGGAACCGGCGATCGGCTTGCCGGCGCCGCCATCGGCGGCCTGCTCGGCGGTCTGATCGGCAACCGGATAGGGGCTTCGCTCGACGAAGACGACAAGCGCCGCGCCTACGCCGCGCAGGTGGATGCGCTTGAGAGCGGCCCGTCGGGTGCGCCGGTGTCGTGGAAGAATCCGGATTCCGGCCGTTACGGCACCGTCGTGCCGGGGCCGGCTTATGTGCAGGCCGGGCACAATTGCCGCTCGTTCACCCACACGATCTATATCGACGGCCGGCCGCAGACCGCGCGTGGCACCGCCTGTCGCAACCCGGATGGAACCTGGACGCCGTTAAGCTGACGGACCGAAACGCCGCGATATCCTTAAAGCCTTCTTAACGCCCGCCGCGTTATCACTCTCGCATCATTCTAACGCGAGTAAGGCCGGCGATGGCGGGCGCCGACACGATTGAACGACTGCAAGGTTATCTGCGCGATCTGTCGCCGCAGGCGCGATCGCTATTGATCGGCGAGTTTGAGCGCAGCCTGTTGCGCGGCGACGAACTGGTCAGCACCGATCTTGTGTTGCAGGAATTGCGCCGGCTGGCGCGCGATCAGCGCGAAGGCGCGCCCCGTATCGATCCGAGCGCCCGGCTGTTCTTCAAGCCATTCGAACCTTTCCTCGTCGACGATCAGGGGCTCCATCGTCATCCCGGCCGGATCGCGCGCTCTTCGCTCGAATCCTTGTGGACCTGGGTCAAGCGCGACATTCTTCCCGATGTCGCCGAGACGATGAATGAGAAAATAAACGCCGCGCTGGTTGAAGGCGATGCCGAGAAGGCCGAATACTTCACCCGCTTGTTCCAGGACCGGGTCGCGGTCGCGCTGACCGAGAGTTTGCGCGCCGCCGAGTTCGACGACAGTATGCGTCGCCGCATGCTGGCGCAGATCGGAACGGAGCGCGCCAGCGAAGATGCCGCGACATTGAAATGCGTTCTCAATGCCCGCGACGGCCTCAGCGCAATGGCGTCGCTATTGCCGCTGCGCGTTCCCAATCTCAGCAGCGGTCAACTGGATGAATGCAAGGCGTTGATCGAACGCACCTGCGGGCGCAATGACGAGCTGTTTCCCTATACGTTGCTGACGGTGATGAGCCGGCTGGCGGCGCCGTGGCAATTGATCCGCCTCGGCGTCAAGGCGGCGGGCAGCGACACCGCGGCGCGTGTGGCGGAGACGCCTTACGGCGTGGCGGTGACCATCGTGCTCGCCGAATTGGAACGGCAGGTGAACGAGTTGCGCGACGATTTGCGCAGCGGGCGTGGCGTCGCGGTTGGCGCGCTGCTCAAGACCATTCACGACGCGGCGCGCGGCTTGCGCACCGAGCTCGATCTGCCGGTCGACAGCAGTTGGGGTCGCGCCTTGTCGGGCCTGCGCGGACAGATATCCGACGTGTTGCGCACCGAAATCGACTCGATGCCGGGCCGGGTGCGGCGGTTGTTGAAGCCGCGCCAGACGGCCGAAATCCTGGCCAATGTGCAACTCGACCCAGACGAAATGACCGAGACCGAGGCACTGGTCGCCTTTGTCGGCAACTGCCGCAATTTCGCCAGCGAACTCGCCATCAACGAGATGACGCAACGCAGTTACGCCGATCTGCGAAAATATCTCGAAAGCGCCACCCACACGCTGATCGACGGCATGCGCCAGGGCGGGCCGAACGGACGTGTTTTTCGGCAGACTCAGGTCGATTGCGCGGTGCGGCTCTGCGCCACGGTGTTCGGACGTGATTATGCCGCGCAATTGACCAAAGCGGCCGAAACGGCCGCCGCCGCCGAGCGCAAAAGCGAGAGCAGGGCGGTACTTGGTTGAGCCGGGCCGGACGGGCCTGAAATCATCGTCCGATATTGCTCATTGCCGCCATCATTGCGGCTGATGTATCCCCAACGGGCCAATTGTCCCCTTTGGCCCGTAATTTGGATACAATCGTCTCATGGCCCTCTGGTTCGTGTTTACGCTGATGACGGCGGCGGCGATTTTCGCCGTTTTGTGGCCATTAAGCCGTCGTGGCGGCGGCCCCGGCGGCAGCGATCTGGCGGTTTATCGCGATCAGCTCGATGAAATTGCCCGCGATCATGCCGTTGGGCGGATCGGCGAGGGCGAGGCGGAGGCGGCTAAAATCGAGGTTTCGCGCCGGCTGATCGCCGCGGCCGATGCGGCGCAGGCCGACGTAGCCGATACCGGCACGTCGTCGATCTGGCGCAGACGGCTGGCGGCTCTGGCCGGGCTGTTGTTGCTGCCGGTCGGTGCGACCGCGCTTTATCTCGCGCTCGGCTCGCCGCAATTGCCGGGCGAGCCCCTGGCCGCGCGCATGCAAGCGGCGCATCGCGATCGTTCGATCGAGAGCCTGGTGTCACAGGTCGAAACGCATCTTGAGCGCAACCCGAACGATGTGCGCGGCTATGAGGTGGTGGCGCCGGTCTATCTGCGGCTCGGGCGTTTCGCGGAGGCGGTGAACGCGCGCCGCAAACTGTTGGCGCTCGCCGGCGAGACCGCCGAGCGGCAGGCCGATCTGGGCGAGGCGCTGGCTGCCGCCGAGAATGGCGTCATCTCGGTCGAGGCGAAGGCTGCCTTCGAGCGCGCGCTCAGCCTCGATTCAAACGACCTGAAGGCGAAATTTTTCATCGGCCTTGCCGCCGAGCAGGATGGCGACCGCCAGAAGGCCGCCGCCATCTGGACCGGCATCCTGAAAGGTGCAACGCCGGGCGCGCCCTGGGTTCCGATGGTGAGCGAAGCGCTGACACGCGTCGGCGGCACGCCGCCGCCGGTGGCCGCAGCCCCCGCGTTGCCGCCGGTCGCATCGGCTCCATCGCCGGCAATGCCCGGTCCGAGCGCGGCCGATGTCGCCGCCGCTCAAAGCATGACCGAGAACGATCGCGGCGAAATGATCCGCGGCATGGTGGCGCGGCTGGCCGACAAGCTGAAAGAAGACGGCAACGATCTGGCCGGCTGGCAGCGCCTGTTGCGCGCCTATATGGTATTGGGCGAGCGCGACAAGGCGCAGGCCGCGGCCGGCGATGCGAAAAAGGCTTTGGCCAGCGATCCTGATAAATTGCGCCAGCTCGGCGATATGATCAAAAGTCTGGGACTTGAAGGATGACGCGCAAGCAGCGGCGATTGATTTTGATCGGTGGCAGCCTCGGTGTGCTGGCGATCGCGGCCGTGCTGGTATTGAGCGCGTTGAAGGACAGCATTGTATTCTTCAATTCGCCGACCGACATTGCCGAGAAAAAGCTGAGCCCGGGAACGCGCATTCGCATTGGCGGGCTGGTCAAGAACGGCAGTCTGACGCGCGGTGAAAACCTCAACATCCGGTTTGAGGTCACCGACGGCGCGCATGACATTCCGGTTCGCTATCAGGGCATTGTGCCGGATCTGTTTCGCGAAGGGCAGGGCGTCGTCGCCGACGGCACGATCTCGCCGGATGGTTCGGTGGTCGCCGATACTGTGCTGGCCAAGCACGACGAGCGCTATATGCCGAAGGAAGTGGTCGACTCTCTGAAAAAGAGCGGCCGCTGGCAGGAAGGCGCCGACGGCGCCAATGCAGAGGCGATGCGTGGCGTCGCGGCCGGCGCCGCGCCGGTATCCGGAGGTAAGCCGCAATGATCCCCGAACTCGGCCATTATGCCTTGGTGCTGGCGCTGGCGCTCGGTCTGGTCCAGGCGGTTGCGCCCTTGATCGGGGCGTGGCGGCGCGACGAGGCCCTGATGCGGCTCGCCACGTCGACGGCGCTGATGCAGTTCCTGTTCGTCGCGCTCTCGTTCGCGGCCTTGACCCAATGTTATGTGACATCGGACTTCTCGGTGGTGAACGTGTTCGAGAATTCGCACTCGAAGACGCCGCTGATCTACAAATTCACCAGCGTTTGGGGCAATCACGAAGGCTCGATGCTGTTGTGGGTGCTGATCCTGGCTCTGTTCGGCGCTTCGGTGGCGGCCTTCGGCCGCAATCTGCCGGCGACGCTGAAAGCCAATGTGCTGGCGGTGCAATCCTGGATCGCGTGCTCGTTCTATCTGTTCATCCTGATGACCTCGAATCCGTTTACGCGGCTGTCACCGGCGCCGTTCGAAGGCCGCGATCTCAACCCGATTTTACAGGACATCGGTCTGGCGGTGCATCCGCCGCTGCTTTATCTCGGCTATGTCGGTTTCTCGATTGCCTTCTCGTTCGCCATGGCGGCGTTGATCGAGGGCCGCATCGACGCCGCCTGGGCGCGTTGGGTGCGGCCGTGGACGCTGGCCGCCTGGATGTTTCTCACCGTTGGCATCGCGATGGGTTCGTACTGGGCCTATTACGAATTGGGCTGGGGCGGCTTCTGGTTCTGGGATCCGGTCGAGAATGCCTCGCTGATGCCGTGGATTGCCGGCACCGCGCTCCTGCATTCCGCCGTGGTGATGGAAAAGCGCAACGCGCTGAAAGTCTGGACGCTGCTGCTGGCGATTCTTGCCTTCTCGCTGTCGCTGATCGGTACCTTCCTGGTGCGCTCGGGCGTTCTGACCTCGGTGCATACCTTCGCCAGCGATCCGACGCGCGGCGTCTTTATTCTCGGCATTCTTGTCTTCTTCATCGGCGGTGGGCTGACGCTGTTTGCCTGGCGCGCGCCATTGCTCAAGCAGGGCGGTCTGTTCGCGCCGGTATCGCGTGAAGGCGCGCTGGTATTCAACAACCTGTTTCTCACCACGGCCTGTCTGACGGTTTTCGTCGGCACGCTTTATCCTCTGGCGCTGGAGTCCATCACCGGCGAGAAGATTTCGGTTGGTGCGCCGTTTTTCAATCTAACTTTCGCGCCGCTGTTTATTCCGCTGTTGTGCGCCATGCCGTTCGGGCCGTTGCTGGCCTGGAAGCGC
>Ga0105055_10012657_pt1 | contig 10231 bp, 7 predicted proteins | sample BON03_FD_78090 | JGI IMG/M metagenome (GOLD analysis project Ga0105055, IMG submission 78090) | Freshwater microbial communities from Lake Bonney liftoff mats and glacier meltwater in Antarctica - BON-03 | ecosystem: Environmental > Aquatic > Freshwater > Ice > Glacier meltwater | place: Lake... | reverse complement strand
TATGAATATATACATATATATATATACATATACATTCATACGTATATATATATGTATATATATATATGTATAAATATATATATATATACATACATATGTATATGATATGTATGTATATGCATATATATATGTGTAATTTTTTTTTTGAATTTGAGAGTGTTTATTAAAGATTAACCTCAGTAAGAGGAGCAAGAAACAATGAGATCAAAAGACACCGAGTTCGCAGCTGTCAAGCTCCTCAGGTGCCTAGTGGGAGGGGGTGTAAAAGTGGAAAGCCAAAAAACCGAGTGAGAAGTCTCACTCTTCGAACGGTCTCTTTTGCATTCTCTCTGTGACCTCATACCTGTGACATGATGTATCTGCGAATCTCTGCCTGGGTATTGCCTATGACCGGTTAAACTTTAACTGCATGCGACCCGCTGGTACGCCTTTCTATTCATCGTGTCTTACATCCTGTATGTGGGTGCGCTTGCCATTATTTCTTTCTCTCTTTCTTCTTGGCCTTGTCTTGTCCCAAAATAAAATGGGAATGAAATATACATGACATTGCAATACTCACCCCGACACCGGTGCGATAAGCCTACCTATCACATATTGTTGTCCTTACACCTTGCCTAAAATTGTATACACGTCTCCTTCCCACATTGGGGCTCAGCTGCGGGGTGTCAAGGTGTGCCACCCCTACCCACCTCTTGGAATGTTTCCTGTTTGCCCTTGCTGTCTCGCTTATCTCTTCCGTACATGTGTGGTCTAGGTCCAAGTCTGTCCTTTTAGTGAGTTGGTCTGTGATCTGCTACGAAGAGGTGGTCGAGGGCTTTTGCCCGATTGCGTATTGCCAGAAGAGTATCTCGGTCACAATCATGGCGGGAACTGCTTGGAGGACACCGAGGCCGTCTGGTGCCTTTCCTACGCTGGTGGGGGGGCACTATTTCACCGGGCGCTACGTTCCTTGGTAGTTAGGTAGCTTTGAAAGGAGCGTGAATAGTTCAGAACATGCAATAGGGCTTATTCGTGTATGATGTTTGAAGGACTTTGGTCCTGTAAATGTTATGAGGGAGGCGAAGGAAATGTAAACAAATCGCTGCACACCCAGACTTCAAACAAAACATTATTGTTATTTGATTGATATTGCTTTTATAACTCCATAAGAAAAAATGATGCCTTGAGAAATCTGAATTATTGATGATTGCTCTTGCACAGATTGTTTACACTGCTGTACAACATGGTATCGTGACTGAACTGTTATGCCAGTCTTTGAAAACTCCCTTCCCCTCAACCCGCGTTTACCTGTACATTGTTTGACAACAAATTAACACCCCTCAAAAATCTGCGGAAAACACGAGTGGAGAGTTTGGAGCTTGGAGAAACAACGTAGATTGAGCTGGACCAATCTCTCAAAATTGTTTCAAAGTTGTGCAACGTATTATGGCTGATTTGTTGTGGAATCTGGTAACACTTTACCTTCTCACACTCCATCGGAGTCCATCCCCTCAACACCCTCCCGGACTGTCCTTCCGCCTTGTTCCGTGATGCCCTTCGATGCCTTTTTCCAACATTACTCTTCCCCGTCATGGCCTCTTCCTTTTCCGGCGTCTAGACGATATTCCTTGAAAGGGGTGAGTTTTTCGGCCACTTTTAACGTCGTGAAGGGTATCGTTGATGAATACTTCAAAACTATTTGCCGCACATGACTGCTAATCCATGGATAAACCAGTTTGAACTGGTCTCTTTTCGCAGAAAATCTGAAGCAAAAAACCAAATGAAATAAAAAGACATCTGAGGCAAACATAGCACGTGAATGAGGAATAGAAAGCCTGTCGTAATTTCTAACCGGGTTTCGAACCCGCGACATTCTGCTCAAAAGTCTTCGTATGCAATTTCGCTTGGCTACTACGGCTCATGTGACTTGAAAAAAAATCAAACCGGGCATATTTATTTATACAAACAATTGATTATCGATCGAATCTTTTCGAAAACTGTTCTTGTCGAAAACAGTTCTTTAGTTCCTGATTTCGATCCTCACATTGATGAATTGTTTGTTTGCTTGTTTGTTTGTTTGTTTGTTTGTTGGAATAAAACATGAAAAACTATACTCCGCCTCCTGTGCCTGGAGGGAAGTAAACCCCCTGGAAGTGATCACACACGGGCAGAGGCAAAGACCACGTGCTTACCAAAGACAGCGGTACAGACCACTTACGTGTCAATCTATGGTTAACACTCTACAAGTTGACGGGCTGGCTCGCATCCCTGGATACGACAAGACTATATCTGTCGCATCCTCAGCCACCGAACGGTGTCCCCCGTGCCTTGTTTGACGTATTGGTTTTGGACGGGGGGAGGGGTAAAACCATGAACGATTTGGTGGATAGAGATCGCGAACTGCCCGCCAACTTGACACAACTACACAAAGCAAAACTACACACAGATACACACATACACACGTACACAGATACAGATAAGGAATTGTTGATACATCATCATCATATTTTTAGGAAAACAAGCACTGCCTTCTCTCTCAGCAAGTTGAATATGGTAACGTACCAGGGTGGTGTCCACACTGTGTGTGAAGGTATTGGCATCATACTTTTATGTTTCACAAATATCACGGCAAGCATACATCTAAACAATTCAAGGTAACAGATAAGACAGGTATGGAGGCGTACCATGGATGTTCGCACGGCTGTATCAGTTACCATACAGTCAATACAAGTGTAAATGTCACGGAATCATGATCATGTCACGTTAAGAACGCAAGCTAGACAGACCGTTTGAAGATGAAATTCAAGGGTGCAACCAACGAGGCGCCAACCTGTGCGGTGCCAATGCACGCCTCACAGACGAGCTCTCTTTGGCAAGGGGTGGGGGAGTTCAGCAAGGAGGGTACAACCTTGGCCATTTTGAAGGCTTGCCAAGGGGTGGGTGGGAAAGGTAAATGTTGTTGTGTGATATGAGTGATTGGTGTGTTGTGTGTAGAGGCGCCCATCCTTAGCGAACACCGAGGCGGAGCCCAGCAGTACGTGCCGGACAGGCATTTTTATAGCCAAATCAAATAAGTGGCTATGAGGCATATAAGATACAGATAGAAATGCACGCACACGCACACACAGTCAGGGTGCAGGTTCTTGATGACTTAAGACTAAAGTAGTGGCCACGGCCAGCTTGCAAGCGGCTGTGGTGTTTCTATGCCGCTTTGTGCTACTGCGCTTCCGAGCATTCTTGGCTGGTGTAGCGGGTACAAGTTCAATCGCAGGGCTATGCGACAAATCTTCCTGCATCCCGTCGCACTCCGAGACAAGGTCATGGTCATCCCTCACAATTGTCAAATGGGGTAGGTCATCGTCAATATCGTCTAGTTCAAGGCCGTACGACAGGTGCCCGAGGTCATTATCGTCAATTTCCATCGCTTCCTTACCCTTGGCACCCTGAGGAGAGGGGTATTTGTTGCCGCCGCGTCCATGACCAGATGGCTTCGCCAGGGGAGCGAGCTGTCACAGCAGAGACTGCAGATATGTGTCTGGAAGGGGTAGCTGGGCCTCCAAGTGTGTGGCTGAGTCTCTGAGTTGGAGCTGGAGCAGAAGCAACTCGTGACGCCTCAAGTCCCGTCCTTGAAGAGGGCGTGGTAATCGGAGTGGACCGCGTCCAAAGGTCTGTTGAAATTGTTGAGACTACACCAGATTGGTTGCTGTTTTTTGAAAAACAGAACCATGATCGCGGAAGCTCGCAGATTGTGGAAAACTCAATTTTATTAAAGTTGAATAACATATAAGAATTGTATATCAATTCTCCTGTCAAATGATAAGGGTGCTGACATGATTTCATATTCTTGAATATATGTTAACTTGCATACAAAAAATGTTTCACAATCACTCTGTTCCCCGATCGAAGGTGCCTAGCCGTTTGGTCATCATTATTGAGCAATTTCTCAGCAAGCCTGCTAGCTCCAAACGATCCGCCAGAGCGCTACACAATGGTGCGGTCAGCGCAAGAGGCTCAAGGAATTCTTTTTTTGAGCGAATTTGATGTAAGTTCAGACACCCAGATTGTAGAGGAGACTGCGATCTAGTTCTGTGCACGACTTTGTTGCTTGCTTAAACCATGCCACTGCATGCTATTTACATTTAAAAAAAAAATTAATTTCCGCAAAAAACTGTTGGATGTAGAGCGGCATGACTTTAGCAAGCACCGAAATCGTGCACAGACCTATTTTGCAGTCTCCTCTACAGGTTGATCCTGTAAACCTACATGAAATTCGCATGATGATGAGGGTGTGGGCGCATAGGGCATGGTAAACAAAAAAAGCAAATTAGAGCAATCCTGGAACCAAATACAAACGCTGAAAGATTGCCTTTGCTGTCAAAGTGGGGACGATGGGCTTAGGCACAAATCCGCTTGGTCACACAAGTGGTTGTGTGATCAAAACATCGAAGAATCCTGGTCACACAAACCCAAGTTTGTGTGACCAAACTTGGGTTTTTGTGACCAGGAGGATCGTTCGATTTTTTCATCACACACACACTTGTGTGACAAAGCGGATTTGTGCTTAAGTCCATAGACCCCACTGTGTCACATCTATTGCGCTCAGCTTAGCAAAATATCGAATTGCGGTTGCCTGAGAATAGAGCAGAAAGCGTTGGAAGCATCAAGCTGTACAGCCATAAGAGGGTTAGTTAGACACATCATGATTGACATGACTCGCCAATAACGGTTGCACGACCTGTGTGCCACGAGTGGCACCATCCTTCTACATTGCAAACTGCAGAAAATTATCATACTGGCCCATCAAATACCCAATTACAGCTGGGCTGGACTCAGCTACTGCAAGAGATGCAATGCAGCACACTGACGCCAAGTGGAGCCAATGACGATGCCACGAACATCGACAGGGGCACCGCCTGCATTTAGTTACTACAGGGCAAAGTACTTACCTTCTGCGACCTCCTTGAGGTGAGACCTAAGAAGAATTCTCCCGTAATAAATGGCATCACCATTTGCTTTTGAATGAGGTTGTGCAGTTCCTCATCATCCTCGGCAAACAGAAAAGCGACGTGTTCGCGAGGGAGCCAGCCACAGGCACTCAGAGGGGGGGAACGGGCCAAATATTTTCGTATTTTGTCAGCAGATAAGTTTCTCATCGACACGCTGCCAGTCATCCATCCTCCTGGCGTGAAGCAGCCATGTCCGCAGGGGTGAGCCAAAAATGTTTGACAAAATCGACTCTCCCCTGCGGTTTTTTGGCATGTCTTGCAATGATTGTCGGATCGCAATCCATCGACGGTGAGAAATCTGAGCACACTGACATATTTTGGAGAAATTTCCTCCTTGCGCCAGTGTATGTGCCAGCGTAAAGTGGCAGTGCGTGCATTTCCTGTGGGGATTGGCTGCCAACTGCGCCTGCCTTGCTCGTCCGGATGATCTTGTAGCCATGCGAAAGGAAAAGAGTAGGCAGCGAGCGAGCCAAATGCCACAGGGTGTAACGCACACGAATCAAATCCTGATGAATTTTCTTCAACTGGTCGGGATGCACAATTTGGAGTATCTTGTTGAAAGATGTTTTCACCTGAGGGAAAGAGTGAGAAAATTTGAACCAAGCATGCAGTGAATGGAATCATGCGCGTTGACGTTAGCAATCAAATCTATCTGATGTGATAGCTTGACTGCCTTGTTAGCCTTTGCCGTGCTGTAACGTACACAATCACTATCGGAAGAGAACGCAGAAAGGTGCACTCAGGGTAGCTTTTCAAGTGAGCCCAGTCAGAAGCAGCTGCAGATTTCACAAAATTGCACTTTAGAATAAAATCACGATTGCCAACAGTGAAACAAGCACTGCAAGGCTGGCCAAAATAGGGGGAAAGTGAATGCTTGATGAGCCACTCACTAGGGCTCATCCACTCACTATGGAGCAGGCATACAAGCGGCTCACGCAGCTTCACATGTGTGAGCACACGCTGGCGTTCCTACGTGCCGTGATCATCCTTCTCTGCGGAGGCGATGGCAGTCGGGCTGGCAAAATATTTCAGCAAGACTCTGTTGTAGTTGGAACGGATGATTGATATATGATTGACACACACACACACACACACTGTGTCGCCCTGCAACACACACGTGCACAACACACACACACACGAAAACGCACACACTCACACACATACACACACACACACATGTGTCCTGTGTTTTTTTGTGCGCGAAGTTTCGTGCACACATATATATGTGCAGGTATGTTGTAAGAGGGTCCTAAAGGATTTTCGGTGATTTATCCGTCACCATAGCTCAGTGGTTGAAAGCGCGGCACATAAGAAAATTAGTAATCCGTAAGGTCCCTGGTTCGATTCCGGTCGAAAACACGTCACCTCAGATTCACAAGGATTTGAGCACATAGACCCTCAATCAAGGGTTCTAAACTACTGTTTCCAGTAATAAAAGCAAATCAAATCAAATTAAAGATACACAGAAAAAATACTCTCAAGGTATGCTCAAAGGCCTATGCTATGTGCTGTCAATGGGAACAAGCAACGTCTACGGATTATGCGGAGGTCCATAAAAAGTTACTACATAACACAGGTAGGGTATGCTAGCACTCGCTTGCTATGTATAAACATGTATATGTATACATACATATATATATATGGCAGGAGGCGAATCTCATGCTTCGGCAACTCGCTTCGTTCCTCAGCTGTTAAGAGAGAGATTTGTGGAGTGGTGACCAAAGAGTCTCTACATGCCGATGTAGATTTGTGATGGATGATTGCGTCGAAGAAGAATAAGTCACATCCCAATTGTACGATCCTCATGTCAAACGACTCCTCCTCTTCTTCCCATTTACTCATTGGGAAGGTGAGACAGTCTGGAAACGAGAGACGTGGTGACAGAACAGGGATACTAGGAAAGTTGATAGATACCCCCTGTTCTTGGGGATCGCGAGTCGTGACCACTAGAAGAGAGATTGTCTCACAACAAAGGTTGTTTGTAGAGAACAAGCTCCACACTGAGGGACTCACCCTTGGCCAGTCAAGGGGAGAGTCAACTCATCTCGTTCTTCGCGCCCAGCTCCAGAAACTGATTCGCTCTGTGCTGAGGTTGATAAGTATTAGCTACTAGCTAATTAGATAAGCTTGCAGGAACTTTTTCACAAGTGATAAGTAACCAGGAACTTATAAGGAAGAGATACGAGAAGCTTCATCAGGCAGATAAGCAACTAGAGGGGGGACGAGAAACTTGTTGAGAGAGATAGAGCTACAACCACAAGTCCTGACTGCTAACACGCCCCTCTTTTGTCTCTCCATAAGTCCTGAACATCCTTCGCCTTTTTGATACTGTGTGCGGTTGTATCAAAAGGTGCAAGACAACCACTCTTTGATGCAAACCAAAACCACTGGGGGGAATTTATCTTCAATGATGTTGTTACCTCTCACATGGGTATATAAATACGAGCAATGTTGTCTTGTAGAAGACGTCCGCTTGAGTCTACCCAGTCACATGATTGGTGACAAGTCACCATTTGATGGGCACTTGGACAACCAGCATTTAGCACTTAAGGGAGAAAATCTGCCACAATCTTTTGAAATGCGAAGTCTGTGTGTCGTTGTCATTTCTTCTTGTTGCAACATGTGCCATTGACAGTCTTGCAGAGAAGAAACAACTGATCTGGCAAGGGCACAATCTTCCTTAAGTAAGATCATCAGGCAAACAATGTTTGTCTGTCTTCGCACCAGCAGCAGTTTTGAAAAATGCTGAGTGAGACACAAGTAGCTAGCTGCGTGAGAAACTTGAAATGCTGTCTCGCTGGTGCATCTTCAATTCACAGATCTGTCTGTCCACATTGGTACAGTTCTTCTGATCAAGATACTGCCAGATGAGACTTTTCATTTAACCAACGTCACCGGCCCATTTTTCGAGAAAAAAGAGAGGGCAGGAGACTTTTCTTTATTGTTCGTCGGTGGCATACGTCTTGGCGAGAGTCTGATTGAACAACAAGACAACAAGCGAGCTTGCAACACGGCGCAAGGGGCTACTTCTCGAAACAAATCGCTAGGGTCTGCGCCGCTTGAAATACAATACCACCAGCCAACTGTTTGCTGTCTGTTGAAAACTGTTGGTTGAGATGACTGCTGATTAACATTGCAATAGTGTCCAGTCTTCGGGGACAGTGTTTCAAACATGAGCACAAAGATGCTGGAAGACATTCAATGTTGGTCTGTCTTTGTACCAACAGTTGCGTCCGAGGGAAAACAGGTGCTGCGTGAGGCATTTGTCGGCTAAGAGTTAGCTGGCGCACCTCGCCAAATTTCAAGACAAGAGATGGGAGAGCCCGCCCGCGACTGCGACCTGGGCCCTGTTCTCTGTCTGTCTACACAGTGGTAGGAGTGGCAAGACTCTACGTGAAATTTTTTTCCATCATGTCCGTTACATTTTCCGAAGAAAAAAGGGGGGGGGCTGGCGAGTCAGCTCTTTCATGTCTCGCTCGCTGGCGACCACCCGAAGGTCATGACAGACAATCTGGAGTACACTGCGACCAAAGAAAGGCCTATGACACGAGGGCAAAACAGCCGATTTTCAGATGTTAGATGAAAAACAGTTGGTTTGACACAACTACTGACAACGTCACGCTGGCCCAACCTTGATGTTAGAAATGGCAGAGACTCTTGTAGTCCACCACTCACTGTGTAGTGTGACTCAGGTGGATCCCTTCGGGCGACCTCCTGTCTCTATCTGTGTCTCACGCTGGTGGGCAGTCTTAAAGAAGAGAAGATACTGGGTGAGACGTTGCTGATCTGCCATCGCACGAGGAACCCGCGGGGTCCTGGACTACATTCGCATTCGAATGACTTGCCCTTTCCACCTTGGTTACGTCTGGCGTCTTACTCTCAGAGTAGGACGTGGATTTGTTATGGTCACAGATGATGCTGCGTTCCCCAGGGGAAGCACGGCGTTATCCTTCGATTTGGCTTTCTACCGGCCTTGCAGCGCCTTTCGTACTCGGGAGACTTGTCGTTCTCGCCTTGATTGCAACCGGTGCGCGTTCTACAGAGCGGGGAAGAGGTTGCCATGGACCACGGATGATTTTCCAAGAGAAAATCGGCATGATCTTTGTGCTGTATTCTCGACGAGGGTCCACCTTTGACTTCCTTCTCTCTATTATATCGCAGTTAGGCAAGGGCAGTGGTGCTGTGCGGGTCATCTGCATCCAGAAGGTACAAGGGGATACACGACAACATGGCTGGACAAAACTACCGTTTAATGCTGGTCACAAATCTTTAGAAGGGGTTCTCTTACCCTAGTCTCCACCGAGGGTCCTCCACGACCCCCCCTTCATACAGAGTCTCGTGACACTGTCACACTTACATTCGCAGGTGGTGCCTCGCACCATTTCTGGCATAACTGTCACACTCAGTCTAGAGGAGCATTCTCCACGAATTAAAAATCTCTTTGTGATACAAATCAAGACACACACAAAACAAAATCAACTTACACACCCGTATCGTACGGAATAAAACGGGAACAACCTGATAAATACCTAATAAACTACATGATAAATTGGGAACTGCCTAACAAATTACCTAATGAACTACCTGATAAATTGATATCGCGATACAAATGAAAATACACACCAATTCACAATTTAGAGCATTGTGTACACATACGTTGAGGAATTTTTGCCCTCCAACTCCTTCGTGCAACTGCGCAATCTAAAGATTACTGCTGGTAACTGTATCTGTCATGTCAAGACGACTATAAGCTAAATGCTCATCTTCAGTACTTGCCAGATAGGTGATGTTAACCCCCAGGCCGGTTCAGGACGACTACAAGCTAGTGCTTGTCTTCAGTACCCTGCCGACATCTGATTTGCTGCAGTTCCAGCCCCCTGAAACTCTGTCGCAAATACATATACCCTGATATAATATAAAATTCTGAACTGCTCGTCGGCCTGCTCATCTCGTCCTTGACGCGCCAATCCTGAATGCTTGTCAGACAGACCCCAACCGCTTGTTTTGGCATTCACACGCCAACCACATCAGCCGGCCCAACTGCGAAGTCGCAAGAGGAACCAATCTGTACAGGTAAGCGCACGTCGCAGATGGGGGCTCCCCTTGATTTAGTCTCAAAAGGTGCATAATGATGATGATTGCTTTTATTACTATAAAAAGTAGTTTAGTACCCTTGATTGAGGGTCTATGCGCTCAAATCTATTTTAGATTTGAGATATCGGTGGTTTGCTCACATCTTCTTCTTT
>Ga0105055_10012656_pt1 | contig 10232 bp, 9 predicted proteins | sample BON03_FD_78090 | JGI IMG/M metagenome (GOLD analysis project Ga0105055, IMG submission 78090) | Freshwater microbial communities from Lake Bonney liftoff mats and glacier meltwater in Antarctica - BON-03 | ecosystem: Environmental > Aquatic > Freshwater > Ice > Glacier meltwater | place: Lake... | reverse complement strand
TATTTAGACATGCTGAATTAGCAGCGATGTTTGATCCAACTCAAGAAGATGAAACAGAGGTTGTAGCCCAGAAATATGGCTTGAATTACATTACATTAGATGGTGAAGTCGCCTGCATGGTCAACGGTGCAGGATTAGCTATGGCAACAATGGATTTGATTCAAAAAGAAGGTGGCTCACCTGCTAACTTTCTTGACGTTGGTGGTGGTACTACGGCAGATCGCGTTGCCGAAGCCTTTAAAATAATTTTGTCAGATAAAAAAGTGAAGTCAATATTGGTCAATATATTTGGCGGTATTGTGCGTTGTGATTTGATAGCTGAAGGGATCATTCATGCGGCAAAAGATGTAGGTTTAACCTTACCTGTCATTGTTCGACTGGAAGGCACTAATGCCGAGCGTGGTCGCGAGTTACTACTCACCAGTGGAATGGATTTACGTGTAGCCCAAGATCTGACTGATGCAGCCAGACAAGCCGTTGCATCAGCGAAGGAGAATATAGCATGAGTATTTTAGTGAACCGTGATACCCGTGTTATTTGCCAAGGTTTTACCGGTAAACAAGGGACTTTTCATTCTGAACAAGCGATTGCTTACGGTACCCAATTTGTCGGTGGTGTAACGCCAGGTAAAGGTGGTCAAATTCACCTGGATCGTCCTGTTTTTAATACTGTGGCCGAAGCGGTAGCAGAAACAAACGCAGATGCCTCAATGATTTATGTGCCAGCTACTTTTGCTGCAGATGCGATTTTAGAAGCGGCAGATGCGGGAATCAAAATCATTGCCTGTATTACCGAAGGTATTCCCGTTCAAGATATGTTGCGAGTCAAGTACGCATTGAAGCATTCAGATGCCCGCTTGATTGGACCAAACTGCCCAGGATTGATTACGCCAGGTGAATGTAAAATTGGCATTATGCCAGGCTCGATTCATTTGCCGGGTAAGATAGGTATTGTGTCACGCTCAGGCACCTTGACCTATGAAGCCGTTCATCAAACTACGCAAAATGGTTTGGGGCAAAGTACTTGTGTTGGTATTGGCGGTGATCCAATTCATGGTATGGATTTCATCGAAGTTTTGGCCCTGTTTGAAGACGATCCGCAAACTGAAGGTATTGTGATGGTCGGTGAGATCGGCGGTCGGGCAGAAGAAGATGCGGCAGAGTATATTCGTCAGTATGTGACTAAGCCTGTGGTTGCTTATATTGCTGGTTTAACTGCTCCTGCTGGCAAACGTATGGGTCATGCTGGTGCTATTATCAGTGGCGGCCAAGGCACTGCAGAAGCCAAATTACAAGCACTTGCTGCGGCTGGTGTGCATATTGCTCGTTCACCTGCTGAAATGGGTGACCGAATGCTTGAAGCTATGGCTCAATAACTGATGACGGCTGACTTTTGTCTTGTTATGGGACAAATCAATCTTGTCGTGGGTGATGTTGCTGGTAATGTTAAAAAGATAATTGTTGCTGCTGAACAAGCCCGTGACGAGTTAAACGCCGACTTAGTAGTATTTCCTGAACTGACATTAACGGGCTATCCACCAGAAGACTTATTATTGAGACCGGGTTTAATTAAACGAGTTGAAAAAGGCTTAATTAGCTTAAAATCTAAAATTAAGGGCGTAGCTGTATTGGTGGGACATCCATCAGGCGTGGTTCGTGCAGATTTATATAATGCAGCATCTTTAATTGCCGATGGTCAATGCCTAGCAAGCTATTTTAAACATCATTTGCCTAATTACAGTGTGTTTGACGAAAAGCGTTATTTTGTTGAAGGTAAAGAGCCTTGCGTCGTAGATTATAAAGGGATTAGATTTGGCATTACGATTTGTGAAGATATCTGGTTCGCAGGACCTTCAGCACAAGCCGTGGATGCCGGCGCTGAAATAATTTTGAACTTGAATGCTTCACCTTTCAGCCAAGGAAAGTGGCAATTACGTGAAACACAAGTTAAACAACGCGCTATTGAGACGGGCGTGCCTATTATTTATGTGAACCAAATAGGCGGTCAAGATGAGTTGGTGTTTGATGGCTGCTCCTTTGCCTTATCAAATACCGGAGAAAAAATAGTTCGCGCGCCATCATGGCAACAAGGTTTGTTTCCTGTTTTTATTAGCCGTAATGAAGATCAAAGATTATCATTACGGGGTGAGTTAGCGGCTAAAGAAACTGAGTTGGCAATGATCTACCAAGGCTTGGTGTGTGGTTTACGAGATTACGTTGAAAAAAACCACTTTGTCAGCGTGATCATTGGTTTGTCTGGCGGCATCGATTCGGCACTGACACTAGCCTTGGCGGTAGATGCCTTAGGTGCTGATAGGGTTAAAACTGTGATGATGCCATCACGTTATACTGCACAGATGAGTCTTGATGATGCACAACAAATGGCTGGCAATGTGGGTGTTGAGCATAGCGTTATTGCCATCGACTCACTATTTGAACTATTTATAGATAGATTGTCGGAACAATTTTCAGGCAAAGCAGCAGATACGACAGAAGAAAATATTCAAGCCCGTGTGCGTGGTGTGATATTGATGGCGATATCTAATAAAACGGATGCCATGGTGTTATCAACGGGTAATAAAAGTGAAATGGCCGTCGGTTATTCAACGTTGTATGGCGATATGGCGGGTGGCTTTTCACCACTTAAAGATGTTTACAAAACCTTGGTCTATCAATTATCAAACTATAGAAATAGCTTGTCTTGTGTTATTCCTCAACGGATTATTACACGACCACCATCTGCAGAACTAGCGCCTGATCAACGTGATCAGGATAGTTTGCCTCCTTATGAAATACTTGATGAATTATTAGAACGCTACATCGGCAACGATTGGTGTTTTGAAGAATTAGTCGCAGCAGGAAGTGATGCTGAAATGGTCGCACGTGTTATCAGAATGGTAGACCGAAATGAATATAAACGACGTCAAGCTGCACCTGGTATCCGTATTACTAGCCGTGCATTTGGACGTGACCGACGATATCCGATAACATCGGGTTATACTGTAACTTCAATAACAGAGTAGGGATGGGACAACGATGAAAAAAATCGAAGCGATTATTAAACCTTTTAAGTTGGATGATGTACGTGAGGCTTTATCAGATATTGGTGTAACAGGTTTGACAGTATCAGAAGTCAAAGGTTTTGGTCGTCAAAAAGGTCATACTGAGCTGTATCGTGGAGCAGAATATGTTGTTGATTTTTTGCCCAAAATCAAAATGGAAATCGTATTGCCTTCTGAGCAAGTTGATGCCTGCGTCGAAGCGATTATTAAAGCGGCACATACAGGCAGAATTGGTGACGGTAAAATTTTTGTTATGCCTATTGAACAAGTTATTCGCATTCGTACTGGTGAAGAGGGCGAAGCGGCCGTTTAATTGGACAAAACATCGTAGAAACTACCCATAACACAAAAGAAGGCATTCTAGTATTTCTCGGGTGTTGTAACTGAAAATACCTAGCGTGTAAGGCTCTGTTTTTATCTGGTTTTTGTCACAATGTATTATGTGGTCAAAATCAAAAAATAATGAGTTAGCTTAAGTTAATCCATAAAGCGTGGCAGCCACAAGGCAACATCTGGAAAGCTAATTAAGGCTACTAATACGGCAAGTTGAATAATAATAAAGGGTATGATGCCACGATAAATAGCTTGGAGTTTAAGTGTAGGCGCACTGGCCTTTAGATAAAACAAAGAAAAGCCAAACGGCGGTGTTAGAAATGAAGTTTGTAAGTTCAGTGCGATTAATAAGGCAAACCATAGAGGGTCTAAGCCCATATGAATAGCAATCGGGGCGATGATCGGTACTACGATAAAACAAATCTCAATAAAGTCTAAGAAAAAACCCAATACAAAAATCACTAACATACTGATGATGAGGAAGCCCCATTTTCCACCCGGTAAGTTGACAAAAATATCGAAGATAAATTTATCTCCCCCCATGCCCACAAAAACCAGACCGAATGCTGTTGCACTAATCAAAATTAAAAATACCATACTGGTTAAGCGGGTTGTCTGACGTGACGCATCTTGCAGATTACTGAATGTTAATTTGCCGTGAGTTAAAGCCAGTAACATAGCACCTAATGCCCCAACGGCTGCGGATTCTGTGGGTGACGCAATACCAAAGAAGATAGAGCCCAAAACAGCTAATACTAACAGCAACGGCGGTAGCATACTTTTTAACACGGTATAGCCAAGATGTTCGTCATTTTCTGGAACGGTGGTAATGGCGGGGGCAAGTTCAGGGTGTCGCCAAGCAACATAGCCAATATAGGCGATATAGGCAAAGACTAACATCATACCGGGCAACGCGGCTGCAATAAATAATTGTCCCACTGGCACACCAATAACATCTGCTAATAAAATCAAGATAATGCTGGGTGGGATAATTTGCCCTAATGTACCTGAGGCTGCAATTGTGCCACTGGCTAATGTCGGCGCATAACCATGTTTTAACATGGAGGGTAATGCGATGACCGCCATAGTGACTACCGATGCGCCGACTACACCCGTTGTTGCAGCTAGTAGCGCACCAACCAACACCACGGATATTGCCAAGCCGCCTCGAATACGGCCGAATAAGCGGCCCATTGTTTCAAGCAACTGTTCAGCGATACCTGATTTCTCAAGTATTACACCCATAAATACAAATAATGGCACGGCCAACAGGGTGAAATTGGTCATAATGCCCCAAATACGCAGTGGCAAAAGATTAAAAAAATCGAAACCTAGGAAAAAGCTACCAAATGCTAATGCGACAGCACCGAGTGTGAATGCAACAGGAAATCCAAGTAGTAAAAGAAAAAACAACACAGCAAACATTGCCAAAGCCCAAATTTCCATTATTTGACCTCGTTGTTATTGCTGAAAATTAGGGCGTTTCTCGCTAGGTCAGCCAAAGCTTGCAGGATAAGCAAACTAAAGGCGATTAATAAACTACCTTTGAGTAAAAAGCGATAAGGTAAGCCACCAGGATCAGGTGATCCTTCATTATAATAAAAGGCATTTTCCACAAATGGCCAACTACTGGTTAAAATGAGAATACAGAATGGTAGTAATAAAAATAATGTGCCAAATATATTTACTAAAGCTCTTTTTTTATCTGTCATAAAATGGCTTTGATAAAGAATATCGACACGAACATGCTCATCATGTTTCAGTGTGTAAGCCGCACCGAGCAAAAATATCAGAGCAAATATATGCCATTCTAATTCTTGTAAGGCAACAGAGCCTTGTTGGAATAAGTAGCGCATTGCTACGTCATAACAAATCAATAAGACTAAGCCAAGCACTAGCCAAGATGCGGTTTTACCCGTCCATTCAATAAATGCATCGATGAGGTTTATAAATAATCGGAGTTTTGAGGTCATTAATTGCTATTATCTTATTTTTGTGGCGTAGAGTGTCCCATAAATGACCTGAAAGCACTATAAGCAGTTCTATGACCTGTCGTGTACAATGAACTATATTTGTTCACCTTGGAGTTTTAAACATGGATAAGCAAGCAATTAAAAATAACATAACAAACAGTAATCAATGGACACGGATCCTGTATATGGTGTTATTTGGCGTTATTCTGTATTTGGTTATGATGGTGCTTTGTGTTGTTATTGTTGTGCAAGCAATATTTGCCTTGCTAACAAGTAGTCCAAACAGTGAAATTCGCCGATTCACAAGCGATTTAGTTCGATATTTGCGCGAAATTGCAGCATTCTTAACCTATACTAATGAGACTAAACCTTACCCATTTCAAACATGGCAAGCAGCTGAGTCTGAAGGCGAAATTATTGACGCTGAATATGAAGCGCCAGTCTCAGAAGATATAGCAAAACCCGATACTAAATCTGACGTATAGGAAGAAATCTTATTGTGCTTATTGCCATCTCGCCTGCTAAAACATTAGATTTTGAAACTGCAGCTAAAACAGAAAGCTGTAGTCAACCAAGGTTCTTGCCGCAATCGCAACAACTGATAAATGAATTAAAACACCTATCTACGGCTGATATCGCTTCATTAATGAAATTAAGCGATAAACTGGCAGCGCTCAATATGACGCGTTTTCAAACATGGCAGAAACCATTTAATTTAGAAAACGCTAAACAAGCCGTGCTGGCTTTTAAAGGCGATGTCTATACAGGACTGGATGCCGATACATTGAATGAAGCTGGGCTAGCATTTGCCCAACAACATCTACGGATATTATCTGGTTTGTATGGTGTACTTAAGCCTTTAGATTTGATGCAACCTTATCGCCTAGAAATGGGCACTAAATTCGCAAATGTAAAAGGCAAAGACCTATACCAGTTCTGGGGTAGTCAGCTTCGTGAGTCGATAGAGGCTGAACTGGAAGATGGGGTGTTGATTAACTTAGCTTCTAATGAGTATTTCAAGGCAATAGAAGCTAAAAAGTTAAAAGCGCGCATCATTACACCAGTATTTAAAGATTGGAAAAATGGTCAGTATAAGATCATCAGCTTTTATGCAAAAAAAGCCCGAGGTTTGATGAGCCGTTACATTATTGACCATAATATTAATGAACCGGAAAATATCAAAGGCTTTGACAGCGAAGGCTACCGATTTAGTCCGGAAATGTCACACGCCGATGAATGGGTATTCTTGCGCGATCATCAATAAATCGTAAAAAGGTTATTTTTTGCTTTATGGCCTGATGCGGCAACAAGAGCGAAAATTGCCCCATTGCCCTTATAATCAAATGCGCGAATTTTATGTCTAACGAATAATCAGAAACCGCAACAGATTATTGATTTAGTTGAACAATTAACAATAATCATGATAGCCGATGGTGTTGTATTTGATAACCGACCTTATATCGCACATGTGACATTAGCTTACTAACCCTACCACTACGGTTGAGTCAATCTGTTAGCAGGCAATTAGTTTTGTTTTGGTTGAATCTGTTTCTACAAGCGGGTGGTGTAGATTACCGGGTACTTGAACATTGGCCCTTAGGTTTATAGTTGAAATGTAGCGACTAGTGGTGAGTGATCAGATAAGTTATTCCACAATTTGCGATTTGGACGCTCACATGACACGGGCTCTACTCCACGGTAATAAATTCTATCCATTTTTAATACGGGTAACCAAGCTGGAAAGGTTTTGGCATGTTTGTGATGTAGTGTCCGATAAGCTTCTTTCAAATTGAGATGTTGAGAAAAAAGTTTTTCGGCCTGCCCAGTCCAGTCATTAAAATCACCGGCGATGATCAGCGGCGCATCATGCGGTACATATTCGTCAATGCGTGTGCATAGTGTCTTAAATTGACGGCGACGTTCCATAGCTATTAATCCGAGATGAATGCAGATAATGTGTAAATCACCGCCTTGATTAGGCAAGCTGATTACACCATGTAATAAACTACGGCTAGCCCATGCAAATGGCGATACATTAATATTTTCCCAGTGCTGAATATCAAACTTACTGAGTATGGCATTACCATGATGCCCGGCATCGTAGATAACGTTTTTAGCATATGCAAAGTGCGGCCAATGATCGTGTGCCAAAAATTCTGAGTGAGAAATGTCAGGCCAATTTTGGTGGGCTTTTTCATGGCCGGTATGCTGACCTTGCATCTCCTGTAGAAACATTATGTCGGCATCGGATTCAATTAAGGCATCGCGAATTTTATGTAAAATAAAATGGCGGTTACCCGCGCTGAACCCTTTATGTAAGTTATAAGTCAAGATGCGTAACTGATTTTCCTGCATATTAGGCTTATCTCTCTTATTTCAATGGTTTATTAGGCAATAGTATTACTGCTTATTTAAAGCGATTTATTAAAAAAAGTTTGTAATTAGGGGCTGTTGCTCTTTCAATTGTCATTTAGAAAGTAGCAGGGTAATTTTGTATGATTTAGTTTCACCAAGAATTAAAAGAACAAAATTACCCTGCCAAGATTAATGCTAACAGATGACTTATGGAAAAAGCTATCGCTACTGATGTTAGAAATTGCCTTCTGTTATCGTAAAGTCATTGTGTTCATAGTTTGTCGTCAGACTTGAGCTTGCAATAGTGTGGCGGAAAGCTATGGACGGACGACAACTAGGGAGCCGGAGACTTAAACGGTCGTGTTAAGTTTTTGCTGCTTATTTTGGCTTGGATACCCAAAACAAGCTATCGCAAAAATAGCGACATGCTGGTGAAGGTATCCTTTCTAGGATGAAAACAGGATGTCTTTGGCGAGATCTCTTGCCAGACTATGGGGTTTGGAGTGCAGTGTTGCATTGTTTCAATCGATGGTCTAAGAAAGGTGTTTTAAGCTTATTATTCAGCAAAGTAATATCTAATGATATCGACTCTGAATAGTTATTTATCGATGGCAGTATTGTTGGTGCTCATCAACATAGTTAGGGTCGTATATTCTATCAGATATCCAGACATTGATTAATTATCACCTTAAAGGAGTTTATAAATGACAAAATATGTATTGTTGGCATGTTTACTAACGTTGGCAGTACCAGCAGCCAATGCAATTAGTACCGTGGGCAGATAGTAACAGTGTTGATATCACGACTGTAGTTAGATGCTGATAAGCTGCATAGTAAAATCTCAACCAATCAACCCAGCTCAGCTATATCTGTGCTAGGTTGACTGCATTATTACTCATACCTTTTCACAAATTTAAAAAAATTAGATAATGCTATGAATTGTCATCATCTAATGCATTTTGAGGCGATTCCCAGCTACCGCCTAATGCCTTGATGAGTTTGACGCCTGCGACTAGACGACGGCTTAATAGTGCTAGTGCGCTACGTTCATTAGCAAGTGCGAAGCCCTGAGCAATAATGAGTGTCTGATAGTTAACGATGCCAGCTTTATATTGATTGTTAGTGAGAGAAACTACTTCATTTGCAGCAGAGATGGCTTCAGATTGGGCCTTTGCGGCATCACTCAACATGGTTAATGCGGCCAGATTATCTTCCACTTCGCGGAAACTGTTGACAACGGTTTGTCGGTAATTAGCCACAGATTCATCGTATACGGCGGTGGCACCAGTTTTTAAGCTTTCGACACCACCAGCATCATAGAAAACACCGTTTAATCTTGAACCTCCGATTAATCCATGCGCGATACTGACACCAATACCCAAGCCGAGGGAAGGGTACGCCGCTGCTTCTGCAACACCAATTTTTGCACTTGCAACGGCCATGCGACGTTCAGATGCAGCGATATCAGGGCGTCGTTCTAACAGTTCGGCTGGTAATGTTATTGGAATATGAGGCGGTGTTATTTCGGCCTTCACTTCAGTAAGCGAAAATTCACTTGGGGCTTTACCAATCAATAGTGCAATATTATGTTCGAGTTCAGCACGAGTAATTAGTGCTTGATGAATGAGTACTTGCGTTGTGCTCAACTGCGCTTGTTCATGGGCGACATTACTCCGGTCAACGACACCAGAATCATATTGATTGAGCGTTATTTGCAATGACTGTTTATAAGATGATGCGGTGTTGTGTAATAATTGAAGATCAGCATCTTGCACACGTAGCATAAAATAAGTTTGTGCTAATTGTGCTTGTAGTGACAGTTTGACGGCTGCTATATCCGATTGAGTGGCTTCAACATTAGCACCACTCGCTTCAATGCTACGCTTAATTCGTCCCCAGAGATCGACTTCCCAATTGACTAAAAATCCCAAATCGTTATTGCCGCCATAGATTAGTGATGTCGATTGTGCTGAACGATCTTTAGTGGCCAATGATTGTGCTTGTCGTAACCGTGCTTCAACTGCTTGCAGTGAAAAATTTTGTGTTTCAAGCTGGAGCATCAAATCATCTAAAATATCATCTTGGTAAATAGTCCACCAAGGTCCTGTGTTTAGATTTTCACTATTTTCATTATCAATAATATCAGGTGCTTCTTTATAACTGTTCGGCACATCAACATTAGGTTGAACATAATTAGGTCCTACAACAGTACAGGCCGTATTAAGTGTCATAATTATACTGACAAGGATTAAAGGACTAAGTTGGCGAACGGAACGGTTCATGATGGCGTATCCTCTGAGACAGCTATTGGATGGGTAATATTATTTAATGGACGATCTAAAAAGCCTTGAGTCCATTGACTAAAGCGGTCGAGATATAGATAAACTACAGGCGTAGTGTAAAGTGTTAACAGTTGGCTCATAATTAAACCACCTCCAATGGCAATTCCTAATGGTTGGCGCATTTCAGCGCCATCCCCATGCCCTAATGCTAATGGTATGGCCGCTAAT
>Ga0105055_10012655_pt1 | contig 10232 bp, 10 predicted proteins | sample BON03_FD_78090 | JGI IMG/M metagenome (GOLD analysis project Ga0105055, IMG submission 78090) | Freshwater microbial communities from Lake Bonney liftoff mats and glacier meltwater in Antarctica - BON-03 | ecosystem: Environmental > Aquatic > Freshwater > Ice > Glacier meltwater | place: Lake... | reverse complement strand
TGATCGGGTCAGGAAAAGCACGAATTGGCGCTATTTCTTGCCCAGCGACTTCAACACCCGGTCCAGCTGTTCGCCCTGCGGACTGACGAACCGGGTCGGCGCGTCGCGCACGGCATTGTAATAGGCCGCCGGATCATAGGTCACGATGCCGAGGCCCAGATGTTCGACCGTCAGCAGGCCCATGGCGCCCAGCAGGGTATAGACCGCCAGCGTCTGATCGGTTTCGGCCGTGATCTGCGAGGCCCGCGCATCCAGCAGTTCCTGCTCGGCGTTCAGCACGTCCAGCGTGGTGCGCGCGCCCAGCGTCGCCTCTTCCTGCACACCCCGGAAGGCGACGGTGGCGGCGCGCACCCGTTCGCCGCTGGCCACAAGGCTGGCACGGGCCACGGCGAGAAACGCCCAGGCATTGCCGACATTGCGCTCGATGCTGTGCTGCACCGAATGCAGATTGCCGCGCTGGGCATCGCGCCGCGCCTGCGCCTGGCGCATCAGCGAACTCAGTTGTCCGCCCTGATAGATCGGCCCGCCGAACCGCAGCCCGATCGACGAGGAATTGTTCAGGTCTTCGTCGACCCCGACGGTGCCCCGGATCGAAAGTCGCGGTCGCATCGACGATTCAGCACGCAGGATGCCCAGTTCCGCCACCGTGACCAGGCGCATGGCGCGGCGCACGTCGGGATGGGTGCGCCGGGCGACGGCGCGTGCATCGTCCAGCGAATTGGCGGTGCGCGGCGGTGTGGGAGGTGCGGCCAGCGCGCCGGGATAGCGACCCACCGCCTCGCGATAGCTTTCGCGCGCCTGGGCCAGCGTGCCGGTCGCCGCCGCCAGCCCGGACTGCGAGGCGGCCAGGCGCGATTCGGCGATGGCGACGTCGGTGCGCGTCACTTCGCCCACCTCGAACCGGTCGCGCGCGGCGCGCAGTTCCTGTTCGATCAGGCGCACGTTGCTTTGGCGCAGGCTCACCTGGGCGCCGGCGTTGCGCACGTCGAGGTAGGCGGTGATCGCTGCCAGCAACACCTGCATCTCGACCCCGATCAGGCCCTCGCGGGTGGCCAGCACGGTTTCCTTGGCCACCTCGATGCCGAATTGCGAGGCGCCGAAATCGTACAGCACCTGTTCCAGAGTGATCGACAGATCGCTGCCGAACGCATCCTGGCCCGAGGAGAGGGAAAATCCATATGTTGCCGTGGCGAGATAGTTGATCACCGGGCGCAGGGTGGCGACGGCCTGTGCAACATCCTCGTCGGCGGCGCGCAGGGTGGCGCGGTTCTGTTCCAGAAGGCCACTGTTGCGATAGGCGCCGATCATCGCATCGGTCAGGGATTCGGCCCGGGCCATGCCGGCCGCGCCCAGCACCGACAGGGCAACAAGGCCCGCCGCGATCCTGTTCATTCTCATTCCACCAACCCCCGCAGGTTTCAAAGCGTCCGGTTAAAACTGAAAGGCCGGCGCCCGGGCGAACCCGGGCAACACCGGCGCCGCCGCGTTGAAGACCGAGCGCCAGCTGACTGCGCCATCGACGCAATGCCCGACCCTGCATGTGCCCACCGCGCCCTCCTGAAACAGACAGACGATGCGCCCGCCTTCGCCGAGTTGCGCCAGCAGCGCCTCGGGCAGGTGCTGCACCGCGCCCTGAAGCAGGATCACGTCATAGGGGCCATGCCGTGCCGCACCCTCGACCAGCGGCCCCTCGACGACGGCGACATTGTCAATTCCCGCCTCGCTGAGATTGCCGGTGGCGTCGCGCGCCATGGCCGGGTCTTCCTCGACGGCGATCACCGTTTCGGCCAGCCGCGCCAGCAGCGCCGACGAATAGCCATGTGCGCAGCCGATATCCAGAACCATTTCATCGGGTTGCACGTTGGCAGCGTCCAGCATCTTGGCGATGGTGCGCGGATCGAGGATGACGCGCCCGCCCCCCAGATCGATGTTTTCGCCGACATAGGCCGCTTCGCGCCGCGCGGCGGGCACAAAGGCCTCGCGGGGAACGGTCAGCATGGCATCTATGATCGGAAACTTGGTCACATCCGAAGGGCGGATCTGGTTGTCCACCATCATGTTTCGGCGTGTCGCGAAGTCGGGCATGGACTGAACTCATCCGTTCACTAATAGCTTGGAATGGTTTGACACGATTCCACCGACACGGCAACAGGTTGATCCGCCGCTGCCGGGACGACCTTACAGCAAGGCCGTGGAAAGCGATGGCATGTAGCTGAGCAGCACCAGCACCAGCGCCACCGCCAGAAGGAACGGCCAGAGCGATTTCAGGATCCTGCCCGGCGACGTGTCGCTCATCGACGAGGCGATATAGAGACCGATGCCCACCGGCGGCGTCAGCAGGCCCAACGTCAGGTTCAGGCACATCACCACGCCGAACTGGTAGGGGCTGATGTCGTAGGAGCCGACGGCGATGGGCAGCAGGATGGGCGTGATCAGGATGATCGCGGCGATGCCGTCGATGACCATGCCAACCAGCAGCAGGGCAAGGTTGACGATCAGCAGGAAGACGAACGGATTCGAGGTGACGGTGGTGATCAGCGCCGCCAGTTTCTGCGGCATCTCCTCATAGATGATGACCCAGCCAAACACACCCGCCGCCGCGATCATGAAGATGATCATCGAGGCGTTGACCGCCGTGCGCATGAAGATCGCCGCGAGGTGCGAGGGTTTCAGTTCGCGGTAGAACAGCCAGCCGACGAGGAAGGCGATCAGCGATGCGATGGCGGCGGATTCCGTCGGCGTGGCGATGCCCAGAAGGATGCCGCCGATGATCGCGACAGGGATCAGCATCGCGGGCACCGAGTGAAACAGCGCGCGGACGGCTTGGCGGCGGGTCATCCACGATCCGGCGGGAAACTGCTGGCTCCAGCCGATCAGGGTGATGACCAGCGCAAAGACGGCGGACAGAAGCAGGCCCGGGATGATACCGGCGATGAACATCTGGCCGATGGGCACCTGCGCCAGCACGCCGTAGATGACGAACATCATTGACGGCGGGATGACCGGCGCCAGCAGACCGCCCGCCGCCGTGGTGGCGGCGGCAAACCCCTTGTCATAGCCTTCATCCTCCATCGCCGGAACCATGGCGCGCGACATGACGGCGATCTGCGCCGTGGCCGACCCGATGATCGCCGCCATGAACATGTTGGCCAGCAGGTTGATATAGGCCAGCCCGCCGCGAAACCCGCCCACGAAGACCCGCGCCATGTTGATCAGGCGCTTGGTCATGCCGCCCTCGTTCATCAACTCTCCGGTCAGCATGAACAGCGGGATCGCCAGCAGGCCGTAGTTCTCGAGCCCGGCAAACATCTTCTGGGCCAGGCTGTCATAAAGCACCGTGTTGCCGCTTTCCCAGATGTACCAGATCGAGGTGATCACCAGCACGATGGCCACAGGCACCGACACGAAAAGCGCGGCAAGGAAGACGACCGGGCTCATGTCGGGGTGCGGTCGCCGGACGGGGTGAGCAGGTGCATCGTCGAATGCAGCGTCGCCCCAAGGGCGAACAGCCACATCACCAGCCAGAACATGTATTTCGGCACGCCCAGCGTCGAGGTGGGTTCGGCATAGATGAAATTGAACGTCTGCCCCTGGAACGCGGTCACGTCAAAGCCCGCCCGGATCAGATCCAACGGCATGAACCAGCGCCAGCAGAACCACAGCATCGCGATGGCAAACAGGAACACGATGACGTCCACCACCCTGCCCAGGATCGCGGCATAGCCGGGGGGCACCATATCGGGCAGCATCGTGACGGCGATCGAGGTGCGATAGTGCAGCGCGGCGGACGCGCCCAGAAACGTCATCCAGGCCATCGCATAGATGGCCAGTTCGTCCACCCAGAACAGCGCGTTGCCCATCGTGCGGGTCACGACGTTCAGCAGGATCAGCAAAGTCACTGACAGGGCCAGCGCGGCGGCGGCCCAGAGTTCGACCTTCGCCCAGGCCGCAGAAATCCGAAACAACATGCCTGACTCCGGGAAAAAGATGGAGCGCGGGCTTTGTGCCCGCGCCCCGTGGTCATCTGATGCAGCCTATTGAAGGTCTGCCGCAAGCGTGCGCAGGGCGTCAAGCGACGGTGCCTTTTCCGACCAGATCACGTTCCACTGGCCGATGGCATCGCCAAAGAATGTCGAATCGACTTTGGTATAGGTCTTGCCCGTCCCCTCGACCAGCTTGAGCCATTCGGGGTCTTTCTCGATATAGGCGTCGATGGTGCTGTCGACATGCTTGGCCATCAGTTCGGAAATCAGCGCCTTGTCGTCATCGGACAGCCCGGCCCAAACCCGGGCCGAGACGAGCCCGACCATGGGAAACATCATGTGGTCCGACTGCACGACCGTATCGGCATTTTCATAGTATTTCAGCAGCCAGATCAGTTCGGCGTCCATGTCGATGGCATCGACCTGACCGTTGGCCAGCGCGTCATAGACGTCAGGCAGCGGCATCGGTGTCGGGGCGGCGCCCAGCGCCTTGTAGAAATCGAGGATCGGCGCGAAGGGGGTGATGCGCAGCTTGAGCCCTTCGAGGTCTTTGGCACTGGTGACCTCGCCCCGGCTGACGATCTGGCGCAGACCGGCCATGCCATATCCCAGACCGACAACGCCCACCTGAGCCGGCAACGGTTCGAGCAGCGATTTGGCAAGGTCCGAGCGCAGGATGCGCCCGGCATGGGCGATGTCCCTGGCGAGGTAGGGCGCATAGAAGGCGCCCAGATCGGGCGCCCGGTTCGACACTTCGGCCACGGTCATGAACGCCATGTCAAGCGCGCCGGTCTGCAACTGTTGCAGCATCTCGGCCTCGTTGCCCAGCTGTTGCGCGGGGAAGACCGCGACGCTGTGCGCACCGCCACTACGTTCGGCGAGTTCGGCGCCGAAGGCTTCGGCGGCCTTGGTCCAGATGTGGGGCGGCGGCGTGATGAGGCCGAGGCGGAATTCATTGGCCTGCGCCGCGAAGGCCGTTGCGGCAACCATGGCAGCGGACGCCAGAAGTCTGATCGAGTGTTTCATGCGTTTTCCCTGTTGTTTTCTTGCGGTTTCAGATCTTGACCCAGCCTGCCGGGGGTTCCTTGCCCGGATGCAACGCCTTGCAGTTCGGGCAGGTGCGGTCGGATTCCGAGGCATAGAATTTCTGATAAACCGGGGGCAGGTCGTCGACAATGGAGTGCAGTTGCAGTTCGGCGCGGTGCACCAGGGCGCCGCAGTCGAAGCAATACCATTCGATCCCGTCAAGTTCGCCCTGCTGCCGCTTGGGTTCGATGACCAGCCCGATCGAGCCTTCTTCGGGGCGCTGCGGCGAGTGGCGCACATGAGGCGGCAGCAGGAAGATTTCGCCCTCGCGGATCGGCACGTCATAGAATTCCTCGCCGTCATACAGCTTGAGCACCATGTTGCCTTCAAGCTGATAGAAGAATTCCTCGACCGGGTCGTCGTGGTAATCGGTGCGCTTGTTCGGGCCGCCCACGATCGTGACCATCAGGTCGGCATCCTGCCAGACCTGCTGATTGCCGACCGGCGGCTTGAGCAGGTGGCGGTGTTCGTCGATCCAGGTCTTGAAGTTGAACGCCTTGAGCTTGGACATGTCGATCTCCCTCGGGGAAAATTCTGGTCAGTTTGCGCATGACTGCAAAGCAATTTTCCATATTCAGTTATCGGAATTTACTATAGCTGTCACCGCATCTTCGCGGATTTGACAGAAGCGGGGTCCCTCGGCGGTTTCAGGGCTTCAGGCCACAGCCCGCAAACTCGTGGCGGATGACGGCCTTTTCCGTCTCGCTGAGTTCCAGCATCGGCGCGCGGACCCGCCCGCCCGTCTGGCCCAGCAACTCCTGCCAGTATTTCCCGAAGGCCTGAGGTTTGTCGGCCGGGCGCGCCCGTTTCATCGCCGCGCGCACCGGGTTCAGGCTGTCGCGCACCCGGCGCGCTTCGGCAAGGTTCCCGTCGAAGGCAAGGCGGGTATAGTCGTTCATGCGTCGGTCATGGGCGGTCTGCAACAGATAGGGGGGCGAGGAACAGAGATAGAGTTTCCAGCCCAGTTCCTCGATGTTGTCCAGCCAGTCCTCCTCGGCGGAGGTCGACACCTGAATCCGGTCGCCCAGCATCCGGCTCAGTTTCACATACATTTCGCGCGGGACGGAATATTTGATGGCGACGATGTTCGGCAGGTCGGCAATGCGCGCGCATTCCTCGGGCTGCATCAGATAGCCGCTGTCGGGATGGCTCCACATGGCGATGCCGATGTCGAGTTCGTCGCAGAAGCGCTTGTAATACCGATACAGTACCTCGCCGCGATCCTGCACGAAACTGAGCACCGGCGCATGCACGACGATATAATCGGCGCCGCAGGCCTGCGCGTGGTGCGCCAGGTCCAGCGCGATCGTCATGTTCTGGTCCGACACCGAAACGATCACCCCCGCCTTGCCCGCGCATTCCTCCACCGCGATCTCGAAGTTGCGTTTGCGCTCGGGCACGGTCATCGAAAAGAATTCGCCCTGCTTGCCCGCGATGAACAGGCCCTGAATGTCCAGATCGTCGATCCAGTGGCGGATGTTGGCACGCAGGCCGGGTTCGTCCAGCGCACCGTCATCGTCGAACGGGTTCAGCGCCGCCGCCCAGATACCCCGCATGTTCTGACGCGCGTGATCCTTGGCCTCGTGCCTGGAATATTTCATCGGCGTGCACTCTCATTCCCGGGGTGACAGATCGGATGCCCCATGCATGGGAGAGAATCCGGCCTTGCGCCAAACTGAAACAGCGCATTTGGGTATCGAATAAAAACATATCAGCGGCGCTGAAGATGCGTATAGGTTGAGGTCAAACGACAGGGTTTGCAATGAAGATCTGGATTGGCGCGATTGCGGGCTTCGCACCGCAGAAGCCTGAGCGCCCTGACCACGGCATCGACGCGGTGCTGGTGCGCCCCGAACGGTTTTGCCAGCCCGTCGTGAAGCGGGCAGGACGATGATCGCCCGCCATTCCCGCATCGTCGACCGTGCCCTGACCCGTCTGAAACTGCGGCAACTGCGGCTGTTGATCGCCGTCGGCCGTCACGGCAACATCCAGAACGCGGCCCGCGAACTGGGCATTTCGCAACCCGCCGCCACCAAGATGATCCAGGATCTCGAAGTGGATTTCGAGGTCAGACTGTTCACCCGCACCAATCGCGGCGTGGTGCCGACGGTGTTCGGCGAAACCCTCGTGCGCCACGGCAAGCTAATCTTTGCACAGGTGTCCAGTGCCGCGCAGGAACTGGACGATCTGAGCGAGGGCAACAGCGGTCGGGTGGTGATCGGCACCCTGCTTGCCGCCTCGCCCCGCCTGTTGCCGTGCGCCATAGAACTGCTGCTGACGGATCGCCCCAAGGTTGCCATCAAGATCAGCGAGGGCACCAATGAAATCCTGATGCCCGCCCTTCTGTCGGGCGAAATCGACATGGTGGTGGGCCGTCTGCCGACCCATCGCTATCGCGACAGGATCATGCAGGAAAAACTGTTCGACGATACGGTGACGGCGGTGGTGGGCAACCAGCACCCGCTGGCCGGTCTAACCTCCGTCACCTTTGCGCAGATCAGGGATCATGGCTGGGTGCTGCCGCCGCTGGAAACGACGCTGCGCCGGCAGGTCGACCAGTTCTTCGTCGGCGAGCAGCAGTATCTGCCGCCGCTGGCCATCGAATCGGTGTCCTATCTCGCCAACCGGGCGCTGCTGCAATCGCGCGATCTGATCGGCCTGATGCCCACCTCCGTGGTGGCGCAGGATATCGAATATGGCCTTCTGTCGCGGCTGGAGTGGCAGGTGCCCTTCGGACAGGGGCCGGTGGGCGTTTCGTACCGCAGCGAAAACAGCCTGTCGCCCGCCGGGCGGGCCTTTCTGCTGGCGCTGCGCCGGGCGGCCGGGGCAATCGCCTGATCGGGTATTCCGCAAAGCGATACCTGTATTTGGCCAATTCACTTGAACCCGGGGGCGGCTTTGCCTGATCTGGCAACAGCACAGCAAGAAGGGACGCGGCTCATGTATCCTGATCTCGGGCTTTTCATTGCAGGCAAATGGCGCAAGGCCGCGCAGGAACTGGCGGTGGTGAACCCCGCGACCGAGCAGGAAATCGCCCGCCTGCCCCGTGCCGGTCGGTCCGATCTGGACGACGCCCTCACCGCCGCCGAGGCGGGATTGCGCGTCTGGAGCCGCACCGCGCCACGCGAAAGGTCAGACACGATCCTGCGGGCGGCGCGGCTGATGCGCGAAAGACAGCATGAGATTGCCCATTCGATCACCCTGGAACAGGGCAAACCGCTGCGGCAGGCGATGCTTGAGGTCATCCGCGGCGCCGAATTCTTCGAGTGGGACGCGGGCGAGGCGATGCGCACCTATGGCCGGGTCATCCCCGCCGCCCATGGCCACAGCTTCTCGGTGCATCACCAGCCCATCGGGGTGGTGGCCGCCTTTTCGCCCTGGAACTTCCCGATGAGCCAACCCGCCCGCAAGATCGGCGGTGCATTGGCGGCGGGCTGTTCGATCATCCTGAAGGCTGCCGAAGAAACGCCCGCAGGCGCCATCCATATCGCGTGCGCCTTCGCGGATGCGGGGTTGCCCCCCGGGGTTCTGAACCTCGTGTTCGGCGATCCCGCAGAAATATCGGGCCATCTGATCGCGCAGGACGCGGTCCGGCTTGTCGCCTTCACCGGCTCGACCGCCGTGGGGCGGCATCTGACCACGCTGGCGTCGCACCACATGACCCCGGTCTTGATGGAGTTGGGCGGCCACGCGCCGGTGATCGTCTGTGAAGACACCGATCCCCGGGCGGCGGGGGTGTCGGGGGCGGAGCGCAAGATGCGCAATGCCGGTCAGGTGTGCACATCGCCCACGCGGTTCTTCGTGCATGACAGCCTTTTCGACAGCTTCCGCGATGCCTTTGTCGAACGCGCCACCGCAACGGTTGTCGGCAATGGCATGGACGCGGCGACCGAGATGGGCCCCTGCGCCAACGACCGCCGCATCCCCGCACTTGCCGCCCTCGTCGAAGACGCCGAGCGCAAGGGGGCGAAGGTGGCCACCGGCGGCATCCGCCACGGCGACAGGGGATATTTCTTCCCCCCCACGGTTTTGATGAATGTCCCCGACGATGCGCGGATCATGCAGGAGGAACCGTTCGGTCCCATCGCCGTGATCAACCCTGTCGGCTCGCTGGACGAAGCCATCGCGCAGGCCAACGCGACTCCCTTTGGCCTGGCCGGGTATGCCTTCACCAACCGCGCCGACCACATCGACCGTCTGGTGAACGAACTGGAGGTCGGCAACCTGTCGATCAACACATTGGAAGCCTCGATGCCGGAAACGCCCTTCGGCGGCGTCAAATCCAGCGGTCATGGCCGCGAGGGCGGCGCCGAGGGGCTGGACAACTACATGACGGTCAAGCACGTCTGGCACTCGGCCAGGATCACCTGAGCGACAATGTCGACGGTATCTGCCGTCGATATGCAGGTCATCGCCAGTTTGTCCGCGCCGATCGGGTCGGAAAAGACAGGTGACAGTCACGGCGGGCACGGCGGGCACGGCGGGCACGGATTTTCGGTCTGCACGGATGGATGGATCGCGCGATCAGGCCACGGCAGCGCTGTTCAACGGGCCGGGGCTGTGCAATCCTCTCTCCCATGACACATCCCATCACCGCGCCGGGTGGCGCCCCGCTTTCGCGTTTCTGTTTCGGCACCATGCAGTTTGGCGACAAGGCCGATGCCCGGGCCTCGCGCGCCCTCTATGACGCCTGCCGCGCGGCAGGCATCAATTTCTTCGACACGGCCCATGCGTATACCGGCGGACAGTCCGAGCGGTTGCTGGGCCAGTTCGCGGCATCCGAGCGCGACAGCCTGATCATCGCCACCAAGGCGGGATATGAGGGCGGATCGGGGCGGACCAACATCGAGACCACCTTTGCCGAAAGCCTTGAGCGGCTGGGCATGGACCATGTCGATATTTTGTACCTGCACCGCTGGGATGACAGCGTGCCGCTGGAGGAATCGTTCGAGACACTGGCGCGATTGCAGCAGGCGGGCAAATTCACCCATATCGGCGTGTCCAACTTCGCCGCCTGGCAGGTGGTCAAGGCGCAGGGCGTCGCGCAGAAGCTGGGCACGCGGATCGCGATGATTCAGCCGATGTACAATCTGGTGAAACGGCAGGTCGAAGTCGAAATCCTGCCCATGGCCCGATCTGAAGGCATCGCGGTGGTGCCCTATT
>Ga0105055_10012653_pt1 | contig 10234 bp, 8 predicted proteins | sample BON03_FD_78090 | JGI IMG/M metagenome (GOLD analysis project Ga0105055, IMG submission 78090) | Freshwater microbial communities from Lake Bonney liftoff mats and glacier meltwater in Antarctica - BON-03 | ecosystem: Environmental > Aquatic > Freshwater > Ice > Glacier meltwater | place: Lake... | reverse complement strand
TGCGACGAAAAGGAATGGGTCGACCCGGACGATTATCTGACCGAGTTCACCGGCATGTGGACGACGCTCGTCATGCGCCAGGCCCAGCGTTTCCCCGACCTCCAGATCCCCAACCGCACCCGCGGCGCGGTCGATCTCTATGACGTCACCGAGGACTGGGGCCCGATCTACGACAAGTCGGACCTGAAGGGATTCTACCTGGCGATAGGCACCAGCGGGAACCAGTTCAAGAACGCCCCGATCGCCGGCGAGATCATGGCCGAAATCATCGAGGCATCCGAGAACGGCCGGGACCAGGACAAGGATCCCGTCCAGTTCCACCTCAAGAACATCGACCTGGATATCAACACGGCCTTCTTCTCGCGCAACCGCGCGATCAACGAGGACAGCAGCTTCTCGGTGCTGGGGTAGTTTTTCTGTTTTGTCACCCTCCTCCCCCGGCTTGACCGGGGGATCAACCGGAGGGTCCACGCTGTGACGTTCGGACGCCTGCATCTGGAAGGGTCACAGCATGGATGGTCCGGTCAAGCCGGACCATGACACGAAATGTTGGGTCAGTGACGTCGCCAAACGACGGCGGACAAGGGAGAAATCTCAGATGAAATCGCATGTGCGTGTCGCCGTGATCGGTGGCGGTGTCGTTGGTTGCAGTGTGCTTTACCACCTGACCAAGGGCGGCTGGTCCGATGTCGCCCTGATCGAGCGCTCGGAGTTGACCTCCGGTTCGACCTGGCATGCCGCGGGCGGCTTCCACACGCTCAACGCCGATCCCAACATGGCCGCCCTCCAGGGCTACACGATCCGGCTTTACCGCGAGCTCGAGAAGATCACCGGCCAGTCCTGCGGCCTCCACCACGTCGGCGGCCTGACCATCGCCACGACCCCGGACCGCCTGGACTTCCTCAAGGCCGAGCGGGCCAAGCACCGCCACATGGGCCTGCAGACCGAGATCGTGGGTCCCGACGAGATCAGGAAACTCAGCCCCATCACCAACACCGATGGCGTCCTGGGCGCGCTCTACGATCCGCTCGACGGCCATCTCGATCCCTCCGGCACGACGCACGCCTATGCCAAGGCCGCGCGCATGGCCGGCGCCGAGATCTACCTGCGCAATCCGGTCAAGGAGCTCAACCAGCGCCCCGACGGTCACTGGGACGTGGTGACCGAGCAGGGCACCATCATCGCCGAGTATGTCGTCAACGCCGGCGGCCTCTGGGCGCGCGAGGTCGGCGCCATGGCCGGGGTCTATCTGCCCTGCCATCCGCTGGAGCATCAGTACCTCGTCACCGACGACATCCCCGAGGTTTACGAGCGGGCCGAGGAGCTGCCCCACGTCATGGACCCGGCCGGCGAAAGTTACCTGCGCCAGGAGGGCAGGGGCCTTGTCATCGGCATGTACGAGCAGGCCTGTGAACACTGGGCGATCGACGGCACGCCCTGGGACTTCGGCCACGAACTGCTGCCCGACAAGATCGAGCGTGTCTCCGACAAGCTCGACGTCGCCTTCAAGCGTTATCCCGTGCTCGCCAAGGCCGGCATCAAGCGCATCATCAACGGCCCCTTCACCTTTGCGCCCGACGGCAACCCGCTGATGGGCCCGGTGCCGGGGCTCAAGGGGTTCTGGGCGTGCTGCGCCGTCATGGCCGGTTTCAGCCAGGGCGGCGGCGTCGGTCTGGCCCTGGCCGAGTGGATGATCGAGGGCGAACCCAGCCGCGACATCTTCGCCATGGACGTGGCGCGTTACGGCGACTGGACGACACCTGCCTACACCCGGGCCAAGACGCGCGAGAATTACCAGCGCCGTTTCGCCGTCTCCTATCCCAACGAGGAACTGCCGGCCGCGCGCCCGTTCCATACGACGCCGGCCTATCCGATCTGGGCCGAGCAGCGCGCCGTCTTCGGCTCCGGCTTCGGTGTCGAACACGTCAACTATTTCGCGCCGCAGGGCGAGCCGCTGGAGGAGACACCCTCGTTCCGGCGCTCCAATGCTTTCGCCCCGGTGGGTGAGGAATGCCGCAACGTGCGCGCTAACGTCGGCATCAACGAAATTCACAACTTCTCGAAGTTCCTGGTCGAAGGCCCCGACGCGGAAGTCTGGCTATCGCGCATCATGGCCGGGCGCATTCCTGCCGAAGGCCGCATGGCGCTGGCACCGATGCTCAACAACCGCGGTCGCCTGATCGGTGATTTCACGATCACCAAGCTGGGCCCGGAAACCTTCCGCCTCAACGCCAGCTACGCCGCCCAGTCCTATCACCACCGCTGGTTCATGGAGCATCTGCCCGGGAAGGGCGTCACGGTGCGCAACATCTCGCTCGACCAGATCGGGTTCCAGATTGCCGGCCCCAGGGCGCGCGACCTGCTGGCGCGTACGACGCGCAGCGACGTCTCCAACGCGGCGCTGCCCTTCCTGGCAGCCCAGCGCATCAACGTCGGCCTGACCGATGCCCTGGTCTGCCGCGTCACCTACACCGGCGACCTGGGTTACGAGATCTACGTTGCCCCCCGCGAGCAGCGGGCGCTCTATGCTGCACTCGCCGGGGCCGGTGCCGACCTGGGCCTGCGGCCCTTCGGCATGCGCGCCATGATGAGCCTGCGGCTGGAGAAACCTTTCGGTTCCTGGATGCGCGAGTACCGGCCCGACTACACCCCGGCCGAAACCGGGCTGGACCGTTTCATCGCCTTCAAGCGCAACGATTTCATCGGTCGCGACGCCGCGCTCAAGGCCCGCGACGAGGGCCCGAAACGCCGTCTGGCGACCTTCGTGGTCGATGCCAACCAGGCCGATTGCGTTGCCGACGAGCCGATTTGGCACAAGGGCGAGGTGATCGGTTTTGTCACCTCCGGCGGCTACGCCCACGGAGCCGGGAAGTCGGTCGCCCTGGGGTTCCTGCCCTGCGGCATGGGTGAGGAAGGCGCGACTTTCGAGATCGAGATCCTGGGCGAGATGCGCAAGGCCACGGTCATCACCCGCTCGCTCTTTGATCCCGACGGCGAGCGCATGCGGACCTGAAACCGTGAGGCTTCCGAACCTCTCGTTCGATCCCATCACCCCGCATCTGGGCGCTGAGGTATCGGGGGTGGCGCTGGGTTCGGAGATGGACGGCGCGCTGGCGGGTGTCCTGCGCGACGCGCTCGACCGTTTCGGCGTGCTGGTCCTGCACGATCAGGAGCTTTCGCCCGAAGGCCTGCGCGACGTCACAGCAGGCTTCGGCCCGATCTTCATGCATCAGGCCGCACCCGGCATCGTCCACCCCGATGGCGTGCCCGAGGTCATGATCCTGGAGCGTGAACCCGGGGGCAGGGGCCTTTTCGGCGACGAGGCATGGCATGCCGATGTCACCTTCCGCCGCCCCGGCGGCCATGTCACCGCACTGCATGCCAGGGTGATTCCGCCGACCGGCGGCGACACCGGTTTTGCCAGCACGATCGCGGCCTTCCGCGCGCTCTCGCCGGGCATGCAGGCGCTGCTGCGCCGCATGGCGGGCGTCCACAGCTATGACGGCCCGGGCCGTCCCGACACGCCGGGCCAGACGGCGATCCACCCCATGGTGCGCCGCCATCCTGCGGGCGGGCAGGAAGGGCTCTACTTCAACAGCATGTTCGTCACCCGCTTCGACGGCATGAGCGAGGCCGAGAGCCGGCCGCTGATCGACTTCCTCGACCGCCACGTCAGCCAGCCCGAATTCACCATGCGCCACCGCTGGCGCGTCGGCGACATCGTCTTCTGGGACAACCGTTTCACGCTGCATTATCCCATCGACGACTTCACCGGCCACCACCGCCTGATGCTGCGCTGCGCCACGCTGGAAGCCGATCCCGCGACGGCCTGAACCTGCCTGCCTACACCTGCCGGGAGATCAACCATGTCTGGCGCCGACCTTGACGCGATCCTCATCGACGGCGGCTGGAAAGGCATTCCCGGAGGCGGGCGACAACTGCGGGTCGGCGACGTCGCCGCGCAGCACTGGAACCTGCTCGCCGAGGATCTGCCTCTCCCGGCAGCGCTGATCCGCCAGAGCGCCTTGGCCCACAACATGGCCTGGATGGGCCGTCTGCTGGCGGCCCACGATGTGATGGAAGCGCCCCATGGCAAGACGGCCATGTGCCCCGGCCTGGTGCGCCGCCAGATCGAAGCGGGGGCCTGGGGTGTCACCGTATCTTCCTCGTTCCAGCTTCAGGCCTACCTGCGCCATGGCGTCAGGAACTTCATCCTGGCCAACCAGCTCGTGACACGCGCGGCGATCGATGACGTTCTGGCTATTCTCGCCGCCCGCGAGGATGTCGCGGTGATGGTGCTTGTCGATTCCGTGGCCACCGTGCAGCGCCTCGCCGCGGGTGCTGCGCGCCGCGCCATGGTGCGTCCTCTCGATGTGCTGCTCGAGGTCGGCGCCGACGGCGGCCGTTCCGGCTGCATGAACGTCCAGGCGGGCCTCGAGGTGGCGCGTGCGGTCGCCGCCACCTCCGGTGCGCTCAGGTTATGCGGCATCGAGGGATACGAAGGCGTCATCGCCGGCGACGATCCCGTGATCGCAGAGCGGGATGTCGCCGGATTCCTCGATCGCCTTGCCGCCGTCGCGGCCGCCTGCCATAGCGAAGGCCTGCTGCAGGACGGGACCGTGACCTTCAGCGCCGGCGGCAGCGTCTATATCGATCTCGTGCTCGACTGGTGGAAGAACAGGCTGGCGTTCGACGGACCGCGCCGGCTGCTGGTCCAGACCGGTTCCTACGTGCTCTCCGATTCGGTGCTCTATCCGCAGGCCTTTGCCCGGATGATGGAACGGTCGCCGTGGATGCAGGCGTTCGGCGAGGGGCCAAGGCCGGTGATGGAGCTGTGGTCCTGCGTCCAGGCCCGCCCGTCGCCGACCCGTGTGACCCTGACCATGGGCAAGCGCGACACCGCCGAACACTACGGCCTGCCGGTGACCCGGGCATGGTTCCGCCCTGGCTCCCATGACAGACCGCAGGTTCTGGGTAAAGGAAACGACATCGTTGTTCTCAACGATCAGCATGCCCTCATGACCTGCCCTGCCGACAGCGAACTGGCGGTCGGCGACATGGTGGCCTGCGGCGTCTGTTATCCCTGCGGCACGACCGACAAGTGGCGTCTGCTGCTCGAGGTCGATGACGCCTACAACGTCGTTGCCGCCCACCCGACGTTTTTCTAGAGCAAATCACCTTCAGGCGGAATCGCTTCGCGATTGCGCCTGAAGGTGTGAATTTGCTCTATCTTGTTGGTGTAGAGCGGATTCACACGATCACCTGGAACCGTGAAATGGTTCCAGGTGATCGTGATCCGCTCTAGGCCGACTGGCCTTTCGTCTCCGCAAGAAGCCAGTCCCGGAACAGCGCGACGGTCGGGCGCTGCAGCGTCTCGGGCCTGTGGATCAGGTGATAGCCGTGGCCGTCCAGACGGATGGCGAAGGGGGCGACAAGGCGGCCGGCGGCGATGTCGTCGGCCACCAGATCGTCGGCCAGCGCAAATCCCTGGCCGTCGATCGCTGCCTGCATGCGCACGTTGGGGTCGACGATCACGGGGCCGCGCAGCAGGCCGGGGTCACCGACGCCGGCAAGCTTCAGCCAGGCCAGCCAGGCGGTCTGGGTTTCGTCGTCATGCAGGAAAATGTGATCGCGCAGATCCCGTGGCGCGGTGACCGGCGCCGCACCGGCGGCCACGGCAGGACTGCAGACCGGGGTCAGGCTCGCTTCGAACAGCAGTTCCACCCGGCCGTCGCGCCAGCCGCCCTGGCCCCAGCGCACCGCGATGTCGGCTTCCGGCATGCCCTGGTGGGCAACGCCCGGCAGATGGACCAGGCGGATGCCGATATCGGGATGGCGCGCCATGAAACCGGTCAGGCGCGGCAGCAGCCAGCGCGACGCAAAATAGGTGCTCACGGCAATGGCGATCTGGTTGGTCTGTTCGGCACGCAGGCCCGCCACCGTGCCGGCGATGTCGGTGAAGCTGCGCTGCAGGACCGGCAGCAGGCGGCGCCCGGCATCGGTCAGGGCAATGGTTCGGCCCTCGCGGCGGAACAGCGCGAAGCCAAGATCGTCTTCAAGCTGCTTGATCTGATAGCTCACCGCGCCCTGGGTCAGCCCCAGTTCGTCGGCCGCCCGCGTGAAACCCAGGCAGCGTGCGGCGACCTCGAACACCCTGAGCCCGTTGAGCGATGGCAATGCACGGCGCATGACATCAAATTTCCTGATCCATAAGCCGAAGTTTACTGCGTTGAGTCTCCGGGATTCCAACGATTATTGTTTGATCCGCATTCAATGATCCATGGGTGGTTTCAATCCATCCATGGCAGCCCACCCGGAACCAGCGATGAACAAACACGTCCCCCTTGGCACACCGCTCCAGCTCGAGGCCGGCCGTTTCGATTCCGCCCCCGAGAAGTCGTTCACCCTGCCCGCAGAGTGGTACTACGAACCCGAGATTTACCGCGCCGAACACCAGGCGATCTTCTATCGGACCTGGTGGTACCAGGGGCATGTCAGCGACCTGCCCAGGCCGGGCGACTACATCACCGGTGACGTCGTCGACCAGCGCATCCTCATCATCCGCGGCCAGGACGGTGAACTGCGCGCATTCCACAACGTCTGCAGCCATCGCGCCCATCCTCTGCTCGAGGGTGCCGGCAACCGCAAGCTGATCACCTGCCCCTATCACCAGTGGTGTTACGGCAGCGACGGCAGGTTCCGCCAGGCGCGCGGCCGCGAAAGCCTGAAGAGCTGGATTCCCGACAACGCCGATCTCAAGCCGGTGCGTCTGGAGATCTATGGCGGCTTCCTCTTCGTCAACATGGACCCCGATGCCCGCCCGCTTTCCGAACTGGCGCCCAAATACGTGCGCGACATGGAGGAGGCCTGCCCGCGTCTGGGCGATCTCGTGCGCGCCGAACGCTGGGAGATCGACATCCAGGCCAACTGGAAGACCGTGATCGACAACAACCACGAATGTTACCACTGCGACGCCAACCACAAGACGCTGATGGAACTGGTCGACTACGACAACAAGGCGACCTGGTCCGACAACGGCATCACCTTCAGCCACAAGGTCGAGAAGAAGCAACTCGACAACGGCGCCTACGCCCTCAAGCCCGAGGAGGTCGAACAGGAGGCGCTGTTCGGCTACATCTGGCCGACGCTGATCCCGCTGATGTACCCGGGCTCAGCCAGTCTGGCGATGTTCCGCGTCATGCCCACGGGGCCGGAGACGACGCGCGAGCGCTGGGATTTCTACTTCACCTCGCGAGAGCCCAGCGAACTCGAACACCGCTTTGTCGACTACATCAAGAATGTCCTGGTAAAGGAGGATGTCGGCTTGTGCGAGGGGGTCCAGAAGGGCCTCCACTCGCTGGGTTACCGCCAGGGCCGCTTTGTCGTCGACCGCGCCCATCCCGAGTTCAGCGAACACCACGTCCACTTCTTCCAGTCGATGGTGCGCGACGCCCTGCTGGGGGCTGAACCTGCTCAGCCTGCCTTGCGGCAGACAAACACGACATAAAGGCTTTCGGGTTCGTTGCGCATCGCCTGGAACGGGCCGACGGTCTCGACCCGGCACCAGCGGCCTTCCTGTTCCAGCCGCGCGACGGTGGCGGGGAAGCCTGCTTCCTCCATGCCCTTGGCGCGCACACTCAGCACCAGATGGCCGCCGGGGCGGGTGATGCGCAGCAGTTCGTCGAACCCCGATGCGGGCGCGTGCGTGGCACCGAAGGTGCCGGCCGAGGCGACGGCGGCGAAGTGGGCGTCGGGAAAATCGAGCGGTTCGCCCAGGGCCATGCAGCGCAGGTCGGCGTAGGCACCTGTTGTCCCGGCAAGGTCGAGCATGCCCTGGGAGAGGTCGATACCGGTGATGTTGGAATAGCCGACCAGGGCCAGCCACTCGCCCAGCAGGCCGCTTCCGGCGCCGGCGTCGAGCATCGCGCCAGCGTCCGGCGGCACGTGGCGGGCGACCAGGCTGGTGACGATACCGGGCAGGCGGTAGCCGCGCTGCTCCATGTCGCCGTCGTAGTCTGCGGCCCAGCCGTCATAGCCCTGGCTGAGGTCGTCGTTGCTGCGCGCGCCATAGACGCGGGCGATGTGCTCTTGCTTGTTGCCGCTCATGCCACCAAGTGTGACTCAGTCCCGGTGTAAAAGGCCACAGCCTTCCCGGAACCGGCTGATCGGGCCGATTGTTCTTGCTTTTGCCCCGGTTAGCGACCACATAGACGACATCTGAGTTCCGCTTTGCTGAACGCTGCATGGGTGATCGCAAGATCGCGCACGCTTCTTGTTGGGAGCTGAACGACGGATGCGCGGGCGTGCATCGCCCGTGAACATGTCGATCGGCCTGCTGGCCTGACGGACTTTCGGCATAGAACCAATCCTGCGATCGGGCCCGTCCGGGTTGTGCGCCTTGCAAGGCGACACCGGGCGCGCGAACGATCGTGGAGAGCACATGTCGAAAGAAGACCTGATCGAAACCGAAGGTGTCGTGACCGAAGTCCTGCCTGACGCACATTTCCGCGTCGTGCTCGACAATGGTCACGAGGTGATGGCGTACACGTCCGGCCGCATGAGGAAGGCGCGCATTCGCGTGCTGACCGGCGACCGCGTGACGCTCGAGATGACGCCCTACGATCTCTCGAAGGCGCGCATCAACTTCCGGCACAAGGACGAAAACGCCGTACCCCGCATGGGTACCGGCCGTCAGTCGCCCCGCAACCGGCGCCGCTAGGCCCAACCTCCCTGCATTGACGGGCCGTCCGGCCCGTTTTCCCACTTCCCCTGCACCGCACGCGGCCAACGCCGCTTGTGCGGCGCGCACTTATGGATACCCAATGACCCAGTTTACCGATCTCGGCCTCGTCGAGCCCCTTCTCCAGGCACTCGCCGCCGAGGGTTACACCCATCCCACGCCCATCCAGGCCGCCGCCATTCCTCTTCTGCTGGAAGGCAACGACCTGCTCGGCATCGCCCAGACGGGCACCGGCAAGACCGCAGCTTTCGCGCTGCCGATCCTGCAGTGGCTGTCGGAAGCCGATGGCAGGCCCGAGCCCAAGACCGCTTCGGTCCTGATCCTCACCCCGACGCGCGAACTGGCGGTGCAGATCGCCCAGTCCTTTGCCACCTACGGCCGGAACCTGAAGACCAGCCGCTGCCTGATCTACGGCGGCGTCGGTCAGAACCCGCAGGTCAACGCCATGCGCCGCGGCGTCGACATCATCATCGCTACGCCGGGCCGTCTGCTCGACCTGATGCAGCAGGGCCATGTGAAGCTCGACGGCGTCGAGACCTTCGTCCTCGACGAGGCCGACCGGATGCTCGACATGGGCTTCATCAACGACGTGCGCAAGATCGTCGCCAAGATGCCCAAGGATCGCCAGACCATCTTCTTCTCGGCCACCATGGCCCCGGAAGTGTCCAAGCTGGCCGGCGACATCCTGCGCAACCACAAGCGCGTCGAGGTTGCCCCGCCGGCGACCACGGTCGAGCGCATCGCCCAGAAGGTCATGTTCGTCAACGCCGGCGACAAGCTCGCCCTGCTGCGCGAACTGCTCAAGGGTGACACCATCCAGCGCGCGATCATCTTCACGCGTACCAAACACGGCGCCAACCGCATTGCCGAGCAGCTCGTGAAGGCCGGCGAAACGTCCGACGCGATCCACGGCAACAAGTCGCAGAACGCCCGCCAGAAGGCGCTGACCGACTTCCGCAACGGCAAGGTTCGCACTCTGGTCGCCACCGACATCGCTGCCCGCGGCATCGACATCGACGGAATCAGCCACATCATCAACTACGACCTGCCCAACGAGCCGGAGAGCTACGTCCACCGGATCGGGCGCACCGCGCGCGCCGGCGCCGATGGCACCGCCTTCTCGTTCTGTGCCGCCGACGAGGTCGCCTTCCTCCACGACATCGAGAAGATCACGCGCCAGAAGATCGACATCGAAGGCGATCACCCCTTCCATGCCGAGGCGGTCGCCGCTTCGCATGCCAGCGGCAAGGCGCCCCGCGTCAACCGCCAGAATCAGGGACAGCGCCAGAATCGCGGCGGTGGCCGTCCGGGCGGTCCCAAGCAGGCCCGTCCCGCCAACCGCGGCAACGGCGGCGGCCATCGCCGTCCCGAGGGCCGCTCCTCGCGCCACGCTTCCTGATGCGCTGATGCCGCTTCGCCGTAACGGCGCAGCGGTCTGAAGCTTTCAGAATCGAAAGACGGCCCATGTCCTGGTGACATGGGCCGTTTGCCGTT
>Ga0105055_10012651_pt1 | contig 10235 bp, 2 predicted proteins | sample BON03_FD_78090 | JGI IMG/M metagenome (GOLD analysis project Ga0105055, IMG submission 78090) | Freshwater microbial communities from Lake Bonney liftoff mats and glacier meltwater in Antarctica - BON-03 | ecosystem: Environmental > Aquatic > Freshwater > Ice > Glacier meltwater | place: Lake... | reverse complement strand
TCTCTCTCTCTCTCTCTCTCTCTCTCTCTCTCTCTCTCTCTCTCTCTCTCTCTCTCTCTCTCTCTCTCTCTCTCTTTCTCTTTCTCTCTCTTCCTCTCTCACAGGTCACAGATCCTACGCACAAAGCGCTGCTTTTTGGGGCAGCTCTTCTGTTCGACCTCATTTACTGGGAACAGAATAAGTAGAAGGGGAGAAAGATAGACACAGAAAACGAGAGACATTGGCAAAAACACACTGCAACACACTGCTTTTGATGCAGTGTGTTGCAGTGTGATGCAGTGTGTTGCAGTGTGTTTTTGATGCAGTGTGTTGCAGTGTGTTTTTGATGCAGTGTGTTGCAGTGTGTTGTGAACTCTTCCTTTGCTTCTTCTCCAACCCTACAGCCATACCTGCAGTATGTGTGGCAAGAAAGGCCGTGTGAATGCCCTTTTTGGGGGGTTTATTTTTGGAGTCTTTGACTTTTTATTAGGCCAGATCTTCAAGTGACGCAAAGCTCTTCATGTTGTTAATTAGCCCTTGATTGTCAAGACTCGCCAACCTTGCAGATTTGTTTATGGTAGATGAGCAAGAGGAGGAAAGCATTCTTGGCTGGACGACTGACAAGTAATAGTAGGGCGGTATCCCCGCCTAAATCCACTCAATGTCTAGTCACGAACGAGCGGTTTGCCATATATTGTGTGCCATGAATTGGGTGTCATGTATCTGGGTATCAGATATAAATACACGAGATACCAACTGTAAAGTAGAGTTTTCAGATACCAAAAGAGTGAAACAAGAGTGAAGAGTCTTAACGAAACGAACATGTCCACTAAGATTCGAACGTAAAACTAAAAAGCATGATGTGTAAGATGTTTATTAATAACAGAAAGTCCTAAAACCCCCAGTCACTATAGGTACCAAATCTAGGTCCTTGGCTACATTCCTTATACGGGATTGGCGGTGTTCAGTTTGCGATTTCTTGTGTTCCTGTGTATACTGCGATTTCGATTTTTAAAGTTCCAGTTTTCAACGCTTCAGAGTAGAAGTTGTTTTCAAACTAAAAACTAACTAAACTAAAAAGCACCAAGTCCGGAGGCGAAAAGTTAGTGCCCCGAAAAGAGACATAGGTGAAGCCCAATAAGAGGCATAGTGAAGACCTGAACGTAGACGAACAACATGAGATTCAAAATCTCTACGCCATACGTGAAGCGAAAAACAGACGAACACGAGTGTTTTCAAGAACAAAGCAGAGAACGTTTGGGTCTAGGAATCAATTTGAGAGTTTGTCCTGTTAGTAGATCAAAACTTCGAAACAAAAATCAGTGGCGGCGTCTTCGTTGTTTGCCAACTAGTCTCTCAGACTCTCACTATGCCTTGAGATAGAGTCATCTTTGGCGCACCTGCTTTGCTTTTGCAACGCTAACGTGTGCTGGCAGAGCAAGTTGTGAACAAATTGAGCCGTTCTAAGAGATAGCGCAAGCTCAAATTTCTATTTGAGCAAAAAGTGTGATTCGGCAGTGAGGACAAAGTCTTTCGGGTTATGATGGTTGGAGCCTTAGCCACCTGGGCTATTTATACCCAGAGACAACTCCAGTTGTGATCAAGCTTGATCACAACTGGAGTTGTCTCTGGGTATAAATAGCCCAAGTGGCTAAGGCTCCAACTATCATTGTACTAGGGTAGAGAGAGCAGTAGTGTAGAGTTGTGCCGAAGTACCAACGACACGACAATGTCGAAGGACCCAAGCAAACGCAGCCACTCCAACGCAACTATGTGAAGCTTCGTAGCGGTCTTCTATAAGGTGAACATGACAATCTAGAGACGATTTAGAAGAAAAAAATAGTCTAGATATTAATATGTGTTCGACTCTAACAATGATGTACAGATACCCAACCCCCGAAGAGTGATGGGGGGCTTAAAAAAAAATGTGGGGGGAGAGGTGGTAGGAGGAGAGAGCGGGTCAGAACGAGTACGTTGATGCGTTCTCTTGTGAAAAGAGAGTGTGTTGAGTGCATGTATCATGGTACAAAAATTACACACACTTTGCAACGTGCATGGTATTTTGGTCGTCAATTGTGATGGCTAGGACGGAAACAAGGCTCCGTCAGCAGCTGGCGGCCATGACAGACGTCAGCGTCAAACACGACAAACATAGGTTGCGAAAAAAACTCGCCATACCTCTATGCTACTACAAAGTTTTCGGTAGTGCTGGAGGACGCATGACCTAAATCCTAAGCCCTAGACCCTAAACCTTGTTGATCTTGCTGGGCACTGACACCATCTCCCCTCATCACTTGTAAGGGTGCTTCTCCCTCCGAAGATTGGCCGCCAATCCCCGAAATAATTTTCCCCCCCCACCATGTTGGCGCCAACATGTGTACAGGAAATCCAAACAGAAAGAAAGAAAGCAACCTATCTTCCTTGGAATACTTTCCTTCGGTTTTCATCAACTCCACTTGCAGCCAAAAATTCCACTTGTTGTGTTGTGAATCGTGAAAAGCCTTGAAATATTATGTTGGTTGTCTATTCTCGGAATCATCAGATGTGCAGATTCTAAAATGTATGGGTGATATTGCTTTTATTACTTTTTAAGTCATAGTCTAGTACCCTTTGGTAATGGTGGATTGACCAAGAAGACGAAGATTTTCACATTAATGGATTTTGGTACATATTAAGTAAATAGGTACATATGCAAATCAAATGTTTAAGGGATTTGCACAATACTTGTTAATATTGTGCAACATCTGTATGACATCTGCCTGCAAATAAAATGTTGAACGCCGGTCGCAGGATCAAATTTGCTCCCACAAAAACTCCCCGATTCTCCGAACTTTTCTTCGGAATTCTTCTTTCCGAGTTCCGTTTTGCAGTATTCATTCCTGGGGCTATTAAGCGGATTCATACATCCCCCACTATTGGAGATCATTTTTGATCTTCCTTTTGGTTTTCCAATAAACAACATTATCTCTCTCTCCCCCCCATTGCAATCTGTAGTCAACCAGCATTTTTCACAAACATTTGAACGGCTCTTTTCGGAATAGAAATATGAAAGGAAAAGCCCCCAAGGTTGAGGAGTAGTAAAATGCCGAAAATTTTGAAGGATAAATCCGCTGAAATGAGTTGTGTCCATTTCACGAGATTGCTGGGTTTACTTTGACATTACTTGAAAAAGATCCTCAGAATTCGAATTCTGAGGAGAGTTCGGAGACTCGACAAATTTTTTCTTTGATCGAATTTGATCCTGCGACCGGTGTAAGCACTTACAGATAATTTATACACAACATTTCAAACCTTCTCTCTACACCACATCCGAGTCTAGACACTCTGTCAGGTGACATATGTGTCATGTGACATGAATAGTGTGTACAACACCTTAAGATTCAAGATGAACAACGTGCCAATCATTGGGAATGCCGGTGGCATTCCTTCATGCTTGCGCTATATGTGATAGGGAAGAGAGGATGGGCAGAAATAGAAACACCTCGCTGTTTTTATCCTCAGGACGTTCTGTCTCTCTCACACACGCACACAAACACACACACTTACAAACACACACGCTGACATCTTCTCTTCCACGCACACTCGAACACTTTATGTTTTGTATTCTCTTGCACACACAAAGACATGTATACACACACATACACTTTCACATACACACACACACACACGTAAACGCACTCTCACTGATAGACACACACACGCACACGCACCTTTACACACACAGCCACACGCACACCCTCACGCACACACTCGCGCACATACACACACACTATCTCTCTTGCGCACACACACACGCGCCAATGTGTCTTTGTTTGCGTGTGTGTGGATGTAGTCATGCATTTGTGCGGATTTGTGTGCAGTCTCTCTCACACACACAAACACACACATTTACAAACACACGCGCTGACACCATCTCTCTCAGGCACACTCGAACACTTTCTGTCTAGTATCCTCTTACACACTCTGTCCCACATAAACACATGTATATACACGCACACATACACACACACACACACACACACGCACACGCACTCTCACAGATAGACACACACACGCACACGCACCTTTACACACAGCCACACGCACACCTTTTCACACACACTCACGCACATACGCACAAACTATTTCTCTCACGCACACACGTGCGCGCCGGTGTGTCTTTGTTTGCGTGTACGTGGATGTAGTCATGCATGTGTGCAGATTTGTGTGCGGATTTGTGCATGTGTGCATGTGTGCGTGTGTGCGTGCGTACAATGAAAAAAAATTAAATCCTGGTAGTCAAGATCCAAAAATTTGAAAACACAGTATTTTTATACTCGATACAGGCGAAATCCAAGACATGATTTCCTTTGCCGGGCAGGGTCACTGACTGGAAATTCACCTATTGTGTCTTGCGCGAAGGAGTGTTCAGGTGCAAGAGACGAGGGTATTTATGAGTGAGTACGAGTGAGGAGATTGTCTGTTGTAAACTCCAGACGCCTTGTTTTAGCAAATATAAAAACACCCCCCAAATCATACAAAATACTCGAAAATGCTGTGCCTCCGACATGCTAATAATGTCAGGTTTACAAATTTTCGCGCCTGACCATCCGCGCGATTGTTTTCTTCGCACCCAACCAAGAAAAATGCCATTTCATTCCCATGTTTTTGCCAAAAAACCTGGTTGGTGTATTTTACAACACAGTGTGACACAACAGACATACATATGTTCATGACATCTACCTTCTCGCAACCTAAAGTAACCGATTTGAGTTGCTTAAGTATCTGATGGACATAGCCATGTTCAGCAAGGGCATATGTTCCATTGAGACATATTCATCATTTTCCCCATGTCGTATGTCGTTTAAGGCCTATCCGACATATATATGTTCTTGAAGGACATATTTTTTGACAACATATAGGCACAGGATAAATGTACCGGGGTCGCGGGGGATTTGGCTGGAGACACACTAAGAGTAGAACATAAGGCTCAGAATCGGGGCCAGGAGGTCACGAAAGACCAATATGTTGAGCCTACGATGGCATCCATGGAGAAGGAGAACGTCTTTGACAAGCAGCATGCCAAGTGGTATGACATAGCAGCAAACGTGCACCTGGAAGACGGGTCGAAACAGGTGTGCTGTCTACAACAAACGTGTCAGCCAACAGGAGAAGCTCAAAATATCTGACTACTAGGCTATCATTGATGTGTTTCTCTTGAATTACGCAGTGAGCCTCGACGAGGCTCGTGGCCAAAAAAAAATATCCAGGGCGTGTGGCCTTGCAAATTACTTATTGACAGTCTCCCGCTGCAGCAGGTGGCATTGTCGCCCGCACTCATGTCTATTGGAGCACAACCTCGCCGATTTTTCCCAACCTCAGTTACAGGGTAGAAAGAAAGAAGAAAAAGGACAACACATGTTGTCAAACATGAATTAAGGTGGAATATTATTGAGTAAATAGTTGCCTCACCATGTCTTGTCTCGCTGAGTGGGCTGTGGCAACATGAGGACCGCATCCCACACCGATTTGCCAGGTTGCCATGACTGAGGGTTGATTGTGACACGCAGTCTCTCTATATGTATGTCACTTGAAAACAGTGTAACATATATTAAATGTGCCCCCACATATATATGTTGTTTGAAAAATGAAACAAAACATCATAAGAATTCATTGAAATGAACCTGTCGTATAACAATAACATATGTCGTATAAGACATTTATATGTTGTTTAATCTTTGAAAAAAACCATAGGTCGTACAAGAAAAATCATATGTCGTTTGTTAATATTAAGCGACATATTAATACATGTGTAATTTTCAGGTGGGCAGGTGCTCATGTCGAGTGCGTTTAGCATTGCTTGCACCGTGGCAGAATGGTCCACAACACATGTGACCGCCAACTCATTGTCAGGGCTGACCTTGTCGCTCATCCCGAGGGGTCAGAGCAAACGGCCTGTATGTGATTGCAGTTTGTGTCAAGTTCATTAAAAGGAAGTTCGATCGGCGGCCGCAAGGGAACACAATCATTTTGGCGCATCATTGTACAATTATCTTATCAAATCAAATTCTGGTACAAACTGCTCGTCCCACGGACCGATTCATCAATACTTTATCCATGCCGACTCCTGCGTGCAAAATCTCTGTGTGGAAAAAAAATCTCTCGACGACTCCAAAAATGGATCCCTAGAGGCAAGTTTCCTCTTCGAAAAAGGTACGCTTCGGGACAGTACCAAATATGCTCGATAGTTTTACCCCCCCTAAACCATCCATCTCCCCCACACACGACCAAAGGACTAACTACTCACTAACTATCCACCCTGTCCACCCCCTCCAGACTGATTGCTAACCACTGACCAACTCCATCATCAAACCCTCCCTCCCCTGACCTGTATAGGGGTGACAGTACATAGTACACTCCACAGGTGACTCCGTGACAAACAACATAAGACCGTGAAGTCAAAAAGAAATGTCACACGTCAAGTATTATAATTTGTGAAAAATCAAGTCTTTCACTAGAAAACCCATACTAGGCTCCTCAACCAAAAAAGAAATGACCGGATCTTGTGTCAAACCCCCTCAGAACCTCCATGTATTTTTGACCTTTATCCACCCCTCCCCACCTGACCCAGATCCACCACTCCTACACTAACCTGATCACTTTTTATCCACCCCCCCCCCACACAACTAAAATCCACCCGGGTACAACTATCAAATATACATGGCACGGAAAACGATAGTCAACTTGATCGCGGAACACGTCACCTCAGATTCACATGGATTTGAGCATATAGACCCTCAATCAAGGGTTCTAAACTACTGTTTCCAGTAATAAAAGCAACTAAAATCAAAAAATTAAATCAGCGTGACAAAGGGGAAGTAACTTCCGCGGCACTATCAGAGGTTCTACGGTGGCAAGTTGCGTCAGACCATGGTTGACTCGTCATATTGTCTAGACCAGGTCGGTCCGGAGGGAAGGAGCCAGGTTTCGAGGCGATCAGAGGTCAGGAAACATAAATAGCGCTCTATTTTCAGATGGGCTCAGCTGTCAAATGAGTATTTTATACACTTTTTGGCACTATGTCTATAGCAAAACTTTTTCATTCCTTCGAATATCGGAAAATCTCTCGACACAATTCCTTGAGGAGGTGTCCTCTGTATAGTAGTACAATTTTCAAGAGTTGAATACATCTTTTTACTGTATCGATTTTTGATCTCCCAACCAAGTCCCCCCCATTTCGACTGTTTGACTTTGCCAGCAAAAAGTTGTCAAACGTACATGTTCTGCATTCCCTTGATACATAGTGACTTCGGAAATTTGTACTACTAATAACCGTTTTCAAAGATCGAAAAAAAAGGTGTATTTCTAGGAGAATTTTCATTTGCAAAAAAAAAGAAATCCATTCACAATTTTTTTGGGGACAATACACGGTTCTCACCGGGAATCGAAGCTTGGTCTCGCACGACTAAAACAATGGGTTTTCGCATGGATACTACAGAAAATTTAATTCCGAAAGGAAAAGGGTATGGCCCCATATTGACCCCCGGTCCCAACGTCTCGTGGTACAAATCAACCAAAAAGATATCACCAGGGTAGAAAACCCATTAACCCTCATACTTTATTCATTGTTTTGTAAAACCTTGAAAATGTTTTCAAGGATGATTCTTACTGTGTTGTCAAGTGGTCATTGCATCAGGCTTGTCATCCGAAAGGCCCGTGTTCGAACCGCGGCTAAATTTTCTCGTGATTTTTGGTGACAGTCTTTTCCAAAATTATTGGTTTTGCGTGATAAAAAGTAGTACCACATCTGTACCACATTTTACATTTGCATTCAGTGCTTCAATATCAAGTGAACCAAGGACCTGGGAATACTGGAAGGAGAGCTCGATCGCCTGAGCCGAGCTGACAATGGTTTGTGAACGTATTTTCAAAAATATGTATTATATACCAATGCAATTCTGACCATTTTACTACAAGTGAAAATGAATGAAATCGAAGGAACACGACCAAACTTGTGTTCCCAAGCCTTTGCCCGCTGAAGTTAAGAGGTGAAGACTTCAAGAATGGTTTTCAAATATTTCAGTTCAGGTTAAATTTTACTGGTACCAATACACAGTTTGCTAAAATATTTCACACTGACATTCGCGAGGCACAAATCTTCGAAATTCGAGGGTTCAGGTCCACTCTTAATCAATGGACTACCAGTACTTGCTTGAATACGTGGGTGGTATGAACACCCAATTAATCGCGTAGGACTCAAGAAACTGTGCCGGGCCGTTGCCGAGGTCTTGCGAAGGGTCGGAAGCAGACCAACTTCTAACTCATTTTTGGTACAAATATTTAAAATATTCTCCACGAAACTCGGATTCTTTTCGATTACACAATGAATTTCCATCCGTCTGATCAAAAATGAAAGTTTTTTCGGTAGCTATATGTCCAGAAACGAGAAATAGCTGCAGAGTGACATGGAGTAGGGATAGGTACACCCCGATATGACCCAAAGTTTGATGCTGAATGGTGAGGAGTGTGTAATGTAAAACAAAAGCATATTAAAACTAACACCAACTAACACCCCTAACTATCAAATCCATTCACAAACCATATCTATTTGTGGCCGAAATATTCAGCTTCACCAAATCTTGGCCTCAGCTTCCACCCCCTCCGTCTTGCAGACCTAGTCGGTGAGCACCACTTAAGGTGGGGTTGGGTATTTTTCAAATCATGTCTCCAAAGGATGTCCGCAGGGATCCACAGATTTTGCCAAAGTTCTGTGGGTCTTTTTTCACAACAAAATCTGTCAATGTTGCTCCAATCGGTGTAATAATGAACATCTAAAATCTTTCATGATGAAAAAAATTATGTGACGTTTCCAAATTAGTCGTCAATCCTTCGACACTTTGTACATCTCAGTCTGATTGATTTTATTACATTACAAATGAATGAAATACGATCGACTCGGGTGTTGCTCAAAATTCGCCACGTGGAAATCGCTACGACATCGTAGGAAAAACACCTCGTGATGACGAATTGGAAGATAGCATGGTCGTTTCAAGACACTGACTTGCTTTTTGCGACACCCTCGAGGAATTTTGGACGTAAATTCTAGAGTCACTGCAGAGGCCGCAGGAGCGCTGCGCGACGGTGCAGACGTCGTGCGTACCGCGACAGGAAATTATTTTTGCGTGCAAATTTGCAATGAGTTCCTAACATCAAAGTGTAGAGGAAACTATGATCTAGGTCTGTGCACTTTTTGTGTACTGGTACTTGCATAGAGAGAACTGCTGCGCAAAGGCGACTTCAGACAAAAAACACGTTTCGCCGCAGTAGGATTTTGCCATTGTGCAGTCGTTCCCTCTGCGCAAGTACCCAAAAAGTGCACAGACCTAGATCTCAGTCTCCTCTACATTTTGATATTAGGAACGACCGAATTGCAAACAGAGACTTAAAGCCAAAATTCATTTCTATAAGAAAAGCAAAAGCAGAAGAGGAAACAGTAAAAACACACGCACAGGTTCAAAGATCAGGTTTCTTTGATTAAGCAAAAGTAAAACGATTGAGACAAACTGCGGCAGAGATGGTCCAAGACTCAAAAGCGCCAACTTGAGGAGGGGTTGCAGGCTGCAAGATAGAGGCGCAGTGCAAGGGCGGAGTGAGAGCCGACAGCATGTCGTTGTTCATCATCGCGGTGGGAGAGAGGCGCGGCTCGCTCGGGGTGGGATTCGAGAACATGATGCGTTCTTGGGTCATGAAATGAGGGGCCCAGCAGGGACTGGGCGTGGTGGTGTCTCTATGGCTAGGGGGCGGTAAGGCCAAAGTGCAACGAAGGGAAATAGGGTGGGGGGCCATGGCTTGCCATCACCACCATTTTTTTTTTAGAATTTGCTTGTGTATTTCGGCTTTCTGTCTCGATAAGGAAGGTTGCTAGCGAACATCCGTTCTGTGTACTCATATACATGAATTCTTAAAAAATTCACATTTATTTCATTTTATTTATTTTCTTGTCAAACACATATCTAATATTTGATTTTACATGTTTGACGTTATCATTGGCCGACACGCATAGAATGGCCAAATACGCACGCACATACATACGAAGACACACACACACACACACACACACACACACACACACACACACAATTAAAAAAATTAGGAAAAGTAAGGGGAAAAAGGGAAAGGGGGGAAAAATTGAGGGGTGGGTCAGGGAAGAAAGAAAGGAAAGAAAACAGAAAGGACAAAAAGGAAAAGATGGGAAACAAAGAGGAGGGAAAAGAGAG
>Ga0105055_10012646_pt1 | contig 10237 bp, 5 predicted proteins | sample BON03_FD_78090 | JGI IMG/M metagenome (GOLD analysis project Ga0105055, IMG submission 78090) | Freshwater microbial communities from Lake Bonney liftoff mats and glacier meltwater in Antarctica - BON-03 | ecosystem: Environmental > Aquatic > Freshwater > Ice > Glacier meltwater | place: Lake... | reverse complement strand
CTGAATGCGATGCTCAACATGGTTCCCCAAAGAATAGGATGGACGATTAGCATGGCTCCGATGATACTCTGCATAGACTCCTGTGCTTCCTGTGCCGACGTTTTACCCGCATGGCGAATCGACGCCGGCATTTGAATGATTTCTCCTCGCGAAAAAGCAACAATCCAAAAAAACAAGTTGATGAAATGGATAATTGCCAATGACGATAGACGAGATGCAAATGATTTGGAAAACAAAGGCGAATCCTGAACAGCCGCTTTTAAACCTACTAACGCGACAGAGATTCCCAAAATGTTTTCTGTAGTATCAATAATTGAAAGTGGCACATCCGTTTTCATCTGCCTAAATTGCCCACCTTGATACCTAGCATCATTCGGATGAAAAAGCTGCGAAAACGAAGTAAGCAACGACATAAAATAATAAAACAACATCAACATCGAAACCACACGTGCCCTGTACCTCCATATCGCTAACTCATACTCATCCTCATAGGAGAATGCAGGAGCAGAGACTGGCACTGCAATCATATCTTGAATGTGCTGAGGGAGCTGAATGGGTCCTCCTCGCGAGGCATTACCTACGTCGATACTTGCCTGAGGAACATCACTGCACACAGGCTTAGGTACCATGTGAATAAACACACCGTCAATCACACTACTTTCAACTAAGGTCTTATGGTCGTCAAGGAGCCTCCCTGAGCAAATCAGCCTTTGTCGTTGCGCAGGGGGGAAGCCAGCGACTGCAGCAATGATCGTCTTGAGGTCCAAAACTGTAGCAGACGAGGCAACTCTTATTTCATTCGTTTGGTCGTCGGTTGACTTCACCTTCACAGTGATCATGGAATCCACAGTCCCCTCCTCAACATCCACTTTCTCATAGGTCACCATCGCTTACTTGAGGGTTTGGAACAAATTCTCCGTCGAACAAATATTCCTATCGTTTTTCCTAGATGTTCTGTTGTGGGAGTCTTTTAATAGTGACACTACTATATTTAAATGCACCATTGTTACTAGAACACGCATCGTTATATATTTCGAAACGGATCTATCCTGGTTGCAACGATGGATTTCGTGAACGCCTTTGAAAGTAAGCGATTGGCAATATTGCGAGATTTAAATACGCTAAAAAAGCTCTATGAAAACGGAAGCCAAGTAGATGCTTTGTGCTATGTCCTGGTGCAGCGGCTCGACAATGCCGAGTTATGTGCATGGCTGGAGGGAGATACAGAACTTATTCCATCCATTATGAATCTAGTTTATGTGTGCAACAATCACACTGCACTAAAAACCCTATTTCGACTACTGTGTCGCTTAACAGTGGCCATTGAGGTAGACACTGTCAACGGGTGTGCACCTTCCAGGCTGTCGGACTACTTGAGAGGCAATTTGAAATCAATAGTAAGCCACCATTCCAATTTGGTGCCACGAATGATTGATCTTATATTAGAATGCCATACATCCAATGGAGCAACGAAAGAATTAAAATGGGATATTGGAGTTTTATGCATGGAACTGTTTATTCGGTTCGTTCACTCAAGTAGTGCTGTTTACGTGCAGTTGTTTTCGGTAGCGAATTCGTTACTGACTGACCTCAGGACTTGCATTTGGAACACAGAAAGTGCAGCATTCAAAACAACAGAATTGGCGCTGATATTATTGTCAGGCAGTGACTCGATAATAGAGAATCCCCACACACTACAAGATACATTTTTGAATATTATGTGTGATACATCCTCTTCCAAGGCTACAGTTGATGGTATTTTGAAATGCATCACTAAATCTATTCCAGCACAAATCAAAATTTACACTAGAAACATTCCCTTGCTTCCCGTAATTCTACTTGAACGGCAATGCCCACAATCCATTGCCACCCTGTTTTCTTGGGTCTCTCAACCTGCAAACGAAACTCAATTGATGCAATTGGTTTTAGGAAATTTTGTCAGAGTTTTGAATAATAAAGTGCCCGTGAATCTTGAATTGTTCAATCGTTTTGAAGTTATTTCGTATGACGATATATTGGTCAGTGAAACCGTGACGCGAGTGGCTGCACTCCAAATTAAAACCGATTTAAAAGGCAGTAACAACATTGTTCCTTGTTCTCCAAGTTCACGTGGTACTTCTGTGTACAATGGACGCCGTAGCTCGAAAACAATGGAAGGCAAATTGGTTCTCAAATGCAAGGATAGTCTAGATGAAATGAGTATTGATTTTGTGAGGCGAATAGTAAGCAACCGAGTAGAATCGCTTCCGTTACTTCGTCTAATAGATGCATTCGATGATAGGAAAGAGTAATTATAATGTAATCATTCGGCTTTTGTATTCAACTACGAATAGTTTAATCAATACATCGACTTTCCTTTATATATATGAACCTAATTAAGAATGACTGACAGCTCGTTCAAGTATACCGGTACTAGATAATACATTCATTCTCTCAAGCAAACATATGTGAACAGTACTCACTGCCGCATCCATTAAAGCCATCATCTCCATCGGAGAAGAGTTACTGGGAACAGTGTACAAGTTAGGGGCTAAAACGATAGCCAGTGCTTTCGGGCTCATTCTATTGGTGGACTCATATGTTGAGGTTTCTGCTAAGAGATCAAGCAACCAAAGAAATATCGACCGATGGGGGTCCGGTAAGAGACCCATGATCTGTGCATAAGCTCCAGCGGCATGTTTGGAAGCATTCACAATTACATCTCGCGGAATGTTGCTCATCAATGGTTCCGGCAAATCTCTAAACCATTCTTTTATCAGACAGGCCATGCTGTTGACGTCTGACTCATCCTTGCAACCCACGAAAAAACCTTGGTTCAATTCAGTTTTGTACTTGTCCTGTGTACTTTTGTTGGCGGATAATCGGAATACTCCTTCCTTCTCCAATCCATGAAATCTCTTCAATTCGCATTTAAGAACCTCAAGTACCACTGGAATCCTCGCATCGTACCCGGCGACATCTGCTCTTGGAATACTGACAAGAGGCACTCCGAACTGTTGGTTGAATTTCAAGACTTGGTTCTGCCAGGCTTCTGGCAACCCCGTATAGCGAACAGTAGCTGGGTCAAAGGTAGCATGGAAGTGATGCTGGAAATCTGTGGGAGATGATATGTCCGTTATGATCGGAGGTTCCTCTTCTGCCACACACGTGTTTGGAAGCCATCTTTTCCATCTCGAATGTTTTTTATTATCGTCTGTAACTCCTTGAAGTCTTCTTGCGGAGTTCTCCCTTGCCTTCAGAGTTGCGGGACCAAGGCTTACTCTAAAGAACACACGGTTAATGTCCCCCCACTCAAATGGTAGTGTCTGTCTTGCAAGCAGAGCTATGCCTGTATTGCAACGATCTGACAATCACTTACCTGCTACTTCCAATCGAGGAATCTCCCGTTTCTGTCATGACCACTGGATAGATGGACGACAACACTTGGAGTAAGCAACAACCTCAACTTGAAAAAAGCCCAAAAAAAATGTACGAGTCATAGAAGCTCAATATCAAATGCAAGTACATAAAGATGGCTCTACTTTATTTAAAAATGAATCGCTTATTGGATGACGAAATAAGAATAAGCTTTTATGAGAAATAGGGTGATTAGAGTTTAATTAAGACTGATGATAAGATAAACTTATTTAGTACTTTGTATGAATTAAAACGTCGTGAGAATAAAATCCGTATACGAGTCTGATCTGGTTTCCAAGTGCTTCTCCTGATACAGGAATGAGATAAGATAAATTTATGTAGTACTTTGAACGAATTAAAGCGTCGTGAGAATAATAACATCCATATCCGAGTCTGATCTGGTTTCCAAGTGCTTCTTCTGATGCACGAATGAGATAAGATAAACTTATTTAGTACTTTGTATGAATTAAAACGTCGTGAGAATAAAATCCGTATCCGAGTCTGATCTGGTTTCCAAGTGCTTCTTCTGATACAGGAATGAGATAAGATAAACTTATGTAGTACTTTGTACGAATTAAAGCGTCGTGAGAATAATAAAATCCATATCCGAGTCTGATCTGGTTTCCAAGTGCTTCTTCTGATGCACGAATGAGATAAGATAAACTTATTTAGTACTTTGCATGAATTAAAGCGTCGTGAGAATAAAATCCGTATCCGAGTTTGTTCTGGTTTCCAAGTGCTTCTTCTGATGCAGGAATGAATCAGTGGATGCTTTAGCTGCACCTTGAAGGTTAAAAACAGGACACACTTTCAATTGTTCAACCACAACTTTCGAATTCAACTTGACTCCTGATGGATCATCTTTCAGACTAGCTTCAACACGAGCACCAATGGCTTTGGCATTAACACCCCATTCACCATGGTCTTGCAGTGCCTTGTCAATAACACTTACACAACTGGTGAGAAACTTGTGAATATGAATAGGGAAAGGTCCTACTTTGAGGTCGTGACACCTGCTCCCCCAAAATCTTTGATCCATCAGCAGCACGCCCGTGGTAACAACCGGAACTCCTGACATAATGGCTTCACCGGTAGTGCCAAGCCCTCCATGGGCTACAATGCAATCCAGTTTCGGGAAAAGACGCCCAAACGAGGCGCCCTTGTCAACCAAGATACGTCCCGTCTTCTCAAGAGATGCAACCTTTGCTTCTAGTTTGGCATCATGACCTGGGTCATCAACATGGTCTCCAATCAAAGCAAAAATACACACCTCTTTCTGACACTCTTCAACAATCTTCACTGCTATTCGAAGAATATCCAATTTTTCAACTGGCATGGAGCTGAAGGCAAGAACGATAAGTTTCCTATCCAACTTTCGAGCTTGAGAAATGAAACTTAAATGTGATTCTGACAATGGCGGAACCGTGTCACCTCTCAAAAAGATGTAGTTGGTCAGATAAGAAGTTGGAGCCCAATCAGGAGGTAGTCCACCAAACATCTCCTCATGAATGGGGCAGATTAGCGGCACACCACTTGATTGAAGGAGATCAAATGTGTTGGTGGGTTTATGCTTGCCACCTATCCCAGAGTGCCTTTGAATTCCATCAAGCCCTCGACGTTTTCTCATCGAATTCAAACTTCCAAGAAACATCTTCAACACAGGGTTGTTCTCAACAAATTGTTTTAAATTTGAAAATCTGGCATGCGCCGATTCAAGCTTCTTTTCATCAGCTCTCAGTTTCTCGTATGCTTCTTCATCAAGAGTGACCACAGGTGGGTATCTCGAGGACGGAATGGATGTAGGTTGCAGTATAAATCCGATGATAGGAATGTTCAGTGATTCACTGACGATCATCGCAATGCTAGGAAGAGTGAAACCAAACATGATTGCATCGGGGTTCATTGATCGAGCCCAATAATGAAACGCCGGCTCCGAGTCAAAGAATTCCTTCTCAGAATTCCCCAGCATGATGTGCTGCATGGTGTCACTCTCTAATCCAATCGCAAACTTCGCTATTCTGCTATCAACTCTCTTTTGAGTATCACCTCCACTAACTCTAAATCGAATTCGACCAGCTGTCAGGTTACCGGCATTGGATTTGACATACTCAAAGTAACGCAGTTCGGTCACAATGGTAATCATGAAATTGTACATATTACAAAGTCCTCGGCATAAGGCTAGAAAAGGTTGAATGTCTCCTCGAGTTCCTCTAGTGAAAACCATCATATGGTACGCATATCCGGTAGTGTTTTCCACCACAGGTGAAGGCCAATGCGAAGGAATCATGTTCCGTACGACCCCCACTTTCACTTGCGTTAAATTTAATTCGTTTGAATCATCCATCAGCACATTGTCGTTTTTGTCAATAAGAACGATATCTCGCATGGGCCGACCCGCCAAATATCCTACCGTCATCTTGGCCGAACCAACAAGCTGATCTTTAATCAACCGATGCTTGGCATACAAACGGAATTCCAGTACCTGATCCCTTTTAACTGTACCCAAATCTAGAATCTCAGACCAATGGATCGAATTATCTGTTCGCTTGATCACTGGTCGAGTAGCCACCTTACGCTTCGGGCCGTCATGTTTTATATGGACGCGAATAAAATAATTTGTTTCACGGATTCCAGTTTTTACAGCAGGACCATGTTGGACATCAATGATGTTAACCATGATTGGAAATTCTTCATTGGGGTCGAGGGATTTCTTCGGTTCGAAAACAACTCTGTCGTCCACTTCTCCAAGAGACATCATGTCCTTGCTTGAAATTGAATGAGCCACCTTATTGAAATTCAGACGAGATTTCAAATTCAAACTTTGACGATCTAATTTCTTTCCGAATGAAGGAGGAATTTTTTCGGTTTCGCGAATAGCTTGACGGTTTGGCATGGTTTGCGTTTTTTTCATTTTTCCTACGTCATTACCTGCTTCACTTTTGTGATGACCTAGACGAATGATATGGGTAGCACGTTGAAGCAAAGGTTTTATATCACTCACTTTTCTGGTATGGTAGACACTTGCAGTTGGTCCTTGCATCTTCTTTTCTTCCCAAAATGCTTGACATTCATCTGCAGATTTCGTTCTGACGTATCCACTGACCAAACTCCAATGCTCGCCTACTTTTGAAACCGCCTCAAAAAGTTTAACTTCGTCTTCTTCCGACCAGGAGACAAATGGACTCGTGTATTCCAGCGAGTTTAAAAACATCTTGACTCCGAGTTGAGCAGTTGGCGTACCGTTGTTCCTCCTCAATCTGTAGAGCGATTTAAGATCAAAAAACCGCTTACCATTGAACACAGGCACCATTAAACCCGCGTTCAACATCTGCTGCATCGTCACCATCGACTCTGATGTGGAATCATCATTTGCGTTCAAGACGTTCACCGCTTCCTGTCCTGAGAAACACTTCAGATGAACTGTCAGTTCTTCCTGGACGTCCTTTAGATTGAGGTTGCTGTCCAGCACCTTGTGCAGCTCCAACAAAAAATCATTCTCCAAACTATCATCTGTCTCGGTGGGCTTTCTCGTGCTCATCCTCGATCGAAAATATCTGCAAAAACAAACACCGAGTTATGGGGACCTATTCGCAATAAAATGCCTAAAAATCTTCTATGTTTTTCTAACAACACAAAACCACCTCATCAGTTGTAGAGTTATTAATAGTTGATATACTATGAAAATTCTTAATTAGAAATTGAAACTGGTCTCTAATAATAATGAGTAAAAGTTCTGAAAACACAAATTTTGAAGAATCGTTACAGAAGTTCGGGGGACTATCCTACTATTTAGAATTTGAACGAAGTTGGAGACCTGCAATCATTCTTTTTATGTTCCATTTTTACCAATTACAATGTTTTTAATTTTTAAAAGAAATCTAAATATTCCCACAAGTTTCAATTTGCGATTCGTCACAAAAAATTCTAATTGATTGATTAATTAGTTAAATTCTATTTTATTGATTCCAAAACTCAAACATATATCTCTATTTAATAGCAACTTCGAAGATGGCTGCATTATGCACACGACTTTCCAATTGTTCAGCACCCCTTTGCGTCATCACTGCAATTCCTATGATTGTACATACGATTCCCAACGGGAATAAGACCCATTGAATAGGTGTGTACCCGTCGAACTCATGATACGCAATACCTCCCATAGATCCACTGAGCAGGATATAGGCTGCATTGTACAACGGAATGAAACGGACACTGTCAAACTCTCTCAAACCCTGATTGATGTGCGCAATTTGCAATGTTGCAAAAAAAATAATCATCGCAATGTGGTAGTACGGGTGAATGGTTTTCCATGCGTTACTACTTCCTCCTTCACTGAGTCCACTGGCTGCCATTTCACCCGTAGCTTTAAATACAATGTTGCCAATGCCTCCGAATCCACCAGCTAGAAATGCGAATATGGCAGGGCGGTAGCGTGATGTCGAGTATTTTTGGTAATGGATGCAATACAACGCCATTGCCATAAATAAACTGAGGATGAGGATAGGAACTAATAGCCCTGGTTCTGAATACCTCGTCAATAACTGACAAGCATTCATCGATGTATCTGATTTCGAGCCTGTTGTCGTTGAGACTAAGAGTCCGGCAAGGATGATTGCAGTTGCGATGATCTCCACTCGGGTAAGATGCTCATCTAGCATACATGGCGCAAGCATCTGGTTCAAAACAATAGTTAAGCCAGCAAACGGAACTAAAAGAGATTGTGCAGCGAGGGCGAGGGCCACGAAATCGAAAGGCAAAGGTAGAAGAACCATCAACAGGAATGCAACCAACCATGCCGGAGAGAATAGAATGCCGATAAATTCCTTGGCTTTCTTATCCTGTGGTTTTGCTTCATTGATTATGTGTGCGCGTTTTTGCAGCAAGGTGCCGACTGCGGTGCACGCGCTGGACAACATGCTGAACAAAACTCCTAGAACCCAGGTATCACTGCTTTGTACTACATCAGCTCCAAGCGGACAAATACATGCACCAATATAGCTAGATGCATTACCAGAGTATACAATGGTTTCATTGGAACACCAGAATAGCTGTGAGCTGTTCAAGTCCGGCAATGGAGGCTCTAATGAACCACCGTATTGGCAATCAGTGATCTCCATAGTTATTCCCGTTTGAAGCACATATGAAAAGGGAAAAGTGCAATCCCCACCACCCGTCATAACAGCAGGCTGATCACATGTCCACGTAGGGTTGCAATACAGCGCATTCCCCATCACCGGATCTATTCTTCTGTGATACGACCCCCCACCTTGAGATCTTTCCTCAAATATATTTTAAAGACGTTAGAATATGAATGAGCCAGAACCGAAGGAATATAGCAGGGGCCGAACTGGATCGATGTCCTCAATCGGCTCGACCGATTCATTCAAGCGCAGGAAGTTGTCGTACATTTCCATTACCAGTCATCCTAACGTAGGAGGTGTAGAACCCGTTAAAGTGAATTGGGGTAATGGCGATCCCAATACCCGAGGTCCAATATTGGCATCCACGTTGGATTCTAAGCTTCGAAATGCGATTGGGGCTCATGGTGGCTCCTATTGCATCTACCGTGCTCTAGCGATTGCATGTAATGCGCTGGATCCGGAATATAAACCCAATTACAAAAACACTCAACCTGCTTATTCTATCGGTCCATACCCTTCTTGGTCCGACCCTTCGAAGATTGTGACTCTTGACCCATTTGGTGCAGTGACTCAAAATGTTTTTTCAAAAAGGATTCAAGAGGACGATCTGGACGTGCGTCCTTCCATTGCGATAACCAAAGCGCATGTTGACTTCCCAGAGATCAAAGAAGCGCTTCGAACAGGGCGACTTACTGCCGATGGAGTCATCTTGAGTGAAGATGGACAAGTTAATGTTACGAAGGCGGCCATTGAACCGGTATGGTACCTTCCTGGAGTCGCTAGTCGTATGGGAGTGTCAGAAAGCAGACTGCGGGAGCTTCTGTTCACTGAAACGAACGGCATGTACCCTGAACTTTTAACCCGATCTGATCTGAAGATATTCATGCCACCAATTGGCGGTCTGACTATTTATATCTTTGGTAATCCTGACCATGTTAGTGATCCCTCCAAGAAGTTAGCCGTACGTGTGCATGACGAGTGTAATGGATCTGATGTATTTGGGTCTGATATATGCACTTGTAGACCATACTTGGCTCATGGCATTGAAGTGGCGATTCGAACTGCTCAAGAAGGAGGTTCAGGAGTTGTGATATACTTCAGAAAGGAAGGACGAGCGCTGGGAGAGGTCACCAAGTATCTCGTGTACAACGCACGAAAGAGACAGGAAGGAGGAGATACTGCAGCAGAGTATTTCAATTGCACGCAGAATGTGGCAGGAGTGCAAGATACTCGGTTCCAAGCACTCATGCCTGATGCACTGCATTGGCTTGGTATTAAGAGGATTGATAAACTGGTTTCGATGAGCAACATGAAGTATGATGCGATTGTGAATAGTGGTATTGAAGTAGTTGAGCGAATTCCTATTCCAGAGGAGTTAGTTCCCAAAGATGCTCAAGTTGAAATCGATGCCAAAGTGTTTGCTGGCTATGAAGGCGGGACTGTCTACAAGGTATCTGCAGAAGAATTAAAAAAGGTAAAAGGAAGAACTGCTGATGATCTTGGAGTAAGCAAAAAGTAATGAATATTTGATTTCATTCAAGAACTTCGTTTTTTTTTCTAAACAACAACAAAAATCGATTTTTTTTTTGAACAAACAGAAGATAATTAAAATTTAACCCCCCCCAAATGGATCAACCTACAACAACTATTAAACTTTTGAAATTCGAAATATGGCGACATAATATCTCTGAAATAATCTT
>Ga0105055_10012642_pt1 | contig 10240 bp, 3 predicted proteins | sample BON03_FD_78090 | JGI IMG/M metagenome (GOLD analysis project Ga0105055, IMG submission 78090) | Freshwater microbial communities from Lake Bonney liftoff mats and glacier meltwater in Antarctica - BON-03 | ecosystem: Environmental > Aquatic > Freshwater > Ice > Glacier meltwater | place: Lake... | reverse complement strand
ATTAAACCGACATTGGGGAATCGTTACGGTCCCGGGGTCATTCCTTAAGGCAGGGGACCTGGGGTGGCCGGATCCTCACCCTTCACCTTAACTACGTCGCTGGTTACACCGGTCCCCTCCTCTGTGCAAGCGAGATCGACGTTGACGTCGACGGCACCAAAAGCCTTCCGGATTCCTGGGCCGAAATTTGGCATTCACGCGCCAATTTTTTTTTGTTTGATTGCTTTCGATCCGAGGAGTCAAAAGACACTGCCGGGTTGTGTGCGGGGAGGAGCTTTGGTGTGAAGTCTTTGTACATGGGTGCTGGAGTTGCCGCTTATCTGACTGAGGAGCGCCGACTGTATCGAGCATGACAAGTGCAGCACGTTCATAGTGGCACGGTAAAAGCTCAAATGATGCTCGGACAGCTCCTGGGGGAGCAAATGCCAGACGATGGACACGCAGCAGCTGGGGAAAAGGTGGGTAGGGAAACGACAAGCGCAGGCTCTCGCCATATCTGCCTGTCAGCTTGTTTACGCCCCATTGTTGCCGCATATGGCGAGGGCAGAACTTGGATGGGAAGTGGACGGCGCGAGAGAGGGAGGTCAGAAGCACCACAAACACGCGAATCCAAGGGCGGGGCGCAGTTTCACAGGAACAATTCGTGCGGGGACCATTTGATGCACTGCGCAGCTGCTCATGTGCAATGTGGCCAGCTGGCAGCCTGTCAACGAGGCTTGAATGCCATGGACGCGCAGCGTGCGGGATATTCGCAGAAACCACATTGTTTGTCAAGCTCACGGCCGTGTGCAGAAAGATTTGTCCGGAACAGAACGCGAAGATCTGACGATGGCCCTAGGCGACATGGCAGAAATCACAGTGGGACGTCAATAACGACGGCAGCGGTTTTTCTTACTCTCCTACTCACGCTCACCGGAGATTTTTCATCGTTAGGGCTGCGCTCTGTACAAAGCCTGTCACTTCAGCCGTCTTTTGAATGGGATGGCCAAGAGCTTTATGTGTGCGACATTCCAAAGGAGGACGCTGAAACACAGTGCGAATGTTACGTATATGATCCCAATGCAGTCATCAAGTGCCAGACGACTCCGCCAGAGGAAGCGGAGGCAACTACATTGTCCGGACAGCAAAAGTCGTGTACGCACGACCCTAAGGTGCAGTATGCATGTATCGATCCGAACAATCCGGTATGCAACCAAAATTATGTCCCGCTCAGCCTGCGTCCTGTCAAATTTTGGATATTTTGTCTGTTGACTTTCAGTTAGGGCGTTTTGCTCCTTGTAAACATGGGTTGCCGTACAGTGGCCTGACATCTTGTTTTGTGCTTTCCTCTTGCTGTGTATCGCCTGCGCTCCCCCCGATCCATTTTCTTTCTGTTTCCTTTCCGTTCTCGCAGCTCGACGTCGGATGTGTTTGTGAAAGAAAGTGTCTACCGTTCAGTACGGGCTGGGAGGACGCAAAGCACACGGAACCAAATTGCTTGGATGGTGTTTTTTCCTTAGAGGACACATGGAGCCAGCTCAATTTTTATTTCGTACACGATCCTGGGTTTGGCTTGCCGAAGCAGGTCTGTGTGAGATTGCAGTTGCGATCAAAGGTTTCGAGGCGCAGCGGCGAGGGGCTGCAGCCCTGACGCCGCCGCGCGCCACACAGATCCGACCAACACTTGAGGATACTGCCAAATTGAGTCAAAATCCAATTTTCCAGATTTTTGGCCTGTTTTGGCCAAACCCCCGAGAAATGCAGATTATCCTGAGAATTGAGTCGGATGCTTGTGGCGCATCTCGCCGCTGCATGCCCCTTTTTTGTGCTGCCTCTGTCCATTTTTGTGCTGACATTCTGGTCATGGGCAGATTCCAGCAAATGCGATGGAAGTTGTTACGTGCAGGGATAATGGGAACACGGTTCCTGTGGATGCTGCTGCACAGCCGAAAACGCACATATTCAAAGTCGAGGTCGTGGCACGCTACGGCACCTTCAATCTTTACGACATGCAAGCTTTCTGCCAATACAGCACAGGATCGAGGCCAGTTTGTCTATTTCCAAGTAAGACGTCAATCCAGAGTTCCACATCACCCGTGCAGCCTGCAGACAAATTGGAGTCGATCGAATTCTGGCGAGATATCGACTCAGGTTATGCCGGGATCACGATGATGGGCACATTCCAAGCAGTGTACATGGGGCTGAGGTCCCTGTATTATAAAGGCAGCACGAACCAGAACACAAACCGTCTTCGTTCGCGTATTTACAACCCGCTTGCCTCTCGCAACTTTCCCTACGAGGAGTTGGTCACTGTTATTTCAGTCAACGAGAAATGTGAGGTGTGCACTGTTACCAGTCTCCCAAATGTTATTCCACAGACCTGTGAACCATACAAGTTCCTTGCGAACAGGACACAGATCATGCATATTGTAGATATCAACGACACGCCAGAGATCAGTCACCCTGCGAGTATATACAGCATTCCCTTTTACTGCAACAAGTTGTCAAGACTTCCAGAATGTCACTTTGGGCAGTTCTTCTCCAACGAAGATAGTGACCGCACAGTGCAGATTGGTGGTATTCAGATTTTTGACATCGATGTCAAAGAATCCTGCACGTTTCTTAACCCGGAGTGTGCCAAAATCGACGTCAGTGTGCGAGCCGCAAGGGGATCTGTGGCGCTCAACACGCGTTCTCGTCTTTCCTTTTATGAAAATACCCGTGAGGCACAGGGTTTCACAGCCTTCATTACGCCAAGTAATGCTGCCGTCAAGGTTGTCTTCTACAGGGTGGAGCTCTTGGAGAACATTGGGCCAAGCAGTGTGATTTTGGACTACAACACACTGCACAGTGGCAATTTGGAATTTGTGACGGTGACTGTCTCAGATCAGGGCTTGTCTGGTGCTGCCGGTGTTGCCAAGGTTCAAGATATCTCAATTGATGTGACGATTGTTGCTGTGAATGATGCGCCAACTATCACGATTGACAGGCTTGAGTATGCTATGCTTGAGGACACGTTGACCAAACTTGAAGGGATCGCAATCATGGATATCGACTTGAATGAAAAGATTGAATCCTCATTATCTAGGCTGACGTGGATGAAACCTGTCGCGTCTCAGCAAACTCTCAACCAGATCCTGTACAGTGTGTCGGTTATCCACGGCATTTTGCGACTTGGATATCAACGAGGTTTGCGTCTGGTGAATGTTGCCGAGGCATCATTCTACACTATTCAAGCGGGTCGATTCGGCCACGACACATGCCGCGTAAACAACATCTACAACGAGCTACCTGAGCTGTTGGCTGCCGCTGCCAGCGTTCAAGGTGTTGACATCACGACCATCAAAACATATGCGTCGTCTGGGCTGTGCCTCTACGCCAATGCAGGCACTCCAGATTGCCCAACTGGCACGGAAGAATTTTGCTCGTGCTTCGGTGATTTCACGTGCGCATTGGATGGCACCATTACGCTTTACATCAACAACACGGCTGCTGATTTTGTCAAACCTCCTAATGCACTGGGTAGGAGAGCTGAAGATGCGGTCAAGAGAAAGGCGTGGCTAGATGTGATTGGGAGGGCGGTGGCTTCGAAAGATAAAACCTGCGGTGGTATGCCTGTGTTCCCAGCACCCAATAATTTTAGTGTTGGGCTCGGATGCCAGACGGACGACGACTGCTCTGCAAATGTAATGTCGGCCTGTACGCCAGGCAAAAATTGCACCTGCTGTGCCAACGCCTCGCACGTGTGCTCGACAGATAATGACTGTTTTCTGTTCAACAAAGGCTCGCCGTGCGGGTGCGTGCTTGGGGGCCCTGCTGACGGTGTTTGTGGTCCGTATTGCGAGAACAAGGGTCTGACCACCGGCTGCATCACTGCCCTCATAGGTGCAACAAGACCTCCCAAATATTATGGTCGCCAGTGTTCATTTAGAGCCCCATTCCCCAACCCATTATTACCGGGATCTTCAGGCCCTGCATTCCGAGAATGCAGATCTGCAGCATTTGGAATAGAGGGGTCTAGAGCGCAGAAGGTGCTCGACCTTGTAGGCATTCTTTCAAGTGGCAGTAAGCGTGTGACATTCATCGGCGAACTCATCGATGTGCAGCGTACGCTGGCGAACATTTTCTACATCACGGACATCAACTACAACAGATTGTTCCGACCGCCTATCCAGGAACGGGATCCGCTGACGTTCGATATAGAAGCAGATAATGTCGACACCCTCTCGATGTTTTCCGACGACCTCGGCAATTCCGGTGGAATGCAATTTGACCCAAAAATGGTTGCAAAATCAGTCAACATGCGTGTAGCCGCAGCCAATGACAACCCAGTTGCAAACGGACCTTTTGAAATCACCGTTACAGAAGACGTGCCCTTCCACTTCCAAGCAGGAACCTCTTCAGGGCTGCACGTGTCGGACCCCGATTTCGAAGATTTCGGCTTCAATCTCAAGGTGTTTACTGTGAATCTGACGTGTAGCAACGGGAGGTTGTATCTCAACGAAAAATATCTCAAACAGTCTGGTATTGCAGGAACCGCGATTGCTTTTCGGTACTGGGGAGGCGGTCAAGAGAAACGAGGCCTGCATTTCGAAGATAAATCTGGTAAATCCCCTATTTATGGCAACGAGTGCCAGAGGCAAGCACAATGTTCGGATGGTGTTGGTGTCAAAAGTCCGGACTCTCCATATGGGTTTTTCAAGAGTGAGATGTACGGCCTTGTGTACTCTCCCCAGACGGCTGGAGGCTTGTCGCAGGGCTGCGGTGTCTGTCCAGAAGACTCAGGCAACAAATTTATTTCAATTGAAGGTATTTTCGAAGATGTCAATCAGGCTCTGTCTTTTGTGACGTATTTGCCGGATCCAAACTTCAATACTCGATCTGGGAGAAGAACAGAGGAAATTGTCTTTGAAGTCAGTGATAACGGTGGTATCGGAAACGATGCCACAGCCCCAGCTCTCACAGACAAGCTCATCATCAACGTTCTAGTCGAGTCTGTCAACGATCGTCCCATTATTGGGCGTAAGGTCAAGACTCAGAGGACCATGATCAAATACACCGGGGGCATTGACTTGCCACAACAAATCACCGACACTGCAATTTTGGACCTAAACAAGACGCTTGATGCACTTTGCGCGGCAATCCCACCATCAGGAGACGAGTATTCTGTCGAGTGTGGCCCTCGCAAGCGTCAGTACATTGATATTGATGAAGATACAGAATTTTTCATCACTCCTGACGTTCTCTGGATTGAAGATGTTGATTCGGAAGAGTCGACCAATGTTGAGGAACCGCGAAGATACTGCTGCGATGCTTTTGGTCCGGCGGGATGCAGATGCGGAAGCCCATGTAATTGTGACGGAGTGGCGTGCAGATGCCCGACACCACCTGTTTGTAGATCAGAAACGGTTACCGCCGGGCAACTCGTGATTCACATGAGTGTCAAGCACGGTGTGCTAAAATACTATCCTCCTCCCGGTCGAGACTTCTTTCAAGCGTCGGATCTAGTTTTCCTCACAAACTCGACGCCGGGGTTGCAGGAGGATGAAGGGGATGACGATTATTATGCGTCCATGATTCCGTGTGAAAATCAGCGCGAGTGTATGCAAGATGTTTTAGAGATCAACATCAGAGCGCGAAAAACGTTTATTCAGACGGGCCTGGACCAAATGTTCCTGACGTACAAGGCATTGCCAAACTATTATGGTCCCGATGTCTTGTACATTCGAGTCACGGACTCAGGATACACAGATGAGTGCTACAACACATCGCTGACTGCCACACAAACCATCAGCATCCGAGTCATTGGTCTCAACGATGCACCTGTCATCAAGTACGATCCTGCTGTTATGGTGTTTCCTCGTGGTTTGCGCTGCTATGTTGACTTCCATGATTTCCGCCAAACAGACACAGGCTTGAACCAGGAGTGTATACGGAATCCAAACGCATCAATGATTCCTCCTAATATGCCGGATGCCATGATTCAATTTACAGATGTGGATGTAGACGATACTCCCTTTGGCAATATGACTGTGACAATACGCGTCGGAAATGATAAAGACGCACATGCAGATGCGGGTTCATTTACTCTGATTCAAGTGAATAAAAACTCTCAGAATTGGTTTGATCTTTACAGAGACCCTCTTGTTGGTCTTATCACTTTGCAGATCCAGGGTAAGGTGGAGGAGATGAATGCACTCATGGTCAATTTGAGGTACGATGCCAATCCGACCTATCAAGGCTACGTGCCCATTCGAATCTACGCCAACGATAACAAAAACTTTGGTGAATGTAGTGGAAACCATAAATGCGGGAACCAGGACGTCTGTGGTGACCACAACGAGGCAGAGCCTCACAGGCCCGTGTCATTTGGCATGTCGGACGTGATTCTTGCTGCCACCATTGGTGCGCTGGCCCAGTGCGGTTCGAGCAACTGCAATATTTGCTCGTCACTTCCAGGGTGTGGCTTCTGCCCGGGAGCTTGCCCCGAGTTCGGCGGCAAGTGCATGGTGGGGACAAAGTCAAGGCCAACGTATGAAACCTGTGACGCGCACCCTCGAGATGGACGCACTTGGAATCAGTGCGCGAAAACGACGGTGAACAATTTGGCCACATATGTGATCATTGGTGTGGTGTTTCTTGTGTCAATGTTTATGAGCTACATTTTTGTCAAATGGGTCAGGAGGCGTCATGGTTCGTTGAAAATTTACATGCAAAGGAAGCAAGCCGATTTCAAACGTGCAGGAAGAAAAGCCCAGATCCTACCCCCCGACGAGGCCAACTACAACATGTTTTTCTTCCTGGTTGCTGTCAGTTTTATTGTGTCCATCGTGGTCTCGGGTCTTGGGTCTTCCCGTCCCGACTGCAATTTCAACTTCAAGATTTTCCTCGACAAGGCGAGCTCAATTCATCTGGAGACTGATGCGTGCAAGGTCAAGTTTGTGTCAACCCGCAACATGTCGTATCCAGATAATGCTCTCCAATCTATGAAAATGCAGCTTGCCCTTCCAGTTGAGCCTGATATCGTGCTAGAAAGAGACACTTGTGGTGTTGCGGCAACCATTGCAATCGTGAATAACAGAGATGATGCCATCAAGTATGTCAATTACCATTGCAACATACAAATCCTTGTACCCGATCGCTATGTGGTGCCCAAGACCACGATTGTGGCGCGGGGCGACAACATCACATACGTTCGCGCAGGTGACATGGACCCGGACTCGTACAAGTTTGGTCTACGGTTTGGACCCAACAGTTTCAATCTTCATGGCAACTATATGAGGGCACGAATCCAAAATCTCAGCGCCACGCACTTAGATTTTAACGTTGCAAAGGGAGAGTTGATTGGCATTCAGATTCAGGCCATCACTGCCGACTTCATGACCGAGGAAGCTGATATCATCATGACTACCCCAGGAATGACGTCGGTCAAATTCTGGCAAAAGTCGAACAACCTTATGTGTCTGACTGCCGCCGAAAACTCGCTCTTTGTTGATGATGCGTGCAATGAGATTTGTGAGTACAAACTGAGTGACTCAAGAAGAAGCTGGCAGAAGGAAGCCGACTCTGTGCAGGTCGTCAATGCTACTCACAAAGATGAATTGCGGCAATCTGTGCTACCATGGCTGTGCAAAGACAATGGTGACGGCACTCAGAACTGCACGAGGTATGATCCAGTACAGGCCGAGATCGATGACACGTGCCCCGTTGGTGCCCAGTTCAAGAAGAGGTCGCAGGTTCCTCAAATTGTGGGCTGTTTCGATCTGGACATATGCAGCCTTGAAGAATCAGCAAGATGCCTGTGTAAACCCAAGTGTGATATGGCTGACCTGGACCCTCCAGGAACATGCAACGCCTTCGGACAATGCTGTCAAACCATCTGTGCTGGGTATTCAAAGGCCGACATGTTTCCAGAGCCAGATATGCCACGATGCGGAGTTGAAGTGAACCCAGCCTTCATGTGGTGTAACGGCACGTTGGATCAAAGATGGACCTTCACATCCACCTCTGGCCAGATTTCGATGGAGGTAGTGGACAACAAGTTGAAGGTGCCGCATCGCAAGCACAGCTCATATCAAGGCTCTTCCCCAGCACCCGACGTTGATGTTAAAGTAGATCTTTTGCTGGCGGACAAGGTGGTCCTTAACGAAGCCTTCCACCCTGGAGGAGGAAACACGCCGCAGTCAGAGTGGTTTGCACTCAGACTCAAGGGCCCTGGCGCCCCAGAGCCCGCAGATGGCGAGTTTGTATGGCTGGCCAGTGTTCGTTACCTCGTTTTGCCTGCCTGGATGTTGAGCTTCTTGTCCATGGGTCTTCTTGAGCCTTCCAAGGGCGCTTCATTGTCGGGATTGAACCCATCCTTCTGCCCGGCGTTTACTCCATCGACTAGTGCGCTTTTCCAGGAGCGTCTTGTGCAGATGCGACAGATCCTCCTCGACACACTACAGACATTTCCTGGGCCTGATAAGAAAGCAATTCCCTTCGCGAGTCTCTTGTCGTATGTTCCGGTGGGTGGTGCGCCGAGGGTGTTTTCAACGGACCCCGCCACAAACCAGATTGGTGTGTCGTTGGTGAATTCTGCAGACTACCCGCTGGTTGTAGCAGTCGTCGGCCTTGCCATTGCCATCCCGATGATCTTGGCAACCGCGAGCATGTTGACCGTCATTTCGGCGGCCTACAAGATTGTGCAGGCCTACCGTGTGCAAAAGTTGAAGGAGGAGCAGCTCACTGCAAACTTGCACAAAGTCTTTACGTCGCTCGCAAAGGTGGAGGAGGACGAGATGCATGTACCTCTGGACAAAAAGGTAGAGATGATGGGCCGCACCAATCTCTTTTACTTGTTTGAAGATTTCGTGCTCTCCTCTGCCGAGGCGCAACGATCACTTATAGTGCAGTGGCTCGTCGTCATATATGAGGTGCTCATCATTCTTGTGCCCTCAACATTGATTTTCCTTTTGACGAGTTTGCTCAAAACAGCATACCAGGCGCAAAAGTGCGAGTTCAGGCCCGATGTGTGCAATTGCTTTTCCGAGGTGGATTTCATCGTTCAGATGACGGTCTTCACCAATTTGCTGCTCTATGTCTTCTTTTTCGTGTCAGTGTTGGAGATGTCGGTCTTCTACCTGAGCATCCCCTACTCGCTCTTCCGCCGCATTCTGCGCATAGTCTTCTACGCCCTCTTCTTTTTTGTCATCTGGCTTGCCATCGTCATTTTGCTCGTGGTCGTTCTCTTCGTGTTGCTTGGCATCCTCGTCAAACCCACGCACCTTGCGCCATACGGCATCGCCATCGTAGGCACCGTGGCGTGCTGCGTCGCAGTCTACGCCAAGAAGCGCAAATTTCAAACGCGCGTGGAGCGCGCGGTGTCAAAGCGGGTTGACGCGGAAAAGGGCAAGATGCTCGTGCCGCCAATTCTGCTCGACATTCTCATCAACAAAAACGTGCATCAGGCGCTGCACGAGCACGGGCTCTCCGTGTCGCGCATCGGCATCCATGTCTTCCTCTTTGGCGTCGGCATGCTGCTTGTCTATGTGTTCCTATTCATCGGCTTCAACGCCTTCACCGACCCCAACGATGTCATCTCAGGGTTTGTCAACAGTGGCATCGCCTTTGGTGTGGCGCTAGGCGCGCACTACTCGTGCGCCAAAGACGGGGATGAGGAGGAGGTCAAGGACGCGGTGGAGCAGATGCAGGAGCAGGTGATGCGCACGTTGAACAAGGTGTTTGAGATGGTGTCGAAACAGCTGGAGCTTGCCATGAAACTCTTCCACCGAATGCAGAAAAATGTCGATGATTCTGCACAGGGCGAAGGGTCGGTGGGGAGTGGCAGCGATACCTCGTCGACGGCGAGTGGCGGCAAGTAGTATTGTATGCTAGCTGCACAGCTGTGCATGGTAGGTGGCATATACTATCCGTAGTAGCTGGCACAGGCAAATGTTATGGATGGTAGATTGATGGGTGGTAGGTGCATTCCTATCTCCTTCTCCCTCTCTCTCTCTCTCTCTATGCCATAGTATGCTGTGCAGCTACCGTACCATTGTATGGCAGGGCACTATGTAGTAGGGCGACTCGTGCAATATATATATATATATATATACATATATATATATATATATGTATATATATGTATATGTATATATATATATATATGTATACATGTGTATATATATGTATACATCTATATATCTATATATCTATATATATATATGTATATTTATATGTATATGTATATGTATGTATATATATGTATATGTGTATGTAT
>Ga0105055_10012639_pt1 | contig 10241 bp, 10 predicted proteins | sample BON03_FD_78090 | JGI IMG/M metagenome (GOLD analysis project Ga0105055, IMG submission 78090) | Freshwater microbial communities from Lake Bonney liftoff mats and glacier meltwater in Antarctica - BON-03 | ecosystem: Environmental > Aquatic > Freshwater > Ice > Glacier meltwater | place: Lake... | reverse complement strand
TTTTTTTCTTGATTCACATATTGTTCATCTTCGTCTGGGGAATTGAAGCTCTTGAGAGGAGCTCGAATAGCGATGGCTGAAATGCCAGCACTCATATTTCGAGAGATCACTTCGTCTGAAATGTGCTGACCCATGATCGTATGCAATACGATGTAGCCATTTTCGTCAGCTGTCAATCTTTCAATGCCTAGTTGTCTGATTGCAGCAATGTAAGACTCCATGAATAAACTCTGAAGCTCATCATGGGCTTCCAAAACTTTCCCTCCATCTTCAAGTGGTTTCATGACATCCTTATATCGTTTAGAAACAATATCAAGAAACCCTGGTTCTTGTAGGTTTGCAGCGACTTTAGCTGAAGCTTCGTGAAGCTGAGGTTTCGTGAGTTCCGGAATTTTCGTAATTCCAAAAGCCAATCTCAAAAGTACGCTTTGAATTTCAGTATTGTATTTTTGCAGCACATGGGCCTCCTTATTAAAATCCTTCTTTCCCGCAAGAACAGTTTGATCATGGACCCAGTGACGATAGCCAACTTCATCCGGCGAATAGCCAAACGGAGTAATGGTATGCAATTGACAAGTGGACAAAACCTGCATGGATTCTCTCATTCTTGTTGGTACGGTAGCTTTCATCTTCTTGATGGCTTCCAGTCTATATGTAAAGATTGAATTCTGAAGGTAAAACAGAACTGTTTCAGATGTTCCAATGAGTTGATTCACGGTCATTTCGATTGGTCCACCACCTACAGGTCCAGCATTTTTCGGATTTACTGGCTTCTCATTTGCTGTTGACAGCCATCGCCGACTACTCGTTGAAACTCGCCTCCACATATTTCGAGAAATGGATACACTGCTAATACATTCATTGATACATTCCAGTAGGAACCTATGAAGACATTGCAGTTTAGAAACTATGTTCCGATGGATGAGAGTTTGGGTAGCAACAACACAGTTGTTACTGCGGGAGAGTCGCTTGCTTACTCATCTTTCGTCATAAAAGGCCTGGAAGAACGACTACAGAAAACAAAAGGACAGCTAGACCAGTTAAAGATCGCTCCTAAGAAAATCAATTGGGATTTAAAAAGGGATATGGCCAAGAGCCTAGCAAAGTTGAACAGACAAACGCAGAGAGCGATTATTTCTATAGTTGAAGAAGAACAAGCCCGTTTAGCTGAAGAAAGTGGCAGCGAAGAAAGTGACAGTGAAGAAAGTGACAGTGAACAAGTGTCACAGTAACGTAATTTATTTTACAGTTGTACATAAATAAATACCATCAGTTTCTATTCTCAAGTTTCTCTAGGCGCGAAAGCAGAATAACCTGAATTTGTTCTTGGGTAGCTTTGTTGGTCACTTTATTCCCGAGCACTTCTAAAAGCACTTTCGAATCGGTGCTTTGTAGCTCGTCAGTCCTCAACGACCCTTCCAATGAATTCAGAAACTGACAATGATCGTCTAAGAAATTATCTTCTAGATTCTTGAGAATTTTCTCGCGTTGCTTTCTTTTTTGCACAATACGATCAACTAGTGAACTCTCAACAATTGCCTCTGGGAACCTGGGCAAGGAATCCATGACGACGCTTCGGTATTCATTTGTATCTGGGTCTTGCAAAGCTATAAATTCAATCATATGATTCTCCTCAAGGAGATTACTGGATAATTCGCATTTAATCGTAATTTTTCGAAAAAATGTCCCCAGGTCTACCGAAGCATCAACAACCCTTTCAATTACAAGAGTTTCATAGACTCCACTTTCGGAAAGATGCCTTAGTTGTTCCAGTGCCACGATAGCAGCAGTATTGATTTGCTCATCGAAAGAAACGATTCCAATTACTAAAAATAAATTTCCCAGAAAAACACTTGCTCCATACATGGATCACGCAAGTATCCAACCAAAACCACGCGGGGGGCTTTCTCCAGTAGAAAAACCAGACGACGTACCATGACAGTGACACATTTGAATGAGGTTTTTAGCAAGTGTGCTTCCGAGAAGAGAGCTGCGTTTATTCCATATGTGACGGCTGGGTATCCTAACCAGGCAGCAACAGTTCCCCAATTGCTCGCCATGCAAGAAGGAGGTGCAGATATCATTGAGCTTGGAATGCCCTTCAGTGATCCTCTTGCGGATGGACCAACAATTCAAAAATCTAGTTTCATCGCTCTTCAAAACGGAATTACTGTTGATGATTGTATGGCACTAGTTGTGAAAGCTCGAAGTCAAGGATTGACCACACCCGTAATATTAATGGGATATTACAACCCGTTTGCTCAGTATGGAGAGCAAGCATTAGTGGACGCTGCAGCTAAAGCCACTGTGAGCGGGTTTATTATTGTTGATGTTTGTGGTGCAGAAGCGAAGAGCTTTGCCGCTTTGTGCAACTTGAAAGATCTGTGCATGATTCCGCTTGTCGCTCCCACATCAACTGAAAAACGCCTGGCAGAGATTGCCGAGTATGCCAGTGGCTATGTATACTGTGTGAGTGTCACTGGAATCACTGGGGCAAGATCGGACCTGCCCCCTGATCTTAAAGATTTTTTAGATCGAGTGAGAAAGTTTTTCAAAATACCACTTGCAGTTGGATTTGGTCTGAATACGAGAGAACACGTTGCTCAAGTTGGCAAGCTTGCTGAAGGTGCTGTAATGGGAAGTATTATTATTAAGACCATCGAGGCTGCTGGTCAAGATGTTACTTCACAGTGCACTGCGCTGAAGAACTTTGTCAAAAGTGTAACTAGCGATTAAAACCGTTTTCAATTAGTTTCTTAAATTTATCGTTTATTGTTAGCTTTAGAAAGCGCGATCGGTCTAACGGTAAGGCTTTTCTGTCTCCAAAACAAGGAGTTCAGACCAACAAGGAAAAGGCTGAGTATCTGGAATCGAAGGAAAGCTCTATCCGAAAAATGAACCAACAATAAGTACCAGCAATAAAAAACAGAATCTAGACAGAAGTTCCAGTAATTCGTGCAGCATGTCTAAAATTGAAGCATTCATGGATATACTACGAAAATGAAGAGGTATCATAGTATTCAGTGATTGTGTTTCCACGATGAGTGGACTGCCAGGCATATCAAGTGAAATATATACGGAACTAATTTGAGGAGTCGCGATGAAGCACTACTGGCAATGGTTGGGAAATAACAAGTCTTGCGTTGGACTTCTATTTCAATTCAACATGTTTCAAATTGATTTGACTCGGAGGTAAAAAAAATTCGAGAGTACCATTGAAATATGAATGCTGCTAGAGATGCTGCTTTAGGTCATTCACAGGTATGTGGAAATATGATAATACCAAATTTGAAATAATTTATTTGTTAGATTCATGGTTACAATCTAATTTCAACAGTTGCCAGCTGTTCTGGATTGGAAAAGGAAAAGCCGATGGAAGATGACGATTCTGAATCGGAATTTTATGTGATGAAATTGGCCACTAATACTGATGATTCATTAGCGGTTGCTGCTTGGTCGGACATGAATCTTCGAGTTTATGACATAGCTTCTGGTTTGAGTCGAGACTGCACTCACACTTTTGTAGGCCATGTTGATAGAATTACGAGTCTCATGTTTGGGTCCACTGACAATTTTTCTGTATATTCAAGTGCAGAAGATGGAATTGTTGGTTGTTGGGACACTAGAAGCGGTCCGTCTATGACTCAGCGATTTGAAGTTGATGGTAAACCGATGATCGCCAGCATGGACGTCGGTCTCGATGATCAACTAATTGTGGCAGGAACAGAAAATGGAGACAAGTCGAAGATCTATTTTTGGGATAGAAGAAGTAAAAAACTTTTAGGAGAATATGAGGAGTCTCATAATGATGGAATTACGCAGTTGCAATTTAATCCAATACAGAAAACTCGACTCGCTTCAGCTTCGTTGGATGGATTAGTATGTTATTTTGATATAACAAAACCCAAGGAAGAGGATGCGCTAATCTCTGTTATGAATGCTGGTGGACCGGTTAATAAAATTGGTTTTTTTGGCCCTGAAATGCAATGTTTGTGAGTAGTATATTGTAGAGGTTGTTTTTCGGAGCTGACATTTTTAGATATTGCTTGACCCACTCTGAATCTTTTTCAATGTTTCATGCTGAAAAAGCAGCGACAATGGCAAGTTTCCCCAATATTCGAGAGGAGTTAACAAAGCAAGGTGCTCCTTCTGACTTTTTGATCGACTGTTGTTACGTTCAAGGTCCAACAAGAAACTCAAAGAACCAGACGTTAGTTCTCGCTTCAGGCGATCATAGTGGATCTTTATATTTAAGTGATGTTACCCTCGGGGGGCTGCGAAAGTTATGCCAGATTAGTAATGCACTAGGTCATTCGAGTGACATTAGAAGTGTCGCTTTCAGCACACGCGATCCTTCGTCCGGAGTGCCTTTGTTTCTACTGACAGGGGGTGAAGACGGCAATCTGGCTGGATGGGTAAGTGATTCAATAAGTACTTAATAATTCTAATCCTCATAAAGCGACACAAGAAAGAGACTGTTAGAAAGTCCGCCAAAAAAGGCAGAAGTCAGCCTTATTAAATATGTAAACAACTCTTGGAAATATATATTTTATCTCTTAACCCACTGATATTTCTTTCTCGCCTTCTTCTGTCCAGGTTTTTTTCTTTCTACCTTTCTCATATCTCTCGTAAGCAATTTCAATGGCTTCATAATGACTCTAGTGGTGGGATCCCAATTTTGAAGAGCTCTGGCAAGACCCATGCGGATTGCACCTGATTGCCCAGTGTGGCCTCCTCCAGTCGCGATAATCCTTACATCAAATTTGCCAATGTATTTCGTCACCACTAGAGGTTCAATTGCATGAACCTTCCAATAGTCCATTGTGAAATAGTCTTCGAAAGGCCTATTATTTACGGTGATCTTACCAGTGCCCTCTTTAATCCAAACCTGTGCCATACTCTGTTTACGAGTACCTGTTCCATTGGCAGTACCGTCCGGTGCAACTTTCCTGTGATACTCTCGAGGACTAACGTTCTAATATGCAGGTGAGCCACATGTGGAAGTCTGTTCAAAACACTTACAAATACTGGACGTGGGAGGCCATCGACGCCAAATTGTGCAGGAGATACTTGAAGGTTCTTCCAGTATTCTTCCCAGCCTTCCTCGGCCTCCTCAAGATCGTCTAATAACTCCCCTTCCAATTTTTCAATTAACTTCATCTTCTCGGCCGTAGTCTTAGGAGTTTCATCAGTGGAAATACCACGCCACTGACACGCAGGCCTTAAAGATACATTACGTCGAAACGCTACATTACATCTCAAAGCTGCACTAGATCTAAGGGCACCGCTTGCAAGAGATCTAATCATCTTGGAAACCAACAACAAACAAAAATGTGGGGGCTATCCGCATGGTCTACCTATGATTCGGGACTATCCGTCTAATAGTAGTTGACTATTGAGTCCTAGTTGAGAATGAATGGTTGAGCATAGGGTTTTAAAAAGTGTTAATTGTGTGGAGGAGAGAATAGAATACTAATTTAGTTATCAACATGTCTACCGCTGCCGCACGACCAACAGTGTCTGTATTTGACGCTGCGACTGGAGAGTCCAAGGTATTAGCTACTGCTGCCCTTCCATCTGTTCTTACTGCGCCAATCCGACCTGATGTGGTGAGCTTTATTCACACTCAGATCGCCAAGAACAAGAGACAAGCGTACGCTGTATACCATGAAGCTGGTATGCAAACTGCTGCTGAATCATGGGGTACTGGACGTGCAGTTTCTCGTATTCCTCGTGTTCCAGGAGGAGGTACTCATCGCGCCGGACAAGCTGCCTTCGGTAATATGTGCCGTGGGGGTCGCATGTACTCGAACACTCGCCCATGGAGAAAATGGCACAAGAAGGTTAACAAGAACCAACGCCGATATGCTATTTGCTCTGCACTTGCAGCTTCTGCGGTTCCTGCTCTTGTTATGTCGCGTGGACACAGAATCAGTCAAGTTCCTGAAATGCCTTTAGTAATTGGAGGAGCTGGTCTTGAAATCACCAAAACAAAGGACGCTCTTGCTGTTCTTGCTCGATTTGGAGCGAGTGAAGATGTTGAGAAAGTTAAGGGATCAAAGAAGCTTCGAGTTGGTACTGGTAAGATGAGAAACCGCAGATATGTAAAGAGACGTGGTCCTCTTGTTATCCACACTGGTTCCGCTACCGATGCACTCAGCAAGGCATTCCGAAACATTGAGGGAGTTGATCTCTGCAACGTTAACAGATTGAACATCCTTCAACTTGCGCCTGGGGGACATCTCGGACGATTTGTAATCTGGACCCAAGACGCACTTGCACGTCTAGATCCTCTATACGGAACCCACACTGAAAAATCTTCCGAGAAGGTTAACTATACCCTTCCAAGACCGTGCATTACGAACACGGATATCGGACGTATCATCGAATCTGATGAAATTCAAAAAGCTATTCGCGCACCAAAGACTGCAAGTGCATTCACTCGCAGAAAGAAGAATGCTCTTAGAAATGTTGGAGTTCGCATCAAGCTTAATCCATATGCAGCAGTACTTCGCAGAGCTGAAGTTAAGGCTGCTGCCCAAGGAAAGCAAAGAAAGGAAAAGATCAAGAACTCGAGAGAGGTACGAGAAGCATTCTACCAAAACCTTATCAAGTAATTTCGAAATATATTTTTGCTTTTAGTATTTGTTGCTACAAAAGAAAGGGTGGTTCTTTATTCCATGAGTCCTCGTTTTCGATACCGTGATTGCTCTAATTTTGAAAATCTAAATACTTTACGATGAATTATTTTAAGTAAAAACCTCCCCCAGCTATACGTTTTTCAGGACTTCCGTTTTCAATTGCCATGCTACTTTTCGTCTCCTTTTCTTGATTCGTGGACTCGCAAGTATTTCGTGATTGTTTCTCTCTTTTGTGAACGTAGTATTTTCTCTTCATGTCCTGCAGATCTCTCGTAACTCTTTCAATCTCATACTTGTATTCATTAACCTGAGCTTGATGCATGTTCAACTCGGAAGCCATCGCTTTCATTTGACGAGTTTTTTCCTTCAACGTCTGTTGGTACACGTTAAGTTGTTCTGCCACCTCCGGACCTGGTTGTCTCGCCAAGATCGTCTTCAACTCGTGGTAAAGTTTCTCCTTCTCCTGAATCAATAAGTCTTTCTCCACCACTTGTTCCGTCTTTGAGATCAATCTTCTCTGCAATGTTTGGATTTTTTGAATCATCTCGTAGGTTGCAGGATCACTGCCCTCCAATTTTCTCCATCGATGGACATTCATTGGGTTCTCAAGTTCCTCTGACAGCGCTTTGACCTTTGTCTTCTCTTGTAAAAGGTCTCGTTGCATGCTGAACACTTCTCTCTTTAGGTCGTCAACATTAGTTCCAGAATATTTGCTAACTTGCAGCTCTCGCTTGAGGTCCCCAATCTTAAGTTTCATGATACGTATATCTTCCACTCGTTCTTTATACTGCGTTTCTCCATTGCGTAAAGTACTTTGCTGAATTTTAATCTTTTCATACAGGAGAGCAAGCTCGTCATTGCGTCTGATTAACTGAGTTCCAAGTATATCTCGTTCATTAATAGCCTGATCGTACTCTTTTCGCTGTCGCAACGCCTCGTCGTCCATCTTTTGAATCATGTGAGCGAGTTTTAACACCTCAGTATTCTGTGACGTGATAGTCTGTTCATTGGAATCGAGAAGAGACTTCATTTTACTGAGTTCATTCTTCAGTTGGTCTTTTTGCTTGTCCACTTTTTGATGTTCAAAATGTTCCTTTACTAGTGCGTGATCTTTGGCGGTGATCTCCTCCTTGAGTTGCTCAATTTGATGGTTCATGATTTTAAATTTGCGCTTCATTTCAGCTATCTCGTCCTGATTCTCAATCAGGTTCTTGCTATACAAATTTCTATCCGAACGAACGGCTTCATATAGCTGCTGTTGTTGCTTCAGTTTTCCTTCACCTTCAAGAACTTTCTTCTGCGTTTCTGCCAGTAGCATTTCTTTTAGCTTGACTTGATCTAATGCTTGAATGTATTTTGCATGGGCTTCACTGGCTTCCAATCCGTACTTTTCCCTGTCTTTTTCTAGTTGGTATATAAGTTTGCGTTGCTTTGAAGCTTCCTGCTTAAACGAATATATTTCCGTCTCTAAGTTTTTGGAGGCCAATTCGGTCAACTGAACCTGTTTAGTAACATGCTTCACTTTTTGAGATTCTCTTGAAATAAGCTTTTCTGATAGCTCAGCTGCTCGCTTCAAACTGTCTACATCTTTGGCCTTCACATCCTCTTGCTTGACAGCATGATGAAGATCTTTGTTCAACTGCAAAACTTGACTCTCAAGATTGCTGTGTTCCGCTTTTCTATCTTCGATGATTTGCCTCAATTGCAAAGTTAATTTTTTCTCTTTGTCTACCTTCCTTTTGAGCATTTCACATTCGTTGCTCATTTTGGTCACCTCGATATTGTTTCGTTTGGCATCTTCTTTCAAACAGTTGTTCTCAATAGCCAACTGCTGTCCATTCACTGTATGTTTTTCCACATCGTCATTTAGTTTAGCTGTACGTTGTAAAAGAGCATCTTGGTCACGGAGATGTTTCTCCATTGCATTTCGGGCTTCCCGAAGGTCCGACAAATGTTTCTGATTTTGTTCTTGGCCTTCTCTCATGGAAATTTGAGAGTCCTCTAACTGCGCTTCTTTACCTTCGAGTCGTAATTTAAGATCTTTCATTTCCTTTTCGATCCTCTCTTTGCGTCTTTGCTCCCGATCGTGTTCTGCCGACTTGGTCTCCAGTGAATCGGAAAGATTTTGGTTCTTTTCAGCAATAGATTCCTTCTCTTTGTTAAGTTTTTCGATATAGAGAAGATTTTCATCAATACGAGCTTTGAATTCTTCTTGCTTCTTCTCGTACTCTTGGTTTATTCGTTCCAGCTCTTCTTTTTCACGAGTCAACTCTTGCATGGCGCCTTCCTGACCTAGTGTAAGACCTGCTCCTTGTTCAACAAGGAGACTCAGTGAAATTATTTCATCCTTTAAATCCTGAATAGTATCTTTCGCAGCAACTTCTTTGTCGTGACTCGCATCAACCATTTTCCAAGCCTTTTCAATCTCCTTCTTCAAGCTACCGATGGTTGTTTGATCCTCTTGACTTAGTTTTAAGGCTGTTTGAACCTTTGCCGCATTGTTTACAATCTCAGTATTTAACACTCTACATTTCTGAATGAGTCGTTTTTCTTGATCGTGGCTTTTCTTCAGTGCACGATGCAATTTCTCATACTCTAATCTGAACTTGTCAAGACTTTTGTCGCCAACTAATTCCGAAAGGACTTCTTGAAAGTCTTTCTCCAGAGATTCAAACGCGGATGTTTCAAAATCAGCAAGAGCGTCGGTCTCTGTCCCCGCCTTATCTCCATCACTCATGATTCTCTTTTCTGAAATAGTACAACGGATCTATCTCGTGCACATCCTGTACAGTATTTTAAATAACGGATATATCCCCTGTCCAAGTTCCCCCTCATGTTTTAAACACAACAAAAATCGATTTTTTAAAGCACTACTAAGCTACCACGTACGTCGAAACTATCAGGAGCAAAATAAGAACCAAACTGGGGGATGATATTGATGATGAAAAGTTTCATGTAGTCTGGTCTGACTATGTTCAAGAGGTGATATGGTGGTTGAAGGATTCGAAGAAAGAGCGCGATTCCAATATCATGAAAGCAGTGGTTGGTTTGATCAAGTACGATGCCATCCCACTAGAAAAACTCCAGAACGTTGGTCGTGGCGACTATGACAAGTTCACTGAAAAACTATAAGCCGAAGATATCCCGAAGGCAATTTGCGACTTGCTGTTTGAAAAGTACGTGGCTACCAAGAAGCGGAGTGGAAGTGATGAGATCGATGATGATAGAAAGAAGCGCAAGGTGCTGGATCGAAACTCAAAACTACGCGAGATTCAGTGTTTTGTGGGTCTTCATGGTACAACGGAAGTTGGAGAGCTGTTGCAATTTGGGGAGAATATTTTGGGATCGAAAACAAGGACTCTTTGGATTCGGAGCTGCTATCCACGGTTGTATGATAAGTTATGGAGTGATACCGTTTTTCTTGATAACCAAGGCAAAGATGTTAGCCGACCACTTGTGGTTACTGGTACGAGTGGTATTGGAAAGAGTTTTTTGGTGTTTATGCCGCTTATCGAGCAGTGAAAGAGAAGGGAATTACTATTGTCTACAATTTTCGTAATCAGTATCGTGTAGTGATTGCTCCACCAAGGAGTGATTTGG
>Ga0105055_10012638_pt1 | contig 10242 bp, 8 predicted proteins | sample BON03_FD_78090 | JGI IMG/M metagenome (GOLD analysis project Ga0105055, IMG submission 78090) | Freshwater microbial communities from Lake Bonney liftoff mats and glacier meltwater in Antarctica - BON-03 | ecosystem: Environmental > Aquatic > Freshwater > Ice > Glacier meltwater | place: Lake... | reverse complement strand
TGTTTTAGATAAATCTGGGACTGTACGATTATGAATATCGGATGCGGTAATAAACTTACCTTTACCGTTTCTACCTATTACCCAAAATTTATGATTCGGAGTAACCTGCAAATCGATACCTCGCCCGTTAATATGTATTAATTTACCGTTATAGTTCTTAGCTATTTTTTTAGTGATGGGATGTAATTCAATATCATTGGTATCTGGATTTAAAGTGTAGACCTTCTCGTCCCCATCTAAATCACTAATCAATTCCCAACCATCTTCGGTTAAAATCTCAGCACTTTTACGGTGACATTCTGGGTGGTCTAATTCCCCGACAGCACGTCTGTCTTGTACAAGCTTATCATATTCAATAGCTTGCGCCCTTAGAATGGGTTCAGGATACACTCTACCATTACGATTCTCGATACCGTACTTTTGTAATACTGCGACTACTATTAATGGCTCGGCTATTATAGCACCACCACCACTAGCTAACTTCTTAACCTCATTAATGAAAGGTTGATTCCGTTCATCTTTAGGTAAGATATAACCAGCATCCTGTTCTATCAGATAACCAGTACCCGTTTCCTTAGCACGTAATACTCTTAATTCTTTTAATTCTTTTAATTCTTTTGTGTAGTCCAACATACTTACATTTTACTATAAATATGTGGAATAGGGCTAAAGTTATTCTTTCTTCTTCTTATTAAACAGGAGAAGCCCTTCAAATTTGTTTTTAAGTGCTTCTGTGACCATATCGGTCAAATATGTTACGTCCACCCCTAATGATGATAGTTCATTACCACTATATAGTGTTATATTACATGACATGAAACTACGTTTACCTAAATTGATACCTGATTCTCTCAGGTCTAGGTCTGTAATATAAAGTTTTGGGTTAAAGTCTGTGTGAGGAAGATTGTTGAATATTGTAGTACGTATGAGTTTATTCATACTACTAATCATTCTTTTTGGGTTATCGATATTCAATGGCTCTACCCATGAACTAATGTCTATGTATGCTGATTTGTTATTAGTTGAATCTACAGTTCCGTAGGATACAGCAAATTGATTGTAGTGTTCACTGATGATTTTCTTACCTTTCTTCTTCATGCGTTAATTGATATGTACCAATATACGCAATTAAAAATACTTAGTCAAACACTTTAGTTAAATTAGCTAAAGCACTCTTACTCTTGGTAGTAATGAAATAAATATATGCTTCCGAATTACAATATATTTCATGAACTTCACCCTTATCGATTACCAACGTTTCACCTTCAGTAAAACTTTCTCCAGTTATTAGGTTGGTGATAGTTCCGTATTTAACATTAAGAACTTCATACTCGTCAGCATTAATATGTGGTACGGTATAACTGTTAGTATCGTATTTTAATAGAAACCCATTATATTCTTCTGGGGTCTTAATACGCTTACAACTTAAGCCATCACATATTTCATAAGGTAATTCCTTCCATTCGTTAAACGTGGACTCATTAATTAAATCCACACTAGTAATATTAATCGGTTCGACTAGTATAGATGTATTATATTCGAAACTTGAATTCATTATTAATTAGGTTAGAGTATTCTTAAGGTCTAATAGTTTCCCAACCTCGATAATGTATGTATCATTATGATACTTAAGTCTTAACAGTCTATCTTTTGTTGATAGTAATTTTTCTTTAATCTCTCCACTCGATTCTTTAAGACTTACATCCACCAAATCCACACACTCACGCACCAACCCAACCATAATACCTTCTCTTGTATCTTTGTTGGCACTAATCACACTATTCAACACCCTCTTTGTGTCCTCATCCAAATTACTATATTTCTTATTAAAACGTTCTTTTAAAATATCTGACACCATACTGTTAGGTAGTAGTCTATCTGCAACCTTAACTTTAGGGGTATTAGTCTTGATATGTTCAGTAATTACACCAGTAGCGTTAACACGTTTTTCGATAGTCATGATATTTACCTTATTTACCATTAACGTATGAATGGATTCATGTAACTGTGATAATGGGTTCTTAGGGTATTCAGTATTAATAGTCGCAACCATCTTAGCCAATATACCATTAGCCTCATCAATCTGCTTACTGGTGTAAGCTTCCATGATTTTGATGTTCTCCTTAATATATTCTGAAATGTAAGCTTCAGATTCTGAAACCTTACCTTCGATGTTGTTGTACACTAAGAATTCCTTCTTAAGTATCTCATTTTCTTTTAGTAGAGTCACGAAATCCTTTAACAATCTCTTATTAATATCAATCTTTGCTGCGATACCATCAGCCACAAATTCTTTAATAATATACTTTAGTTCACCGAAATTTTTTTGCATGATAACCTTTAACATTAAATAGTTGAAAACTAGGTAAAAAGACGTATTAGTTTTATTTGATACCATTGGCATCATCTATGCGCTTCGATATATCTTTCAACATGTCATCTACATTTTGATTGATACGCATACCTTTGTCAGTGATATTAACCCGATTCTCATTAATTTCTCTATCTTCCTTATCATTACCTGTAAGAGTTCCTAATAACCTATTCATGTGGATATTCTTGAAACGTTGACGCCTCTTAGTCAAATTATTCGTTAATACTGCCTTCTGTTCAGCTAATATTCTTTGACCTATTTTAAGGGTTTTAGTTAGTTCCTCAACATCTGTTGGCTCTGGTGCATCAGTGTCACCACCCACATCATCACCCGCGTCACCACCCGCGTCACCAAATCCACCACCAATGTCATCTCCAAGGTCTTCACCACCCGCATCATCTTCCTCATCTCCGAAATCTATATCATCACCACCCATACCACCTCCACCGAAGCCACCACCACCACCACCAGCAGGTCCTCCAGCACCACCATCTTCTTCACCACTTTGACCACCTTTCTTAGCGATTTCCATATCACCATATAGCTTATCAACCTTATCAAAGAATCCAGTATTCTTAATAACACTTGCAGTATTAGCCAATTCAGCCGCAGCAGCTTTCTCCATTCTTTGTTCAAGAAGGTCTTGCTTAATCTCAGCATCACTCCACCCAAGGATATCTCTCTTAGCTCTGGTCATTGACATAATTCCGAAACCATTACCAGCATCCACAACAGCCGCTTGGACAGCCGCAAATTTAGACTGTAGGTGTTCAATTCTAAGCATCTCTGCCTGAGTTGATGGGTTATTCATCGTAATAGTAAAACTGTTAAGGTCATCCTCAAACCCTAGTAGTACCAAATGAATAATGGCGATTTTGTTAAGCTCTTGTAGTAATGCTTGTTGTATTCTGTTAATAGTTCTAGCGAATCTAACATCCATTAAAGCTAAGTTCTTCCCATCACCCTGTGGGTCGTCAAACCCTAAGAATGATTTAGGTACCCTCAAAGCAGTAAATAACTTTCTTTGTAGGTACTCAATATCTGCAATCTGGTCTAGGTTACTAGCACCTGGAAGTGTGTCTATTGGGTTAGGTGCATTCTCATCTCTAACTGGGATGAAAAAATCTTGGTCATTAGCCAATTGGTTATATTTAAGGTCTACCTGACCAGTTTGTGGGTCTATTACATTAGACCTCTTAAATCTATTAGCAATTTCATTTACGTATGGTTGTACGTCCTCATCATCAATGTTACCAACATATATCTTGTAAACTCTTCGTTCTGGTGCTCTAGTTACCCTATATACTAACATTGCATCTTCCGATAGTAATAGTTGTTTCCAAATTCGTCTTGACTTCTCTAATACACTGGTACCGTATGGTAACCGCCTATCATCACCAAGTAACCTAAAGTGGGCTATTTGCCACGATTCAAATTCTAAATCTCGACCCCTCCAGAAGAAACGTACACGCTCTTCTTTACCCTCACCAGACCTATCTTTAGTGTTATTACCAACACTATTCATCCTAGCGCTAATAGTATCATAAACACCACCTTCTCTCCGTTCCATTTCAAAATTAGGCATCTGTTTTGCACTGGTGATACCGTATTGGTCGTTAGTATTTAAGTATACGAAGTTATCACCATACTTACAATTCATTAAAAAGGTACCATTTCTAGTATAATTTCCTTCACTATCTTTAGAACATACTGGAAAGTTATGTCTATCATGCTCACCGTTAGGTCCTACAACTTCCATACAGTAAACGTCAGAGGTCTCAGTTAGTTTAATAACTGAAAGTACTTTATGATTTAATACCTTTACTTTAGTTTTACTTTTATGAATCGCTTTAGCTTTCATATATGATTTGTCTGAAGCGATGTTTGGTTTTATTGAATGGGTGAAATCAAAATAGTTCATATTTGATTTTCTCCGTATCATCTTATTAAGGGTTGTTGGGTTTATCGCTTTTATTGGGGACTTCCTCAGTGTATATCCCACACTAAATAATTTTATAAACTCAGCATCAGTTTTTAATATGTTAGCCAGTTTGTTAATACCGACATACACATCACTTTCTTTCAGTAATCTGACAATATGGTTATATGCGTTATCGTTTAATGATATTGTCATTAATTTTTTAACAGAATCGTTATAACCCTCATCACCCCAAGCGTCTAACATTTTTTCCGACCTAATATCATTATGTTCGGTGTGTAGTTCACTATTATTATATTCCTCAAAATACTTTGGATATATACCAGACATTTCTTTAGAAAGTCTTTCCCGTCTTTCGTCAGACCTTAAGTATTTATCAATACCAGCCAACCTCTTTTTAACAACTTCGGGTTTATTTAATACTCTTTTACCTATTTCACCCAACCTATTATTTAGTTTAGTGTGTTCGGAGCTTTCCATTCTAACCAAATTAGATGGGTTATTATTTAATTTATTAAAATCTACGTGGTGAGAAACAAATATCCCATCAACGGTGTTCTCATAATCTAAATCCCTCGAATACTCGTTAGCCACCATTCTGTGGGTAAACTTATATCTATTAGTTGCTGGGTTATAAACCTTTTCATACCCGTTTTTATCCGACCTTCTAATCTTTTCAAAATTTGTATAAAACGGCATTAAACTAACACCATCTTCTAACTTATCCGCCCTTACATATGAACCATCCCTTAACATATATTCATGGTCTGGGGTAGTGTCTATATGGGTATCATCATCCAATGTGACCCTTATTAACTCACTATCTTTTCTAGTCAAGTCACACCAAACTATTTTCCCACCAACAACAGCGTTCGTATCTTTTTGAACACTATAAGTCCACATTTCCTCACCAGCGTTAACTTTAGCTGATAATTCTTTTATGGTTATTTCAGTACCATCTAATAGGGGTATAATACTATCTTCCCTTATAGGTGTATTTCGTACCCACATCGGTAAAACCGTGTGAATATCTAACCTATTAAAAAATAAGTCCTCCAGAACACCACGTATTCTTGGACTATCTGAATAGACATTAAGTACTCTACCCTTATCATTAACTGTTGTAGACTCTTCCATGAAGATATCTAAGGTCGCTGCAAGCTCTGGATAGAATTCCATATTCTCGAAATCGGAGTAAGCCCCGATTCTCGTCATTTCATATTGGATAGACTGTTGGAATAGGTTATCTTCAACCTTACCCCACATATCACGCAAGTATGTTGTTTGTTTAGCTTGTAAGGTTGCTTGCTTATATTCTTCCTTATTAGTAGTTTTAAGTAAGACATCACTACCCATAGAGTACTTATTAGTAAGCTCAAGGTTATGATTCACACCATCTGGTGTGAGAATATTACTCAACTTTTGGTATACCGTTCTATTCTTTGGTTTGTTATCAGCCATTATCTGTCTTTTATGTAATTATAGTGAGTTTCTTAGTAAAATAAAGGGTTAGTTAACATATCCACACTCAACATATAATAATCGTTCTATCTGACCATTAATAATAACTTGTTCGTACACGTAACCTGTACAAACGTCTCCATTACCTCGACTACCAAAATTTTGATTTTTCTTTCTATTTTGTGGTCCTGTTATAACAGTCCACTTATAAAGTGTACCGTAATTTTTCCGTACAAATGTTTGTTTAACTCCCATAATCTGTTTTTATATAAATATTATCTAGAACCACTTAGTAACCATAAATATCTACCAGTAGGGTCTTGCATGTTTTTTGCGGTTTGAGCGTTAAATTTAGGTTTAGATTGTGATTTAACCCCTTTATTAGTTATATTAACAAATCCACTACCATACTCATTATTAGGGGTGTACGAATCACCATTACACACTACCCAACTATTAAGCATATTTTTGGTCTTAGACTTCAACGACTTCAACTTCTTGAACGAGAACTCCAATATGTATAACCCAATACCCAATGCCATGATGAGGTCGTCATGTTTACCTTCTTGATGGTCAGCACGACCACCTCGATAGATGAATGTATGAAATTCGTTGATAAGTCTAATAGACCTAATCTTAATACCTTTATTAACACCTTCTTCCATATTAATCCGTATCATCTTCTCAAGATTACTAACTAAAGCTACCCTGTCGGAACCTACCTGATAACCAGGAGTTTCTAGTTTACGATTATACTTATTCTCATCCTTCCTCTTCTTAAGTAGTTTCCCACGTTCTTCGTAGTAAAGGTTAGGGTATTTCATCTCCTTAAGTTTAAGGGTTGTTGTAACACCCATACCACCCGTAATATCTACCACAATAAGAGTATTATATAACATACCGTACTCATATAGGATTAAAGCCAATTTATCGGGTGGGATTTTACCCACAAATTCGACTACTTGTTCCATGGTCGTAACATCAATAATGGTGAATGATGAAGAATCTTCCCCATCACCCCTAGAAACGTCTGAGGATAATAGATATTCGTGGTCTTCAACAGGTTCATTCCATATCCAAATCTCATTACCTTTACCAGCCTTATACTTAGGCTCACAAACGTGGTGCATTTCTTGCCAATCGATATACTTATCTTCAATTACGTTACCACCAGACCCAAGGAATGACACATCAAGTTCTTGTGCAATCTTACGCTTATCGTTATTCATTGAACGACACATTTCCTCATACCAACTTGAGGTAGGTTTCCACCCACCCTTAATTCTTTTTTCGTATGATTCGAAAGTAAATTCGTATTCACTTTCGTACTCCCTTTCAGTTTCGTCTTTATTTAACCATTTATACCATCTAAGGTCTTTATTGTATCGCTTATCTTGATACCAACGCATCTCGATAATATTGAAATCGTTTTCACCTTCCTTGGATAATTCGTAGGTTCTATGATATAATGGGTCATGACCGTTTGGAGTCGAAATAAGGGTAGCTTTACCACCAGTACCTAATGATGTAAGAGCAGCCGCAAATAACTCATCACCTCTCTCGATGAAGGCAGCTTCATCCATAATCAATAAAGTCGGTGTATAACCACGCAAAGCATCCTCAGAGGTAGCAACTGCAACGATTATACAACCGTTAACCATTTCAATCTCATCTTGAGACTCTTTCTTAAATATTGAAAGCTTTTCTTTCTCTGGGGTTCCATAGTAATCGGACCCCCATACCCATCTAGGTAATTGTTTAACAAACTCCTTTATACCCTTAGTAAACTTCTTAGCTAACCTTAATTTGTTAGCTACTACCAGAATGGTTTCTGGGTTCTTAGGGTCAGCAAAACCAATTAGGGTTGCCGAATAAGCTTGTGTAACAGTTGAGATACCAGCCTGTCTCGGCTTGGAAACTAAATTGAAGCGATGAGTTCTGTAATCATCGACAATATCACGTTGTTTTTGGAATAAGTCAAACGGGACAAAACCCTCTTGGGTCTTATCAAAGGTTTCAAAATACGTTACAATTGCGTACTTTGGGTCTAATAAACATTTGGTATATTCCTCTAATATTTCACCTGCTGTTAGCATATCTTATCTATGTTTTATCATAGATAAATATACCAATAAGTATGAAATGTCACATATGGTATATTTACAGGTCTATCCCGTCACCGAATAAATCACCTAAATCCCTACCTAAAAGGTCGTTTAATTCACTACTACTTCTTCTTATGTGGGAGTCATAATCTTCATTCTTAGCTATAGTATCACTCTCGGTAAGGTCATCCACCTCGATACGAGATTTAACACCCTCAATAATTTCAGCCACCTCTCGTTTACCTTGTTTAGTACCAGCCAGAATCTCTCTCATACATTCGTTGAATTCGTTCGTAGGCTTCTTAATTAAGTTGTAAAATACGTGATGTTTATAGATAGTATCTTTAGGGTCGATAGCATCAATCAGTTTACCCCATATTGCAGGACCCATTCTCATGTCGGAAGGTTCCGCACCTAAGAAATCTGCCTGACTTACAACGTACTCATTAAGCTCATCATTATCACTGAAACCATGTTGAGCTACTACTTCCATAACACCCTTCACTAATTCATGAATTAAAACTGGTAAAGTTTTCGCTTCAGCCAATATAATTGGTGTACCATTCTCATCAAAGTCAGTATCAACCATACCACCGATACTTGAACCTACTTGGTCTGGTGACATTTCATCTAATACGTTATCTGGGACAACGAAATACATGTAATCCGCAGAAGACATCAATTTTTTATACTTGGAAGGTAATCTTGGGTCTAGCTCACGTAACTGGTCATTCTTTAAATTGAACATGTGGTTACATCTCATAGCCGCACCCTGTATCATACAATTGATGAACCTACGATTCATGACCTCTTGCTCCGCATTCTCAATATCACCATGATTTTCGAATTCCATTTTATATTCCTCATCCGATTTGGTGTTGGTTAACTTGTTTTTCATTAGAACCTTATCCACCAACTTAGCTTCAATGATAATAGATTCTTCACTAAGGTTATATTCTTCACGAATCATATTCACGGCTAACTCTTCTAAAGCCTTTCTATGTGGTTTCTCCGCTTCCATACAACCCTTAAGTAATGTGGGCACTATAGTTATAGCCTGATTAATATCAATCTCCGTAAGGTCAAAAGCATCCTTATAAAGACTTACCACCTCTAAGAAACGCTCTAACAGTAATTTCTGGTCAAAACCTCTCACACCACCTTTAGGTAGCGCAGGGTGGTCACCAATAGCTGTTTCACGATTCATAATACGCTCTTCTATAGAACTATCCATCCTCTCGGTCATACCATGAGGATAACCAAACCCTTCATGAAGGATGGTCTTTCTCAAAGCTAACATCTGAGCTTTCTTGCGTAGTTTATCAGTATTATCCATTTTTTCTTCTTAATTCAGAAATCTTGATTATCTTCTTGTGGGCTTTACCTAAGTTTTTATTCTGCTCAACCAACTTCTCTAACTTACCTCTACTCATCCTACCTATAACTTGGAGAGGACTAATCTTATGCCAACCAATCCCTTCTTCCATTGAGGTAGTAGCCACATCATTCTTAAGTTTTTCCCTTTCCAAGTACTCACCTTCGTAAGCCTCAACATCATCTGGTACATCTAAATTATCCATACCTTCGTTAGCCATTAATTTAGTGTTACTACTATTCATCAACGACATTGGTATTGCTGCACCCTGACTATTACTAGACATGATGGTAAGGTTACCATCATGTATATCAGATATCTTACCATCATATGTATGTGAGTCGTAAACGAACATAATACTCATACCAACCCTTAAAGGTGTTCCATCACTGGTAGCACCTTCTTGAGCTTCTATGATATCGTCTCTCATCATGTTACCAGAACCTTGTTGGTCGGCTAACCCTTCCACAACATCCTCTTCAAATTCTTCACCTTCTTTGGTTACCTGAATAACAGGGTTAAGGGTTGAATCAGAATTAGCCATATCTTTTACGGCATCCGTAGTGTCACCTAAGTCATCAACCGAACTTGAAAAAGTGGTTTGTTCTTCCTCTTTAAGGAGTTTTAATATTTCATTTTTGTAGTTCATTTTCACTATCGTATTTCCATTCTATAATTATGTCCCTACTGTACAATAAGTCTTTTACTGTCTCTAATTCATCCCCGAAAAAGAACTTAACTCTCTCCTCTGGGTATTCATCATACCCTTCTGTGATATCTTCCCACCCTAACGCTACCACACCATCCACAGCATCCCAAACCGCGAATGTATCACTATTCTGAATACAAGTGAAAATTATATCTTCAGCTTCTATTCTCCCCACCTTATCAATATATCCCTTCTCAGGTGGTTCAGGATTACCTGCGGCTGGGTAAGTATCCCAACCTTCACCATCAATACCTTTAGTTGTTTTGGCGAATATGAACT
>Ga0105055_10012634_pt1 | contig 10246 bp, 8 predicted proteins | sample BON03_FD_78090 | JGI IMG/M metagenome (GOLD analysis project Ga0105055, IMG submission 78090) | Freshwater microbial communities from Lake Bonney liftoff mats and glacier meltwater in Antarctica - BON-03 | ecosystem: Environmental > Aquatic > Freshwater > Ice > Glacier meltwater | place: Lake... | reverse complement strand
TCTGTTGATGACGAAAACAAATCCAAATGAAGGTCAGGTGAACACACCAGAACTCATGACGGCATGATCAGAACACGAACCTGAGTAGAAAAAAGAAAACACACCACTCAGAGGGACGTCACCTCGAATACGCGGGCCTTGGGCTGGGTCGACTGGTATAACAACCGCCGCTTGCACTCTTCCCTTGACTATGTCCCACCGGTTGAATTCGAACTTAACTACTACGCTGGAGACCTGACATCTCAACCCGAGATGTCACACACATGAAGACGGCAGAAAAACCCAGACGATTCAATGTGCGTGGGAACGGACGAGATACGGATGCAGCCATGAAAAGTTTTAGGCCAATGAGACTAGCGACTTGGGACGGTTTTTGCTGGGTCGGTGCAACTCTGGGTGCGACTTTTCTTCGCTACGATGGAAACCTAAGTTCAACCATCCTTCGCTCAGCACTAGTACTTGGATTAGTTCTTGGTCTGGTCCAAGTGTTTCTGGGCATAACCGTTCAACGTGTTCGTGGCCGGAGAATAACTGGGTCCTTCGATGAAATTTCTGTTATTACCTTCACAGTTGGCGCGGTTGCACTCTTAGGCACGCTACCAATATTGCTGATTTCACCGCCACCTCTCCCCCGATCAGTTCCCTTCATTGCCGGCACCCTCGCACTTACCGCCATGCTCGGTGGACGCTTCTTACTACGCGCATACCGGCAGCGTTCATTTTTCAGCCAAGACGGTGAGCGAGTGCTCATTTACGGGGCGGGTGAAAGCGGAGAACAAATGATACGCCAAATGGTGAACACTCCATCAGCTAAGTTCATCCCAGTCGCAATTATCGATGACAATCCTCGGAAATTGGGGCTGCGTGTGCAAGGAATTCGAGTTGTTGGTACCAAATCCAACCTCGAGGACGTCGTTCGAAAGACTGGGGCAACTACTCTCATTGTGGCGATTGCTGGCGTCGACTCTAAACGACTCCTTGATCTAGACCGCCGATGTCAGGAGCTTGATGTCTCACTGCGTGTTATTCCGACAACATCAGAGATCATTGGTGGTGCGATCAAGCTTGGGGACATATCCCACGTCACCGAAGAAGATCTCCTGGGTCGACGCCCCGTAAAAACTGATGAGCCCGGCATCTTGGAGTTGCTGACAGGCAAGCGCGTCCTCATCACCGGAGCTGGTGGCAGTATCGGTTCTGAACTCGCACGACAAGTTCACCGATACCAACCGGCTTTTGTGGGAATACTTGATCGCGACGAATCAGCTATCCACTCGGTGCAACTGAGCATTGATGGCCGCGGCCTTCTTGACTCTGAAGACCTCATCCTTGCCGACATCCCTGATTCCGAGCGCATGCTAGAGGTCATGGAAACAGTTCGACCCGACATTGTCTTTCACACTGCTGCGCTCAAGCACTTGCCACTACTGGAGCGCTATCCTGATGAAGCGCATAAGACGAACGTGCTGGGCACCCAGAATGTGCTTGATGCATGTCTAGCAGTCGGGGTCAGTGTGTTTATCAACATCTCCACTGACAAGGCAGCCGACCCAACCTGCACTCTGGGCCATACCAAGCTCATGACCGAGAGAATGACAGCCAGCATCGAGCCAATCAATGGGGAACGGTTCATGTCCGTTCGTTTCGGCAACGTACTTGGTAGTCGAGGCTCAGTACTCAGCGCGTTCAGGCACCAAATTGAGCACGGTGGGCCAGTAACAGTTACAGATCCTGAGGTGACTCGTTACTTTATGACGATCCCTGAAGCCGTCCACCTCGTACTTCAGGCCGCAGTGATCGGTGAACACGCCGAAACCCTAATTCTCGACATGGGCAAGCCGATAAGGATAGAAGATGTAGCAAGACAAATGATCGAGAAAAGTGGTAGGGACATCAAGATCATTTATACAGGACTGCGGCCAGGGGAAAAGCCTTCAGAGGTACTTTTCGGGCGAGATGAGAAGGCCATTTCCAAGTTTCATCCTCTGATCTTCCACACCCGTGTTGAACCATTGCAGTTGTCTCACTCTAAAGGAGTCAACACTGAGCAGGAAGGTTCGACCGTAAACCTATTAATTGACATTCAAGACTTCGCTGGCGAGGGGGGATCACATGAAACAGCGTGATTCGCTAAATGTCTTGCGTCAGTGCATCACGGTAGTCAAAATATACCCAGCGAGTTGGTGACTCTGGTGCTAGCGGACTCCAGTGAACATGGCATCTCAGCGGCGCTAGGCCTTCTCGAATCGCGCGCACTTCCAGATGTAATCGCAAATGATTTTTCACCAGCAGCTACCGCTGCGATCGCAACACTCATAGTCGCCAGCATTTTCCTTCCCATTACGTTAAAAATTCTCCTGGCCAGAAACGTAGTGGATATCCCTAATGAGCGTTCACTTCATAGCGCTGTGACTCCGCGAGGGGGAGGAATTGCGTTGGCTTTCGGTTTCACTGCGGGGCTATTGGTGGTAGGGCCATTCAGTTGGCCGATTTGGCTATCAACTTTGGGTTACGCAGGCTTAGGTGCTTGGGATGACCATAAGAGTCGGTCAGCACATTTGAGACTCATCCTACAAACCTTGATCGCTACAGCGAGTTCCCTTTGGCTGGTTTTGGCCCTAAATATGCCGTTGTTCACATTCGTCATTGGAGCACTGATACTTGTATGTTCAGTGAACGCTGTCAACTTCATGGACGGCATTAATGGAATCAGTGCGTTACATGCAATTGTTTGGGGTATCGCTTACGGCTTTTTCTTCTGGTTGCTAGAACTCCCCGAATACATTCCACTCGCTACGATCTTAGCCGCTATAGGAATAGCTTTTCTGCCGTGGAACATCCCGCGGGCACGATTGTTCCTGGGGGATTCTGGCAGTTACCTCATTGGTGGTGCAGTTGGGTCCCTAGCGCTGCTCGGACTGCTTGCATCTGCGCCCCTCGCTGCCATCTGCCCCTTGGCCATCTACGCGGCCGACACTGGGGCGGCACTCGCTCGGCGCCTTCGCGCCGGGGAGAAATTGACACAAGCTCACAAAACTCATGTCTTTCAACAACTAGTCGTTAATGGCTGGAGTCACTCTCGAGCCGCAACTACAACGGCAATCTTCACGGCGCTCACAGCCGGACTTGGGATCTTGTCTTTAGGGAGGTCCCCGCTAATTCAAAGTTTTGTCCTAGTAATGGTTTTTCTCATATGTACTCTCTATTTGCAACTTCCCAGACGGCTTAGGAATTACAAAGCACGCACGGTTGAGGGAGACTAAATGAAGTTTGGAATCCTTACCCAGTGGTTTGATCCCGAGCCAGGTGGAGGGGCCATCCCAGGGGCTTTGGCCCGCGCCCTCGCATCGCGTGGCCATGAAGTTACCGTCCTCACAGGTTTCCCGAATTATCCAAGTGGGGAAATCTATCCGGGTTATTCGATGCGGCCAAAGCAAGATGGTTGGCAGGACGGCGTGCGATTAAGGAGAGTGGCCCTCTATCCCAGCCACGACACCTCATCAGTCAACCGCATGTTGAACTATGGCACTTTTGCCGTGAGCGCAACAACATTGGGGTTACCTGTTTTTCGGGGCTTAGACGCCATCTGGGTCTACAACTCACCTGCATCCATCGCAGCGCCGATGTGGGCAGCCAAATATTTACTTGGGATTCCGCACGTGCTTCACGTGATGGACTTGTGGCCGGACAGCATCTTTCTGAGCAATTTCGGTAGTCGCTCCTTGTCCCGTGGACTTTCACGTCGCGCACTCGACAAGTGGTGTTCTGCCATGTATCAGTCGGCTGCAACAGTGGCGTACGTCACTCCTGGACTAGAAAAGGAACTCGCGAGTCGTGGGGTCCCAAAATCAAAACTGCACTACGTGCCAGTGTGGGCCGATGAATTGGTTTCGAGGACTGCTGATCCGATGCCAAGATCGACATGGGGGGTGGGTGATAGCGAGTTACTCATGCTTTACGCGGGCGCCCTTGGCGCAGCACAAGGGCTTGACAGTCTCATTGAGGGGCTTGCACTCGTACGAAACAAGGTAAAGGTGACTTGTCTCCTTGCAGGGAGCGGAACTGCTGCCGCTTCCCTGCAGACTCTCGCTATAGATCGTGGCCTAGACAACGTGCGGTTTCTAGGGCAGGTTCCTAGGGGCCAGATGCCAAGAATCATGGCTGCCGCTGACCTGCATGTTGTCACACTCAAAAAGACGCCCCTCTCCTTAATCACTATGCCTAGCAAAATACAAACGACTCTTGCCAGCGCTAAACCCTTCATTGCAGCACTTGCAGGCGATGCGCGTGAGGTTGCGATTCAGTCTGGTGCTGGGATCACCGCCAATCCTGGGGATCCTGAATCGATGGCTCAAGCGATAACCACAGCTGCACAGCTGGGGCGGTCTCAGCTTGCACTCAAGGGGCTTGCGGGCAGGGCCTACTATCGGGAAACTTATGCTCTTGACAAGGGAGTCGACCGCATCGAGTCGTTGCTAATTAGTGCGGCAGAGATTAAGAAATCTAAGAAAAATCCTCGTACGTTGAGAAGGCCATAAATTGGCGGGAATGCGCGTACAGGAAGAACCAAACAAGAGAGCCCGTGGAAAGGAAGTATCTGCGTTGAATGAACTAGATGGTGCTACGGTGCTGATAACTGGCGGCACCGGATCATTCGGATCAACCATGGCCCGCAGGCTCCTTGAGCGTGACATTGGTCAGGTTCGGATTTTCAGCCGTGACGAGGTCAAGCAGGATGACCTGAGAAGGAGCTTAAACGACAATCGGGCAATGTTCTACATCGGTGACGTAAGAGATCGTGCAAGTGTTGAAGACGCCATCGGAGGAGTCGACTATGTTTTTCACGCAGCCGCGCTCAAGCAGGTACCGTCATGTGAGTTCTTCCCAACACAGGCGGTGGCAACGAACATTATGGGAAGCAGTAACGTGATCGAGGCGGGGGCTGCAGCGGGCGTAAATTCGATAGTAGTCCTTAGCACCGACAAAGCTGTCTACCCAATCAATGCGATGGGGATGACTAAGGCGCTCATGGAAAAGACAGCACAGGCCTTTGCCAGAAATCACCCGGAATCTAAAACATCAGTTTCCATCGTTCGATATGGAAACGTCATGATGTCAAGAGGCTCTGTGATCCCATTGTTTCGTGAACAAATCAGTAGTGGACTTCCGTTGACACTGACAGACCCAGATATGACGCGTTTTCTCATGTCACTCGATGACGCCGTCGGCCTTGTTGAGTATGCTTTTATGCATGCCGAATCAGGTGACCTGTTTGTGCGCAAATCCCCAGCTGGCACTGTGCGCGACTTAGCTAAAGCGGTTTCCAAGATCGAGGGTGTGACGCCTGAAATTAAGGTGATCGGAACAAGACATGGGGAAAAACTTTTTGAGACCCTTCTCAGCAGAGAAGAAATGGTTAGAGCTACAGATGAAGGCTCATTCTTCAGGGTTCGGCTGGATGCTCGATCACTCGACTATGGCTTGTTCTTTGATCAGGGCGGCGAGAAAATTTCGAACCAAGATGACTTCACTTCACACAATGCGATCCGACTTGATGAAGCTGGCATTTCTGAATTACTCATGGCACTTCCGGAGTTCGCTGGGACTCAGAATGAGTAAGCCCACCAATCAGTTGATTCGCCAAGCCAATAGGAAGAATAACTACTTGAATTTTGCCTTTAGCATTCTTACGCTACCTAAAGCGTGGATGATGGAAAACGCATGAGAGTTATGGTTCTGGGTTCAAGCGGCATGTTCGGCCACGTGGTCACAACTTTTCTCGAAGACAAGGGGCACGAGGTCATCTCCGTATCTCGCCACGGTAGCCTTGGGCGCTTTCCCGAGGCAGTAGACCTTGAAGACTGGCCTACATTGCGGTTTCACATTGAAAAGCACCGTCCAGAATGGATAGTGAACGCAGCAGGCCTTCTCAATGACGAAGTCGATAGAAACGCAGCAAGCGCAATTTTAGTCAACAGTTTTCTTCCACGAATGTTGGCCGACGTCGGGCCAAAAATGGGCTTTCGACTCGTAACTGTGGGTTCTGATTGCGTCTTTCATGGAGACCGTGGAGGCTACTCGATACTCGATGTCCCTGATGCGCATAGCGCCTATGGCAAGAGCAAGCACCTTGGTGAAGTTAACAACGAGCGCGACCTGACTCTTCGCACTTCGATCGTCGGGCCAGAGATTGATCTAGAGGGCCGCGGCTTGCTCAAGTGGTTCATGTCGCAAGAAGCCGATGCAGACGGTTGGACTTCTGCCATATGGACAGGTGTAACGACCCTTGAACTAGCAAAGGTCGTCGAGAGTGTCGTATCAGGGGAAGGTCAAGAGACGGGACTCTGGCACTGTGTGCCAGCGGCACCAATAGCCAAGTTTGATCTCTTAAAGCTAATGAATGTCGTTTTTCGTGATTCTACAATCCAGGTGCATGAAGTTCCTGGCCTTCCACATGACCGCAGCCTGATCAACGACCGCCCAACATCCTGGCAAGTACCGGACTACCTTGAGATGCTGATTGAACTACAGGAATGGGTTCTGGAACATCAAAACCTCTATCAAGGAACTGCTTTTGAAGTAGTTCTAAAACGAGACGATTTGGAGAACCTGTGAAAGTTGTTACTGTTGTTGGGACAAGGCCTGAAGTAATCCGACTCAGTCGTGTCATAGCTCGACTTGATGAATCGGTTGACCATGTTTTAGTCCACACGGGACAAAACTCAGATCACGGCCTGAATGGTGTTTTCTTTGAGGAAATGGGGCTTCGTTCCCCCGACATTTCATTTGGTGTGGACACGAATTCATTGGGTTCGATCCTTGGTGACATCATGAGGATGACTGAAAATTTGCTCCGGCAAGAGCAACCTGATGCCTTCCTTGTGCTCGGGGATACGAATTCTGGACTTTCAGCGCTGATTGCCAAACGTATGAACATTCCCGTGTACCACATGGAGGCCGGAAACCGTTGTTTTGATGAAAATGTCCCTGAAGAAACTAATCGCCGAGTTATTGACCACCTAGCAGACTTCAATCTTGTCTATACCGAACATGCTCGACGGAATCTCCTCGCCGAAGGTCTCCCGGCAAGGCGAATCATGCTCACTGGATCACCCATGCGCGAAGCACTGAATTTCTATACAGATGAAATCGCGGCGTCTGATGTCATGGCGCGGTTGGGAATAATGACAAATGAATTTTTTCTTGTAAGCGCTCACCGACAGGAAAATGTTGACGATCCAGAACGACTAGATGCGCTTTTAATGTGTTTACAGTCAGTAGCTCAAAAGTGGGGGCTTCCTGTTTTGGTTTCCACGCATCCCAGAACCAAACAAAAATTAGATACACGCGGTATACATGAAATCCCTGGGGTACAATTTCACGAACCTTTCGGCTTCTTTGATTACTGTCACTTACAAACTAAAGCCCTTTGTGTCGCGTCGGACAGTGGAACGATTAGCGAGGAGGCATCTATCCTTGGGTTTCCTGCTGTAACACTGCGATCATCAATCGAACGACCCGAGGCGTTAGACGCTGGATTGATCATTACCACCGATTTGCGCCCAGAAATCCTGATCGGTGGGATCCAAGCTTCTATCCGAGATAGACATCTAGCGTCCATTCCTTTTGAATATGAACCAGCGAACACTAGTGTCCGGGTGCGAAATTTCATCTTGTCTACAGCCCGCGAACACCGAGCTTGGTCTGGGTTGCGCTCATAAGGATTCTGCATGTTGAATTCATTGAAAATTTTTGAAAGGGACTCGCATTGTGACTGCCAATACCGTGACACTTTTAGGCGCCACCGGTTTTGTTGGAGGAAGAATCCTGCGGACTTTAGTTCAACAAGGCTTCAAAGTCGAAGCAGTATCACGCCAGCTGCGCCCCCCCGGATTATCCCCAAACATCGGCTGGACTCGAGCCAACTTGAACGATGCTGGCGACGTGGCAAAAATTAGTTGGAGTGAGACTGTCATTTCGACAGTATTCGTGGCCATGACCGCGCAAGTTGTTGAACAATGGTCCCCAGATCCCTCTCGTCGCCTCGTCGCTTTTTCATCGACTAGTGCGCTTACCAAGTCGAATTCTTCGGAGTCAGCCGACCGCGACATATCTGCACAGTTGCGTGAAGGAGAAGCACGTTTACGAGAACTTCACCCAAACGTCACGATTCTCAGACCAACTATGATCTACGGAGGTCCGGGGGACCGCAACGTCGAGCGGGTAGCCCGGCAGCTCCAAAAGTTCTCCTTTTTCCCGCTGGTTGGATCGGGAATGGGGCTGCGTCAACCCGTACACGCAGACGATCTCGCCACGGCAGCTGTTCTCGCCGCAAGGTCATCGCTGGCCTCTGGCAAGGCCTACAACCTCGCGGGTTCTGAAGTCCTCCCTTTTCGGCAAATGATCCAAAGAATCGGTACCGCGAATAACTCAACTGTTCGATTTGTATCCATTCCGTTGCCCGCGGCGCGAACAGCACTACTCTTATTGTCGCCATTCCCCCGATTTCGAGGACTGCCTCTCGGCTCTCTTGAACGAATGTCCAAGGATTTGGTGTTTGACACATTTGAGGCCAATCAAGACTTCGGCTATGCGCCTCGCACCTTTGAGCCAACAGCCTACTAGAAGGTTATTGATACTGATTCGGGTACAGCGGCCTTCCCCTTACCCTTCAGTCATGCAAGGGCAAGTGCTGAACCTACGGGGACAGCGGGAAAGACTCTCATCGCTAAGATTGTTCTAGTCGATTGCAATCTCGTAACAAAAAGCGAGTAGGGGAGCCACCGTGAAGCAACCAAAATTCTGGCAAACCCATTCAAAGGATTGGATGCTGGGAGCCATTCGTCGTTCTTACCGGAGACTAACTGCTTGGGGAGTCGATGGCAGGGTCACTTTTGCAGCTATTCACGGTTTCACAGGCGCGCGAAAAGACCGCAATACCTTTCGACGCCAGCGGGACGCCAGCCAGAATGGGCTTGATTTCCCCGATGGCAGCTCCTACTTCGTCTACGGGGATCGCGCGGACACCGCTGGTGTTGCTACAGGACATTACTTTCATCAAGACTTGCTGGTAGCTCGAGAAATTTTTAATAGGACACCACGCAGACACATCGATGTCGGCTCAAGTGTTTCTGGCTTCGTGTCACATGTGGGCTCTTTTCGGGAAATAGACGTTCTAGATGTCAGACCTCTGTCAGTTGATGTCCCCGGTATTAGTTTTTACCAACAGGACGTCATGCATCTGGAAGAGGATTGGCATGGGGTTGCCGATTCAGTATCGTGCCTGCATGCTCTAGAGCACTTTGGACTTGGTAGGTATGGAGATGAGGTCGACTATGACGGCTGGCGCAGAGGACTGGCCAACTTAATTGGGATGCTAGAGCCCGGCGGGGTCCTTTATCTGAGCGTACCAACCAGCCATCGACAGAGAGTGGAGTTTAATGCTCATAGAGTGTTCTCACTTCCAAGATTCCGTGATGTTCTTACAGAAACTCTCAAAATCGAAGGACTTGCCTTTATTACCGATGAGGGGAACCTTGTCTCCAATGTAGATCCGTTTGGTCCAGAAGCGGAGGCAAGTTTTGGAGCTAACTATGGCTGCAGTGTCTGGATCCTAAGAAAGCCATGACGGCAGCAAAGAATGATGAGCGAACCAAATACTCAACGCCCGACTTTGAGTATTTAAGAGTGCATGGAAAAACATCTTGACATCAATGATCCCCTAATCCTGCAGCCGTAGCAGGTTAGTGCAACAGATCTAAATTGAGCTCGCAAGACCATGAGTAGCCGTATCGATAATCAAGCGGTTGTCACAGCTTCGTCCAGAATTAATTGGTAACCGTTGAAATTTGCGCCAGATTGTTAAAGGACGAAGCAGTTAGCCGGCGACGCAAAGGGCACTGCAACTCACTTAACTGTGGTTTGCAAGACTCTGGTTCGCGCTCCTTTGATGAAAAGCGAGTAAGTCAAACGTATAAGGCTAGATTTCTGCCGCACCTTTGAGTTTTGGGGTTTAATTTTCCACCAACGACCATTAGAAAGAGATGGAACAGACGATTGAGATATTGTCAAGACCTGTGGGTGGGTGTCTTTAGGATACCACCATGTTTGTCCTGGCCGGACTCACCCAGGAATCAGGGAACGCTCTTGCACTGTTTTGAGATAGGTGCGTTCGGTGGTGAGGTGAGCGTAAAGCTCGTACCAGTCATTGAAGGTCTGTAACCATTGAACGGCTCGCTGTTGGCTT
>Ga0105055_10012632_pt1 | contig 10246 bp, 6 predicted proteins | sample BON03_FD_78090 | JGI IMG/M metagenome (GOLD analysis project Ga0105055, IMG submission 78090) | Freshwater microbial communities from Lake Bonney liftoff mats and glacier meltwater in Antarctica - BON-03 | ecosystem: Environmental > Aquatic > Freshwater > Ice > Glacier meltwater | place: Lake... | reverse complement strand
TATATATATATATATATATATATATATATATATATATATATATATATACATAGACATTCATACATACATACATACATGTACCAGCGAGAGCAGCACGATCGAGGCACATGTTGCTGAAGAACTCCACGGCCAACGGGATTCGCCAGAGATTCAGAGACACCGTGCCAGGCCGCACCTCCTCGAGCACCGCGCCCATCTGCCCGTGAGCGTTGCGGACGCGAGGGCCCGCATGCAAAACCGCGTGCATCTCGGGATTGGCAAGCCAAAAGGCCAAGAGCAGCTGCACTTCTTTCACACTCTGCACCATCAGTGATGGCAGAGCCAGCTCCGCACATATAGCAGAGGTGATCTGCTCCACAAATCTCAAAAGTCAGCTCATAACATCATGTTCTAATTATATGTTAATTAGTACATGTTGTAGGGAGTGACTGCAGTGCTGACTGTCCTTTGAAAAGTAATTTTAGTGAATTTCAGTGTGTTTTGAAAAGTAACTTTAGTGAATTCCACTGTCTTTGAGTGACGTTTGAGTGACGTTGAGCAAATGATGACGTCGAGTAACTTTAGTGAAGTCCGAGAGATGCGAATAGAGAGTCTATTCGCTCGACGTGATGACGTCGAGTAACTTTAGTGACGTCTGAGAGATGCGAATAGAGAGCTGACATTTGAGAATTGTTTACGCGTTCGATCTTGTCTTCATAAGATGCGGCATATGGAATGGTCGCGAGGCTCTCCGCCACGTACATTATCCCTGATGCCGTCACAAGCGTTTCTAAAAGTCGCGCGTGGTAACAAGGCAACAGCCCGAGTAGCGGCCAGCGGGGAGGCTCAAGCCCGCCGGGGCGGGCGAGGTGTTTGACTTTTTTCTCGCCCTCATCTTCTAAGGCAGACTCTATGATCACTTCATCCGCGGTTGCCGTTGTTTTCTTATGTTTCAGCTGTGGTTCTACCGATCCATCGATCCGGATTTTCCACTCAGCCTCGGGCGTGGCGACAGGATTGTGCACGAGCGTTGACGTCTCAGTAGTCTTGGCGCGCACGTTGTGCAGCACCAGCAGCGAATCCATATGCGTGACGTTGTACTCGAGTGCCACAGCTAGCAGATGCCTGCGCAGCAACGCCAACTGCAACACATACCCTAGCTTCTGTGCCTGTTCGCCCGACCGAGTGTGCCGCGCGCGCGGGTCCTGCAGCAGTAGACACACACCCGAGTTGCCTCGAAAGTCAATCTCCAGATCCTTCTCCTTGAGCCCAACCAAGTGCAACAATGGCAGTGCGAGTTCATCGACATGGTGCCCTAGCCTGAAGTAACACGCCGGAGCGGCGTTGGGCTCGTCTGCTGCTCGTTTCGACGCTGCTTTCACTGCTGCCGAGTGCTTCTGTTGGGCAGAAGGGCCCTGCAGATTGAAGTCGACAGTCCACTTGAGCGTCGCCTTTTCGAGCACCTCAATCTCCCAGAGCGCCGTGGTAAGGAGCCAGCGAGAGTGCACGAGATCGAGCGTGCGCAGCACGCCGTCTAAGCCACTGCTCCTCTTGTGCCCTGGCTGCGTCGCGCGGATGCTCTCTTTGGCACGCTCACTTTCGAGCAAAACCTTAATAGCCACCGGATTGTCGATTGGCGACATTTGAATGGGAGGCGCAAGGTACACTGCATGCATCTCGTCTACCTTCATCTGCGGCTCTGCTGCTGCTGCTGCTGCCGCCGACGCCAACGTGGCAGCAGCATCTACTGCCGCCTGCTCTCCAGGTGGCCTGATGCAGCCTCCTTCGGCGGCAGCGGTGAGTGCCTTGGCAGACTTTGCTGATGCGTCGGATGCGGCAGCAGCACCGGCGTCAGCGCCGGCGATGGCAATGGCATCATCGGGATCGTGCACTGCCCCGAGATCTTCGCGCACACGACGCTGGTCGACGAGTTGTGTAGCCTCGTCTAGTATGGCGTCGTGTATGGCTAGCCAGACTATGCCCGAGTCGGCGCCCGCGAATGTCGCTGTTTCGCACGAGTGTCATACCATGTCCCATGTGAATACGTCATGTCACGTCATGCGACACATTGACACACTGACACACCAAACAATGTGCCCGGATCTTAATGTGATACTCAGTACTATTTGAATCAGTCTCTTATCACGTCATATGATACACTGGTACACTACACCATGCGCCAGAGTCAGCACTCGCAAATATCGCAATTTCGCAATGATTTCGAATCGTGCGACATAAAACAAAGCAACACACGCACACATTGAGGCGTGTCATATAGTCATGTCACATGATATGTATGTCACGACTCACTGTTTCGTCATGCGTCACGTCAAATTGAGGCAGGTCCCATTACACCCATATGAATGCGTCATGTCACACCATACTTGTCGCAACACGGGGTGGCTACGATTAGTAGGCTCCTTAAAATTATAGGTCTCTTTTGCAGAATATCGTCTCTTTTATAGGGCTCGTTGGCAAGAGACCTATAATTTCAAGGAGCCTACTAATGGTAGCCACCCCATACCGAGACCTCGAATCCAGCTGGATTTCATCACATGGATTCCACACAAAGGGTACAGCCTATTGCATTTGGAGTGTCCTTTAATCACAATCTCTGATGTCAATCTCCTTGGTCTCTTTTCAACGGAACGTGGCAAAAGAGACCCAGAGAACCAGATCGTCGATTGAGATTTGAGAATGAAGAAATGACACTCCAAATGCAATAGGCGGTACTAGACTACTTTTTGAAGAGGTTAAAGTAATCATCGTCATCATGGCATGACTTGCTAAGGCCTTGAATATGACACGTCATGCTATGTCGTGTGTTGCAGTTGGAGTTGCAGTGAGTTGCAGTGCGTCACATCCACAGCGTGTTGCAGTTGTGTTGCAGAATGTGGTATCACACACTACACCATGCTGCAACACGTTGCAACAATCGATATCTTCGGTCGCCACAGTGATAGAGCACTATAGAAAAGTGGCACGTGAGACCTGGCTACAGAAAAGTGGCTGGTCAGAGCCCCTCACGACGTCTCACGAGCCACCTTTTTGTCACAATAGCGACCGAGGCACTTTTTCATAGCCAGGTTTCACGATCCACGTTTTCATCGCAGTACCCTTTAGAAAAGTGAAACTCAGAAGCCTATAGCCACTTTTCTGAGAAACTCACGAACCACTTGACAACTCGCCAGGACTCATAGAAAAGTGGCTCGTGAGTTTGTTCGTGACACCTCGCCAGGACTCATAGAAAGGTGGCTCGTGAGTCCTGGCGAGTTGTCACACCTACACATCATTGTAGTGCGTTGCAGTATGTTGCAGTGTATTGTAGTGTGTAGAAGGTGTTGCAGTGGCGAGGTGTCATGCCTACACGTCGTTGTAGTGCGTTGCAGTATATTGCAGTGTGTAGAAGGTGTTGTAGTGGCGAGTTGTCGCGCCTACACGTCGTTGTAGTGTTTAGAAGGGGTGTTCCGGTGTCGCGCCTACAATTCGTTGTAGTGCGATGCAGTACGTTGCACGGTGTTGCAGCTTTCATAGAATGTGTTGTAGTGGCGAGTTGCCACGCCTACTCATCGTTGTAGTGCGTTGTGGTGCGTAGTAGTGCGTTGCAGTGCGTTGCAGTGTGTTGCAGTGTGTGGAAGGTGTTGCAGTGGCAGATTGTCGCGCCTACACATCGCTACAGTGCGTTGCAGCGTGTTGCAGTGTGCTGCAGCATGTGAAAGTTGTTACAGTGGTGAGTTGTCGCGCCTACACACTGTTGCAGTGCGTTGCAGTACGTTGCAGCGTATTGCAGTGTATAAAAAGTGTTGCAGTGGTGAGTTGTTGCGTCTACAAATCGTTGCAACTCCACTTGAGCACAGCCCTGATCTAAACCCTACGCATTACGTGTAGAATATGGTGCTGCAGCACCTACTCATCGTTGTAGTGTGTTGCAGTACGTTGCAGTGTGTTGCAGTGTGTTGCAGCGTGTAGAAGGTGTTGCAGTGGCAGATTGTCGCGCATTTCGCATACCTGCCATCTGCTCGGAGATTTCGCGGCAGACTTGGAGCAGTTGTGGTGTTGCACCTAGGGATGGTAGCACCTCCGATCGTGCCTGCTTCATACTCAGAGTCATGTGTGTTGCAGTGTGTTGCCGTGTGTTGCCGTGTGTTGCAGTGTGATGCAGTGTGATGCAGTGTGTTGCAGTGTGTTGCAGGGTGTTGCAGGGTGTTGCAGTGTGATGCAGTGTGTTGCAGTGTGTTGCAGAGTTATGCATCGTGTTGCAGCGCGTTGTAGTGTGTTGCAGCGTGTTGTAGTGTCACTCCTAGAGATGGTAGCACCATCGATTGTGCCTGCGTCACACCCAGACTCGTCACATGTGTTGCAGTGTGTTGCACTGTATCACAGTGCGTTGCAGTGTGTTGTAGCGTGTTGCAGTGTGTTGTAGTGTCGCGCCTAGAGACAGTGGACCTCCGATCTAGCCTGCTGCATACTCAAGTGAAGAGAACACATTGTCCCACACACTGCATCACGCTGCAACACGCTGCAACACACTGCCACACACTGCAATGGTAGCACACTGCAACAAGTAACTTTTGTCTGCTTCATACTCAAGTAAGGAGAGACATTCTCCCACACGCTGCAACACGCTGCAACACGCTGCAACACACTGCAATTGTAGCACATTGCAACAAACAACTCTTGCCTGCTTCATACTCAAGTAAGGAGAGACATTCTCCCACACGCTGCAACACGCTGCAACACGCTGCAACACGCTGCAACACGCTGCAACACGCTGCAACACACTGCAATTGTAGCACATTGCAACAAGCAACTCTTGCCTGCTTCATACTCAGACATGACAAGCCCGGAGACGGTGGTAGGATAGCATCTTCATCAGAGAAAAGATCATCGGGGTGACGCTCGTGAGTATCAGGTGGAGAGGGGGGAGGGGGGGAGGGGGAGGGGAAGAGAAGGAAGGAAAGAGAGGAGGTCGAAAGCGTATGAGCTGCTGCTAGAGGAGACACGCCGTTGAGAGGAAAGCCGGCAAGGGACTTATCGCGAGGATTTTGGGTGTGGATCTGTGACGTGTAGTCTCTCTCGTATCGGCGCTGCTGCTCCAGGATTTGTGCAAGTAGCTGCGCCTGCTTGTTGAGCGCCGAGACTTTGAGCTGGTAGGTTGACGAGATGAAGACGGAGCCCAGGTGCACCGGCGCACGCGTGTGTATGGCGTCGATGACAAGTTGAATGTTTTCGCGCCGTTCTGAGACCTCGGTCGAATGCTGCAACACATCGAGAAGAACGGTGACTAGGCGCAGCTTAGCCTCCTGCAGCGCCAACTCACACTGCAAATAGTCGTGGAGAACTTTTGACTTTTCCGGGATCGACTCGCGTTCCGCTGAATACACATTCTCAAAAGTCAGCACTATCCTCCTTTGGTATCGCAAACTTCCTGGCGAATCGACCTTTCCAGGATCAGCTTTACAGTTACCGTCAATAGCAATTTTAGTAGCAAGCAGACTTTTGAGAATTTCCACCTGCGGCAATAAACTGCGTGGCCGACACGAGCATCTGCGCCTCCATCTCAAACAGCTGGTTGAAGGCATGGTCGTAAATTACGTTTTCGCCGTCATTGTCGATGGTATGCACGAGGCCATCACTGGTGCATATTCTCGAAAAGTCAGCGCTACACGTTTGGTAGACAAAATCCAGTAGTATACAGCAGATTCAGTAGCAAACTGAATTTTGAGGCGTCAAACCTGTCGATGGAGAGACTGTGCTGCATTTCCATCATTTCGCTCATGACTGTGCTTGAGTCGGCAGAAGAGGAGTCGAGGAGCGCGACAGACAGCGCCATCTGCCGATCTACAATCGCAAACACATTGAGAATCCCGAGAATGCGTCGACGGGCGCATCGCATGGCGACGATTCGCAGGGAGTAGATGGACGTCACCTTGTCGTCGCTCAGATTCACAAAAGTCAATCTGCCGCCTGCGCCGGTAGCCTTTTTAACCGACCGCGATTTGATGGGATCTTTCAGCAGCTGATGTAATCGGTCAGAGTGCTTTTTGACAAGACTCTCAAGACACGACTTAACGTATGTGACCCGTTCCTGCGCTACGGGGTCGAAGAGGGATTTTAAATCTTCGTCGACGTCGGGTTTGCTCCCGCCGATCTTGTCCTCCTTACCTCCGTGCTGATCTAGACTGGCGAGCTGCTCAAGACTTGCTTGCGTTACAGCGTCATGGCGCGCATAGAGTGGACGCACCCATTTTGACGGTATCATGCTCTTGCGCCATGTGCCTCGGCGCGTCTGGCCGGACCGGGACGAATCCTTCCTCTTGAATTCTGTGCTTGTTGCTTCAACGACTTTCATGACTAGGTTAAACACCGCATTCCCGAATTTGAAGCCGTCGTCGTCGTCGATTTGCTCCTCCATGCCCATTTCAGTGCGCAAGTCCTGCAGCTCGTCATCAAGCTCAGCATCTGTCAGGGACACGATCCCAACGGACGTGTACGCACAGCCCACCATCACCGACAAAAACGAGGGGAAGAGCACAAGGCTGTCTTTCTGGTAGTGCAAGCATGAATCACAGTACAGTATTTGCTTGCTGTACGATTGTATGCGTGCGTAAATCTCAGATCTGTGGGCGACGCCAAGATGCCGCAATTGCGTCGTGATTTGCGTGAGGGGCCAACGTGTTGCATGACGTGACACTAGCCATCTCATGTGAACCATTGCTGCTGGCTCCAGAGCGCGATCCGACACGCCTTCTTCCAGTGATTGTAAGTCGCGCAACAACATGGCCTCGTCGTCTTTATCGCGATAGATCCGCTCCAGCTGAGGTACGCCAAAACACGTTAAAAATGACCTGTACATATGCAAAGAGACTTGCGAAAGACACAAATTACCTCGAGACCTTGAGACGAGATACAGATACATATCTAAATATACATATGTATATATTTACATATATATACATACAAGCGACACATTTACTCGAGACCTCGACACAAGATCTACTTGCTCATACCTGAGGGCCCACTTCTTGATTCCATGCAGTGTAGTCCGTCTTGTCCGCAGCCAGATGCGTTCGCATGAGCAGAATCATCTGCGTTTGCGATAGCGAGTCGAGATGCTCCTTGAGAAACTGCGTTAGGATCGGCTTGATGGTGTCTGCTTGATAGCACGGCCAACTTGCGCGCAAACACTCCTTCTCTATCAAAGTGTGTATAGTCCACGTAGGCTCGAGCCCCGCCTTCTCTTCCGCCTGCCCGGCAAGCTGCTGCTGCTGCCGCGAAGCCCGCAGATTCGCCACAGAGGATATCTCAGGAATGGTGGCAAGGGATGCCGTGTTCGGATCCCGCGACTTGTCCAGCAACGTCTTTTTCATTGTCATGCAGAGGCTGGCGAATCTCTCGACCTCCCACTCTTCGAGTCTCTCCTTTACTCTCTCGACCTGCAAAGAAAGAGAATGCCTGAGCTCATGCACACGCATTGCGGCGGACTCTTCGTCGGTAATGGATTTCGACGTGACCGGGCGTGAGGCAATCCCGGTAGAGGAAGCGCGTGATACTGAGTTCGTGGGTACTGAGTTCGTGGGCGTGCTACTTGTGCCTTTTTCTTGCTGCAGGTCACCAGGCACTTCCTTGTGATCGAGTTTGGCGTGCTTTTGAGTGCTGTGCGCAGCTGGAAGGACTGCTGGCCCACCGAACGTCTGTGCAATGTGTTTTGGTTTGTCAAGGATACGTTGATATGGGCAACTGAGCGTGGTATGGTGATATAGTATGATGTGGTGCGGTAGAGTGTGCTTGATATATTGTAGTGTACTGCGATTTTGATCATGAAGATGCACACTGCAACACACTGCAACACACTGCAACACACTGCAACACACTGCAACACACTGCAACACACTGCAACACACTGCAACACAATGAAGAAGACACACAATGAAGACACACAGTGTGCTTGATATGTTGTAGTGTACTGCGATTTTGATAATGAAGACATGCACTGCAACACGCTGCAACACAATGACGACACACAATGAAGACACACAGCGTGCTTGATATATTCTAGTGCACGTCAATTTTGATACTACAAGTACTCGTACCTGTGCTCCGCATAAAAAGGGCGTCAAGGCTACTAGCGCTGAAAGTCTGGCCAGGCATCCCTCGAGCATTGAGCGCTTGGCAGGCAACCTGCTCACACACCACATAGCTGCGGCAATCTGTGTGTTCTCGCAGTCAAATCTTGTGCATTCTCAACACGTATGGGGTGGCTTCGGTTAGTTGGCTCCTTAAAATTATAGGTGTCTTTTGCAAAAGAGCCCTATAAAAGAGACGATATTCTGCAAAAAAGACTTACTCATCGTAGCCACCCCATAGCAGAATCGCATACAGCCAATCGCAGATAGACTATACGCAATTTGAATCGTCGGAAGAGTCTGAAATCTTGGACAATGTCTGAAACAAAGACCCAAAATTAATCTCTTTTGCAAAAGAGCCCTATAAAAGAGACTATATTCTGCAAAAGAGCCCTATAAAAGAAGAATGTCTGAAACAAAGACAATCACCTGGTACGCTAGATCCTCGCCCATGCCAGCCTCACAATTGATATCCACGAACTCCTTATCAGTCAGGAGGGTCGTCAGTGAATCTGCCCACGGGCCGCCTGTCAGAGCAGTCAGCTTGAGCAGCGTGGCTGGCAAGACAGTAAGTCTCCGTTTGTTGTATCCCCCACCGGGCTGCATCACAGCTCCCTTGCCACCGTACACGTCGCTGCCCCTTCTGCCTCCTGGGAGAGGAGGCACGTACACAGGAGAAGGACCCAGGCGACTTTCATCAAGACAAGACAGTATGATGCGGCCACCCATAGTATCTTTGAGTCTGCCAGAGTAGAGGCCCGCGAGATGTTTGAGACAGGTGATTACTGCCTCCTCATGAACTAGGCGCTCGCGCACAATAGCCTCGATCGCCACGTGCGAAAAGGACCATGTAGCTCCAAGATAGCAAGACGTTGCGAAAATGAGGCCTAGCTCCACGAGATCATGCTTCAGACAGGCCCATTGACGACGTGACACGCGTTTTTGAGCAGGAACAAATCCCGTATCTTGCTGCTCCAGCAGCACCAGGTCACACGTTGAAAGGAGATCTAACAGCTCCATTTCTGTCAGACCCAAGGGATAGGCTGCGCAGAAAAATCCCAAGGTCCATTCAGTCATGGCCTCGCCGTGATTTCCCGCGAGGTTATCGCCTATCGTGTCCACCAGCGAGAGCAGAGATCGCGGGACGTTGAGGCTCTGTCCGTCGGTGGAGGGCTTGACCCAGCACATGAAACGCAAGCACAGCGACAGGAAGAGAATATGGGAGCTCTCGCTAAGACCTCCTAGCTCTGCCTCATATTGCTTCGTGAGTCTGCGGTGGTTCGTGGCCAGCATGTGCAGCACAAGCGCCTTCTGCGTTGACGAATGCATCGCGGCCACCTCAATCACGTTTCTTGACGAGAGAAGGCGATCTCGCAGGCGGTCTTTGACGAGTTGGCAGCATGCTTCCAGCCCTCCCGCGGTACCATGGGGGTCTGGTTTTGTGATGGTTGATACGCTTCCAGTCAGACTTACCAAGAGCCGTACATTCGGAGGCAGCAAAGCAGGGATCCACACGACGTTGCGTTCTGGGTTGTGCTCTTGCGCGCACTCGTCGAGCCCATCGATGATAATCGTTATGTTTGCATACGTGCCCGCTTCTCGCATTAAGGAAGGCTGTGTATGTTTACGTGTGTGGTTACGTGTAAATTGGAACACATACACACATACATACATGTACGTGCAAGCACATATGTAGACGTGATCGGTATTCATGGCACGTTTCTCTCGCGAGAAAAGCAACACACTGCAAAACACTGCAACACACTGCAACACACTGCAACACACTGCCACACGCTACAACACACAGCAACACACGTTTCTCTCGCGAGAAACGCAAGGCACACCATATACACTGCAACACACTGCAACACATTGCAACACGCTACAACACACAGCAACACACGTTTCTTTCGCGAGAAACGCAAGGCACAGGTATTTCTGACCATATTTACGACCAGCTCCTCATATGAGGACGCCATCTGATCAGAAGCCTGATGAAGACCCGCCCCAACCGCCCCTGTTGCTATGTTTGCCACAATCCACTGTGTGTGTGTGTGCATGTGTGTGTGTATGTATGTGCGTGTGTGCGTGCGTGTGTGTGTGTGTGTGTGTGTGTGTGTGTGTGTGTGTGTGTGTGTGTG
>Ga0105055_10012629_pt1 | contig 10247 bp, 5 predicted proteins | sample BON03_FD_78090 | JGI IMG/M metagenome (GOLD analysis project Ga0105055, IMG submission 78090) | Freshwater microbial communities from Lake Bonney liftoff mats and glacier meltwater in Antarctica - BON-03 | ecosystem: Environmental > Aquatic > Freshwater > Ice > Glacier meltwater | place: Lake... | reverse complement strand
TCGTCACATCCTGGGGCTGGAGAAGGTCCCAAGGGTTCGGCTGTTCGCCGATTAAAGTGGCACGCGAGCTGGGTTCAGAACGTCGCGAGACAGTTCGGTCCCTATCTGTTGTGGGCGTTGGAAGTTTGAGTGGGGCTGTCCTTAGTACGAGAGGACCGGGATGGACAAACCGCTAGTGAATCTGTTATGGCGCCAGCTGTACTGCAGAGTAGCTACGTTTGGAATAGATAAGCGCTGAAAGCATCTAAGTGCGAAACTAGCCACAAGATGAGACTTCCATTGAGGGCCGTAGAAGACTACTACGTTGATAGGTTACAGGTGTAAAGGTGGTAACATCATAGCCGAGTAATACTAATTACCCGAAGCTTTCTTCCCCCGGACGAACTCCGGGGAAGGCAGATAGACTACTACGTTGTAGTAGCTAATAATGCTGTTGTTTTCTTATTCAAGTACTTTTTTCCGGTATGTTAAGATATTTATGCAGAAATGAGATACTAGATATGAGATATGAGATCCGAAAGGTTTCTCACTACTCCAATCTCAGTACTCAAATCTCAAAGTCTTTAGGTGCCTATATCGGCGGTGTCCACCTCTTCCCATTCCGAACAGAGAAGTTAAGCCCGCCAGAGCCAATGGTACTGCCGTAACAGGTGGGAGAGTAGGTCGGTGCCCAATTTTATTCCTCCGTAGGAGTTCCTATGGAATGAAGGAAACCCTTCGAGTCTAAAGCCCTTTTCGAAAGATCAGGGCTTTTTTTGTTTATTAACCTATTTTTCCCATAATTGATAATGGTGATAGTGAATTTGTAGATTTCTTAGCAGGAGATAAAGTAATACATAGAAGAGATAGGCAGCTTCTTTTAGCCAATGTTGAGCTTATATATCCTACGAATGGCAATCATGCCATTTCATATACTTTGGCCCTTAGTATTTGCGTAGATATGTATGTGCTTATTGATGTTAAAATCAGGAATCAAATTCTTAAGGTTGGTTTTTATTTATTGTTGGATTACAACAAAGAAACCGCACGTTCCCATTCCGATCCGCCAGCTGGCGGATAAGCCCGCCAGAGCCAATGGTACTGCCGTAACAGGTGGGAGTCCCGGATGTCCGGGATAAAATCCGGTCGGTGCCCAATTTTATTCCTCCGTAGGAGTTCCTATGGAATGAAGGAAACCCTTCGGGTAACGAACCCTTGTCCTTTATTGGATGAGGGTTTTTTTGTGCAATTTTAGAGTCCGGCAGCGCCTCCCGATAACTATCCTACCGTGTACTTACAAGTATTTATTGAATTATGATTAACCGACCCTGAAGGGGTCGCATGTTTATAGAAAGGCATATCCACGGTTGTTCGTTCGACCCTGAAGGGGTCGTATGTAAAACCGGAATACATGCGACCGCCTTCGGGGTCGGGATTTCGTGCTTTAAATGATTCTATAAACATTTGACCCCTTCAGGGTCATTTTACAATGCAAATTAAAGCTGATTAAGATATTGGTACACGGCAGAATAGCCATCGGAAAGTACTGCTGTAAAAGGTTGGAGTCAAGGAAGGTCTGGATGGAATCCGGTCGGTGCCCTCCTGACTTTCGTCAGGATGACACTGAATGGCTAAGGGTGACACTGAATTGCTCAAAATGACAAAGCTGCAATCAGGAAACTTTGAGGTTTTGTTGCCTGAATTCCTCGGGATGACACTAAATTTCTCATCATTAAATCCCCTTATCTCCATAGGGTCCTTGGTGTTCCTCTTCCCCAGTTATTTACTGTTCTTGCAAACATGCAGAGAGGTAAATAGAAAGATAAATCAACATTATTATGTATTAGAATAAACTCCACTGTGTCTTAGCGTCTTTGCGTGTGGAAAGTATTTTGAAAATATTACTATTTTAAAAGCAAATTATAAAAGTGTCAATGGTAGCCCGCCTAACTACACAGGCAAACAGGCATAGGAAGCTAGCTCATTATAACCTACTATAGAAAGAGTTGTGCTAAGCCAGCATGTATCAATAAGATGCAATACCTCCTTTAATAGCAGCATGAACCTGGCTGATCTAAACGGGATCGCAGCGGTAGCTTTGCCAGCAAGTAAATAGAATCTCGACGAAAACTTGAACGGCAAACTAAAGCGCAGAGCCCGGCTAGCGAACCCGATAGCACACGAAACCTGCTTTTCGGAAAAAAGGAAATCTTTTCAGTTTATTATGCGTGCATAGTAGTATTTGATCAAGCTTTTTAATATATATGTGTATAAAAGAAGTAATTCTTTAATAAATTCGATTTCTTACATAAAATTTATTTGCTAAACCCATTATTAACGAGGTTTTGGCATCTTAGAAGGTGTTTATTGTAAATTACCAAAGCCAAATTCGGGTAGATTACGTATATTTGAATAATTTAGAAATTATATGAATATCAATATAGGATCCCGCAGAGAAGTATTAGTGCACATTGAAAAGTATATGCTTGAAAAGATGCATGAATACCTCAAGCCTATCGAAACAAATTGGCAGCCATCCGACTTTCTGCCTGATTCAACACGCGATACATTCTATTCAGAAATTAAAGAGCTGAAGGAAAATGCGAAATCACTTTCTTATGATCTGGTAGCAGTTCTGATCGGTGATACTATCACTGAAGAAGCGCTCCCAACCTATGAATCCTGGTTGACTATGGTCGACGGGATCTCCAAAGATGAACAAAATGGTTGGATGAAATGGGTGAGACTGTGGACAGCAGAAGAAAATCGCCACGGCGATTTGTTGAACAAATACCTTTATCTTTCTGGTCGTGTAGATATGCGCCAGATGGAGATCTCAACTCAATATCTTATTGCTGATGGATTTGATATCGGTACCGGTCATGATCCTTATCGTAATTTTATTTATACCAGTTTTCAAGAACTTGCCACAAATATTTCACATAGGAGAGTTGCCTCTCTGGCTAAGGCTGATGGCGATACACTATTGTCAAAAATGTGCGGGGTAATTGCTTCTGATGAGGCAAGACACGCAAAAGCATACAAAGATTTTATGCTGCGTATTTTTGAAGTAGATCCAAGCGAGGCAATGATTGCTTTTGAAGATATGATGCGTAATAAAATTGTAATGCCTGCTCACTTTCTTCGCGAAGTGGGTTTACAAATGGGTCAGACTTTTGGACATTTTACGGATGCTGCACAGCGTCTTGGTGTATATACTGCAGTTGATTACGTACAGATCATGAAACAACTGATTGATGAATGGCATATTGAAAAAGTACAAGATCTGAATGAAGCCGGTGAAAAAGCTCGTGATTATATCATGAATTTGCCGGACCGTCTGTTAAGAGTTGCCGAAAGAATGAAGAATCCATCTTTAGAGTATAAATTCAGCTGGATAGCAGGATAATTCTTATAGCTATATAAATTAAAAGCCCGACCCATATTTAAGTGGGCGGGCTTTATTATTTTTGAGAATATTTTACTCTTACTTCTTAACTAATTGCATTTTTTCAGGATTCCACAAAATAGCAGTATCGTTATTATAGCTGTCATTACATAACAATGCCGGAGCTGCAGCACGATATCCGAAAATGGCATCTTCAGCAACCTTCCCATTATTTTTAATGGCATTAAAGAAATTTACAAAATGGTCATATGGGCCGCCCATATATCCTTTTTCTGCTGCAAATGTATATTCTTCCTGAGGAAGAATCCTTTTACGGTCACTTAAAGGAGTGCCTGCATTTTTCATTCTTTCTATATAGTAAGGGTCATCCGATGAGAAGTTTTTATTTCTTCTTAGTGTAACACTGTCCCAGCCAATATCCATTGCTCCTTCACTTCCCACCAGTTTTAAAATGGTATTTCCGCTTGTACCATCAGCAAAATTACACCTTAAAGAAAGATTAAATGCGGGGTGTGCCATAGCCTGATCCGGATAGTCGAATATGCCAAGAAGTACATCAGGAACCTCCCGCCCGTCTTTCCAGTATCTTAATCCGCCTGATGAATAGATCTTATTCGGGCCATAGGAATCTGTAATGAAATGTAAACTTGAGAAGAGATGAACAAAAAGATCCCCTGACATTCCTGTTCCGTAATCCCGGTAGTTTCTCCACCTGAAGAAACGCATGGCGTCAAATGAGCGTTTGGTGGTATTACTTACAAAAGTGTCCCAATCTACTGTGGCTGATGAAGCATCAGCAGGTATAGGATATTGCCATGCACCGCCCGGTGAATGACGTGCCCAGAAGCCTTCCGCAAAGTTAAGTTGACCAATTGCGCCATCTTTCAATAGTTCCTTTGCTTTCTCATTTCCTAATGAAGATACTCCCTGACTGCCAACCTGAAATACTTTTCCGGTTTCTTTTTGTGCTTTGATCACAGCAGGGCCTTCAGTAATATCATGAACCATTGGTTTCTCGCAGTAAACGTGTTTACCTGCTCTCATCGCATCGATTGATATTTGCTGGTGCCAGTGATCTGGAGTAGCCACAATAACAGCATCAATATCTGATCGGTTTAATATTTCCTTATATGATCTAGTTGTGAAAATATCCTGTCCCCAGCGATTTTTAGCATCGTTCAGCCGCCCATCATATAGATCGCAGACGCCAATCAGTTTGACTCCCGGAACCTTAAGTGCGGTAATCGTATCCCCGGTACCCATGCCACCTGCTCCAATCAGTGCAATATTGATATTGTCATTAGCGCCGATGTATTGTCTTTTATGGATTGTAAAATTTGTTATATCACTTTCCTGAGCTGCAGCAAGCACATTACTCCCCACTGCAACAGCCGCTGTGGATGCCGCTAGTTTTTTAATAAAGCCTCTGCGGGAAGATTCCTGATTATTCTCCATTCTTATATTTTTTGATCTTTGTTATATTGAATGAGCCCAGAATAGCAGGCTCATTCATTTATAGATTTGACTTAAATCAATCGTATTGAATTTCTATTCCAGCACTTTAATTTTTATTCTCTTCCATCTAACTTTGATATCACCACCTGAATGAATTTGAAGTGCAATAAAACCTTTTCCTGCTCCAAACTTTTCATCTTTCAGATATGATATTTGTTTACCGTTTAACCATGTGGTAATTTCATCGTTTATGACCTGAATTTTTCCTCTGTTCCATCCATCAGGGCTAAGGCCTGATTCTTCTTCTTTGGTAGGTTTTGTTAACCACCCTCTACCATAGGATTCGTAAATACCACCCGTTCCGTTTCCGGGAGGAGCAACTTCTACCTGCCACCCGCTGATCTTAGTGCCATCGATGCTGGAACGGACGAATACACCGCTATTTCCATTTGCCTCAAGTTTAAAATCATATTCAAGGATAAAATTTTTGTAGTTTTTGTCTGTAGATAGATAGCCATATTCTTCTTTTGGCCCATTTTCACAAATAAGGTTTCCATTTTCAACATACCATTTCTCTGAACCATGTGCAGTCCATCCTGTAAGATCTTTCCCGTTGAACAGTTTTGTTGATTTCTGAGCATTAGCAGCAGTTGAAATCAAAATAATAGAAAAAATAAATAATAAGTATTTCATCATTGCGTGTTTTGGTTTATATAATAAATATAGTTTTTAAAAAATGGATTCAAAACGAAGCGGTATATATTTTACACTTTAATATAAATGTGCTTCTTGTCCAACCATTGGCCGACCGATCAGCAGAGAAGAATAAATCTTATTGCAAACAGTAATGAGCCAATTGGTACGGGGGCTATTGTCTGGAACACATTGATGCTGATGGCTTTATGAAGGCGGTTGTCTTGACCCAAAGTTATAAGATTAATAATTCTGTTGATTACTTCGGCCACTAAATAGATGAATAGCTGATTCTTGCAATTTTAACCCTCATTGCCAATTCTCACTACTACTTTCAACCTTGAACAAGGCAAAATTCTGCAACTCCCTTGCAGCTTCCAATGGGATATAAGGTGCAGTAATGGTGCCACCTGCTGTGCTTATAACTAGATCGGCCAGATATTTACGCTGCTGATATAAGCTTTGAGAGATTTTTACTGATTGGATCTTTTCCCATTTTAAAATGACTGTCCGGTTTCCAAAAACTCCGGTATTTATATTGATAAGATTACTAGTCCATGAGAACAGAAATTTTCTGTTGTACAACCAATAATATAGAAATGCATAAAGAGGGATTAGTAACAATAGAAGTGCTTTCTCTTTAGCAAACATAAATAGTGGAATTGAGAGTACCAGCGAAGGTAAAATGCCGAAAAACAAGGTGCTTCTATACAAAAACGATGAATGAACCTTCAAATTACTGGAAAACTGTTCCGGAATATCAGGAGAGTAAGATTTAGCAAGTTTATCAAGTACAAGTTCCGATGTAACAGGTATTTTTATTTTCAGATTATTTTTTACCTCTTTGTCGCCGATTGTATGAAATTCGAAAAGATACATGGAGATTGTTTTTCTTAGCCAATTGGTCTTCCATGATAAGAATTGCACCTTTTCAAATGGGATTAATTTCTGGGAGCTATTGATCAGGCCCTTGCTGATGCTGAATCCTTTTGCGGTTTTTGTTATACGGAAATTAATATAGGATAGGGTGGTGCGGATCAAAGAAACCAGAACCGACAGGATGAGAATAGCGAATACTCCCATAATAATAAACAGAATACTACTTTCTATGATCTTATTGGTGGAATCTTCCAGCAGATTTTCATTATAATCGCTAATAATATCTTTTATGTTATTCAGGAACGACAAAAACAGTCCGAAAAGGATTAGAAGTGTTTCAAAGTGGTTTGACGTTAAACCAAGCTTTAAAAGATCCTTAAAACTTAGTTCTGAAATTAGCTGTTCTTTATTTTCCACTGTTTCGGATGCTGTGCTTTTTCGAAGAACAAAAGCCATCACTTCTTCAGCCTCCACTTTACCAAGCTGTATAGTTACTTCTGCTTTCTCTGATCCCGGGGAGTCAAAGGCTAATTCTGATAGGTTAAAAATCTTCTGAATCCAAGTTTGATTAATATGAACGGTTTGGATCTTATGCAGTGGCAGGGTTATCTGTTTTCGAGAAAAAATACCGCTTTTTACCTGAACTTCTTCGTTAGTGATCCTGAATCTGAAAAAGAGAAAGTCAGTAATGGCTTTAATGAGTGCCAATACTGGTAAAATAATCAGAATGGTCTCACCTATTGTATCTCTTCCCCCTTTAGCTTTCACTAGAAAAATAAGAATTAAAGGCCAAAATATTTTAATCAGCTGAATAACACTTTTAAAAAGGATCTGCCCAATAGCCATAAAGGGCTGGCGTCTAAATTCTCCCCAGTCCTTCACATTCATTCCTGCTGATTTTTCCGGATAATCAATTCTCTGATACTATTTGCCTCTTCAGGCGTAAGACCGGGTATTACAATATCTGAATCCTTACCACCGGCATTATAGATCTTTAGCTTGCTGATACCCAGATTTCTCTCAAACACTCCAGCATCTACAGAGCAATGCTGAATACGGTTGTATGGACAAACATGTAGACTTTTTCTCAACCAACCAGTCTGATATAAAATATCATGTTCCCTGATAGCATATGCTTTATTCTTAAAATTCAGGAATGTTAACCTGAAGTTTAAGTAGCAAAGAACAGTAAATACTAAAAGAGTGATACCGGCCATTATCCAGCTGTGAAATTCTTTATTTAAAATCATGACGACTAGAGTGGCCACAAAAAAGATTATCCAATAAATTACCTGATAATAGGTTAAAACGGTATGATACCGCTCATCAACCGGCACCAGCTTACTATCTTCAGCTTTTGGTAGTGTCGAAATATCTATATCCGGATTTAAAAACTGCATTACATATTCCTCCTATACTGACCCCCAACCTCATATAAAGCATGAGAGATCTGGCCCAGAGAACACACCTTACAAACTTCCATCAAGCTTTCAAATATATTTTCGCCTGCAACGGCTTTCTGTTGGAGTTCTTTTAACAGTCTGGTAGCTGATTCCTCATTTCTTAGCTGAAACGCCTCCAAAGCAGTGATCTGAAATTTCTTTTCTTCTTCTGTAGCACGGATAACCTCCGATGGGATAATAGTAGGAGAACCATTTTTATTAAGGAAGGTATTAACCCCCACAATCGGATAGGTTCCATCATGTTTCAGGGTTTCATAGTAAAGTGATTCTTCCTGAATACGGCTACGCTGGTACATTGTCTCCATGGCTCCCAAAACTCCACCGCGATCATTAATCCGCTTGAATTCCTCCAGAACTGAATCTTCAACCAGTTCTGTAAGTTCTTCAATAATGAAGGCACCCTGTAATGGATTTTCATTTTTGGCCAGTCCTAATTCCCGGTTTATTATAAGCTGAATGGCCATTGCTCTGCGTACCGACTCTTCCGTAGGAGTGGTAATCGCTTCATCATAGGCATTGGTATGAAGTGAGTTGCAATTATCATAAATGGCGTAAAGTGCCTGCAAGGTTGTTCTGATATCATTAAAATCAATTTCCTGTGCATGCAGAGATCGCCCTGAGGTTTGAATATGATATTTTAATTTTTGTGAACGGTCATTGCCCTTGTATTTATGCTTTATAGCCTTAGCCCAAATTCTTCTGGCAACACGTCCGATAACTGAATACTCCGGATCAATGCCATTCGAGAAAAAGAAGGAGAGATTGGGTGCAAATTCATCGATATGCATTCCACGGCTAAGGTAATATTCCACAAAGGTAAATCCATTGCTCAGGGTAAAGGCAAGTTGTGAAATAGGATTGGCTCCAGCTTCAGCGATATGGTAACCCGAAATAGAAACCGAATAGAAGTTTCTTATCTGCTTATCAATAAAATACTTTTGAATATCGCCCATCATGCGCAAAGCAAATTCTGTAGAGAAAATACAGGTGTTTTGTGCTTGATCTTCTTTTAAAATATCTGCCTGAACAGTACCTCTCACACTGGAAATTGCATAGGCTTTGATCTTATTATAAACATCTGCAGCTAAAACCTGGTCGCCTGTAAGTCCCAAAAGCATTAAGCCCAGTCCCTTATTTCCTTCAGGAAGTTCTCCCTGATAAACCGGTTTGGATATACCTTTTGATTTGAAGATCTGATCAATTTTAGCCTTAACTTCTGCTTCCAATCCGTTTTCAATAATGTATTTCTCACATTGCTGATCAATAGCTGTATTCATGAAGAAACCAAGTAGCATCGGGGCAGGACCGTTGATGGTCATCGATACGGATGTAGAAGGATGGCAAAGATCAAATCCACTATATAATTTTTTGGCATCATCCAGAGTCGCAATGCTCACCCCTGAATTTCCAATTTTACCATAAATATCCGGACGAATGCCGGGATCTTCTCCGTAAAGTGTGACAGAATCGAATGCAGTAGAAAGTCGGTGGGCCGGTTGTTCTAATGAAACATAATGAAAACGCTTGTTGGTTCTCTCCGGGCCTCCTTCGCCTGCAAACATACGGGTTGGGTCTTCGCCTTCACGCTTTAAAGGAAATACTCCTGCTGCATAGGGAAACTCTCCTGGAACATTTTCGCTTAATAACCAGCGTAGGATGTCGCCCCATGCTTCATACCGTGGCAAGGATATCTTTGGTATTCTGAGTTTAGACAGGGATTCTGAATAAAGGGTTTGCCTAATTTCCTTATCGCGGACTTTGTAAATGAATTCATCGGCTTTGTATTTTTTTATTGTATCAGGCCATTCACGCAAAAGCCTCCTGCATTCAGGATCCATACTTTCTTCCAGCTTTGAGTAAATTTCAGTTAAAGTTATAACTGAAACATCTTCGGAGGATTTGAATTCTGAGGCAAGGGTAATGGCACCTTTCGTTTGAAATAGTTGTTGCGCAATTTTACTCTGGGCATTAACCCATTCGTTATAGGCTGAACTACTTTCGACGATTTCGGCGAGATAACGTATCCGCTCAGGTGGAATGATGTAGCTCTTTTCACTGTGCTTCCCGATTAATTCCATTTTTGCCTTGAAATCATATCCGGTTTTCCTTAATATGGCCTTCATCAATTCCGAAAAGAGTTTATTCATCCCGGGATCATTAAACTGGGATGCCATTGTACCAATCACTGGGAGTTCCTCATCCGGAGAATCGAACAAATGATGATTGCGCTTGAACTGTTTTCGCACATCCCTGATCGCATCCAGTGCTCCACGTTTGTCAAATTTATTGATGGCCACGATATCCGCGAAATCGAGCATATCAATCTTTTCCAGTTGTGTTGCAGCCCCAAATTCTGGAGTCATAACATA
>Ga0105055_10012622_pt1 | contig 10249 bp, 2 predicted proteins | sample BON03_FD_78090 | JGI IMG/M metagenome (GOLD analysis project Ga0105055, IMG submission 78090) | Freshwater microbial communities from Lake Bonney liftoff mats and glacier meltwater in Antarctica - BON-03 | ecosystem: Environmental > Aquatic > Freshwater > Ice > Glacier meltwater | place: Lake... | reverse complement strand
TCCTTTGCAGTGGCAAAGCACTCGGCTCGTTTGGTTTTGGCTGGAATCAAGTCCTCGGCGGTACTTGGGAGAGTTCAAGTTTAGGTTCTGGATTTTGAAACTCGAGAAAATTTACTAACACACAAGGAACGTAAAAGCTAAACACAAGTGATGTCGGTAGCGAAAATCCAGAACCTAAACTTGAACTCTCCCAAGTACCGCCGAGGACTTGATTCCAGCCAAAACCAAACGAGCCGAGTGCTTTGCCACTGCAAAGGAAGCACACTGTGGGAACCACTGATAAGGAGTAAACGCAGACCATGTCCGTGCATGCTGTCCTGTCTGGTAGTCCATGAGCAACTCCTTCTGCGCCTTCAACTTCACCTTAAGCTCCTTCCAAACCAATTGCCCAGTAATCCCCCAAGCACCAGAAGACTCAAAAGCAAAAGGAACCACCTCAAAGTTCAACAACCCCAACCCTTGGTCTGCCATCCTTTGTTCATGCTGCCTCACCTTAGACAACTCCTGCTCCCCAGCAGCTGCTAGCGCACGTTTGTCAGCATTATGCAGGAAGATGGCATCCACTCCCCTCGGATCAGCACACACAAAGTCGATAGCCCGATCCTTAGTCCCACGAGCAGTCACACGATCAGGACCGACAAAGATGTCAGCAGGGCGAGCCTCCGAGTCAGCATACAACCCTCGCATCTCGAACTTGACCACATCACCAGCCTCTTGAAAGCACTTTCCCACGATACCCCTCATCGCATTGTGCATGGGCCAGTTAGAGGCGCCTGGACACTGGCAATGCCAGTGACTGCCACAAGCAATCGAAGCATCATGAGGGTGCCCACAAGTACCAGACTTCAAGAGCATCATGCAACAAGGAGCATCAGCAGCAGCAGCCACCAAAGGAAAATCCAAGTCCAATCTTTGAGTCAGCATGACCTGGAACTCCGCAGAAGTCGCCTCAAACGCCCGGTGAGTAGGCACAGAGTGCACCCAACTCCCTGAAGGGAACACAGCGCAGCTGCGCATCCAAGACTCTTGTTTCCTACTTCTCACACCAGCCTGCTGCAACAGATCCAAGTACAAAGGCCTTTGTACCCTCTGCATAAGCGTACGCGACACTGGAAAGGAACTGGTCCCAAGCTGGTCAAGCACCGGTGAATCAAAAGGAGTAACGGGGGGATTCACGGCTTGAGCAGCTGCAACCACCTCAGAAGCAGAGGCCACAGAAATCAGAGCAGAGGAGCGGAGAAGATCAGGCGTCAACAACAGCCTGTCCATCATTCCAGGAGAGAGAGCACATCCAGAGTCAACATCGTGTTGCAAACTCTTAGCCACAAGATGAGCTGCACAGAGAGATGCAGCGGGATGAGTCATCAAAAGATCACCCACTGCCAAGCCACTGAACCTCGTAGGCAATTTCACACGCTCCCACGCATAATCTGGAATCGAGGGCTGCTGAATAGCATGGCAGAATGCATTGCGAAAAGCTCCATCGGCCTGCTTAAAGTGCGGTTCAAGCAGTTCCCACGAAAGGTAACGGTTCAAGTGCGCAAGCTTTGAAACCACACAGAAACGCAGCAACAAAAACTCACATTGTGAGTGGTTCAGAACCCGTCCAGCATCAGCCAACTCAATTGCCCCACGGACAGCCTTCCTCAGAAAGGAGTCAGAAACTGCCTTGCCAGCAACACTCGGCAAAGCAAGAGGAGCCCCAAGCACACGAGGCAGACCATCGGGACTGAGTGCAAACCCCTCAAAAACCAAAGCACTCAAAGCCGAACCCAAGGAAACAGAGACATCTGCAAGAGCTGCCCCAGCAGCCCACAACTCACGAGCCTCAGAAGCTTGCACACCGGCACGCTCCACCTGCTCTGCAGAGACCCCAGGCACCCAGCCCTTGAGCTTGTCTGGATGCACCTCCAAACCAAAATCACGGCAGTGTGCTGTCACAGACTTGAAGCCCTTCAAGCACCCACTGGCCTTGCCAGCGATGGCAATGTCATCCCATATCAGAAGCGCCTTCGCCCCCGAACCCTCCAAGTCACCCTGCACTACACGCCACAAAGGGTGCGTCCCAGCAGCAAACAACACTCCTGCAGCCGGAGAACCTTGCGAAACACCGTGTTGTTGAAGCTCAGCAGCCACCCCAGAGTGATGAGTAACCATCATGACCACCGAATCCACACTCAGGCACATGCGGGCAGACCTGGCAAACGGCCTCACAGCTTCCTGCTCCATCGAGGCCTCCAACACACGAGCACGGAACAAAGAAGGATAAGCATTAACCACATCCACCTGACAAGAAGCTGCACAATCCTCCTCAGACACCTCACACTGCTCCATGGCCTGCTCCACCAACAACAAGTTCGCACGGTGCACATACTCCACTCCTCCAGAGACCCCAAAGCCTTGCTGTCCAACCGAGCGAAAGTGAGCAGTCAAGGGCAACTTCTGCTGATAAATACCAGCCCTCTCAGCAATCTTGCGCAGAATCCACACGTTCGAGACAAAGCGAAACTTACCCCCATCCTTCACCACGGCGTAAGCCCTAGCAGTACCCAGGATCGGCCACATGTCCTCAGGAAAGCGGGCATTCATGAAGTCAACTGACAAGGCCGAGACAAAATCCACGGACAAACAACCATAATGCTCGTAACGAGCACCAAAGAAGTCTTGAGCCTTGGCCCTCGGCAACCTCCCATGCACCAACGTCACTGATGGCACCATCATCGCAGGTTCCGCCTCTGTGAAGTCATCCCCTAAGACTTCAACCTCAACATCCTCGATGACCCACTCAAACTCAGAACCCGTCCAAAACTCATCGTCGACATCGGGGAGTTCTGGCACTGGGACTGTGTGCTCTTGCTGAAACTGTTTACCAAACTGGCGTAGCAACTCAGTCTCATCAATCTCATCAGGAGAAGGGCCACTAAGGGACAACAACCTCTGGCTGGCCTTACCCATGGCTGCATCCTTGGTGATGAGCTTCTGAATGCCCTTCAAAGCATCTGCCATCCTCTGGCTAGGAGTTCGCTCATCAGGACGCCTCACACTCTGGTCCCTGGACTCCAGGTACAAGGCCTTCCAATCCCCTGACAGAAAGCGAGCAACCCTTGAGGAGCAAGCAGAAGAAGGAGCAGTGCTTCCACCATCTTCACCCTGCACTGGAGCAAAGACCATCGAGAAGGAGAGCAAGTGCAGAGCCAAGGCCTCACGCGCCAGTCCACATTTCACTAGCGCCACATAAACTCGCTCAGTCAAGGCAAAGGCATCTTGAGCAGCCCGGCTCGGCCTCACAGATTGGTGTGGAAAGAAGAAAGCTGAAGGTCCCTCTACAATCAATCCACGCACCCACTCTATTTGTGTAGAATCAAAGGCAAGAACATCAAAATCGGCCCAATCCACAATGCTGTATCCACGAACTTGAGGTCTCGCATCACCCACCGTTCTCCCAAGACCACGGTCATCATCAGTTGGTTTGACCTTGCAAGCCTTCTGATGCCTCAAACACCCAGCATACCAGTGCTTGCACAGTGCACATTGCCCAAGCCCCATGGCAACCAAAGCCACTGCTTGCGCATCCACAGGCTGACATCTGTAGAAATCAGACCTCAAATGTGCCCCCAATGCGGCCTTAGACTCGAACCCCAGGCTACACACAGTGCATTTGTACCCAGCAGAGGGCACGCGAGAGTGAGAGTGACGAGCAACATCCCTTCGAGCATGGCCCTCTGTCACAACATGACTCCACATTTCAGCGCTAGCCCTTGGTGCATCCGGATCCTCATCACCATGGCCACCCAGTAGGGCAGCGGCACTCCTACCTCGAGCCCCCGAATCGCGAGCCGAATCACGAGCCTCAATCTGAGCAGCTAGCACACGACCTGATACCTCCAGCTGTTTCACTGTCGCCGCGGCCTCACCATCAGGGATGATGAGGTCCTCACCCTCTGGCCCACAATCTGCGTCACAGATGACCGCACTCCCTGCGCAACTGCCAAAGCCGTTAGCGGAATGCGATCCACACGAGCGGAACGAATCAGTATCCCCAGGAACGGGCTCCGGCTCTGTCGCCATGCCACTCTGCAAATCCGCGAGGACATACGCTGGCGTTGCATCATCTGGTGCCCACATGGTGATCCACGATCGACAAGGCCTCGGGGGCTGAGCCGACTGGGCAGACCCAGATCAAGCCCACCGGGGCAGTGGCAGAGCTCTATCCACGCTGAGGCACCTGCGCGAAGGCCACTGGTCCTGTCAAGCTCACGCTTGCTCCAGCGCCCCGAGCTCCATCGTCAACCCATTTCGGTCTGGTCTCCATCTAGGTAAGATTAGAGGATGTTGTGTCGAATGACACAGGTTCGTGTTCCATTTGGTCTTGGTCATTTCTTGTTAGGCATGCATGTTTGTCACTTGTATCGGCCCTTGTGTCTTGAGCACTTTAGCTATTCTGTTGTGCATGCAGTTGAGCATCGTGCATTTCTTCTCTGTTGCGTTTGCTGAGAGCCCGGTTTCGTAGAATAGTATTTGTACGAGTTCCTTTCCCCAGGCCGACTTGACGGCCTCGGCTGTTCTTCCGTCTTGTTCTTTAATTTGCACCATTGACTCTCTTGCTGACACCAAGATCTCTCTCGTCCAGTTGCACGATGTCATGATGTGTTGCATATCTTGTACTTCCCCCTTCCCACACTTGCACCTAAGCAACGAGTGTTTGGCTACGTCGTCCATGTGCCTCCATTTGGGGTTCTTTAGTTGTGCAAGTGTCTTGAGGCCCGACATGTGTCCAGCTTTCAGTCTTCTGATGTTCCTCTTGAGTACTCCCGGGATCTTACTGTTTATGTGGGTGTCTGCAGCTGCGTATCCTCTATCTGGTGCCAGGCTCATGATCCATGCTGATCCTGAGCCTAATTTGTGTGTCTTCCGCTCCATTCCCAAGGTCTCCCTGGCCTCTGTTGTTTCCTTCAATTCCGAATGCATGCGCTGTGTCCAGAGTCTTCTTTCGTGTCGCATCCTCGTCTTCTGTTTTAGTTTCCATCTATTCCTTTGGTTCTCATCTCCGTTCCTCGTCAGGGTCTCCGTTATTATCTTCCTTTTTGCAGTGTCCTCGAGCTCCCTCCTCCTCTCTTTGGTTATTCGTGCTTGTCCTGGTGTTCTCGTTGCCGCCTCTTTCTTGAATAATGTGTCTGTGTATCTTCTGGTGAGTACATTGTCCGTCCTCCGGCTCTCCAACAACTGTTTTGGCAGTGCTGAGCTCTCCATTCTCATAATAGACCTGTGTATCCTCATTGCTTCAAGGTTTCTCCGTTGTGACCACGTGGGTTTGTCGTAGTCGTCCCATATGCATATCGTATTCACGTCTCTGCCCGAGTATCCTTCGTTTGTGTCTCGCCTCCCTATCCCGAGGACTTCTGAAACGCACCAAGCGTGCATCTCGTTGATTGCGGTGTTTGTCAAAGTTGAGAATTCCGCTCCGCTGAGTACTTTCGGTGTGGTGTATGATTCCAAGTATTCCAATGCCATCCGCTCCCCGAGGCATTTCCTAACGGTTCTGACGATAAGTCTCTGTTGCACTGATTTTGCCTCCATCACTTTGTCGTGTGCTTTTACGCCTCCTTTCCCGAAGTCCGATCCCAAGTATGTCAGTTGATCTACCTTCGGTATTCCCTTCCCCTTGATCGTGTACGTGTTCTCCTTTGACTTCATTGTCTCGTTCTCTAGAACTTTGCACTTGGCTTCATTGACTCTAATCCTCCATCTTGATATAAAGTTTTCGTACGCCTCCGTGATCTTGTTCATGGCGTCTCCTTGCGATGCGGCAAATGCTGTGTCGTCAACGAACAAATATATCAACCACTTGATCCCATCAGTTGGATCGGTTAATCCCTGCACTCCTTGGTTGAAAGCCTCCTCCACGAATCCATCATCCCAGTCGGGCATCGGGTGTCCAGGTGTTTTTGCTACTAGCGTGTTGATAATGACGAGGTACAATATCGGGCTGAGATTGCAACCTTGTCTTAGTCCGTTCGCGTTCAGGTGAACCTCCTCCCCGATGTGTCCTCGCCATCTTGGGGTTGCGATGTTGCGTGTCATCCAAATCGTCAACATCGTCAACATCGTGCCTCTCACTCCGTACGCGTATAGCAAGTATATGGTCCCATCTCGGTAGACTTGGTCGAATGCCTTGTGTACGTCTGTGGTGCAGAATGCCGCGTCGTCTTCGGATTCCATTTGGTCGTTCATGAACTCTACTAACATCCACAGTTGTTCCTTCGCCCCCGAGCCCTTTCTGAAGCCTCCTTGATTTGGTGCTACTTGCGGGGCCAACACTTTCACCAGCCGGGCTAGCCACATTCTTTTGAAGAGATTCATAATCGCGCTTGTGAGTCCGATTGGCCTGTACGAAGTCAGCTCGTGTTTCGCTCCTTTGTTCTTGTATATGTACGACACCAGGGTCCTCGTCCATTCCTCGGGGATGGTCTCTGCAGTCCAGCAATCGTTGAACAGATCGAGTAGCATATCCTTGAACTTGTCTCCCGCCATGACTATCATCCAGTTATGCACTCCATCGATTCCAGGTGACTTCCGCATCTTCTTTTTTAGTGTCTTTAATGCTGCTTTGAACTCCGCTTTTGTGAATTTGGAATTCAGTATCTCGTCGTTCGCGTGTTTGGTTCGTGTCCGTGCTTCTTCTTCTATCTTCCGCACTCTGTCGCTGATTTTCTCCTTGTGTCCCGGGTGGAACGTGTCTTTGTCAGCGTCCTCCGAGCTGAAGCTTGTCAGAGCCTCCTCCATCAGCTTGTCGATTTCCTCATTTTTCGTTTCGTCAGATGAGTCCATGGATACGTAGTATGTGTATCCAGCAAGTAGCTTCCTTATCTCCGTCGGTGTTGTAGCGTTTGCGATCCTTCCTTCGAATGACATTGTGGCGTCTGTTGCTATTGTTGCTTCATCATTTGATTTTCCTGTCGCGAACTTGAGGAGCGAGCTGATGTATTTCGCTTTTTGTTGTGGGTCCATGTCTAGGAGCTTCTTCTGTTGTTTCTGCCGTTTATTGGTTCTTTCTTTTCTCATGATCGCGTAGTATTCGTCTTTGCTCTTCTTTGCCGCGTTTTTGGCAACTTCCATTCGCCATCGAGGTGCGCTCTTCACTCGTTTTTCTTCTATTTTGAGTTTCTCTTTCGCCTCGAGCATTCGTTTCCAGGCTTGTCTTTCGCCGTTCGCGTAGCGGTATACTTGCTGATTTCTTCCGCGTCTCTTTGTCTCCTTATTTACGCACGCGTCGGCGCATGTCTTTATTTGTTGGGCCAATTCTTTAGCGGTCTGTTCAATGTCTTCACCTTCGTGTTTTCTCCGTCGTATGTCATCCGAGAGCGTGTTTGTAGCCTCCTTGTACTCCCTTTATTTGACTCCGTTGGTCAGGAACTTGTCAAGCTTGTATTTCTCGTGGTGCTCGTACAATTTTGGTGTGTGCATTCTTCCTGTCGTCATCTCCATCATTATTGACCGATGGTCTGATATCTTGACTCCGCCCTCCCCCGCGTCGTCAATCTTTGTAATATTCGTTTTGCAAGCACCCATCATTCCTGACGTCACCAAGACTACGTCAAGCTTGTTTTGGACTCCCTCTGTTGTGACTCTCGTCGGCGTCCAAGTCCATTTGCCCATGGCGCTGAGTTCTCTCACCCCCATTTCCTCCCACTTCTGTTGATACAGTGTTCCTACTCGCTTGAAGTGTGCATTCTGTTCTGCGTTGGTACTCCCGAGTCCTCTCGATCTCCACTCATGTATGTCTCTGGCATAGATCTCGCTTCCATTGAGGTCTCCCATAATAATTAGGTCCCCCTTGAGCTTGGAGAGCTTTTCTACTTTGTCCACTTCGATCATGTTCCCAGTCCCTCGTATGTATGATGACACCCATGTGATTGGTTTCCCTTGGTCCCCGGTGTTGATGGTTACCACCGATGCGAACGCTTCCGTGCCGTACTTCCCGTCTGCCTTGATATGTTTCATGTCTGATATTGTTCCGTCTAGGACCAACGATTTCCGTACTAAGAATGCGGTCCCCCCTGCAAGTCCTGCTGCGTTGGTATTGGTTCGAATACAAGGAGTGAGGAACAAGTGGAGTCCTGGGTACTTGTCTGCTCCAGCCCGGAAGGATGTGTCATCTAGTAGTCTGAGCTCCTGCAACGCGATGCCGTCGATGTCGTTCCTCTCCATGATGGCCGCGAGTTTCTCCCACTTGGTAGCAGTCATGTGATGTCCGACGTTGAGTTGTAACAATCTCCATCTCCTCCCTTTAGGGGGTTGTGTCTTCTTGTTCTTTTTCGTGTTCTTCCTCTTGTCTTTGTCTCCGTCTGTTGGCGCTGGTTCGTGGTCGTCCTGGGTCTCTTGTTCTTGGGTTTGTTGCTGGGAGGTTTGTTCTTTGCCTGCGTTTGTGTCCTCTACATCAGGTGCGTGGTTGTCTGCGCCATGTCCGGGTCCGTTGCCCAGGGTGAGCATATGATTGGTCAGTCTTCGTGTCCATCCCTTAGAGGCTTGTGTTGCGGCTATGAATACTGCTTGGATGTGCTGCTCTGCTTGTCGGATCTCGACGGCTTCCTTCAATCTTCTCCAGTCCGTTGCTATTGACAGGTCTTTCCCTTGTGTGGCCCTGCACCAGCTTAGACTCTTTGTTTGGACTCTCTCGACAGTCGTCCGGCATCCTCGATGTTTCACCCTCCACGCTGCTCGGTTGTCCGTGCAATGCAACTTCACTTGTCTTCTGAGCTTCTGTGTTTGTCTTCTATCTCTGGTGACGAACCACTGCCCGTTTTCTTGCATTACCAGCGCTCTGCTCTCGTCGAATAATATGGATCTGACTGCCGTCCTCTTTATGTCCTCCTTCAAATACTTTGGCGTGATTTCTATGTGCTTCCCTTGGATCGTCATAGTGCACTCGGTGGTCTCCAAGACTAGCTCCTTCTCGGGGTTGCTCCTCTGTAGCTCTCGCTTGCACGATGTTGGTTTATTTCGTCGCGTTTGTTCTCTTCCGTCGTCTATCTCCATGTGGGCATCTTGCTCCGGCCGTTGTGTGGTGCAGTTGCCGTCTTTGTCTTGGTCCTTTGGGCATTTTGAGTTCAATGATAGCGCCTCATATGGGTTCGGGTCGGAGAGTGTTTTTGGGTATACTGTCCCTTCTGGATCAGCCTGCCAATGATGTCTTTTAAGTGTGTCTTCTACTGTTTTTTGTATCGTTCTTCGTGCATACTCTTGTAGACGTACGTCTGTGCTATTTATAAATTTCCTTGTTCGTTTGGTATTTTTCACGGGGAGGATCCATCCCTTCTCTTTGATCTTTATTGTTTTTCTGCCATAAAATGGTGTTGGGTTTAAGAGGTTATTCACGCAACATCTCTCATGATTTAATAAAGGGTCTTTACTAATCCCTACGGTCGCAAGTTCAGTATTGGTGTCCGCAAGCGGCCACAAATCCCTACGTCTCGCTATCCTCCCCCAGTCTTCCTAGTTCTTGCTGGCCGAGAGCATCTTCTTGAGAGCATCCTTGCTGTCAGCCTTGGTCTCGGTCTGCCCTTGGTCAACATACATGTACTGGACGAATTGCTCGAACTTCAAGTACGCGCAGTGCTTTGTCGGGTGAACATCATACGGTCTCTCCAGCACTCCTCTCTTGACGTCAGCTGGTCTCCCCAAGCCAAGCTGTGAGCAGAATTCGCACTCCTCGGAGGCAGTCGGGCATTGCTCGCCGTCGATACGGACTAAGGGGTACGGGATCGAGAGTGTGGGCGCTGTTGCCTCTGCCTCTCCGCACCTGGTGCAGATCTCATCTTGGAGCTCTCCTTTCTGCGGGCCTTGCTTCTTCTTTGCGCGGCCATCTTTGTCTTCTTGGGTTAGATGACCACCTGAAGCGATGAAGGGTCTGGCGAAGAATGCGAATGCGTTGTTGATCAGCCTGAATGCCTCTGGGTTGGTGTCGCTAGGGTCTTGGCTTGACTCGATTGCAAGGTCTATCTTCTCTTTGGCAGAGGTCAGGATTGCGGCGCTCACTGCCTCCGTAAACAGCTGCTTGTTTGATTGCCTTGTTGGCTTAGACCTTGCATCCATGAAAGCGTCGAGCTTCTCCTCGTACTCCATCTCAGAGACATTTGCAGCAGTCGCGACAGTCACAGGAGGGGTTGGTGCCTGGGCAGCCTTGGCTACAGCGGGTGCTGGTGCTGGTGCTGGGGTTGGTGCTGGAGCAGATTCTGTAGCAGGGGCTGGG
>Ga0105055_10012618_pt1 | contig 10252 bp, 11 predicted proteins | sample BON03_FD_78090 | JGI IMG/M metagenome (GOLD analysis project Ga0105055, IMG submission 78090) | Freshwater microbial communities from Lake Bonney liftoff mats and glacier meltwater in Antarctica - BON-03 | ecosystem: Environmental > Aquatic > Freshwater > Ice > Glacier meltwater | place: Lake... | reverse complement strand
TTTGTCTCCCCGATCGCCATATCATACATCAATTCAGCAACGCCCTGATAATGGGATAATAGGTATGTGGTATTCGTGCAAGTTCATAATTAAATTAATAATTGAAGTTATATCCCAGTTACTTTTATTGAGAAAGTAACTGGGTGTTTTGCTATTGTCCGCCAAAATCATCGAACAAACATTCATTACGAACTGCGTGTGCATAGATTTTCAGTAACACTTGTACGCTATGCCCGGTTTGCTCGGCTAATGCGATCGGAGATACCCCGCGATCCAAAGCGTGTGAGATCGCTGTATGTCTGACGCAATATGGGGATTTATAATCTATGTTGCAACTATCCAAAACCTTCTTCCAAACCATTTGGCTGAAGTAGTGGTCGTTCAAACTTCCACCTTTTTTTGGACTAGGAAAGACTAAATCGTTTTGTTGGGGGTTTATCCGTTTATATAGATCGCGAAACATCGATTGCAAAGTCGGGGATAACTGAACAGTGCGACTTTTACCTGTCTTTGTGCCTTTTGGGTTTTGATACCCTCGACTAATAGAAGAACAGATAAAAGCGGTGGAATAGTTTACCCCAAGATGTTTCCAACGAAGTGAAGCCCCCTCTCCAAATCGACAAGCGGTTTGAGCGAGGAATAGAAGGAAATTAGAGTAGAAGCAGTACTTGGGATGACTGCTAAATGCTCCGATAATTGTCTGTAATTCCGCAGTGGTGAAAAACTTTACCCGCTCTGCTTCTAACGATCGATCCTTGGATAGATCGAGACTATCGCCCCAAGGGTTAGAATCAGCGAAATTATATTTCCCTTGCGCCGCCCAATTCCAACAAGCTCGAATTAGAAATAGATACGTTTTAACCGTCTGTTTCGCCAGGCATTCTCCCATCAAAACTACCGCACTCTTTGCAATGGCATCAGTGACTTGATGTGCTGGCTTTTCCTTCAGACATTCACCTAGTTTGGACGCGATCGCCTTGTAACGGCCGATCGAACCTGGGGCTAACTTCTTTTTGTCAATTATGAAGGCCGCATACTCCTCAAACAGCTCCACAGCGGTTATCTTGCTGAACTTAATTCCAGGCTTACTCCGTCGGTATTTGGACAACGTTTTGTCAAATTGACCCATAAGCAGGTCTAATTCGATAGCATTTTTTGTTTCTACAACAAGTTTTTCATAAACCGCTTTGAGAACTTTGCTATCTGGGACTTTCCCCAAGCTCAAACAGTATCTTTGTCCTTCATAACGTAATCTCAGGCGAGTTACATTACCTTTCATTTCAATCCAAACGTTCATAATTGGGTGGTCTGTGGGGTGGTCTATAGACTAACCAAACCAGCCAAACCAGCCTACATATTGCTAGACAGCAAAATTCGGCTCTTGGGACATGATTTGTTTCCTAAAAGCCTTACCAGCAGTACGTTTTAACCCGAAGCCCGCAATGAGGCTTGAACTCATGACCTCTTCATTACCAATGAAGTGCTCTACCACTGAGCTATGCGGGCGTTTGTGAAAGTGGGCCGAGCTGGATTTGAACCAGCGTAGGTCTCCCAGCAGATTTACAGTCTGCCGCCATTAACCACTCGGCCATCGACCCACGTCTTGACATCCTATACCTGGAGGAAACCTCCAGAGCGGCTGTCGCTTTGTTTCACAGTTACTAATATTAGCATACCTTACTGAAAACACCAAACAAATTTCTAGATATTTTTGAAATCTGTGGATTTTAGTTGAGCAATGAGTTCGCTACAGGCATCTGTGAGCAGGTCGAGAACGTAGTCAAAACCTTCTACACCACCATAGTAGGGATCTGGAACTTCCCGGTCTGGGTGTTGAGTGGCAAAGTCGCACATCAGTTTAACTTTGTCTTCATATTGTCCTTGTGGGTCGAGCGCGAGAATATTAGCGTAGTTTTCTCGATCCATCGCGAGGATCAGATCGAAGGCGGTAAAGTCAGATTTGGTGAATTGTCTGGCACTTCCTACCATCGGAATATTCCGTTTGGTGGCTGCGGCTTGCATTCGGAGATCGGGTGGATTGCCACTATGATAGTTGGCAGTTCCAGCGGAGTCACACTCGATCTGACTACTAATACCAGCTTCAGCCGCGAGATGATTCATGATGTTTTCGGCGGCGGGGGAGCGACAGATGTTTCCGAGACAGACAAAGAGGAGTTTCATATTACGCAGAGGGCGCGGAGTAAAGGGAGAACGCGGAGATGTTGCTGGGGGGTTTTTACTTAGGCTATTGTCGGAGTTTGTCGATCGCATCTAAATAACTAGGGATGGCTTCTCCGGTGGCGGTACAGGCGGCTCGATCGACTGCAACTGGATCGATACCTGCGAATATCTTACCAAACTCGATCGTTTTACCTCGATCGGGTTTCCAGTCGGAGCTGATGAAGCGCAAGTCTGCGTCTACTACTGCACCGTCGAAGAGATGTCCGATCGAGAAGTAGACATCTTGGAGGACTTTGGGGACTGATGGCTGGTGGAGTTGTCCGCGTGAGTTGAGGCTACGGGCGTGATATTTCGATCGCGGAAATAGTCCGTAGAGGTTTTTGAGAGATGCTGAAATCAGGGGTTGATTTTTTAACATTGTCCGCTTGAATGTGCCGATGGTAATTCGACAGTCTACTTCTTGCAGCAATGCGGGTGCCCACATGGTTTGAAATCGCACCGGAGTGGGGGATAGGTTGGGATATTCGAGTAGTGGTAAGGTGTCAGCGTCAAGGAGTTCCATTCCTTCGTCCAACAAGGCGTATAGTCCATTTTTGCTGGCAATATCGTGGAGGCTTACTGGAGAGCAGACACCTTCGACGATCGAGATTCTAGCATTGGGACTGGTTTGACGCAGCGATCGCAATACTTCACCTAGCACTCCCATACTGACGGTGACAGGTGCCCCGACGGGATAGCCCAGGTTTGGTTTGACGAGGATGTGTCGGGCGTTGTGGGCGGATGCTGGGGGTTGATAAATAAAGGATTTGGTTGTAGCAGTATACATGCTGGGGGTTTTCGCTCGTGTTGATGTACTAATGGAAGTTCTAAGATGGTCTAGATTACAACACTAATACCAAAGTACCGATGATAATTAGGAAACCACCAAGGATGACTTTGAGTGTGAGTGGCTCGTGGAGAAAGATCGCTGAAAATAATATGACCATTACCACACTAGATTTATCAATTGGTGCTACTTGAGCAGCTTTACCCATTTGCAATGCCTTGAAGTAAAAAAGCCAAGAGAAACCAGTAGCGATGCCAGAAATAACTAAGAATATCAGTGTGCGAGAGGGTACTGTGGTTAACTGGCTGATGTTACCTTGTGCTAACACTATTCCCCAAGCAATTAAAACAACTACAATCGTTCGTACGGCAGTGGCTAAATTAGCATCGATATTTTCGACCCCAATCTTGGCAAAGATCGTAGTTAAAGCCGCAAAAAAAGCTGATAGTAGAGCATAAATCCACCATAGATTAGAGCTATTTTCCATGTATTTAGTTGCTAAAATGGCGTTGTGAAGTCTTCAATGAGTCAATGACAATCAACTTGTTCGGTCAATATGAGATAGTATGGCAGTCTTGCGATCTTGGTACAGCGTATGAATATCGCCACCAATCGATTGAGCATAGCTCACGCTACACGAACGAATCCGATCTTCACAAAAAAATATCCAGCGTTAAAAAATAACCAAATTTACTACCAAGTACCCACTATTAGTTTAACCATTTGCCATTATCTGGACTGAAGCGGTTACTGGTTGGCAAGTCATTACCGACTAGTACCCATGCTGAGGCAAGACTCAGCAACGCCGCCGCATTAGCAGTGCTATCCTCCGATGCCTTGTCCTCCGTGGCTGATACTACCGAAGAAGTTGTCTGTCTCAAGACGGCTTTCTCCCCAGATAGTTATCGATTTTGGGCGATCGATCGGTATACTCCAATGGGATTATTTTTCTCGGTCATCACTATTATTCAGTTAGAAATTATCGACTCACCATTCCGTCCTTCGATCGAATCAATTGTTGATTTTATTTACAACTATGAACAATAAGTATCCCAATGTATTATCGACGATTATCATTCCGGCTTTTGTGACGCGAAATTGGTGAGAAGGTATATTACACAACCAAACTACTTTATTACTCAAGGCGGCTTTGCGAGGTAAACGCAATCACGTCGTTACAACGGTTAGATATTATTTATAATTTCTAAGCTAGCGCAATCAATTCTCTAAGGGAGAGACTCGCAAGAACGATTGTGCCTCAATCCCCAATGTAGTAGCTAGGTTAATATATAGTGTGTTAGGCACAAACGATTCGTTGCAGTAGGTTTCCCCAAGAGTTTAGCGGCTTCTGCTGAGGCAGAGGCTTTACCGCGCTCCTCATCTGGTCGGATCCCTCGCCCAGTTGGCTCTACCGAGGGTTTAGCGACCCAAATCACGCAGTGGGAACCTCTGCACTAGGCGGGGAACCCGTAAGCCCATGTGCTTGGGTCAAGACAGTGGATCGAGACAGCCGTAACACACCAATATCTAATACTGACTTAGAATCGCCACATAGTCGATCGATCCCCATATTTCCAGATAAAATATATGTCCGACCTAGATTTTCCTAGTACTTATAAACCGCCAGAAACGTCACGATTAGACTATTTTTACGATCGACCAGGAACGATACCAGGACAATTACATTTGAGTCCAGATGCACAACCAGCAGAGTTAGTTTTGATCGATTACGATTGCGATCGAGCCACACGAATTTCAATTGCCGATCCAAAGATTATTAAACAGCACTTAAATACACATACTGTATCTTGGGTAGATGTTTTAGGATTGGGAAATATGGAAACATGGGATGCTTTGAGTCCCATTTTTAATCTGCATCAGATGTTGGTCGAAGATGTAGTAAATGTTCCACAACGTCCCAAGATCGAGCACTACCAAGATCAGTTACTAATTATTGCGATTATGGTAGTACTAAATCCAGCCCGAACTGGGTTTACTAAAGAACAAGTTAGTTTAGTTTTAGGTAAAAACTACTTACTCACAATTCAAGAAGAACCCGAACAAGATTGCTTTCATGGTGTGCGCCAACGGATTGATGTCGATCGCGGAATTATTCGGACGCAAGGTGCTGATTACTTAGCTTACTGTCTTCTCGATGCGATCGTGGACGGTTTTTTTCCAGTCTTAGAATATTATGGAGAACTAATTGAAGATTTGGAAAATGAAGTTATTACACGCCCCGATCGATCGACACTGCAAAAGATCTATAAAGTTAGGCGTGAGTTACTGACGATTAGACGGGCAATTTGGCCCCAGAGAGATGCGATTAATTCATTAATTCGTGATGGTAGCGATCTGGTGAGTAGCGAGGTTCAGGTATATTTACGCGACTGCTACGACCATACAGTTCAGGTGATGGATATGGTGGAAACCTATCGAGAACTAGCAACGGGGCTGATGGATGTCTATCTCTCCGCCGTGGGTAATAAAATGAATGAGATTATGAAATTACTCACCGTTGTTTCATCGATCTTTATTCCACTGACATTTATTGCTGGGTTGTATGGGATGAATTTCGATCGCGCCAAATCTCCCCTAAATATGCCCGAATTAGGATGGTATTGGGGTTATCCATTTTCTCTAGCTTTGATGATCGCAACCGCAGGTAGTCTAGTTTTCTTTTTCTGGAAGCGCGGCTGGTTTCGATCGGTAATGTAAGAGCCTGTCTCCCACTCGCATCCCATCAATGAATAATCCTCCACATATATTAGATTTACTCGATTTGGCTTGGGCATTTGGTTTAATTGCAATCTCGATCGGGTTGTTACAATGGCAACGAGTGGGATTAGCCGGACAGATTGCTACAGCAGCGGCTCGATCGATCCTTCAATTATTGGTGATGGGTTTTGGATTGCAAATAATCTGGCAATTAAATACTCCCCTAGTAACTGTAGGGGGAATTTGTGCAATTGCGATCGCGACGACAATTGCTGCGAGTAACCGGATTGGCGATCGGATCGAGTATTTACTCCCGATTGTCGGTGGAGCTATCTTCACGGGGCTAATTGTTGCCGTTGGGTATACAATTTTGGTAGTAATTAAGCCTACTAATTGGTATGAACCCCAATATTTATTGGCTGTGGCGGGGATTTGTCTGGGTTATTTGCTCAATAATACAGCGGTTGCTGGAGGACGCTTAATTAGTGAAATCGATCGACATCAAGCAGAAATTGAAACTCATCTGAGTCTGGGCGCAACTCCCGCTCAAGCGATCGCGTCTTATCGTCAAGTAGCCATCAAATCTGCTTTATTACCCACGATTGATACTTTGATGGTAGCGGGTTTAGTCACGATTCCTGGATTTTTGTCGGGGGAATTACTCGCTGATATTCAACCTGTAAATGCTGCTGGATATCAGATTGTGGTTTTGTTCGCCGTGATGGCAAGTAATACGATTGCCGCGCTCCTCGTAACTAGTGGCATTACTAACCGTTATTTCAATAAATACGCGCAACTGCAATCGATCGATAAGAATTGAGTTAGATCGTTTTGACCTCCGAGCGGCTACACCGAATCGAAACGTTACAATAAATACAAGAGTGAATTAGCTGGATATTTAGTCAGTTATTAAGGCATAATCTAGCTCCAATTTGCACAGTTTTAAGCTTAATTTTATTAAAGCCCTTAATTATGAGACTACCTGTCATTTTTGGAACTATAATGACGATCGCGATCCTGTTTACTAGTTTGACCGCTAGTAACAATAATGCGAATGCCGCGCCAAGTCAAATAGCTAGGATTAGAAATAGCGATCGACTTACCCAAAATTATCAGCAACAAGCTGATAATCTCTTGACAGCAGGAAATCAAGAATTCGGAACTAGAGATTATGCTGAAGCGATTACTGATTTCTCTAGAGTGATTCAAATTAAGCCTAACTTTGGAAAAGCTGTTTATAATCGCAGAGTTAGCTATACTCTATCGAGTAATAAACAAAGTACGATCGATAATTATGACCAAGCAATCCAGTTAGATCCGCAAAATTTAGCTAGTTATTTTAACTGCTCGGTTGCTAGAGATAAAATTGGCGATTGGCAAGGAGCTTTGAGCGATCTCGATCGCATAATTATAATTAATCATAGCTGTCTAGAAACTTATCTCAATCGTGGGTTTGCTAAAGCTAACTTGGATGATAATCGAGGTGCGATCGCCGATTACGATCTAGCAATAAAAGTTAATCCTAATTACTATCTTACCTATCATCATCGGGCTGCGGCTCGTCAGGCTCTTAAAGATCGATCGGGTGCGGTGAGAAATTTCCAGATTACGGCTAAGTTATATCAGCAACAGGATAATAAACGGGAGTCAAACAATACACTTAATTTAATTTGGTAAGTTCAAAATTAGAAATGATTAATAAATTTTCAGAACACTGTAGACTTGTATTGACTTCTTTTGAAGTCTTAACTTATCGTGCTCGATCTTCAAATACCACCCACCCCTAAATTGCCATGGGCTTCTTTGGCATTATTGTTTCTGACTTATGTTACTTTTGGCTGGTTATTGTATGATTTGACTAGCGATCGACAAGTCTGGTTATTATCCGCTCTTGGGGTAGTAATTCTCGGCGGGTTTGTGAGTTATCCTAGTCGAAGTATATCATTAAGTTTTGGTGGTTTTTTTAAGACAGATACGAGAGCATTTATTCTCATTGTCTTAGCTAGTGTTGGATCGGTATTTTTATTAACTCAACTTCAATTGTTTGTAGATATTGTTGTATTGTGTACCGCTGGATTATTAGTTAGTCTAGACTTAAAATGGAAGGGCTGGAGTAAGTCAATATCTTTCCTATTGATTATTGGCTGGCAATTATTGGGGATGTGTACAGGTTTATATTTAAATAATTTATATACGTATCCACCGATCGACTTACCAGGATATTTTTATTTAGAATATTGGATTCACTTTATCAGATGATTAAGGCTCTAAACTATCTTAGCCCACATCCCCTGATTCGATCGGCTGGACTTGATGGAAGCGATCGTAATCGAAGTAACGATCTCCATTTATTGAAGTGTAAAGAATATCGTAAAACCGACGGTCGAAGAGGATGTTTGCGGTATCATAAATGTATCGAGCCGTAATCTTGTAAGCAACAGTCTCATCTACACCACTAACCAAGACACTAATATTAGCATGGCGTTGTTTTAAGTCATCGGCTGTCAAACCGTAGAGTGGACTATCTAAATAGATCGGGTGCATAATCGTCCAAGTAAGGACTAGACTAGGTGTTCGCTGACGTAGTAATTTGAGTTCATGAATCCGCCGCATAAATGCCCCCTCATCAGTTACTTCATCTATAATCAAATACATCTGAGCAGTAGCTTCTAGGATGAAATTATGCCGTTCGTTCGCAACTCTAAACATTAGTGTAGGTTGACTATTTTGATTGGCTACTATGATAAATTGACTAAATAAGACTTTGGCAATCGGGCGAGAAAATCTCGCAAAAGCTAGTCCAGTTAACACCGCAGTTAATAATAGACCAGCGATCGATTCGATTGTGACGATAGAATTAGCATAAAATGTCTTAGGATAGATAGCTCCATACCCGATCGAAGCCAAAGTTTGAACGCTGAAAAAGAAGGCATCACTAAAAGAACCAGGCTGTGCCCCCTCTAAGCCATCACCTCCAGCTAGATATGCTAATGCAAATAAGGTATTTAGCAACAGATACGCGACCGACACAATCCCCACAAATCCAATCCAGGGAACAGTTAGCAGCAAATGGTAAGGATCGCGCCAATAGTGATACCATTTGCCCATGCCCTGGATCGTAAATCTACCGTCCTGATTTTCAATCTTTACAGTACGATGATGGTGACGGAATTTATTTTTCATAACGATCGATTTAGATGAATGTAGTGAATGTAGCTGGGATAAATAATTTACCAATACTCGATGAGGAATCAATCAGCGATCAGCAAGCGATCGAATTAATTGTCGATAGCGATGCCGAACCTCGGCTCGATGCCTGGCTGAGTGTGCAATTGCCAGATTTTTCCCGGTCGCGATGGCAAAAACTGATCTCTTCAGGGCACATTCAAATCGCGAATCGGGTTTGTAGTGATAAAAAGTATAAATTGAAAGCTGGCGATCGAGTGTGTGTCCACATCCCAGAACCAGAGCCACTCGCTCTGGTTCCTGAAGCCATCCCACTCGATATCCTCTATGAAGACGAGCATCTGCTGATTGTAAATAAACCCGCAGGGATGGTAGTTCACCCCTCTGCTGGACATAGCAGGGGTACCTTAGTTCATGCCTTGCTCGCCCATTGTCCCCTCTCCAGTATCGGTGGGTTTCAGCGTCCTGGCATCGTTCACCGCTTAGACAAAGATACTACTGGGGCGATCGTCATCGCTAAGACCGATTTTGCCCACCAACACCTCCAACAACAGCTTCAGGCTAAAACTGCTAGGCGAGAGTATTTAGGGATAGTCTACGGCACACCTAAGGTTGAGAGTGGGACGATCGATCTACCTGTCGGACGACATCCAGTCGATCGGCTCAGAAATACGATCTTGCCAATCGAACAAGGTGGTAAATCTGCGGTTACTCACTGGCAGATTGAAGAAAGATTGCGAAGTTTTAGTCTGATTAAATTTCGGCTGGAAACTGGGAGAACTCATCAAATCCGCATTCATGCTGCCAAAATGGGACATCCGATTGTCGGCGATCCTGTTTACGGTTCGGGTAGATCGATCGGCGTGAATCTCCCTGGGCAAGCTCTCCATGCTTGGCATCTACAGCTAATTCATCCACAGACAGGGGATCTGGTTAGTGTTACGGCACCTATTCCCAGTTATTTTCTAACTTTGCTTCAAGTCCTACGCAATCGTTAGAGCGATTCAGCTCCGATCCCACTATAAATGGATGATTAGTAACCTAAAATCTCTACTATTACTCAGCGACACCAACTACTTTAATTAATAGTAGCGTCGTTGGAAATTTACAAACATTGCTCCTCACTCGTATTTTCAAGCGGGAAGATCGATCCTTTATTACTCGAAGAATTAGTATTAAGAATGTATAACGGTAGAGAGACTGAAGGATAAACTTCTTCTACTTGCTGCTGATTATTTGGATCTACAATTGCTTTGAGAATATTGAATAAACGATGTTTTACAGGCTGAGAAACTATCTGCCTTATTCCATTATGGAGATCGGAACTAGCAAATCTTCTCC
>Ga0105055_10012615_pt1 | contig 10254 bp, 1 predicted proteins | sample BON03_FD_78090 | JGI IMG/M metagenome (GOLD analysis project Ga0105055, IMG submission 78090) | Freshwater microbial communities from Lake Bonney liftoff mats and glacier meltwater in Antarctica - BON-03 | ecosystem: Environmental > Aquatic > Freshwater > Ice > Glacier meltwater | place: Lake... | reverse complement strand
GGCTGAGTCTCCAACATTTTATCGCGCGTACGAGCCTGCTCTTTCTGCACTTCAGAGTCTACACGAGGATGAGATGCCCTTTTACCATGAGATTATTCTTGGGGAGAATGGACTCAAGCAGCCATGTCTAGAGGGAGTACGGGTAGACGCTACCATCGCCTTTGAGCTCGAGGATTGCATGGATGATGCTGCGTTAAAGAGGATCTCTGAGATGGACGCCCTTGAATTCGTAAGAGCACTGGATTACTTTTCAGACAATCCTGAGCATGCACTAAATCTGAAGCTACAAGGATACCCAGTTCGACTATTTGACGGGGTGCCTCTGCTATCGACAAGATTGGATGCAAGTCAGTGCCAGGCGTTAAAGTCGTCGTTGACGCAACGGATTACCATGGTGCAGGGACCGCCAGGTTGTGGCAAGACGTTTGTCGGCGTGCGGGTGGCTCGACTGCTCCTGTCTATGACCTCAGCAGCAGAAGCAATACTAGAGGAGAGGAGATCTGATTCTACTGCAGATGTGTCGTTGGATAATGACGGACCGATGCTGGTGGTGACGTACAAGAATGTGGCTCTTGATGACTTTCTCGACGACTGCAACAAGATTTGGCCTACTGGTGTTGCGAGGCTGGGAGGGAGGCCTCTAGCTGGGAGCGCAACGGAGCACAGACACATGAGTGTGCTGCTGCGCAATGCTAAGAGCTATCGTTCTTCAGAGCACGAGCACGCTCGCAAAGCTGTGGAGGACAAGCGCAGCAGAGTGGAAGAGGCTGCACAAATTCTCTCAGAGAGCCGTTACTTCTCACCACATACCCTGTGCTCCGAGCATGATGATGCGCGTGCGCTGCTGCAACGGCTGGTGCTGAGTGACGACACGGATTCATCTCAAGAACGACAAGAGGCCATTACAGACATTGAATCTCAAGATGTAGAAAAGGTGTTGTTGCGCGCAGCCAAGACTCTTGCTCGTTGGCTTCCAACAGAAAAAATGGTTGCAAGCCTGTGCCGTCAGCTTGCTGCCAACACATGCGCAAATGGTGTAGCCAAGCACCAGACCATGGGTGAGAGCAAGAGTGAGAAGACAGAAGAACAAAACGAACAAGCTAGCGATAGAAGTCGCTATACCTCTTTTGAAAAGGCTACAGTTTCTCTCGAGCCTCGCCTCGGAAAGGACGAGCGTTTTGTCATGCACCTCAAGGATGCTATTTCAGACGTTGAAAAATACAGAATACTCAACAACGAAGACGTCAGGTTGATGGACATTGTGGACCGTGTGCGTCTCATGCACACACTGGTTAAAGTGCAATTTGATGCTGCTTTGCAGGTGTATGCTGCCTGCATGGAAGACTACGTCAAAGCTGTTGCACAGTTTCGACGACACGAAACTGATATACAAGTGCAGCTCCTGCGCTCGATGAAAGTCGTTGGAATGACCATTAGTGGTGCTGCTATCTCACGGGATCTTATTCAGAAGCTCCGTCCGTGCTCTGTGCTCGTTGAGGAGGCAGCGGAGGTTCTCGAACCGTTATTGGTTGCTTCTCTCGGCTCATGGGTTCAGCGCCTTATTCTCATAGGTGATAATGAGCAGCTTCCACCGCAGGTAGAGACATACAGCCTGGCGAAAGATTATCAGTTTGATACGTCGCTAATGCATCGTCTCATCGCAAACAAGCTGCCACTCGTGACGCTTACCTCCCAATCACGAATGATGCCAGAGTTTGCGCAATTGCTCAAAGATGTATACCCTTTGTTAGAGACGAGCAATCGCGTAGATGTCACCCAGCGTCTTTCTCCACCAGCTGGCTTCAAGACTTCAATGTGGTTCTGGAATGTGGAGTCGACCGAGGGAGAGAAAATCGACCCGGTACGCCGCTCGCATATCAACAATGCTGAGGCTGATGCTGTCATGGTTCTAGTTGTCCATCTTCTAAGATCGGGCATCAAACCACAGCAGATCACGCTTCTGGCACCCTACACAGCACAAGTGGACCTGCTTCGTAACAGAGCACTGAAAGCAGTCAAAGTTGAGTCTGAGAGCACATGGCCCACACAAAAACAGGGTGATGCGGCTCTTAAGAAGCTTGATGCGCTCAAACGAATGCCATCTACACCTCCATTAGATTCTATTCAAGTGGCAGACACGTTCCTTATGCTTGGTATGCTGGATGAAGCGCTAATGGCTATCAATGTAGCCCACCGTCAAACAGGAGCGTCTACACCAAGTGCATTCAGCACCATCATCCTCAAATACATTCATCGTATAAACACGATTATCGGGCACAAATGCTGCGTAGATGATTACTGGGACGGCGTGAAAGGCACAGCACAGCACAATGGGGATTCCAACGTTTCCATACAAGCTGTGAAAATGTTAGAGACACTTGCTTCGCAGTGGATGCTGGATTGTGTTCCTATGGCAGCAGCAGCCTGCTCTCTTCGGTCGAGGCTTGCAGAGCAAATAAACAAGGCGCCCGGTGTTCAAAATGCAAAGCGAACGCGCTTTGTAGATGGCCTCAAAAAAGGCGCCGACGCTTTACTGCATGATCTAAGCTCGCGGGAGTGTGTATGTGTGAGTAGTATTGACAGGTACCAAGGATCAGAGAACGATATTGTTATTATTTCTCTCGTTCGTACAGAAGGGGTGGGGTTCCTCAAGGAACGCGCGCGTCGTGTGGTTGCTCAATCTCGTGCTAGGCTGGGAATGTATTTCGTCGGAAACATTCGCAACTATTCTAGTAACAGTGCGCACTGGAAAACTCTCATCTCCTCTATGAAGCAGAGTGATCGTGCCGGCAACAGTATTCAGATATGCTGCGCGCAGCATGGTGGCTCCTTTAATGTTGCGCTGAACGATTCAGATTCTTTGATTCAGGGCAATCCATGTGCGAAACCATGCGGAATGCTCATGGGCTGTGGCTTGCACACCTGCACGCAGCAATGCCATGGCAGTGGCGTTGATCGTCACAGTGTTTGCAACAAGCTCGTTGACAGCATGTGCACCAAAGGCCACAACATCAAACGTCGCTGCTGCGAAGGGAGCGAGGATGTTTCGTGCAAGACGTGCCAACATATTGCTGAAGAAACTCGCAGGAGTGAGCAACAAGCCAGTCAGAAACGCGAGGAAAACGCGCAAAAAGAAATCGACCATCTCATCCTGGAGATACGTCTGCGGCCTCCAAACTTATTCAAACACGATTTGAAGCGCCATGGTGCTGATGCAGTGGAATTCCTTCAAGTTATGGATCGGACGGAAAAATACGTGCAGGCGGCTCACACCAATGTGTGTGTGACCCGTATTCAGAAGATTACGAACGCGACGTTGGAGCAAAAATTTCTCGAAGCTAAAAAACGGCTGCAGAGCGGGGCTTCTGGTTGCAATTTGCAGAGTCTATTCCACGGCACAGGCACAGAAGGCGTCGAGGGTATTCCCAACAGTGGGTTCCGCTTGCCTGCAAAGAGCGAGGACAATATGTTTGGGAGAGGCGTCTACTTTGCAACAGACTCCTCGAAAAGTGCGCAGCACATGTACACGAAAGGGTCAAACAGTCTGCTGCTCTGTGATGTACTTATGGGTAAGGCGTGCGAAGTGCTGGGTCTGGCGGGCAAGTCGAAATCCCCTCTCTCAAAATATATCAAAAAATCATCGAAAAAAAGGCTGTACCTGGATGTGGAGGAAGAAGATATGAGGAGAGAGAGATTTGACTCTGTATTTGCTCCACGCGGCACCCGCGACGACGCCGGAGTTCAATTTGATGAGATGATTGTCTACAACGCCGCACAAGCACTCCCGCGTTACATCGTGCATTTTGGTTGTGGGTCCTCTCGATCAAAAGAGGAGTGGAAGGTGCAAGGTCAAGCTATTGCAATGGGTGGCATGATGAGGACGCTCAAGGCTCAGGAAATCGGGTCAAACGTTTGCACAGACCTGGAAGAATTCAATATTGCGTGCGGGCAGTTTTTGAGGCTGTTACCTCCTACTATTACGGCCCAGCGGCAGGTCACGAAAGTGGATGTGTATGAAAGTCGCATTGTCAAAGACAATTACGAGAGAAAACGGTCTGATTTTGCCGGTACGAAAAAATCTACAAAAGAAGTATGGGTGTTCCACGGAACAAACTGTGAAAATATCCACAAGATCTGCTGTGAAGGATTCAAGATAGGGGGTGCTGGTGTTGCTGTTGCACATGGCTCTGCGTATGGGAAAGGGGTTTACTCAGCAACTGGTCCTAGCACACCAATGGGCTATGGGAACGGAGCAAATGCTGTAATTCTGTGCAAAGCTTTGCCAGGTGACATCGATACAGACATGAGAGACAGCTGGCGTCCAAACGCTGACAGCGATTGGCTGATTTTTAAAACTGCCGAGCAACTCCTTCCGGTGTACGTAGTGCACTTCAGAAGCTCCTGAAGTGCAACTTTCGCAATCAAGCACGCTTGCGTGTCACGACAGCCAAAGAAACGAAGCCACTTTATGTATGTAACCTTGTGCGTGCATCTGCTACAGTTTCGTAAGTCGTTAAGTGAGAGGTATAAATCCAGAGTAGGTAGGATCAGGTAAAGAAGGGACCTGGCGAGTTTCGATCGTAGCACGAGGAGGGAGACTGCGCTCTCCCTCTGTTGAATTCTACAAACTTGCTCAATGGGTTGCTGTGTCAGAATGGGGAGAGGGAAGTCTGGCGCCCGTCACGCAAACCTTCGTGGGCTCCCTTGATGTTTTTGATCGGTCGTCCCATCTTTGTGCGGTAACTGATCTGTCAATTTTTTAAAGGTGTGGTACTTTAGCCTCCAGCAGAGAGCCATCAAATGGTAGTAGTTAATCAAAGTTGCAAGTGATGCTTGAGGTGACACTGAAGGCAAGGAAGGGGAGGAGAAGGAAGAGGCAGGAAGATACGAGGGAGGGAGGAAGAAGGAAAAATATCCGACACTCCTCCAGGCCTATACATGTAGTCACAGAAAAAAGGAGGAAAGCGGAGGACAAGAAAAATGTGGATGAGGAGACGTTACGAGGAGTTTTTGGGGGGGTGATGCCCTCAATCTTTCAACGAGAACCCCATCTGTGGTTGTGGTCTCATATGGTCATGCGTGACCATTGAGTTCTAGAACAAGTTCCAATCTTGAAAACTCTGTTCTAGAACAGAGTTTTCAAGATTGGAACTTGTTCTAGAACTCAATGGTCACGCATGACCATATGAGACCACAACCACAGATGGGGTTCTCGTTGAAAGATTGAGGGCATCACCCCCCCAAAAACTCCTCGTAACGTCTCCTCATCCACATTTTTCTTGTCCTCCGCTTTCCTCCTTTTTTCTGTGACTACATGTATAGGCCTGGAGGAGTGTCGGATATTTTTCCTTCTTCCTCCCTCCCTCGTATCTTCCTGCCTCTTCCTTCTCCTCCCCTTCCTTGCCTTCAGTGTCACCTCAAGCATCACTTGCAACTTTGATTAACTACTACCATTTGATGGCTCTCTGCTGGAGGCTAAAGTACCACACCTTTAAAAAATTGACAGATCAGTTACCGCACAAAGATGGGACGACCGATCAAAAACATCAAGGGAGCCCACGAAGGTTTGCGTGACGGGCGCCAGACTTCCCTCTCCCCATTCTGACACAGCAACCCATTGAGCAAGTTTGTAGAATTCAACAGAGGGAGAGCGCAGTCTCCCTCCTCGTGCTACGATCGAAACTCGCCAGGTCCCTTCTTTACCTGATCCTACCTACTCTGGATTTATACCTCTCACTTAACGACTTACGAAACTGTAGCAGATGCACGCACAAGGTTACATACATAAAGTGGCTTCGTTTCTTTGGCTGTCGTGACACGCAAGCGTGCTTGATTGCGAAAGTTGCACTTCAGGAGCTTCTGAAGTGCACTACGTACACCGGAAGGAGTTGCTCGGCAGTTTTAAAAATCAGCCAATCGCTGTCAGCGTTTGGACGCCAGCTGTCTCTCATGTCTGTATCGATGTCACCTGGCAAAGCTTTGCACAGAATTACAGCATTTGCTCCGTTCCCATAGCCCATTGGTGTGCTAGGACCAGTTGCTGAGTAAACCCCTTTCCCATACGCAGAGCCATGTGCAACAGCAACACCAGCACCCCCTATCTTGAATCCTTCACAGCAGATCTTGTGGATATTTTCACAGTTTGTTCCGTGGAACACCCATACTTCTTTTGTAGATTTTTTCGTACCGGCAAAATCAGACCGTTTTCTCTCGTAATTGTCTTTGACAATGCGACTTTCATACACATCCACTTTCGTGACCTGCCGCTGGGCCGTAATAGTAGGAGGTAACAGCCTCAAAAACTGCCCGCACGCAATATTGAATTCTTCCAGGTCTGTGCAAACGTTTGACCCGATTTCCTGAGCCTTGAGCGTCCTCATCATGCCACCCATTGCAATAGCTTGACCTTGCACCTTCCACTCCTCTTTTGATCGAGAGGACCCACAACCAAAATGCACGATGTAACGCGGGAGTGCTTGTGCGGCGTTGTAGACAATCATCTCATCAAATTGAACTCCGGCGTCGTCGCGGGTGCCGCGTGGAGCAAATACAGAGTCAAATCTCTCTCTCCTCATATCTTCTTCCTCCACATCCAGGTACAGCCTTTTTTTCGATGATTTTTTGATATATTTTGAGAGAGGGGATTTCGACTTGCCCGCCAGACCCAGCACTTCGCACGCCTTACCCATAAGTACATCACAGAGCAGCAGACTGTTTGACCCTTTCGTGTACATGTGCTGCGCACTTTTCGAGGAGTCTGTTGCAAAGTAGACGCCTCTCCCAAACATATTGTCCTCGCTCTTTGCAGGCAAGCGGAACCCACTGTTGGGAATACCCTCGACGCCTTCTGTGCCTGTGCCGTGGAATAGACTCTGCAAATTGCAACCAGAAGCCCCGCTCTGCAGCCGTTTTTTAGCTTCGAGAAATTTTTGCTCCAACGTCGCGTTCGTAATCTTCTGAATACGGGTCACACACACATTGGTGTGAGCCGCCTGCACGTATTTTTCCGTCCGATCCATAACTTGAAGGAATTCCACTGCATCAGCACCATGGCGCTTCAAATCGTGTTTGAATAAGTTTGGAGGCCGCAGACGTATCTCCAGGATGAGATGGTCGATTTCTTTTTGCGCGTTTTCCTCGCGTTTCTGACTGGCTTGTTGCTCACTCCTGCGAGTTTCTTCAGCAATATGTTGGCACGTCTTGCACGAAACATCCTCGCTCCCTTCGCAGCAGCGACGTTTGATGTTGTGGCCTTTGGTGCACATGCTGTCAACGAGCTTGTTGCAAACACTGTGACGATCAACGCCACTGCCATGGCATTGCTGCGTGCAGGTGTGCAAGCCACAGCCCATGAGCATTCCGCATGGTTTCGCACATGGATTGCCCTGAATCAAAGAATCTGAATCGTTCAGCGCAACATTAAAGGAGCCACCATGCTGCGCGCAGCATATCTGAATACTGTTGCCGGCACGATCACTCTGCTTCATAGAGGAGATGAGAGTTTTCCAGTGCGCACTGTTACTAGAATAGTTGCGAATGTTTCCGACGAAATACATTCCCAGCCTAGCACGAGATTGAGCAACCACACGACGCGCGCGTTCCTTGAGGAACCCCACCCCTTCTGTACGAACGAGAGAAATAATAACAATATCGTTCTCTGATCCTTGGTACCTGTCAATACTACTCACACATACACACTCCCGCGAGCTTAGATCATGCAGTAAAGCGTCGGCGCCTTTTTTGAGGCCATCTACAAAGCGCGTTCGCTTTGCATTTTGAACACCGGGCGCCTTGTTTATTTGCTCTGCAAGCCTCGACCGAAGAGAGCAGGCTGCTGCTGCCATAGGAACACAATCCAGCATCCACTGCGAAGCAAGTGTCTCTAACATTTTCACAGCTTGTATGGAAACGTTGGAATCCCCATTGTGCTGTGCTGTGCCTTTCACGCCGTCCCAGTAATCATCTACGCAGCATTTGTGCCCGATAATCGTGTTTATACGATGAATGTATTTGAGGATGATGGTGCTGAATGCACTTGGTGTAGACGCTCCTGTTTGACGGTGGGCTACATTGATAGCCATTAGCGCTTCATCCAGCATACCAAGCATAAGGAACGTGTCTGCCACTTGAATAGAATCTAATGGAGGTGTAGATGGCATTCGTTTGAGCGCATCAAGCTTCTTAAGAGCCGCATCACCCTGTTTTTGTGTGGGCCATGTGCTCTCAGACTCAACTTTGACTGCTTTCAGTGCTCTGTTACGAAGCAGGTCCACTTGTGCTGTGTAGGGTGCCAGAAGCGTGATCTGCTGTGGTTTGATGCCCGATCTTAGAAGATGGACAACTAGAACCATGACAGCATCAGCCTCAGCATTGTTGATATGCGAGCGGCGTACCGGGTCGATTTTCTCTCCCTCGGTCGACTCCACATTCCAGAACCACATTGAAGTCTTGAAGCCAGCTGGTGGAGAAAGACGCTGGGTGACATCTACGCGATTGCTCGTCTCTAACAAAGGGTATACATCTTTGAGCAATTGCGCAAACTCTGGCATCATTCGTGATTGGGAGGTAAGCGTCACGAGTGGCAGCTTGTTTGCGATGAGACGATGCATTAGCGACGTATCAAACTGATAATCTTTCGCCAGGCTGTATGTCTCTACCTGCGGTGGAAGCTGCTCATTATCACCTATGAGAATAAGGCGCTGAACCCATGAGCCGAGAGAAGCAACCAATAACGGTTCGAGAACCTCCGCTGCCTCCTCAACGAGCACAGAGCACGGACGGAGCTTCTGAATAAGATCCCGTGAGATAGCAGCACCACTAATGGTCATTCCAACGACTTTCATCGAGCGCAGGAGCTGCACTTGTATATCAGTTTCGTGTCGTCGAAACTGTGCAACAGCTTTGACGTAGTCTTCCATGCAGGCAGCATACACCTGCAAAGCAGCATCAAATTGCACTTTAACCAGTGTGTGCATGAGACGCACACGGTCCACAATGTCCATCAACCTGACGTCTTCGTTGTTGAGTATTCTGTATTTTTCAACGTCTGAAATAGCATCCTTGAGGTGCATGACAAAACGCTCGTCCTTTCCGAGGCGAGGCTCGAGAGAAACTGTAGCCTTTTCAAAAGAGGTATAGCGACTTCTATCGCTAGCTTGTTCGTTTTGTTCTTCTGTCTTCTCACTCTTGCTCTCACCCATGGTCTGGTGCTTGGCTACACCATTTGCGCATGTGTTGGCAGCAAGCTGACGGCACAGGCTTGCAACCATTTTTTCTGTTGGAAGCCAACGAGCAAGAGTCTTGGCTGCGCGCAACAACACCTTTTCTACATCTTGAGATTCAATGTCTGTAATGGCCTCTTGTCGTTCTTGAGATGAATCCGTGTCGTCACTCAGCACCAGCCGTTGCAGCAGCGCACGCGCATCATCATGCTCGGAGCACAGGGTATGTGGTGAGAAGTAACGGCTCTCTGAGAGAATTTGTGCAGCCTCTTCCACTCTGCTGCGCTTGTCCTCCACAGCTTTGCGAGCGTGCTCGTGCTCTGAAGAACGATAGCTCTTAGCATTGCGCAGCAGCACACTCATGTGTCTGTGCTCCGTTGCGCTCCCAGCTAGAGGCCTCCCTCCCAGCCTCGCAACACCAGTAGGCCAAATCTTGTTGCAGTCGTCGAGAAAGTCATCAAGAGCCACATTCTTGTACGTCACCACCAGCATCGGTCCGTCATTATCCAACGACACATCTGCAGTAGAATCAGATCTCCTCTCCTCTAGTATTGCTTCTGCTGCTGAGGTCATAGACAGGAGCAGTCGAGCCACCCGCACGCCGACAAACGTCTTGCCACAACCTGGCGGTCCCTGCACCATGGTAATCCGTTGCGTCAACGACGACTTTAACGCCTGGCACTGACTTGCATCCAATCTTGTCGATAGCAGAGGCACCCCGTCAAATAGTCGAACTGGGTATCCTTGTAGCTTCAGATTTAGTGCATGCTCAGGATTGTCTGAAAAGTAATCCAGTGCTCTTACGAATTCAAGGGCGTCCATCTCAGAGATCCTCTTTAACGCAGCATCATCCATGCAATCCTCGAGCTCAAAGGCGATGGTAGCGTCTACCCGTACTCCCTCTAGACATGGCTGCTTGAGTCCATTCTCCCCAAGAATAATCTCATGGTAAAAGGGCATCTCATCCTCGTGTAGACTCTGAAGTGCAGAAAGAGCAGGCTCGTACGCGCGATAAAATGTTGGAGACTCAGCC
>Ga0105055_10012613_pt1 | contig 10255 bp, 11 predicted proteins | sample BON03_FD_78090 | JGI IMG/M metagenome (GOLD analysis project Ga0105055, IMG submission 78090) | Freshwater microbial communities from Lake Bonney liftoff mats and glacier meltwater in Antarctica - BON-03 | ecosystem: Environmental > Aquatic > Freshwater > Ice > Glacier meltwater | place: Lake... | reverse complement strand
GGTCGTGATTCTTCCATGATGGTGATCCGTTCCCCGCCCTCTCAAGGACTTACCCCACAACCGCGGGGTGTCTCACACCAGCCTGACAGAGAGGGAGGCGATCAACGCCGTCTCGGGTGAACGCTGCAATCCACACCCGCACAACTTCACCGATCGCATTATTCGACCGGGCGACCAAGCCTTCTTCGACATCATCCACTCGTACAACGGGTACCGCACGTGCTACTACCGCACCTTCTCGGTGGGCAGCTCGACGACGGCTCAGCACGACGCCTACTCGAAAGCACGTGAGTGGATGGACGCCGCGATCGACGCGGTGCGCGACGGTGTCGGCACCGATCAGGTCGCCAAGCTCTGGCCCACCGCGCAAGACATCGGTATCGCCACTGAGATGGATGCCTTCGGGCTACAGTTCGGCCATGGGCTCGGCTTGGGCCTGCACGAGCGGCCGATCATCTCGCGCCTGAACTCTCTGACGCATCCGGTCGAGATCAAGGCGGGCATGGTGTTTGCCCTCGAGACTTACTGCCCGGCGGCCGATGGTATCTCGGCGGCGCGCATCGAAGAAGAGGTCGTCATTACTGAGACCGGTGCGCAGGTGCTGACGAAGTTTCCGGCGCAAAAGCTCTTCGTGGCGAACCCCTACTAGCAGGTGCCGCGCCACACGCTTGCGGAGTGACGGGATATGCCCATGAATCCGGCGCGTGAGTCGCAGAGACGGTCAATCGCTTTCGTCGGTCTCGGTGCTATGGGCGCGGGGATGGCCGCGCGACTGCTCGATAAGGGATACCGGGTCACCCTCTGGAACCGCAGTCGGGGCCCTGCTGAACTTCTTGCCGAGCGAGTCAATGCCGAGTGCGTCGACACCATAGCCGGGGCGTTCGCCGAGCGGTCGATCGTGCACTCCATGCTCAGCGACGATCGTGTCGTGCTCGACGTCTTCAGCGATGAAGTCTTGGCGGCTGCGCCCCCCGGGCGCGTTCACGTCAACCACGCGACCATCAGCCCAACCGCGGCTGCAGAGCTGGCAGAGCGGCACGCGCGCCATGGGATGGGATACGTCAGCGCCCCTGTTCTCGGCCGTTCGACCATTGCATCTACCGGCGCCCTGCTTGTTGTCGCCTCGGGAGAACCGGATGCCGTCGCCACGGCGCTGCCCAGCCTGGGGCACCTCGGAGCGCAGGTCTGGAACCTCGGCCCTGACCCGCGCCTCGCGTGCATCGCGAAGATTGCCGTGAACTACTCGATCGCGCATGCGCTGCAGTCGATCGCGGAGTCCGTCACTCTGGTGGAGTCGGCAGGAGTCGACTCAAGCACATTCGTCGACATCCTGACCCACACCGCCTTCAGCGGTTCGGTCCACCGTGGTTACGGGCCCCTCATTGCTGGTCAGCGGTATGAGCCCGTGGGCTTTGCGATGTCGCTGGGGTTGAAGGATGTCATGCTCGCCGAGAGTACGGCCTCCGAGCTAGGGGTGCGTCTTCCCATTGCCCCCGTGCTTCACGAGCTCTTCGCCGCGGCGATCGCCGACCCCACGTTGGCCGACCTCGATTGGTCGGCCGTTGCCGAAGTCACTCGCGGGCGTTCAGCAGAGCATCCGTGAGCAGTACCGCGTTCTGCGGCGAGGGCACCAGCTCCCCTCGCTCGATGCGCTCTGACAGTCGAAGAATCGCCTCATTGACTGGGGCCCGGCCACCCAGTGCGGCCCGCTGCGCAACGATGTAGCCGCTGAAGGCGTCGAGCTCTGCGCGCCGACCTTTGTCCCAGTCCTGCAGCACAGCAACGCGGGTGTCGGGGGCCGAGAAGCTCTCGAGCACCCTGTCTAGCAGGTCAAGCGCGTACTGGTCAGAGTCGGGAACCTCGTCGACGGTCTTGCCCAGGGAGGGCAGCATCGTGATGCCCAGATCTATGGCGAGAGCATAGGCCTCGCGCGACATCTCATTCATGACAGGTCGGATCCCGTCCATGGTCGCGGCCTCGAGCAGGGGTACCCCAAGAATCCCCGAGGGCAACATTTCCGGGATGTTGGCGATAAGTTTCATCCACTTCGCCGAACGAATGTCGCCGGTGATCTCGACGGTTCCCGCATGCGCGAGCACTGCGGCGACCTGCTCCAACCGCACCGTGCGCTCGCCCGACATCGTGCCAACCGACAACCACGTTCCCGCAACGGGCACCTGGCGGTTCACGACTGCGGGTTCGGGCATGTTGGCGGCGATGCCGAGCACCGCCCCGATGGATCGCTCGGCGCCCAGGATCTCGGAGACCGCGTCGATAGTCATGCCGTTCTGCAAACCGACGAACACGGAGTCTGCGCGCATGAGCGGCTTCATGAGTTCCGCCACCCACCGGGTGTCGTAGGTCTTGACCGAGGTGAAGACGATGTCGAATGTCGCGCGAATCTCGGCGACCTCACACAGGTGGTACGCCGTGATGGGCGTCACCTGGGTTTCGGTTGGCAAGTGAACGGTGAGCCCTCGCTCGCGCATCACGTCGACGTGGGCTGGCCACTGTTCGATGAACGTGACGTCGAGACCGGCGCGCACCATGTCGGCGCCCATCGATGCACCAATTGCCCCTGTGCCAACGATCGCGATTTTCAGTTCGCTGAGCACCATGGCTTCCTCCCGTAGCGTTCACTCCTGGTGAACACTTTCTAGACTACACATCGCCAGAGAGAACAGTCGGGAGCGACGAATCTGCTCAGAGAACGGCTCGCCGCCGCGCCACCTCGTACAGCGCCACGCTCACCGCGATACCCGCGTTGAGCGACTCGGTCGCCGCCGAGATCGGAATTGACACGATCGCATCGCACGTCTCGGTAACGAGCCGCGAGAGCCCCTTGCCTTCGCTGCCGACCACGATGACGAGCGGGCGGTCGGCGAGCTCGAGCCCAGGCAACATGACGTCGCCGTCGCCATCGAGCCCCAGCACGAAGACGCCCTCGGCCTTCATCGTCTTGAGGGTCTGGGTCAGGTTGGCAGCCATGGCCACGGGCGTTCGTGCAGCAGCACCCGCCGAGGTCTTCCAGGCCGCAGCCGTGACTCCCGCCGACCGACGCTGCGGCACAATGACGCCGTGCCCGCCAAACGCGGCTGTCGAGCGGATGATCGCGCCTAGATTGCGCGGATCCGTCACGCCATCGAGCGCCACCAACAGCGGCGTCTGCCCGCGGTCAACGGCTCGCGAGACGAGATCCATCGGGTGCGCGTACTCGTAGGCCGGCACGGTGATCGCCACACCCTGGTTCACCGAGTTCTCGCCCGTCATACGGTCGAGCTCGGGCCGCATGATCTCGAGCATCGGAATCCCGCGCTTGGTGGCGAGTGACAGCACCTCTTTGACCCGGTCATCCATTTCGATGCGCGACGCGATGTAGAGGGTGCTGGCAGGAATCTTCGCGCGCAGTGCCTCGAGTACCGAGTTGCGGCCACTCACCACTTCGGCGTCTGCGTTCTTCTTCGGGGCGCGCGAACGGTTCGACTGCTGCCCGCCGCTGTTCCCGCCGCCGCTGCTGGCGCCACTCCCGGCGCTCCCGCCGCCCGCGCGACCCTTCGCAGCGGCAAGCCGATCGTTTGCCGCCTTGCGCTTGCCCGCGGGGTGCCAGGTGCGATCTGACGCCTTCGGCGTGGGGCCGCGACCCTCGAGAGCCTGCCGCCCTTGACCGCCTGAACCGACGGTGGGGCCCTTCTTCTTGTTGCTCGCGCCCGGGCGCTTAGGGGTGGCCATCGATACTCCAGTCGGTTGCAGTCGGTGTGTCTTCGAGCGCGATGCCTGACGCAGCAAGATCGTCGCGAATACGGTCGGCGGTGGCAAAGTCTTGGGTGTCGCGGGCCTCGCGCCGCTCAGTGAGCATCCGCTCGACCAGTGTCGATAGTGCGGTGCGCGCCGCGAAAGCGCTACGGGGATGCTCAGCGGCGTCGTCGAGGCCCAGAACGTCGACCATCGCCTCGACCGCCGTCAGAGCGGTCTCGGTCGCAGCGTCATCGCCAGCGTCGAGCGCCGTGTTGCCGGTGCGCACCGTCTCGTGCAGCACAGCCAGCGCCTGCGGCACGGCGAGGTCGTTGTCGAGTGCGGCGGCAAAACCGGCGGGCACCCGCTCGTCGACCGGTACGGTCCAGAAGACCTGCGCAGCCGGGGTGTCGAGTCGCTTGCGAGCGCGACCCCGGAATGACCGGATGCGGCCCAAGGCCTCCTCCGCCTCATCGAGTGAGTTGGGCGTGTAGTCGATGCTTGAGCGGTAGTGCGCCGACCCGAGCCAGTAGCGCAACACAGCGGGCGAACGGCTGCTCAACAGTTCGGCCGCGAAGACCGAGTTGCCCAGCGACTTTGACATCTTCTGACCGCCCACGGTGACCAGCCCATTGTGAACCCAGTGCCGCGCGAACGCGTCGCCCGCGGCGGCCGACTGGGCCAGCTCGTTCTCGTGGTGCGGAAACCGCAGGTCGAGCCCACCGCCGTGAATGTCGAACTCGGCGCCGAGGTAGCGCGCAGCCATCGCCGAGCACTCGATGTGCCAGCCCGGGCGACCGGGGCCCCACGGTGAATTCCACTGAGCAGTCTCGGGCTCGTCGGCCTTCGCGCCCTTCCACAGAGCGAAGTCAAGCGCATCGCGTTTCGCACGAGCAGAAGCCCCGGCGGCCCCATCGATGTCGTCGGGGTTCTGCCGCGTGAGCTCGCCATAGCGGCTCCAACTGCGCACGTCGAAGTAGACGTCTCCTGACCCATCGTCGGCCGCGTAGGCGTGCTCGGCAGCGATAAGCCGCTCGATGAGCTGGTGCATCTGCGGAATACTCGCGGTGGCGCGCGGTTCATATGTCGGTGCCAGGATGCCCAGCGCACGATACGCGGCCGTGAACTCGAGCTCGACGCGGTAGGCGACGGCGAACCACGGCTCAGCATCCGAAGCGTTGGCCAGTACCTTGTCATCAATGTCAGTCACATTGCGAATGAACGTGACCGCGAAACCGCGGTGCGTCATCCAGCGCCGCCACAGGTCGTAGACGAGGGCACTGCGCAGGTGCCCGATGTGGGGCGCCGACTGCACGGTGGGCCCGCACACATACATACCAATCTGACCGGGTACCCGCGGTTCGAGGTCGACAACAGCCGCTTTGAGGCTGTCGTAGAGGCGCACGGTCACCGGCTCAGCCTACCGGCGGGCCCGGAACTACGGCGCGTTCAAGAACAGCAGCGCAGTCTAGAACGCAGCACACTCAGGAACGCAGCAGCGCGGTTGCGACCGCCGCGACACCTTCGGCACGGCCGGTGAAGCCGAGACCATCACTGGTCGTGGCCGCCACACTCACGGGCGCTCCGAGCGTGCGCGTCAGCAGCGCTTCGACCTCGTGCCGTCGGGCCGCGAACCGCGGACGCTGCGCCACGACTTGCACGGCCACGTTGAGCACCTCGAACCCGGCGTCGCGCACGAGTTCGAGAGTGGCCGCGAGAAACACTTCTCCGCGTGCGTCGGCGAAGCGCGGGTCGTCGACACCGAACCGCGAGCCGATGTCGCCCAGGCCCGCCGCCGACAACAGCGCGTCGCAGATGGCGTGGCTGATGGCGTCGCCATCGCTGTGCCCAGCAAGCCCGGGCTCGTCGGGCCAGTACAGCCCGCCCAGCCACAGCGGCTGACTCTCGTCGTAGGCGTGCACGTCGATACCGATGCCCGTGCGCACCGATGGTCGGTCGCCCGCGACGAGTTGCTCGGCCCGTCGCAGATCCCACGGGGTGGTTACCTTGAAGGCGCGGTCGTCGCCCATCACCGTGACGACCGGATGCCCAGCCGCAGCAAACACGCTGGCGTCATCAGTGTGCTCGGCACCCGGTTGCACCGCCGCGAGTGCGGCGCGGTATGCGTCGATCGGAAAACCTTGGGGGGTCTGGATCGCCGCGAGCTGCGAGCGATCGACCTGCTCGAGCAGTACGCCCGCGGCGTCACGGCGCGCGATCGTATCGACCACGGGCAGGGCGGGGATGACACCGACCTGATCGGTGCGCACGCGCTCAACAACGCGAGTGAAAACTTCGGGCGGAGTCAAAGCCCGCGCCGCGTCGTGGATGAGCACCACGTCAACGCCCTCCACCACCGTGGCGAGCCCGGCCGCCACTGAGGCCGCACGGCTATCGCCTCCGATCACGACCGAGAGAGCATCCCGAGCCGCACCGGCGACCCGCTGCCCAATCGCCAGCGCCTCGGGGTGGTGACTGGCGGGCGCGACGACCACAACCTGCGCCGGCTCGGGCTGGGCGAACACGCCCTCGAGCGCGTGCTCAAGCAGGGTGCGCCCCCCGATCGCCACAAACGCTTTGGGCTGGGCAAGGCCCAGGCGGGTGCCGCTACCCGCGGCGACGACGATGATCGCAAGCCGCGGCCGTGTGGTGTCGAACGCAGTGTTGTCAGACACGGGCTCGCGCGAGGGTTCGATGCTCGGCTCTGGCGCGGTTAGGAAGCCAGAACCTCGTCAAGGACCGTCGAGGCCTTCTCTTCGTCGGTCTTCTCGGCGAGCGCAAGCTCGCTGATGAGAATCTGACGAGCCTTAGCAAGCATGCGCTTCTCGCCGGCGCTCAGGCCGCGGTCTTGATCGCGGCGCCACAGGTCGCGCACGACCTCAGAGACCTTGATGACGTCGCCCGACGCAAGCTTCTCGAGATTGGCCTTGTAGCGGCGTGACCAGTTGGTGGGCTCTTCGGTGAAAGGAGCGCGCAGCACTTCGAAGACCTTGTCGAGGCCTTCTTGCCCAATGACATCGCGCACTCCGACGAGGTCGACATTCTCGGCCGGTACCTCGATCGTCAAATCACCCTGCGTGACGTTGAGCTTGAGGTACAGCTTCTCTTCGCCTCGCACAGTTCGGTTCTTAACTTCAATGATGGTTGCCGCACCGTGGTGGGGGTAAACGACCGTCTCGCCGACCTGGAAAAGCATGGATGATGGTCCTTCCGCAGAATTGCCAGTCTACCACAGCGGTTTCACAGAAATTCTGGCCGGGCGACCCTGCCGGAGGGTGGCCGTGGGGCGGAAGACGGCCCTGCTGGGCTCACTAGACTAGAATTGTTTGGCCCCAGTGGGCGACGGGAGTCGCGCGCATCGGGGCTCCCTGACGGGCTGAAGGAGACAACTCGTGAATTCTCGGTTGGCGGCGTCGATCGCCCTCGCGGCAGCGCTTGTGCTGGGTGTGACCGGGTGCACCTTCTCGGCGAACATTGCGACCGAGAAGGACTACGACCCGAGCGATGGTGTGGGTGCCGAGGTCGGCGAACTCGCTCTGCGCAATGTGCTCCTCATTGGCGAGACGGGCGACGAGCTCAACCTTGTGATGACCGTGGTTAGCTCGGCTGACGTCGACCGTCGTTTGACCGTGCAGTGGGAGGCGGGCGGCGAGCGCGTCACCGACACCATGATCGTCACCGCAGGCAACCGCTCTCGCGTCGGCGGGCCCGACGACGAGAACCAGATTGTCGTCATCGGCAGCGGCGCCACGATCGGCAGCCTCGTACCGGTGTTCTTCAGCTACCGGGGCGCGCAAGGCATCGAGGTCATGGTTCCCGTGCTCGACGGCGCTCTGCCCGAGTACGAGCTCTACATCCCCTAGGCCTCGAAGCGGTAACCGAGCCCGCGCACGGTGACGAGCATCCGAGGATTCGACGGGTCAGGCTCGATCTTCGAGCGGATGCGCTTGACGTGCACGTCAAGCGTCTTCGTGTCGCCGAAGTAGTCGGCGCCCCACACGCGATCAATGAGCTGGCCACGCGTCAGCACTCGGCCAGCGTTGCGCAGCAGCAGCTCGAGCAACTCGAACTCTTTGAGCGGCATCGCGACCACCGCGCCGTCAACGGTGACCTGATGCTTCTCGACATCCATGCGCACGGGGCCCGCCGTGAGCACCGAATCGTTGAGGTCGTCCTGGTCGGTCTGACGGCGCAATACGGCCCGGATACGCGCGAGCAGCTCTCGGGTCGAGTAGGGCTTGGTCACGTAGTCATCTGCTCCTAACTCAAGCCCCACGACGATATCGACCTCGCTGTCTTTGGCAGTGAGCATGATGATCGGCACGGCCGACCGCTGCCGCAGTTCGCGGCACACCTCGGTTCCGGGTAATCCTGGGAGCATGAGGTCTAGCAAGACGAGGTCGGCGCCTGAGCGGTCGAATTCGGAGAGTGCGGTGAGCCCATCGGCGGCCACCACCGTCTCGTAGCCTTCACGAGCAAGCAGGTAAGCGAGCGGCTCAGAGAGGGCGGCTTCGTCTTCGACGATGAGGATACGGGTCATGTTCGTACCTTCCCGAGTGAGGGTGCCGGCTCGAGAACGCGCGGCAGTCGGATAGTGAAGGTCGAGCCCCGACCGGGCTGCGACCAGACGCGCACATCGCCGCCGTGGTTCTGCACGACGTGCTTGACAATACTGAGGCCCAGCCCTGTGCCCCCGGTGGTGCGCGAGCGGGCCTGGTCAACGCGAAAGAATCGCTCGAACACGCGATCTAGCTCGTCTTCGGGAATGCCGATGCCCTGATCGGTCACGGCAATCTCGATGACGTCATCGGCAGCCGTCACGCCGATGCCGACGCGCGATGGTGAGCCCGAGTACTGCACAGCGTCCAGGATGAGGTTGTGCACGGCCGTGATGAGCATGGTTTCGTCGCCCCACACCCGAAGTCCTTTGGTGCCTCCGCTTGCCAACGAGACGCGTTGCGCCTCGGCGTGTACGCGGTTTTGGTCGACCGCGGCAGAAACCACGTGATCGAGCTCGACAATCTCAGGATGCGAAAGCGCGTCCTTCGCCTGCAGCCTCGAGAGTTCAATGATCTCTTGTGTCATGCCCGCGAGCCGCGACGACTCTTTCGTCAGCTGCCCGGCGAAACGGCGCACCTGCTCGGGGTCGTCTGCAGCATGCCCGAGCGCTTCGCCGAGCAGCCCGATCGCACCAATCGGCGTTTTCAGCTCGTGGCTGATGTTCGCCACGAAGTCACGGCGCACGGCATCGAGCCGAAACGACTCGGTTCGATCTTCTGCCAGCAGCAACATGAAGCGGCTGCCCAGCCGGGCCACCCGTACCGAAAGGTGCAACGCCGCGTCGCCCAGTGGGCCGCGGCTGAGTTCAACCTCTTCGGTGACGGCATCGCCACTGCGACGCACACGGTCAACGAGTTCAACGAGGCGCGGATGCACGAGCGTTCGGTGCCAAACAAGTCCCAGAGTCACTGCGCGCGGAGAGGCCTTGATGACGTTATTGCTCGGGTCAAGCACGACACCAGCCGACTCAAGCGCCTCGATGACCTGGTCGACGCCGTCAGGCACCGTCGTTGACGCCACCTCAGCGGCCATGCGCCCGTGCCGTGCCGCGGCGACGACCGCGACGACGGCTCCGCCCCCGATCAGCGCCCCAAGGGCGAGAGCGAGGGGCACGAGCAGTGCCGAGTCCATGAGGACTAGATTAGTGACAGGCGAAGCACCCGTGAGGCGTAATGCACTCTCTCCCGCAGGGCGGCGCCGAAAATTCACCGGCGCGCTACGGGCCGTTCATCCCACAACGGCACCGTGGGGTCGATTGTGCCAAAGCCCCCAGCAAGAGGATGTGAACCAGATGCGCGAAGTTTTCCAGCAAGAGGTGCGAGAGGTGCGGGAGCGCCTCGTCGAGATTGCCGGGCTAGTCGCAGTGTCGATCGCCAACGCTACGCAGGCTTTTAACGAGTCGAACGTCTCGCTCGCCGAGACCGTCATCGCCGACGACGCGAAGATCGACGCGGCAGCGGCCGAACTCGACGAGCTGGCCATCAACATCCTCGCGCGCCAGCAGCCCGTCGCTCGCGACCTGCGGGTCGTCGTCAGCGCACTGCGCATCAGCGCCTCGCTCGAGCGGATGGGCGACATGTCTGAGCACATCGCGCAACTCGCCCGCTACCGGTTCCCCGACAAGGTCGTTCCCAAGAGCCTGCGCGGCACGTTCAAAGAGATGGGCGCGCTCGACGTCGAGATCGCCCGCAAGCTTGTTGAACTGCTCGAGACCGAAGACGTCGCCATCGCCGAGTACATCCGCGACGAGGACGACAAGATCGACGCACTGCACCTCAGCGTGTTCGACAAGGTGCTCGGCGAGACCTGGAAGGGCGAGGCGATAAACACCGTCGACGCCACCCTGGCCTCGCGCTACCACGAGCGCTTCGCTGACCACGCAGTCTCGATCTCGAAGAAGGTGCAGTACCTCGCTACCGGCGACTGGGTGCCGGCCGACAACTGAGCTCTACTTCTTGCCCTG
>Ga0105055_10012611_pt1 | contig 10256 bp, 12 predicted proteins | sample BON03_FD_78090 | JGI IMG/M metagenome (GOLD analysis project Ga0105055, IMG submission 78090) | Freshwater microbial communities from Lake Bonney liftoff mats and glacier meltwater in Antarctica - BON-03 | ecosystem: Environmental > Aquatic > Freshwater > Ice > Glacier meltwater | place: Lake... | reverse complement strand
CTCTATTGTATATGTTAGATTTTAAAAATTCTGTCAGATTGTTTACACTGTGCTGGTTGAGATAGTGCCCCGAAAGCCCATAATTATGACTATTAGCAAAATGAGAACATAATATCTGAGTTTGAGTGACGCCAACTCCAAATATTATGCTGTTACCAAAGAATGCATACTCGGGTGTCCAGTCATAATCTTGATTGCTACGAAATCCTTGATGATTAAATCTATAACTTATTTGCCCAGTTGTGTCTTTGCCCCAAGTGGTTACGGTTTGCCCGCGATGCTGCCATGCTGGCAAATAGCAGTTATTGACCAATTTTGAATTTTCCTAGTGAATTTGATGAGTTAGCACCAATATTGAATGTCCACGGCATTGTGATTGTTTCTGTGGCGTGTGCAATCGTGCTTAACGCTAGTATTTCCAACATTATGAATACTCTTTTGACCATATGTAACTCTTTGAGTAATGATTTCATAAATTTCCCGCCAATTTTTAACCTTGGGATAGGGGCACTCATGATCCATGTTGTGTCCATGTTCCATCAGTATACTTCTCAATCCCATCGCATGCCCTAGATCAGCATTTTCGGTCTTGTCCTCAAACCAATAACAATTGCTGTTGGTGTACTCTGCAAGAGCCTCTGACTTGTCTGCTCCTGTGTCAAGACACACAATTTTTTCAAACACAGTGGCACCAAACAATTTTCTAAGATTCATTTTGCGCAAACGTTGAGCATTGATGTTCATGCTTAGACTAGTGATACAATGAAACACGTAACCGTGTTCTTCGTGCAGACGTTTTATGTAGTATACAGCATCACGCAGCGCAGGCAAGAATCCAATGGCAGCAGATTCATTGAAAATTCTAATCAGTTTAATTATTTGCTCTTGGGTGGTGTTGTAACGTATGCTCATGTCATAACTGAGCTTGCTATTGGCTGCTTGCACAAATCCGTGTTCTTGCATCCAAACATCAAATGCCCATTCCCAATCGCAAATTACACCATCGCAATCAACCAGGATTAGTTTGCATGGATCGTGTTGTCTATTGGAGAGGTTCTCGTTTTTCAACTGTGTATCCGTTTTCGTCAAACAATCTGGTAATGATATTTTCGTAGTGTTCAAAATAATATTTCACAATGTGGTTCCAGTCTTTGGGAACCTGTACCCCGTCCAAATTGCATGTGACCACTTGTAGCTTTTTGAAATCAAGTATTACGCTGGCTGTTTGTAGGTCACGTTTTTTTAAGTTCTTGCTCACAGCAATTACTTCGTCCATTTGACCGCTGGGTTTTTTATAGTATGCAATGCAGAGATATCTCATTCAATTTGTCCAAGCTCAATCAAAGTGGCTGCCAGGTTGATTTCCTGGTCTGTAATAAATGGCATTTTGGCAATGCCATCCCGTATGATCACAATGGCTGAGTCCTGCTTCTCAGGAGTGTTGCCCCATAGATCCAAGTTGTTGTACATCCAGGTGAAGATTTCGTCGGCATCTTCTGCAGTACTAGATTGGCACATGAGTGTTCTTGCTTCGCGAATTTTGCCACGCTTGAACAGATCCACGCAATCCAATTTCCAATCTCGCATGCTTCTGTCAGCTGCGCCTGGCATGCTTAATGTGCCAGTTTGGCTATTTGGCTGCACCAGATTCAAGCATTTGCGCAGATCTGGATAAGTTGCCTTGACATAGCTGTCCAAAGTATCAAGATCAAACTCCACACCCTCGGTTACCAGAATTGTGGCCACGCGAGCTGTGAATTCTGTATGATCTGTTTTGCTGATGTGAAAGCCCTGGCACCTGCTGTGCAGAGCCGGAATAATCTTGTTGGCATGGTTGCATGTGAGAATAAATCTCACAGTTTGACTATACTGCTCCATCAGATTACGCAAACTGGGCTGTACTGAGTTTGGATTCATATAGTCAGCTTCGTCAATCAGCACCACCTTGAATTTACCAAACGGCATGGTTTGGCAAAAGCTGATCAGTTTGTCCACCCACTCTATTTTTCTAGCTTCCTTGCTGCCATTGGCCAACAACACATCGTATTCATCCACTTCCAGCTGATTGATCAACAGTTTGGCCAAAGTTGTTTTACCAGTACCCGGTGGTCCACTCAACAGCAGGTGAGGAATAGATCCATCATTGATCCATGATTGCACTTGGTCGCGCTGAGACTGATCTACCCACACGTAACCATCCATTGTGCTAGGCCGATGCGCCTCTACCCATAATTGCTTCATGCTTGATCCTTTTGTTTAGTTGTAGATTGTATTGTACATTGATAAGTAATTTTTACCTAGCCAATTTGGCCAATTGCAATACCAGCATGTGTATGTTTGTTATGATTTGGCAATACTGGTCATGGTCGGCCCGGCGGCGCCCGAGACAATCCAGTTTGGGTCTCGAAAGACGATTTCGTATTTTGCATATCCTCCGGAAGAGGCGGTGGCACATATCGCTGTTTAGGAGGCTTGATTCCAAAGATGCCGTCCAGCCGACTGTTGAGTTCATCCAACGGTATGCTGAACGCACGTGGTCTACTGCCCCTGCTCATACCAATTCCTCTGCAATGCCCAGAATTTCTGCAACTATCAGCAACACGCCTGTTGCCACCAGCATGCCGTTTATCAAAGTAATACCTGCAAAAATTCGTATTGCACTCTTGGCCATACTTGTATAAAAGTGTCCACGGCTAGTATCTTTGGGTTGTGTTTGCATCATGTGTGTTGCATATGGCTGGGTTTGGCTTCCACGTGAATGGCTGTTGAGAATGTGGTGTCCTGTGGCTGTTCGTCTGATTCCATTAGTACATCTTTGGGATCAATCCTGCGCAGAGTAATTTTACCGTTTTCATCTTCAATGTCAATGCCACGAGTCCATCGACCATGCTCTACACACACCCAACTGCCCACCCGAATGTCCGTTTGTGCAGGTCCCACAGCGTACACTTGCCCCCATCTGGGGCGAATACCCGAACTTTTGCCGTTGTCATTCAACAATACAATGCCGCTTTTTGTAAAGCGTTCATCAAACACCATTTCCGAAACAATCACTGAATCATGCAGTGGTTTTAGTTGATGTTTGTCTACCTTGTGAGCTGAGAATGCCGCTGTGAGTTCCATTACTTTCCTTTTACCTGGTTGTTGTACTGTTGCTGAACCTGTTCTGGTTTGCTGCGAATAACCTGATTGACATCATCCAACAAGTCACCGCGAGCATTGACACCCATGTTGCCAACTGCTCTGACAGTTTCATTTTTCAATGCCAAACTGCGCATGTCAACGGTCTTGCCGTTGGCTGTTTTATATATATTTCCTGACATGATTATCTCCTAGAATCATATTTAACGTAAAAACTCTGTGGGTTCTAATTTGTAATGCAGACTGTCAATTCTGTGTACTCCCAGTTTGTACAACACATAGCTGGCAACCGAACTGCCCCTGCCCACTCCCCATATCAATTTATTCTGTCGCATGGTATCTACTAGATAAACCAGATAGCGTAACAAGTTAAAAAGATCGCGTTCTTGGAACAGCAGCAATTCTTGACCGCAACGTTGCAATTCCTCATCTGTGTTGCACAAACTAAGCACATGCTGTGCAATATCCATTTGTTTGCAAGACTCGGGCATGAACCATGTGTTTTGATTCTTGTGATCAAACTCTTGCATCGACACCGATCTGGTCATTTCATCATACAGAACAAATCTAGGAACATCCTCCAGTATGGCTGCGGCAGTTTCTATATCCAGACTGGGTTCCACAATCAACCCAGACAGCTCGCTGATTGTGCTGCCTTGCATGATTAGATTACAAATGTCATCCTGCGAAAATATTTGTTCACCGTGTTGATTTGTCTTCATTGCGTTTGAAATCTGTAAACACCACATTACCTGTCACAGGCTCTGCCAGTTCTTCTGGCCAATTCAAATGAAGTTCGTGCCAGGGATTGGGCTGAACCTTGACAACATTTTTTGCAACATCTTCTAGATCAATATCACTATGCGTTGGGTCGGCGCGGCTCCACCAACCCTGTTGATCAAATGGTCCTGCACTGTCATCTTCGTCGTGCTGATACCAAACATTATCGCCCAATACACTGCTGATATCCAGAGATGTGATCAACATGCGATCTTGCATGATGGCATTGAGCTTTTGATACAGCATAATACCTATAATTTGATCCACTGGCTGATCTGGCAGCGTGGTGACATTTGTGCCCATTGTAGCAAACATTTCTGCTTGATCATGATGGTCGGGTCCAAAGAACACAGTGCTTTCCAATTGGCTGCACACAAACCATTTGACTCTTTCTAGAGCGATATTGGTATCAATAAGAGCAGTTGAATTGGTCAACAAGTTCAAACTCACTGTGTATGAATTGATCTGCAATTGATCCAGGTAGTACACACCTGCTAAAAATTCCAATTCGTACTGTAGTCTTATGTTCATCTGATATCGATCTTGTTGCCAAAGTCAGTTGAAGAATTGTTTTGGCTGTCATCAAGTTTGGCCATGTATTGTTGTCTATGGCTGTCAATGGCCATGCGTATTTGATTGCACAAATGTCCGTTTCCGGTACGTGCAGCTATTGAGAGTTTTTTATTGAGTTCGGAGATTTTTGCTGTCAACTGATCTTCAGTCAAATGACTCAAATCTCCAATAAGTGGGTGTTCCATAATATATTATAATGCAACTTGGCCACAATGTCAAACATTTTGGTCAACTGGCGGTGGTCACACTGGTCCATGCTGTTGTGCCGTTGGTATTGACATACAATCTGGTTGCAGTTGTGCTGCCATCTGTACGAAGATACAAGCTGCCCTGAGCAGCTGTCAGAGACGGCGCTCCTGAACCAAAAAACACACCAAGGTTGGCAGTGCTAGACAGTCGAATTCCTGCACCTGCTGTGCCACCAACAGGTACTGCGGTGCCGGTCAACAGCGCCACGGTGCCGGCGGTGATGACGTTGCCAGCAATCACATTGCCACTTGCACTGATTGTGGTCGCTGTGACAGTAGCATTGGCAAGTGGTCGGCTCAAATCTTCAATGGTTATGGTGCTGCCACCATCAGAGGTTGAAAACTCAAACACATAGATTCCGGTGGCTGCAAATGTTATTGTACCAGAATTGTATCCTTGTATCACACCTATACCTTGAGTAACTGCTGCAGGCAGGGTCACTGTGTGGGCAATGTTGGTGATGTTGATGGCCAGGCGCACCGTGCCATAGAAACCCGACGCTGGAAAGTTTATAAAACCAAAGGTAATGCTGTCGGTTGTGCTGACTGTCTGATATTGCCCTGATGCATAATTGATGGTCACCACCCCCGCTGTGGCGGTCACAGCAATTCTTGTGGAACTTACGTCGTTCAAGTTTACAGCATAGATAGTGCCGTTGTTCATGTTGTTGTCGAGCGTGGTGCCAGTTAGGGCACCTTTTAGCACAGACTTTGATTGCAAATCTGTGATCTCAATTGCAGCAGCCTGAAAATTGGTCTTGGTATTGGTGAAGTTGTCACGAAATCCTTGCGAATTATTGTCTTGACCTGCTACCGGGTATGCTCCGTCAATGTCGTTTGGGTTGATATTACTTGCCATTTTTGTCCTTGTTAAACCAAGATATTTCGCTTGGGGAATATGAGATATTTATCATATGTATCTGCGGGATTGTACATATCTACTGGTTCTGCAAATTTTAAGCTGTTGTCATCGAATACAGTTTCTGTTGTGGAACGATCAAATGTGGTCTGGCTGGGATCAGGAGTCCAGTTTCCAATTTTTTCAACTTGATTTTCCGGGGGCCCTATATACCAAATTTTGCTAGGGTCCCAATTGTTGCTCAGCGCCCTATCCAGAATATATCGATCAACATCAAATTGCACTTGATTCAATTGGCTTCCAAATTGTGTTTGTATGAGGTACGCAATTTCAGCTGCACGCCCGGGTTGTGTATAAGCAATAACCCAAGCAGGAACAAATCCCAACTCTCGGCCATTGGATTGTTTTGATGTCATCCATGCAGGCAGTACCGGTGATATCTGACCCACAACATCAATGACTTGATCTCGCATGTTGTTCAGACTGTTGGGATACACACTGTTGATTATAGAGCTGCCATCTCTGGGATCTTCAATAGCATAAGGCAATGTGATAATTTTGTTTACACTGTTGCCTGCACCATTGACCAGATCATCAATGACCTTGCTATATACCACTTCGTACACAACATTTCCCCGGGTATCCTTGGCGCTGGCCGTTTCTATCTGTCCCAGCACCAATTGTTTCCAGTAGTGATTTAGAGCCAGACTTTGTACATAACGTTCAAAGGTATCTGGGTCAAGACCAAATGCGTGTGCATAGGTCACTTGACTACTTTTCCCAAAGTTGGGATCATCTGGACGATATAGATATTCAGGAGGAAATATATCTGAATTTTCCAGCAAGGCACGTACCAGCGCCCTGGAACTTACCGGGGGCATGGCGTTGACATACAGATTTTGATAGGGCTTGTTGTATTTGCGTAACACTGTTACAGTAAATGTTTTGAACACGCTGATCACATCTTTGGCACCGCTTGCTCGCATCACAGGTTCCAACACAGCACCGCTACCACCAAATCCTTGGGTAATAGTGGCAATGGCTGCGCCAGGTTGGCCAGTGGCACCTGTGTATCCGTTGCCTTTTTCCACAACCGCCACGCTCAATATGCCTGTGGCAGGCACAAACTCCAGTGTTGTAGAACCGGTTGTGGTGGCAATTGGTATGCCACCTTTTGTAATGCTCAGCACAAAAGATGTTGATCCATTGGTAGACACAATAAAATACACACTGGGATTGACATACCCAACAATGCTGCCAGTACCTGTCATGCTACCACTCACCGTTACTTGTACTCCCACAACCAATGCTGTGGTAGTATCGCAAGAAAAACCGCCTGTTTGATTCACAATTGACACATTGCCTATACCACCAGTTACTATGGTCACAACACCTGCCTGCGCAGTAATTGCACTGGCGCCAATTGGAGAACTAAACTCAATTGTGGGAGGAGCCAAACTGTTATAGCCAGAACCACGGTTGATTACATTTATACCGTCAACTTCATAAATCAATTGGTTTGTGTCCGGAGCGTAGGCATTTACTGTGAATTGGTATGTTGAATCAAAAGTAGTTCCCAAACTGCTGACATTTCGATTTATGGCCACACGCTGGTCAAATGATGTCAGTCCCAGATCCAAACTAAATGTATCAAAACTCACGCGCCCTGCTATCACGCCAGACGGTAATAATTCCAAACCCTGCGGCAAACTATTAAAATTGCCACTGGCCAGGCGATACAACATAGTCCTGCCGCCTCGATTGACTGCTTGCACCTGCAGCATGCTGGTGGCGCCATTTGTGATTGTTCCAATATCTGCCGGAGTGATCCAGGTGACCTCGCCATCCACAGCACCAGTAATGGTCAAAGAGAAAGGATATGCCGGGCGGGCCAAAATTAAGTTGGCAAACATGGCACCTGCAGCAGTGGTCAATGACACCGTGGTCTGCAAATCTTGTTTGGCTGATATTGTAAACTTGATTGGGTTTATAATTTGCTTTACATAGTACACAGTTTGACTGGCAGCGACTATGCCACCAAATGCTGTGCCAGTAAACACAATTGGTTGTCCCGGTTCCAATTGGCCGGTACTGGCACAAACAATATTGTTGGTATCGCCTTCGGTGGCATCACAAAGTATCGGGGTTCCAATATATTCACTTTGATACACGGTTACAGCAAAACTGTATGCAATCTGTGTGGTGCCCTGATCTGGAATATAACCATAGTACCAACCGCTAACAGGGTCCAACACAATACCAGGCGGCAATCCAACCCCTTGATTTACAGATATTGCATAGGTAATGGGCACTGGATTGTAGTTTTGACCCACAAACTGATGAGCAAAATGATTATTACTTCTAAAATTCCCCAAGATGCCAGTACCTGTGTTGATCAAAAACGGTGCTCGCAAATTGCTACCGGCTGATGTATCGTCCCTGCTGGTCACATACAGGCTGAATGTTCTTAGATCACTGCTGTATCCGTCAGACACTTTCAAAGTAAATTCAAAATTCTTGCTTTGTGTGTTTAATAAAAAATCATAAGGTTGGGTATATTCGGGCGTCAGCTCAAACCCCGGTGTGCCATCTGCGTCTGGCGTGGGCTGGATATATCCAGTTAAAAATCCATCAGCAGTCAATGTTAGGCCGCCTGGCGTTTGCCCAGAAAATAATTCTACCACCGTGGTATTGGGCATATACGATTCAGTAAATTGGAATTGAAAATCCACAAGATCACTGTCAAAATATATTCCTATTTCGCCAGCAGGCGTGGTGAAAAATGGACCAGGAGAAACCACAACAATCAATTCAAAAGTTCTATCTGCAATGTTGGCTGTTATCCCGGGGTAAACTTTTGTGTAGGCCCTGACAGTGAATTTGCTGGCAGTGTTTGCACCTACTTCCAATGGTACTCCTTGCAAGCTGGCCACTGTGTCTGGTATGCCAACTATGGATCCATTGTCGCTGCACTGTATGCCACTGGGAAGGCTTCCAGCTATGATTCTATAAAATACGTGTTGATCAAATATAGCCGTCATGATCCCTGAATTGGTAGTTAGCGCAATTGGCACCGTATCCTTTTCAGCTGCTGATATGGAAAAATGTGTTGAGTCAGTTACTGCAAGAACAAAATAACGAGTAAAAGTGTCCAGGCCACCAAATGTATCGCCAGCAAACATCACATTTAGCCCAGCAAAAATTCCCTGAGTACTGTTGCAAGTTATCAAATTATCAACGGCATTGGTGGCAGTACAAGTGGCAGTGGCCACTGTTGGGGTTGACACCATCAATGATTGCTGATAGAATATACCATTGGGGATTGTTCCAATATTTCCAGCGGGAGTTATCCATACAGGTTGCGCCATTGTTCAATCCAATCTGTAACAGACTACACTGCTGCCAACAGCAATTGTGTCCAAGTTGATAATTTGTTGTGTCATTTACTGCTATCCTGTTGATGTATTTACCAAAACTCAACAAGCAGGTATCTCACTAAATACAGCATATTGGAGCACCAGGATGAGTTATATTATAAACAACACTCGCGGAAATATTGTAGCAGTGGTCACAGATGGTACTGTAAACACCTCTGCCACCCCCATAAGTCTAATTGGTCGCGGGGTCATTGATTACGGAACTGCAGAAAATGAAAACTACGTTCGGATTCTAGAAAATTTTACCAACTCTAGTCCACCGCCAAATCCAATCTTGGGACAACTTTGGTACAACAACAACGAGAATGTGCTGGCTGTTTACAACCCTTCAAGCAACTGGACAGATCTTGCCAGTATAGACTATGTTGATGCCCAGAAAATTTCTCCTGCATTCACTGGCATACCCACTGCACCCACTGCCAGTGCACCCACCAATTCCACACAGATTGCTACCACAGCTTTTGTTGGCAATGCGATAAACACACTGGGTGTTGCTACCACACTGTCGCTGAGTTTCAAAGCCAACATTGCCAGCCCGGCACTGACTGGTGTACCTACTGCTACTACTGCGGCCGCAGGAACAAATTCTTTGCAAATTGCCACCACAGCTTTTGTAACATCAAGTCCAACATTTGTGGGAGAGCCTATTGCTCCCACAGCGGTTTCATCAGACAGCAGCACACAGATTGCTACCACAGCGTTTGTGCAAGCACAAAAATCCAGCCCAGTATTTACTGGCTTTCCGTCCGCACCCACAGCTGACACATCGACTGTTACCACACAGATTGCTACCACAGCGTTTGTGCAAGCACAAAAATCCAGCCCAGTATTTACTGGCATACCCATAGCTCCCACAGCTGCGGTTGCCACTGCCACCACACAGATTGCCACCACAGCGTTTGTGCAAGCACAAAAATCCAGCCCAGTATTTACTGGCATACCCACAGCTCCCACAGCTGTGGTTGCCACTGCCACCACACAGATTGCTACCACAGCGTTTGTTGGTTCGGCCCTGACCATTGTTGTCAATAACTTGGGCACCATGGCGGCCCAAAACGCCAACAATGTGTCAATTACCGGAGGCTCAATCACAGGCATCAATGCCTTGGCCGTTGATGTGGGCGGGACTGGTGCAGCCATTCCCAGCGCTGCAAGAACCAATCTGGGTCTTGGCAGCATATCTACGCAGAATGCTGGTAATGTGACCATTGCTGGTGG
>Ga0105055_10012610_pt1 | contig 10257 bp, 16 predicted proteins | sample BON03_FD_78090 | JGI IMG/M metagenome (GOLD analysis project Ga0105055, IMG submission 78090) | Freshwater microbial communities from Lake Bonney liftoff mats and glacier meltwater in Antarctica - BON-03 | ecosystem: Environmental > Aquatic > Freshwater > Ice > Glacier meltwater | place: Lake... | reverse complement strand
CACCGGCGATACCCAAAAGCCGGCCCTTCCCAAGTCACGTGCAGGGCATTCGGCTCCCTCCCTTCATTGAAAATACGCTCCAGGAAGAAGGAGGGAGGGAGGCAGGGAGGGAGGGAGGGAGGGTGGAGGCGAGGAGGAGAGGCAGGAGCAGCAGGAAGAGGGAGGGGCGGGACGAGGGAGCCGTCGGCTGCGAGGAGGGGAGGATGGGCAGGGACTGGAGGAAGAGGAGGAGCGACGGCAGCAGCAGCCGCAGCGCCACCAGCAGCAGCGGCAGCAGCAGCAGCGGCAGCAGCAGTAGTATTAGGAGGATGAGGAGCAATGGTCAGCGCTGCCCGATTACACGGAATGACCTCTCCCTGAACAAACTTCACAATCGACAAGACGAAGGGTGCAGTCACTTCCCGCTCTCCCTCCATCCCTCCCTCCCTCCCTCCTTCAACACGATGCCATGCCGTTGCCGGAGCCAGGTGCGAAGGAGGGAGGAACGGAGGGTGGCCGCGCGGCGGGAGAGACGGGAGAAGGAGAGGAGGTCGCCGAGGGGGAGGAAGGTGGCGATTTCCAACTAGAGTTCCTCAGAGAGGGAGTGAGTGTCGGTATCGAGGACGAGGTGGTGGAGGGGGGGACGGAGGGAGGAGGAGGAGGAGGAGGAGGAGGGACAGGCGGCACGTAGAGTAGGGAGTGAAGGCAGCGACACAAGGCTGTCGCTACTGCTGCTGCTACAGCTGTTCAGGCTGCTACTGCTTCCGAAGGAGGGCCAGCGCAAGGCGAAAATACGTGTCACGATGGTGGTGTGGGAGGAGGAGGAGGAAGAGACATCGTCAGAGACGGAGGAGGAGAGTCGTTCTTTCTCAGTCTCAGCGCTGCTGCTGCTGCTGCTTTTGCTGCTGCTTTTGCTGCTGCTGCTGCAATAGTGGTGGTGGCGGTGGTGGTGGTGGTGCGACTGGTGGCTGCTCGTCTTCCCCGCCGTGCTCGTCGCTTCGTGAGTGTCGCCGGCGCCGGTAGGGGGGGATGTGGGTGGGGCGTGGTCTAGGGGCAAGGAAGGAGGGGAGAAGGAGGAGAGTAATGATTAGAGCCCCCGTGTTGAAATGCGTAAGCACACAAAAACAGATGCATTTATCCCTTTGCTTTTGTCTTTATGCCGGCTGCGGAGGGGTGCTTCTAGAAGCGAATTCGAGCCGCTCACATCCACATATGACCCCTTCCCCTAGGCACCATCACATGCACACGCTAAAAAAGGCTCCCGATTCCATTCCCACACGTACCTCGCGTGTCTTGCTCCTCCTCCTTGTGCTCCTCGTGCTCCTGCTCCTCTTCTTGTGGCTTGATTGCCGCTGCCCTCGTAGCGGCGGTCGCCGCTGCTGCTGCTGCTGCTGCTGCTGCTGCTGCTGCCGTCGCTGTTGTAATTGAAAACGAGGAGTCAGTGCCTGTGCCACACACCAAGTACACATACACAAGTGCTGTCCACGACGAATGCAATTGCCTCTTGCACGTACCTGGCTCTTGTTGTTGGTGTTGTTGTTGTTCCTGCTCCTGCTGCTGCTGTGGGCCCGGCACTGCTGCTACTGCTGCTACTGCTGCTTGAAAGCAGCGCCACTTGTCGGTTACACCCGGTTACACCCGTTGTCCCCACGTGCACTTGCACGATCCTGGCACGATTTCCAAACCTCCTGGGTCTGCGCGCAAGTGGTAATGTACGAAACAAGGCAGTAACCACCATGCAAAGGACCGAAAGGACAAGACGCCCTGTCCCATCCTTTCGAACGCCTAGCCCTCCTGGCACACTAATCCCCCACCGTTCCCCAGGTTCGAACCTGGCCAGGTTAGAACTCGACTTTCCCGAAGACTCTGGGTCCCTGGGTGGTAAGCCAAGTGGAAGGCAGGAGGCAGCGTACCCGGAAGAGCTCCCTCCCATGGACAGGCCTCGATTGGGGAAAGTCGAGCCAAGTGGAAGGCAGGAGGCAGCGTACCCGGAAGAGCTCCCATGGACAGGCCTCGATTGGGGAAAGTCGAGTTCTAACCTGGCCAGGTTCGAACCTGGGGAACGAGCCTGAGCAAATGGGCCTCAACTCAACTGCTTCTTCTTCAACCAACGAGCCAAGGGCAGCGGCCGAATCCACCTAGTCTAGCTTCCGCTTCCGCTTGACAACATTTCGAGAAGGCGTTCTGAAGGTTTGTGGTTGTGCTTTGGCTGCTTTAGTTGCCATGGTTCTGAGAGATGAATTTTGCCTGGACAGCTATTTTATTGATCGCTGAAAAATTTCACTTGTCCATGTGATGTGAAATTTTCCCCCGCCCCTTACACAGCCAGCACTCAACCACCCGCCTTCTCACAACACCCAGCAACAGATGTGGGTCACAAAAGGATCAAGGTTGCTCTGTGTCCACATATTGCAGGCAGGTAGCCCGTCTGCCATGCGACCCACCGGCTCTCACCCCGGCGGCTCCAAACCCCTCGTGCTCCGGGGCGGCGGCGGGGCCCTGGTGCTGCTGCTGCTGGTGGCCTTGCTGGCCCTCGTGTCGATCCACACGGACCGAGAGCTGAGGAAGGCAGCAGCTTCTTCATCGTCGTCAGCGGCTGCTGGGTGCTCCGCGCGTGTGCTGGTGTGCCGCGTGCCCCCTGCCAATCACGACGGCAGGAACAGCACGTGTCGCGCCGTCGACTGGAAACGCGGCAGCGATGGGGGCCATCCCTCCTTGCGGCGGGCCACAACTGCGGGCGGGATCGAAGGATGGGCTGCAGGGGCGACGGCGGCCGTGGCGGGGTTGATGACGCCCATGCTGCTGGCGGCTGTGGGGACAAGTGAAGGCGATGGGGCGGCTGTGGAGCAGCAGCCCCACGAGGTGTTTACGGTGCGCGTGTGCCCGTCCTTTGCAAGGAACGAGGTGGCGGTGCGGGTAGCATGGCACCATCATCACTCGCGGCAGCGACAGCAGCCGGTGAGAGGAGAATGCGGCGAGGCGTACATAGAGGCGATGCTGGACGGGCCCGAGCGGCGGCTGCAGCGGCTGTCCTTTGTTGGTGGTGGCAGCAGCAGCAGCGGCAGCAAAGGGTGCGAGTATGGCGCAGTGATGCCGATTGGGACGGCGGGCGAGTACTTGGTGGAGGTGTCGGTGGTGCACACGGGCGAATCGGGGGGGTGGGACCCGTACCGCAACTATGTGCTGTGGCGGGACCGGCACACTTTTGAGGACCATAACCGGGTGGGCGACAAGGGCCGTTGGGTCCACCGCGCGGGAAGCAACAGCAGCGAAACTGAGGCGGCGGGGTACCGCTGCCCTGTGGGTGGGGAGGGTGTGGCGGGATACGAGTGGGTGGAGGGCTCGAGAGGCGCGGCGGCGGGGGCGGCTGGGGTGGAGTCGGCCGAGGCGGCGCAGGGCTGCGTGCGACGGTTGGCGCTGAGGGCCAAAGTTGTGTTTATGGGCGACAGCTTCAGTCGGCAGGTATAGATGGATGGAATGTGGATTGGGGATGGGGTTTGATTGTGTGGATGGAGTGTTGGGGAGTTGATGGAGTGTCGGGATGTTGGGATGTCGATTGGGGGAGGTGGCTGACCGATGAGTGGATAGGGGAATATGGATGGAGTGTTGGGAGGTGGCTGACTCGACTTTGCCCTTTTCCCTCCGACAATAGGCGTTCAACGGGCTGGCGCGGGTGCTCGGCTTGGACGAGATGATGGCGATCAAGGCCTTTAAATCGATGAAAGCCTCGCAGGACTATGAAGGGCAGGGGATGGAGCTGAGCTTCCAGTGGGCGCCCTACGGCGAGGCGCCCGAGAGCCGCGAGCGACGTGCGTGAGTTGGAAGTTTGGAGGTGGGGTGGGGGTGAGGAACTGGGGGGATGATTGTAAAGGCTCACACCACCATATGCACCTCCATTTGGAATTGCACAGTCAAGACCCTGCTTAGGGACGAGCAAGCCCACGTGATTTACAACTTTGGCGCCCACCCAATCTGCAAGGTATGTGGGGTATTGGGGGATGGGGGTGAGGTAGATGGTGGGCGGGGAGAAGCGCTGATCGATCTGAGGCCAAAGTGGGGAAAGAAAGGAGGGAACGATAGAGCCATCTAACTACCGCTTCTCTCACAGGGGCCGTTGAATCGCACGCTGGCGCTCTTTGACAGCTGGCTTCAGTTTGTGACGAAGGAGGTGGTGGCAGAGGACGACGGTGCGAAGCGCCGCCTGGCATGGCTGGGAACACACCCACGACCTGTCGCCGGTTTCCACCGGCACCACCCGGACCAGTGAGTGGAGAGTGCATGTGGGGGGGAGGTCTATGAGAGGAAACCATGAAAGGGCATGGGATTGTTGGGGAAAAGAAGAGCACGCAACGTCTATCTAACCCATCACACCTTAAATACAACACAACACACAGCGCCACAGCCCTGCGCAGCCTCAACCGGGATGCGGCCTTGGACGCGCACGCCCGGCAGCGGATGGCGCAGGCGGGCATTCGGGTGTTGGATGTATTTGACATTGTGAACCCGTTTCGCGACTGCACCGTCGATGGGACCCACCACGTGGGGGGCGTTGCTGAGGCCGTGGCCAAGCATCGCGTCGTGCCATGGCTGTGCGAAGTGGCGGCGGGAGCGAGTGGGTGAAAAAGGGGAGGGGGTGGATTAGTTAGTTTAGGGTATGGCGGGCTGTATATTAGAAGCAGAAAAAAAGGAAATGGGAAATGAAATGATTGCGATCGGAAAGTCGGGAGAGTGTTTTTTTTGTTTTGGCTTTGTAGCTTTTGCCGCTCCGACGCGTCGTCTGATTTCTGTTGTGTCTCCTACCGTCATGTCTTGATCTGCTGATGACGATGCTGCTGCTGGGAAGTAGTGGTCTCTGCGCCGCCTGGTCGACGACATAAATGCAGCGGATGATGAAAATCATGCTACTGGTCGTGCCTGTCGTTGTGTGGGGAGGGCTGGAGGGTTAGAGTGTGCTGTGTGGGGAGGGTCAAGAGACACAACACAACCCCGTTAGCAAGCAATGGGCCGCAACTGCCACCAGTAGCTGCTTCAAACAGAAGCCCTACGGACTCCCGAAACATATCATCTAGCTTCCGATTACTGACATCTCCTTCGAGAAGCGTTCTGACTGTTTGAAGTTGTGCTTGGGCTGCTGTAGTTGCAAGCTTGGGTGCCAAGGCCTGGAATTTGCATGGCAAGACGACAAGGCGTGGAGGCAACACGAACAACCTCCCCTCCCCCGCCTTCTCTTTCACCTGCACGTCAAGCGGTCGCCTCGGCCCTTGTGTTCTTCAAGCAGGCACCAGCATGGCTCTCCAGGATTAGCAACAACCGCATATCTTAAACCTTTCGTCTCTTTTTTCCCTTCTTCCATGCCAACAAGCAGGCCCCAAGCCTCTCGATCGACCTCCCTGCCCCCCCTTGGCTCCTCCCTCACGCCACCTCCACCCCAACAACACAACAATGAAACTCTCCTTCGTCCTCTTGGCACTGGGGGCAGTTCTGTTACCGACTACTTCGGCCATGTCTCCGCTGCAACAGCGCAAGAACGTGGCTGTCAAGGTAAGTGTGCAACGAGGGAAGGGAGGGGAGGCGTTCGAGGCTGTGCCTTGCTTGGGGGGAGGGGCTCTTGTTGGATGGGGCTGTACGTAAAGTAGCAGGAGGGTTGTTTAGGGACTTATTGGTGGTGGTTGTTGAAGGTGAGGGGAGGCCTGACACTTTGTTTGACACATGTTAATATCTTTGTGCGTTTGCGAAGCAGATTGCTGCCTTTTGTTTCCCACCAGCGTATGATGCCAAGCACACTGAACTGTGTATGTTGCCTAGGGCATGTGGCCCTTGAAGCTAGCGTGCGCCCCGAATCCACTTGCCTCAAAATTCTTATATTCTCTTTCCCATTAGGCTTTGTTATTCAGACGCAAGTCTCGCTCAATCTCCACCCTTCCCCCGTAACCAACGTTCACCATCCCTCACGGCTGGCCCTCCCCCAGAAATCATACCCTCCTATCGATCGACCGCCTATCGATCGACCGTCGGCAAAGCTTCACTTTTGCCAAATTTCTCACACTCCCTCCTTTTCCATATCCTCCCAACCAAACAGACCCTTTCCGCCGATGGCCCCTCCTCCTCCTCCTCCCCCGCCGTCTCCCCCTCCCGCGCCCTCCTCAAGAGCAAAGGCGGCGCCGCCGTGGAGCAGTCCAAGCACGCCGCCCTGATCATGGAAGCCCTCGGCACCGGCATGCTCACCACGACCGTCGGCCTCCTGGGCAAAAGCGGTCTCTCTGCTGGCGCGAACGGCCTGGCCGTAGCTGCTGTCCTCCTCCCCTTGATCTACGCAGGTGCCCGTGTGAGTGGCGCGAACTATAACCCGATGGTGTCCTTCGCTTTGGTCCTCCTCGGGAAAATGACCCCTTCGCAAGGCATGACCTACGTGGTTGCCCAGCTGCTCGGTGCGGTCGGTGGAGGGTTTTTGACGAAGGCGCTTATTTTGCCTGCAGGTGTGATTGATCCTTCCTTCGATCTGACCCCTGCGAGCGGCCTGCCTGATGTCCTCTTTTCCTTTGCCTTAATTCTGACCGTGCTCCAGACGGCCGTTTCGAAGGCTCAGTCTCGCAACAGCTTTTTCGGCCTGGCTATTTCGAGTGTGGTGGGGGTGGGGGCTGCGTTGGGGGCAGGCATGAATCCTGCTGTTGCTGGTGGTCTGTTTGCCGCTGCTGGCCATGCTAAGGTGAGATTGAGGGAGGGAGGGAGGGAAGGAGGGAGCAATCTCCTCGTTGCTGTTTCTTTCTTCAAGGCAAGTATACGCATGTTTAAAAAGGCGCTTCCTAGTCTGAGTTTTTGACAAGTAAGAATCCTTCCTAGAGGGAGGTAGGGAGGGAGGGAGGGAGGGAGGGGAGAAGCAAACTTTGGGTCTCTGTTTCTTTCTTCGGGGCAAGTATTTGCATTCGACAAGGGCTAAAATGGGTCGTTGTTATTCTGAGTTTGATTTCAGAATGTCAGTCCGTGCTGTTCCGGGTACGAAGGGAGGGAGGGAGGGAGGGAGGGAGGGAGGGAGGGAGGGAAGAAGGAGTTGGTGTGTCCGAGGCCAATCTATTCCATTTCTTGAAAGTCTGCCCATCCTGCGTGCGACGATTTGCGAGTCCATGGGCTTACAAGGGGAGAAGGAAGGGATGAGGGAGGGAGGGAGGGAGGGAGGGAGGGAGGGAATACTTTTAATTTGTCGCACGTTGTGAGGTGGCTTGTACCCGAGGAGGCGAGGAGGCAGAGAGGGAGGGAGTGGGTGAGAGATTTGAGACGGGAGTAAAACTAGGAGCGAGAGAGATTCGAAGAGAAACTATTTACCAACAATTATCACATACAATGCCTAGCAAAATGGCAGACACCGACCTCACTGATCCCACCCTCCCTTCTCCACTTTTTCCTCCGCCACAAACCGACAGGGCTTGCTGGCCCGAGTGGCGCTGCCTCTCCTGGCAGCTATCCCGGCGGCGATGCTCTTCCGAGCCACAGATATTGATGAGACCTATGCAGTGAGCAAGGGGATGCTGCCGATGGTTTCTGCGGATTTTGTGCGTAATCGTGGGCCGTATCTGATGGAGCTTGTCGGGACTTTCCTTTTGACGAGCACAGTCGGCTTGGCGCTGGCATCGAAGGCCCTGCCTGCCCCGATTGCAGCTGGCCTTTGCCTCACCTTCCTGACGTTCGGCTCTGGATATGTGAGTGGGGCCCATGTTAATCCGGCTGTGACTCTTGGTGTCTATTTGCGTAATGCTGGTAAGTTTGGCATGAAGAAATTGGGGGGGTACGTAGCGTGCCAGACTATCGGTGCTGTTGCTGCGGGGGTGGTGGTCAAGGCTGCGTTGGGCGCCGGAGCGGTTTCGGGGAATTACCCTGTGCCTCAGGCGGGATTCTCGTGTGCACAGGCGTTTGGGGCTGAGGCTTTGTTTACGGGTCTGTTGGTTTCGACGGTGCTTCATATGGGAGCGGCGACTGGGTATCAGGGCAACCAACTTAATGGATTGGCGGTTTCCTTGTCTTTGGGGGTGGGGTTGATGGCGAGCGGGATGATCAGTGGTGGAGGCTTAAATCCGGCGGCTGTTACGGGGTTGGCGTTGAGTAATGGAGCGACGGGGAAGCAGTTGCAGCAGTTGTGGGTGTATTTGGTGGCGCCGTTGGTGGGGGCGGTCCTGGGGCATGCGAGCGTGAAGTTGACGTCGCCGATCGATATGGGCAAGGAGTAAGGAGGGAAAGATGAGTTTGTTTGTTCACAAGTGAAGGCAAAAGGGTGTGCACTCTGTCAGGGAGTGCCTACCTCTGCTAGAGACAAAGAAGGGGCGGGACGAAAATGCCTGATGGTCGACGAAAGAGATTAGATGAACGGCGGCCAACGGCACACAAGACCGGGCAAAAGGGAATAAAAGGGGACGATTCGGTGGTTCTGAGCCAAAAAGGGGAAAGAAGAGAAGAAGACAACCGGCGCTTTTACGGCTGCTAGGCGAAACAAAAAGAACATCAAAAAAAGGGTGAACGACGTGTGGGCACGGGCAAGTGAAAAGCAAAAATAAGCGGGGTTTCTGGGAGAGAAGCGTCCGCATATAAAAGAGGCTTGGTAAAAGTGCAATTAAGAAAGGAAAAGGAAAGAAGCAGAGAAAGAAATTTGCTACGTATTGCTGCTCGTTTACATCCCACACCAAACGGCGTCTCAGATTGGAAGGAACTTGCTTGTGGTATCTCAAATGCTACAAAAGGAATTGATCTAGGACCAAAAAGATCAGACAAAATGCAGCCTGTTACTCGTATAGTCCCCGTTTACTTCCCCCTCGCGTTCTAGCTCGTTAAGCTTGCGCACAAATGAGATCACGGTGCTCAGGAACATCCAACCTCCCCACCAAATTCTCGAATCACCGACCCGGAAGTAAATTGGGAAATGTGATGTATTGGATTGCTCATTGATCCTCTCTCTCTAACACTGCCCACAACACACACACACACTTGGCACAGGGACCTGCGCGTGGCGACAAGGAAGAGGACGGCAGCAATACTGGGTTGGCCTGGCGGTTTCCTAGGTAAGTTTGTAAGCAAGGATGGGAAGAGCGAGGCAGAAAGAAGAAGGCGAGGCCAGCATCATCGAGAGTGCTGCTTGCTTGGGCTAGCGGCGGGCACCATCAAGCACTAGGTGTGGGCACAAGGCATGCCCCACCCTGCGACGTAAGCAGCGGAGAGAAGCGTGCCTCGCCGCCACTGCCGCTCCTGCCCCTTCTGCTTCTCTGCTGAGTTACTGACACGACCCCTCCTCCAACATTCGCAACAGATGGACCCCCCCGCGCCGCCGCCCCCGCCGGGGGAGATTCCACGGAGGGACACAAACACTGTGCTAAGTGCGATAGAAACAGTGGATGAGCAGCCGGCGCAAGTGCCCATGGGCTTGACTTCGCATTTTGAAACGGCGTTTATCACGGTCAAGTCCATCGTCGCAGGTAGGTCCTTGGAGAGGGCCGGAGAGAGGGAGGGAAGGAGAGCGGGCGGGCATGCATGGAGTGTGGTGATGATATGATGGGCAGCAAGCACTGGTTCTGTACTTTTTCTTTGTGTCAGGTTCTAGGCCGCTTTGTCGGAGTCTCTCTCTGGGGGGACGCTTACCTAAGGCGAATCACACCACGCTCTTTTTCTTTCTTCTTCTCACACTCCCTCCCTCCCTCCCGCCCTCCCTCCCTCCCTCCCTCCCTCAAAATCAGGAGGGCTCGCCGGCATGGTCGCCAAGAGCGTCGTCGCCCCCGTAGACCGAATCAAGATCCTGTTCCAAGTCTCCTCGGAAGAATTCTGCCTGCGAAAAGTCCTTCAAATCATGGCACGGATCTACAACGAGGAGGGGCTCAGTGGCCTCTGGAAGGGGAATAGTGCCACGATGCTCCGTGTTTTCCCCTATGCGGGGATTCAGTTTATGACCTTTGATGCGGTCAAGGCTTATATATTGAAGGTGAATAATGAGGGGGAGGTCCATGCGGAATATGCCCATGGACGGCAGCTGACCAATGTCGAGAGTTTGTTCGCTGGGTCCTTTGCGGGCTTTGTGTCGTGTACCTTTACTTATCCTTTGGATTTTGCACGGGCACGCTTGGCGGTGGAGGGGGTGGAGGGCGCGCATTACCTGAGGCCGTCCGTGCCGGTGGTGGGGGGGGGGGCGGCGGGAGCAGCAGTTGCGGGGCCGTCGGCGGGGGGAGGAGCAGCAGCAGCAGCAGCGGAAGGAATAAGAGGGGGAGGAGGGAAGAGGGCAACTCATCGCAATGTCGTCGACATCTT
>Ga0105055_10012608_pt1 | contig 10259 bp, 10 predicted proteins | sample BON03_FD_78090 | JGI IMG/M metagenome (GOLD analysis project Ga0105055, IMG submission 78090) | Freshwater microbial communities from Lake Bonney liftoff mats and glacier meltwater in Antarctica - BON-03 | ecosystem: Environmental > Aquatic > Freshwater > Ice > Glacier meltwater | place: Lake... | reverse complement strand
CTGAATAGAGAGATAAGACAGATGAAGAGAGACTGACGGTGAATGAAAGAGTAGGGACTGACTGACCAGAAGCGAGCCTTAGGGACACGGCAACGAACTGAAGTGAGAAAAAGAACGGGGATTAAGAAGCAAAGTGAAGAAGCAAGGGTACATACTGACAGAAGCAAGGCGCGGGCGCCAACAAGAAGAAAGAGAAAGAGAGGAGGCATCTACATAGCAAAGAAAATTAAACAAAAAGAAATAAAAAACGAAAAAGAACAGAGTGCTGCATGGGCCGAAAGACCACGTACACTCGCGATGCCTTCAACAGCTGCCTCTCGGAACACCACACACGAATGTGCTCCGATTCCTTGTCTATTTGCATGCCCCTTGTCATACTCTGCAAGCACGTGCATGTCCCACACCTCTCACCGCTCCTCCGCTCTTTGCCCTCCACAGATTACTGCGCGGGCCCCCAAAATTCTGCCTGCTTCGCTTCGTTCAATCAGTCAGCAGTCAACCACCATACACCACCAACTACAACAAGCAGCACCACGTGCTAGCAGTAGTAGCAGACGCGGTACCACCAAGACCATGACCACCACCTTGTCCGTCGCCTTGATAGCCGCGCTCCTGGCCAGCAGCATCGCGCCCGAGGCCAGCGCCTTTCTCCCCTTGCCCTCCTCTTCCTGCCTGCCCTCCTCGTCATCATGCCGCAGCAGTGCTGCAAGTGCTAGGACTCCCGCCAGCAGCACCCCCCGCAGCTTTGGCAAGCGTGCGTTGGTCGTGACGGCCGTGGCCGCGGCTTCCTCCAACAAGAAGAAACCCACGTCAAAGAAGGGCTTGCGTGGCGATGTCCTGCGCGGCGGTGACAGTAGCACGGCCCGACCAGCCAACGACACATCAGGCTCGGCAGGGGCGGGCTCTGCGTTTGACCCCAAGAACCCCTTTTTTACGTCCGAGTTTGGGAAGGACGACGTTCAAGACACACCGGAAGCAGCACCCGAGACGGAGGCGGAGAAGGAGAAGCGCCTGCAGGAAGAGGATGAGTGGCTGCTGAACTTCAGTCGGGACGACCCGGACACTTACACGGAGACCTTCTCGAAGCCCGAGGAGCGGAAAGCCCGGGCTGCCGCCACCAAGGACCGGTATGATTTCACTTGCTTGACGGTGGAGGAAGTGGCGCGCTCGTACCAAGTACCTATTTCGTGGGTAGGGGACGCGTTGTGTAATTTTGGGGTGGTGCCGCCTATTCAATGGACGGCAAGGATGGGGGATTTGATTGATGGAGAGCAGGCGTTTGCGTTGCTGGAGGCGATGCATGGGTGGGACCACGCGATCATGTATGACATGTATACTTGGGATAGTTTGCGGGAATTGGCGGCGTCGCATGATTTGCCGATTGCCAAGGTGCTGCAGGTGTGTGATGAGGAGGGGTTTGCCTTGCCGTTTGGGTTGCGGAGTCACTTGCGGGTGGAGCAGTATGCCCGGTTGATGCGGCGCTTGGGCCTGGCACGAGAATTGACAGATCACATCAAGGAAAATCACCCTGATCCTGATTATCCGTCTTCGTAAGAGAAAGGAGGGAGGGAGGGAGGGAGGGAGGAAGTGTGGGTTTTTGAAACATGTACATTTACTGTTCGTCGTCGGGAGCGGACGGACGAAAGGCAGCGGTAGAGAAGAACAGCGAAGCATAAAGGGGAGAGGAGTACAGTAAGAAAAGGAAAGCTGATAGCGAGTAAGCCGAAATAAAGAAGAGCAAACAGCAATCAGCCATATATTTGAGAAGAAGCGGGAAGGAAAAAGGTATCGTCATTTCTCTTGTTTCTTTTTTTGTTTCGATCGTTCTTCGCTTCCGGAGCATTCCTGTTGGTCTCTTTTCTTCCTAGGTCTTGCCAACACACTCACACACGAAAAGGAAGAAGAAAAGCGGGAAAAGGACAACAAAACACAGAGAGAAGAGAACGGCCTTTCGTACACGTATAACCACAAAAGAGAGGTATGGAAATATCAAGAACTCCCCTCAGCACAGGATACATAGATAGAGATAGGAACTAGAGGGGTAAAAGGGCTGCTAGGGCCTCGGCACTTCTCTCATCCTCTTTATTCTTCCCTCCCCCCCGCAGCGACACACGACTGTCGCCTCTCCCTTCCCTCCTTGCTTTCGGAAGAAAAGGGAAGGAAATAGGAAGGGCAAGCAGCCTGCGTAGGTCATGCAGGGGGTGGAAGGAGGAAAAAGGAGAAAGAAGGGATGCGCCTTTCCTTATATATAGACTGACTGCCCTTCTTCTTTTCTTTCCCCCGAAGTGTCAAACAAAAATGTGTCTTTCTTCGCTTCGCGTGGACGGAACTGTTTTCATATGTGTCGCACGTCTCTGCTGCTGCTGCTGCTGCTGCTGCTGCTGCTGCTTAGTACTACTAGATAATGAGAACCGACTGTGGTGATAATTTCAGAACGAGAACAAAAACCAAAGTGTGCTGGTGGTGACTGCAACGTGATATATAAGAACGCCTTACAACCCTCCACTCTCTCCTTATGAAGGAAGGGATGCAGGATGAAAAAGCGCCCCTACTCTCTCTATTGCTTGGCGTGTGAAGACAACATGCACGCAGGCCCGCGGGGCGCTATGTGTGTGTTGTGTGATGACGGATGGTGGTGTTGCCGGTGTCTCTTTCTCTCGCTCTCTCTCTCTTGCGTGCTGCCTCTGTACATACTGACTTCACTCGAACGCTGCTTCTCGTTTGCTCTCGCCCTATTATCTCTTCCATCCCCCCTCCTCCTCCTCCTCCTCCTCCTCCTCCCCCTCCCCTTCTCATCGAGGAGCGATTCAATTCTGCTTCTTGATGTCGGTCTCGCCGCTGCTCTGGCTGTCGTTGGCGGCGGCCGTGGCCGAGACCTTGGCAGCGTCCAGGTGGGTGTCGATGGCGGACTCGTACTTGTGCAGGAGGCCCTTGAGGAAGTTGTTGTAGATGAGCGTGGCGCCGTTCCAGCCGGGGTAGCCCAGATACACCAAAAAGGCCAGCTTGAAGGCGTAGTAGAAGGGGATCCTATGGAAGGAAGGGAGAGGAGGGAGGGGGAGAGAGTGGTGGTGAGTGACGGGTATCGTATAAAAAGATGGAGCCACCACCCTCCCTTTCCCTTCCCTCCCTCCCTCCCCTCCTCCTTACCAGTAGAGGATGACGGAGACGAAAGCCTCGATGATGGTGAAGAAGGAGTACACCACCCAGTACACCAACCTGTTGAGTGAAAAGGAAGAGGAAAGAAAAAGAGGGGTCATTAGAAAGAGGCGCATAAAGCAGGGAAGAGAGATACATCGATCGACCGCCTTGGCACACTACTATGCTCCAGCAACCATGCCCATGGTTGAAATAAATACAATCTCTGACATAAATGTGCGATTATCTCCATCCTTTCTCCTCTCTCTCTTGCATCGCAATCCGTTCCCATATCCCCCCTTTCCCCTCCTCCTCCCCAAGACACGTACCACTGCTTGTCGTCCTCCTTGTTAGAGCTCTCAATCGCCTTGAAGGAGTAGTAGGCCGGGAACAGGAAGCCGATCACGTTGCTGTGTGGGTGTGTATAAAGGTGAATACACACACTCGACAACTGCTTCCAACATGAATATGGACATATCTTCGACATTTAACGTGCCGCCCTCCCTCCCCCCCACCCCCTCCTCCCACGCACCAGAGGAAACCGGCGCCGTTGCTGAAGAGGAGGAAGAGGAAGACCAGGAAACCCGCCCCGCAGATGGCGTACTCCTTGGGCACGTGGGTCTTCTCCTCCACGGTCTTCATGACCGGGTACCTGTCCAGCCAGGTGCGGAGCTTGGAGAGTTGGAGCTTGAAAGCGTCAGCCATGTTGACAAAGAGTGGGAGAGGTGGTGCTGTGGTGAGAGGAAAGGGAATGATGTGCATGTGAGACGTGGTCGTGGAGTACGCGTATTGTTTGAGACCCGCGGCGCGGGCGGGTGTTTTTGGTGGAACCAGAACAAAGAGCAAGAACACCACGTCTTGCGTCCTGTGCTCCCGGCCCCGCGCGTGGGAAGAGGTGGGCGCAGCCACACAATGAAACCCTGTACCCGCGCCTGCTGCTGGGCAAGGCCGTGCGCGTGGGGTGGCTTGATTGGGTGGGCGTGGTCGAAGAGAAGTGGAGCGCCAGGCCATGCATGGGCGACGAGCACAGAAGCACAGAAGAAGGGGCATGGGGCATGGGACACCCACCCTGGGAACACGGACCAGGCGGAGGCACAAATGCAGCACAGCGGCGCATCATACAGAGGCGGAAGACGGCGTGCTTGCGTGGACGAGGACCTGGGCAGGGGTGTGTGCTTTTCAAAGAGGGGCATGGCCAGTGAGTGGAAAGACGAGCATCCAGCATGAGAAACGCGACAAGAGCGAGGCAGCTGATGACGATGATGATGACTTTCAAGTGATTTAAAAGGCCTCCAAAATCTTTTCGCGCCTTTCCCTGCTAGAGTGCATGCTATGCACTCTAGCAAACCAGTCCCCAGTCCCTAGCATCCAGGCTATGCCATGCTGTGAAGCGGCACCATCATCACCCTGGCAAGCCGCGGCTTGCCTCATTTCCCCGGGCGGGGTCCTAGCTAACGCTTTTCCCCGACACAACACACAGACAGCCTATCCAACAAGGAACAAGTCACAAGCAGGAGGGGAAAGTGCTGCTTGCCGCCGGGCCGAGGCCGCCTTTACGCCATGACGCTGTCCTACAGTGACCTCGTCCTCGGTACGTACACCTTTTGTGCTTGTGTATTGGCGGGATGTGGAAAGGGGAGTGTTGTCAAAGCGTGTGCGGCGCGCATTTCACGGGGGGAAGGAACAGAAAAGCAACCACCCGGCCCCTTTCTAAGCATAACCAGACAACAATCCCTCGCGCGTGTGTTGTCGTGTCTCTCTGCATATTATTCATCACCCCCAAGAGCGCGTTGTGGACGGGGCGGGCTTGTAGTCTGTGGTCATGGGGCAGGAAGAAAAGGGGATCACACACATTGATGAACCTCGTACTCCTCCACCATGATATGAACCCTCTTATGCTGCGAATTGTCGCACAACTGCATGTGTACTCCATCAGCTTCTTTTTTGAAGTGCCTACAGTCGTGGTTCGAGGGGGACAATGCCTCATGGCACGCTGGACACTGTGTGTGTGCCCATCCTTGCTTCTCGCCTTTCCCTTCCATAAACTGACTTTTTCCTCTTTCCCCCCCCATCTTTCTCCATCCCACCTAGGTTTATGTGTCAATGCAGACACCTACGATGACGGCGAGTGCACCGGGTCCGCAGTAAGCAATAGCAGTCGTGGCAGCGGCGGGGCCGAGCGACCACCATGTTCTCGCGAGGCTGCTGCTGCCCCCCTTACCACCACCAGTGCCGCCAATGCCGCCGCCCCTGCGCAACAGGAGCAACAACCCCCGCTACCCGACGACGCAGCAATCCAGCCGAACGAGGGCGGGTCCGAAGGGAGCGATGGGGAGCAGCACCAGCAGCCCTTCCCAGCCGAGGCGCTAGGCCGCTTCGACTTTCGCCTAAAGCCAACCAATTTTGCGCCGGGCTTCAAGACGGTGCGTTCGACGGTGCTCATGGATTGGGACGAGATCAAGCTATGGTACCAGGGCCAGACCCTGTTGAAGGACCTGGAACGGCGTGAGTACGTGGTGGCGGGCTTGCGGTGGACTCCGTTCGAGCCTAGGCCACCGGCCGACGAGCCCGTGGTGCGGCATCCGACCGAGCCGCTGGACGAGGAGGAGGGGCAGTGCCTGCGCGTGCTCCGGGATCATAATGTGAATCTGCGGCCCGTGTGGGTGGATGGCGACGGCTCTTGCTTGGTACATGCCGTGTCCACGGCGTTGACGGGCTCGCAGCTTTATTACGATGCCCTGCGGTGGGCCGCGCACAAGGAGCTCCGCGATCACGCCGCCTTCTATCAGCAGGCTGGCTTCGTCACCGAGCAGGACAAGGCCCGCTTTCTGCCGCGTTTGGAAGCGGCGGGTGAGGAGGCGGCGGCACGTGGGCTGACGGACCGGGAGAAGAGCATGCGGGAGGCGGCCACGCAGATGCGGGACTTTGACAACAGCAGGACGGGCCGATGCAGGTGGACGCCCACGTTTTTGGAAGAAGCGGTGGAGAAGGCCCGGCCCTCTGAAGGCGAGATGCGTGGGCCTGCGCAGTACCTGGAGGAGATCCACGTGGCGGCCCTGGCCAACGCCCTCCGTCGGCCCATTATGATCCTGGCCGAGGGCTTCCAAGGTGGCCTCTTCCTCCCTCTGCGCCACGACCCCGAGGACTGCTGCTTGCCCGCCTCTCCACTTGCCGCTGCTGATGAGGCGGGGCAGGAAGGGGAAGGGACGGTCACTGGCAGCTGCAGCAGTAGCAGCAGTAGTAGCAATAGGACCGGGCCGGCCGCGCCACCCATCTTCGTGTTTTTGCAGTACGACCACTACATCCCGCTGGTGCATCAAGACCCGCAGGACTTCTGGGCCTGGGCCAACGGGCCGAACTCGGGCTTCGCGGGCGACGAGGCGGCATTGGAGGCCTTGCGGCTTTATGAGGCGGAGCGGGGGGGCATCAACCACCGCATCCCTGAGTTTGCGGAGGAGATCCTGACCATGTGCGTGGGGGCGGCGGCCCAGAAAATGGAGGACGTGCTCAGCACTTACGAGGTGCCGCCCGCGGACCGGGAGGCCTACCGTCAGGCGTTTGGCCGGCCCGAGCGCATGGAGGGGCTGCCGTTGAAGGTGGTGTTCGAGGATCAAATTTCAATGGCGCGCTGTGACAAGACGGTCAAGAACCTCCCGACCATGAATGCCCTCTTCCGCGCGCTGGGCATGGAGATCAACGGCGAGGCCGAGGCCACCCTCCAAAATAACGTGGTCTACCTCAGCCTCTACGTCCACCAGGTCGACTTTGCGCGCTATCACCGCCTGGCCTGGGCCCTCTATTACCTCATGAGCTGCCAGTACCAGTCGGCAACAGCGGCCGTCACCCCCTCCTTGACCACGGCCATGATCCCGCTCCCTCCCTCGGGTCTCTTCCCCCCTACCGCGCCTAGCACTCCCACGGCCAGTAGTTCCAGCAGCGCCAGCAGTAGCAGCAGCAGCAGCAGCACCACCAGTAGTAAAGGCAGCAGGAGTAGTGGCAGCACCCACAGCGGCAGCATCAACGCCGCCGCCTCCAGCAGCTTTCCGGACCTGGGCCACGACCAGGCCGCCTCGCTGCTGCCGCAGCCACCACTGTTGCAGGGGATCGGTCCACTTGCCGCGCCCCCTGCCGAGACCGGGCCCACCTTACCGCCGCCACCGCCGCGTGGGGTGCTGCCGTCAGCGGGCGGGGTGGACCAATCAGTGTTTAAGTTTGTGCTGAACTACAGCCAGAATGATGACCTCAATTTGGGATTGGCCCGCCTGTACTGCGAACCGGAGGGCTGGGACTTGCGGCCTATGCTCTCCCCTGCCCGCGACCCCAAGGACTTCTTGACCCGTGAGTTGGCACGTTTGGAGGCGCGCTTCCGGCGCTTGACGGGGTTGGATTATCGGCGGGTGATGGACGAGGACGTGGCGGCCACGGCCCTGGCGGGTGGTGCTCTGGGCGGGCTTGGGGGCTTGGGGCTGGCGGCGCCCACGGACTTCCGCGCCAAGGTGCCCAAGGCGTTGTTAGCACTGCAAAGCGCCATCCGCACGCGCCCCTACCCGGGCCGGGGCACCCTCCAGCCGTCGCACATCTTTTTGGAGCAGCCGGACCCTGAGCTGCTCTCCTTTTGCGCCGTCGGCGGCAGCACCGGCCTCCTCCGAGTCAGCAGTAGTAGCAGTAGCAGTAGCAGTAGAAGTAGTAGCAGCAGTGGTAGCAGCAATGGCAGTAGTGACCAAATGGACGTGGCCGGCCCGGTGGGACCCGAGGGGGAAGGGATCGAGGGTCGACTCGTCTCGTTGGCTGAAGTCCGCCTGGCGCGTGTCGAGGCACGGCGAGAGCTGCTCCGACACCTGCTGGTGCGAGGCCTGCCGCAAAACCAGCAATTCGAGCAAGTCGCGTGCGCCGTGCTCTTGCCCGAGCGCTTTAACGAGGCGCGTGCCCGCTTTTGCTTTTTGGACTGGATCTTGAATGCGGCGAACGCAGGACTGCCCAACTTGGAAGTTGAGCAGCCCCCTTCTGCCGTGGTTCGTACCATTCGCAAGATCACCGTCCAACCCTTGCCCTCCCCTGCCCGCGTGCCTGCTCTCGCGGCACTCTTCCCCGCGACATCTGCTGCTGGGCTTCTTGGGCGGGCGCCGGCCATCGCTGTGGCGCCGGTGAAGGAGCAGTACCGGCAGCAGCAGCCGCCGCAGCAGCATCATCGGTCCGGTTCTCCTTCCCCTACCTCTTCCTCCACCTCGGCCGTCTCGCCCCGCTCGCCCTCACCTGATCCAGAGAGTGAGAGCAGCTATGTCATGCTAGACGATCACCCACATCACCACCACGAGGAGGAAGAGGAGGAGGAGGACCACGAAGAGGAGGAGCAGCAGCAGCAGCACGCCAATCCCGACCCGAACAGTCTGCTCTCGGGCAGCCCGGCCTATAAGAAGGTCGCCTGGCCCGCTAAGCGGAGTGACGGAACGGCCGCGCGCACCGCTCACGTTAGCGAAGCAGGCGGTAGCCATCGCAGTGGGACCAGCGGCACCAGCAGTGGCAGTGGCAGCAGCAGCAGCGGCGGAACCGGCGCAGGCAGCCATGCTAAGCGATCGCCGAGCAAGGCGTCACCGCGAGGAGGGGAGGGAAGCAAGGATTTCGTGGCGTTGGGCAAGCGCGGCATTAGCAGTCCGTTCTGATAAGCATTAGGGTGGTGGATTGATTAGACAAAAACAAACCGAAGTCCAACAGGGAAAGATCTTTTTTGTTAGTGTACATAGAAAGCGCGGCATCAAGCGTTCAATGGGTTAGAATTTCTGAGACTTGCAGCATGATTAAAATTGACCAACCAAAAAAAGATGATAAAGAACAAAGAATGTCCCCAGGCAAAACAGCAATCAAAAACAACGTTACATCTCGACCTCTTCCAGATCTTGTTCTGTCATGATGTGTGTTTCTTTATGCAAAACTTGTTGTGCTGCTTTTTATTTCAATCAAACCAAAATATGATGCACACTTTCTTTTTCTGCTTGTCAAACTTGAACCAGCTCGGAGCGATTTCGCCTCCTGCCAAACTAAGCTAGAATGTGCTCTTGACGCCCCCCCCACCACTCAGCCGCCGGCTCAAGGACCCAAGCGTCCGATGGCCCGGGCTGCCCTGGTCGATGCGGGCCTGGAAGGTTGACAGCATCTCCAACACATAGACTGGCAAGGCGCGCCTGATCAGATCGCGGTCCTTGGCCTCCTTGGTCAGCCCCATAAAAATCAACAAGCCGTCTTCCATGACCTCGTTCTCGTCCGCGTGCGCCTGCATGGCGTCGAAGAGGATGCGCACTGCCTCGGGGGTTGTGAGGATAATGCAGGCATCGGGCTCATGGGACACGTAAAACCGGAGCACGGAGAAGGAGCTGCTCACTAGGCGCCGACTTTCGGGAGACGCCTCGAGGCTTGCCAGAAGCTCCTGTACCTGCTTTGTCAACGCCGTGTCCGTGACAGCCGAGGGAGCCGAGCCCAAGTCCTCATTCACCATGCCAACCAACGCCTTCATGTCGGATGCGGAGCCTGTGAGTGTGGATTGGAGAGAGAGGAAAGGGAAGAATTAGTCAAAGGTTTGTTGTGTACCGCGCTTAAACAAACCTCTTTGGGAACCTAAGTAGTAAACTCGACCATCACTTACGGTAACGACGGACTCTCTCCTCCTCCAGACCCCCGTAGCAGCTCGTCTCCGATTCCGACTCGTGCGCGTGCACGCGTTGAAGGGGGATTGTGGTCGAGTGGCCCGAAGCCGCGGCCCCCTCCTTGCTGCCACGGGTAGCCCGCCACGATTGGAGGCCCTCCACACTCGAGACAAGTCGGTCGCACTGCTTTCGGTAAAAGCGAGTCACATCCACCTCATCGGCCTCGCGGACCGACCGCTGCAAGCGGGAGCTGCCAAGGCTTCCCCTCCGTCCGCCTTCTCCGCTGCTGGCGGGGTAGTCGAGTAGCACTTCCTGGTACTCCTTCGTCTCCATGTCTTGGCGCAGGTCCCGGGCTCCACGCTGCACAGACTCGGCCATGCGGTGGTTGGTCCGTTGAGGCGATCGCTGCTGGTGGTGGCGGGCGCCATTGCTGGCATGGCGGTGGGCGGGCATGCTGCTGTTGCTGCTGCTGCTGCAGGTGCTGCT
>Ga0105055_10012607_pt1 | contig 10259 bp, 11 predicted proteins | sample BON03_FD_78090 | JGI IMG/M metagenome (GOLD analysis project Ga0105055, IMG submission 78090) | Freshwater microbial communities from Lake Bonney liftoff mats and glacier meltwater in Antarctica - BON-03 | ecosystem: Environmental > Aquatic > Freshwater > Ice > Glacier meltwater | place: Lake... | reverse complement strand
CCGGCCGTTGAGCCTGTTTTTTTTTACGTTGGCCCGGATTAGGCCTCCGATTTTAACATCTTTTTCCTTGTATGTGCGTTTGATTGCCGTGGACACGCTGGTCCATATTTCGATATCGGCGTAGAACTTTAGTGCATGGCCGCCGGCTCTGGTTTTCTTGGCATCAAACAACCCCGCGTCTATGTTGTCACGGGTTTGGTTGATGATAATTAGGATGGAGCCGGTGGCGGCCAGGTGGCCCATGATGCGGCGTAGATTTCGGCTGTTGATTTTCGCTTTTCCGTCGCCGTAGTCCCCCTTCGGTTTCCGGCCCTTTACACGTGCCGTACGGCCCTCCGCAGCCTTCTCTATTTCGTATGCACTGGTCAGCCCATCCATGCTATCCTGCACGTAAATGAACGGCCGATCGTCGGCACATGTTTCGTCAAGATCATCGTAGAATGCTTCAATGGTCTGGCTGTTGCGTAGTGCAACACGGGCCGCCATCTGCTTTCCGAAGAATTGGGTGAAGTCCATCTTGGCACCATGCTCCGTGCCATTGTAGATCAGCTGGTAATTGTCGAACGCCTTATTCTGGCATGCCTCCGCGAAACACGTTAGGGCGAAGAACGTTTTTCCAGATTGGCTGTCCCCAACGATGAACACGTAAGAGCCCGGGAGCCACCCGCCCTGCCAATGCCCGGAACATGCGAGGTTGAGTAGTGTAGAACCCGAGCCAAGCATTTTGCCGGGAGGGTATTTGGCACGTGCCGTGGTGGCCATGAGTTGCTTCCTGATTTCTTCTATGTTGTGGTTATTCATAATAAAAGGCCGGGCGGTTAAGCCCGGCCCATGGTGGCGCCTCTACCCGCTATTCGTCGGAGTTTGAATAATCAGTTAAAACGTCGCATCTCCCCAATCGTCGTCGTCATCCGCCGGTTTGGCCTTGGGCTTGGCCTTGGGTGCCGGTTTGGCCTTGGGTGCCGGTTTGGCCTTGGGCTTGGGTGCCTCTTCAGGGTCGTCATCCCAATCATCCCATTCGTCATCCGCCGGCTCCGGTTTGGCCTTGGGTTTGGCCTTGGGTTTGGGTGCCACCGGTTCTTCTTCTTCGTCTTCCCAATCGTCGTCGTCATCCGCCGGTTTGGCCTTGGGTTTGGCCTTGGGTTTGGGTTTGGCTTTTGTCTTGGGTGCCACCGCCGGTTCTTCTTCTTCGTCTTCCACTTCTTCACCAACATCGGCCACGTCTTCCAATTGGTGATAAATGGCGTGCAGCTCGTCGTACGTCCGCACAATTAGGCACTTATCAAGGCACGTGGCCGCGTTTAAGATGTCCTGGTCCAGTGGCTTTTTTCGGGTCTTAAAATCGATATCAGACACTTCATAAAACTTATTTCCGGAAAAGGCCTCTTCCGAAACTCCGATGCGTAGGGTTGCACCCTCCCTGGGGTCCGCGAAATACTCGTACCCGGCTGCGTCTGGGTCTGCCGAGTCAGCCTCGATCCTGCTATCCAACAATTTGCCAAAAAGGTGGAAGCTAATCTCCCACACCTGCACCCCCTTATCCGGCTCGGCATGGTCGAAGAGATTCCAAAGCTGCCGCTCCTTTGGTGCCAATGATTTGATTAAGTCATCATCGGCGTTGCTATCCCGGGCCAACTCGGCACGGTGTTCGCAGATTGGGCATTTCTGCTTCGCCGTTTTTTGTGGGCACACGTACCAATCCTCTCCGGCCCCAATGCCGCGATGAGCCCAAAAGGTCCGCTCATAGTGCAACTCCCCAGCATCCGCCCACGGGTTGCCGGCCCCAACCACGTACGGCACGATTTCAACCCGCCGTGTCTTTGTGTCTTTGAGCTGAAATTGGGAAACGTCCGGCGGTAGTCGGAGCATGGTGCTGCCGAATTCTGATTTCCGCTCGGTGGCACGCCGCCGGCCGGATACTTTCTCTTCTCGCTTTCGTCTGTCGTTCATTTATTTATTCCTCTGATTTCTTTGCGGTACGCCGCACGCCACGCCGGCGAGCGGCCGTTTTTTCTGCTTCGGTGGCCTTCCCAACCACTTCGGCACGTGGTGCCGAAAAGTAGTCGTTCTGCCAAAGTTTAACACAATTCTCTAAAGCACGCTTTTTGTGCTCCAGGGCGGTGCATGCCGCCTCCAAAATCCGCACGGCGTGCCTGGCTTCCACCACGGCCCGGAGGGCCGCAATGTATTCTGGCTGCTGTGGGATGGTGTTTTCGATGCCGGCCTCTGTTGCCTTTGCCAACCCATACGTTTCCGGGTCCGCGCGTATTTGCCCATCTAGGTCGGCACGCACCACCACCACTCCGTTCGTAGCGTCATCCGCGTCGCGGCGAGCCTCGGCCAGCCGTACCGCGTAGTCATGCACCAGTTCCGGCTGCCGCAACCACTCCCGGTCTAGTTCGTTTTCGTTGATCTTAAATGGGTTCATCTTTTACTTTCTAAAATTGGGCGGTGTGCCACCACGCTGGCTGGCCGTTCTACCCACCGCCCGTCAAATGAGGAACGTGTTGCATACAACAACCGCTCTTAGGAGCACTGCATTAGGTGGCCCACGTGCCAACACAGGTCACACCGCGGCCCCCGCTCTATTTACCTGTCGCCTCTTGGTACACCTGGAAACATGCATAAGTTAGGCCGGCCTTCTTTGAGTCGTAAAAATTATCTCGAAACGCGTCAATAACCATGGCCGCACGGCCATCCGCCTTTTTCACTAGAACGGAATTCGCATACCCCAGCACCATGTACCGTAGGGACTCCGGGTCGTCCTCTAGGTTGGCCAATATTGCGCCCACCGTGGCCCAGGTAATGCGTGGGGCCATGAGGGCACGTGCCAACTCGAACGCTTGTTTTTTAATGTCAGCGGCCGCCACGGCGGCCAATTGGTCTGCCTCATCTGTCAGCGATGAAATCTGGTCCAAAATCACCATCGCTTTCCGCACGCCACCCTCAGACGCCTCCGCAATGGCATCCGCCACGTCCTGGCTCATGCACCAACCCTCCTCGGCCGCAATGGCCACCACATGCCTGGCGATGGTGGTGTTGGGTACCTGGGCCAATTTGATCTCCGTGGCCCGGCTCCGAACCGTTTTTATCAGCTTTTGTGGGTCCGTGGTGGCAAGGAAGAAGTACACATGGGCCGGGGTGTCTTCTAGTATCTTCAAAAAGGCATTCTGGGCCTGCGTTGTTAGTTGGTGGCACTCGTCTATGACCCAGACCCGGCACGGCCCGGAGATTGGGGATAGGTGGCACCGCCGCTGGATGTCCCGCACCATGTCAATGCCGTTAGCGGTGGCGGCATTCACTTCCGTGAAATCGGCATCACCGCACTTGAGCTTTTCTCGTAGGATACGGAGTAGGGTTGTTTTGCCGGTGCCACTACCGCCCGATATCAGAATGCAGTGTGGCACCTGCCTTCTCTTTCCAAACCCAACCAGGGTCGACACGGCTGCGTCCTGGCCGATGACTTCTTTGAAGGTTTTCGGTCTTTTTCTTAGGTAGAGTACTTGCTTTTCCATTTTAGGTTCTTCCTTTTTCATTTTAGGTGGTGCCGGGTCGCGAATTCGGTGGGTTGCACACGGCGTACACACACCGCCCCGGCTGTTTCGTTGGGTGCCGCCGCATGCTTTGCATGGCGTTTTCATATCTTGAATTCCTTTTTGTCGAACCAAGAGCCGCCCACCGGGGCCAACTCCATTTCGATTTCCAGCGGTACGATAATCCACCGCCATTCTTTCAGCAGGCTCCGCACAATCTCCTGCACCATGCCCACCACTTCGTCCAGCTCGGCCGGTACAACGTCAAGCACCATAGAGTCGTGGATCTGCCCCACAATCAGGCTTTGCATCCGCCGCTGGCGAAGCTGCCGGCCTAGCCGTATTAGGCACCACAGAAGGCAATGAAACGCCGACCCCTGGATGGGGTAGTTTGTCACGTTATTCCGCCCATAGAGCCCGGTAATGTAGAAACCGGTATGGGTTGCAAACCCACCATTTTTAAGATAGTCGGAGTAAAACTGCTCACGCCATCTATCATAGACTTTGAACCGCTTTTTCCAGAATTTCTTTTCCACGGATTTAACGTGGGCCTCGAAGGTGCCACCGGTGGCCGTGGTGCTATCCCGGCACTCGCCACGCTCCCGCACCCCATGCCGGGCCAGGTGCTCGTATAGGCACACACCATCGGCCGTTTTTAGGCCAAGCTTTTCGATATCGGCCCACAACGATTTCGTACAGGCGACGTACCAATCTCCATAAAATTGGGCAAATACAAAAGAACCCTTGACGGCCTGCCGCACGTTTTTTGGTATGGCGGTTTCCGGGAGCATAAACAGCTCGGCCGCCGTGTCCCGGTGCATGTCTGTCGATTTGTCTTTCACGTATGAAATCAGCTGTGGGTCGAGGTTGTAGCACGCCGCCACCCCAACCTCGATACCCTTGAAGTCAAGCTCAAGTAGTTGGCGGTTGCACCGGGGCACAAAAGCCCTCCGTATCCATTTCGCCATTTCTGGGTCTCGGATTGGTATGTTCTGGAAATTTGGTGCCTCAGACGAGCTGCGGTATGTCAGGGTCCGATGTAGGTTATAGAACACATGGAGGAGGCCGGAGGGTGCAACCTCCCGCCGCACGCCCAGGAGGTATGTGCTTTGAAGTTTCTTTAGGTTCTCTAGCTTGATATAATTACGGGCGAACGGGTGTTGGCATTGCTCCAGGGCCACGGCGTCCACGGCCAACTTGCCGCTGGCCGTGGTGCGTTCGTTGGCAAGCCCCATATGGCTGAAAAGTAACTTTCCCAGCTGCTCCCGGCTGCCAAGGTTGGCATTGGTGCCATACAGCTTTTTCCATTCGGTCCAATATGCATGGTCCCGAAACTGGCCCTCGAGGCGTTGTATGCGGGCACCCACATCGGCAATGGCACCGTCCAGATACTGCACGTCGATTTGAATTCCGTTTGCCTCTACGCCGGCCAGGGCCACTGCCCCATCGTGGATGAGGCGATATGCCTCCGGTGTGGATACTTTGGTGGACAATTAACTACCATTTCGCTTGGTGCTGTGCGGCCCGGTTGCGTGCTTTGCTATGCCGGCCTCTAGGGTGGTTAGGATGGTCTGGCCTCGGAGGGCGGCTGCGTTCCCCACGTGGGCCAGGATGCCACGCATGGCTGTATCCCTGGCCTTGTCGTAGAAACCACTCGCATCGAAACCACGCGTGCCCTGGTGCCGGTTAAGCGTGGCGTGACACAGCAGCCCAACGTATGCCGGAAATGGTTGTCGAATGATGAGATCCAGATCCTCTCCAACACCCCGCAACACGAACCCGTCCCGCCCGGCAAAATCCATGGCGTGGATTAGTATGCCACCCAAAGCGTCAAACTCGTCTGCTTGGTTGTCGGCCATGTAAAATGCACCAACGGCCTCCGCAATGGCCATGGCGGGCGCCGTGCTGCCCAGGGGGAACCCGGTGTTTTTTGATACAAAGTTTCCCGAGTTAATCCGGCTCCATCTTGCAATTTCTTCCTGAATATCATCAAACCGGGTCTTACAACAACACCCCCCGGGGTATGCATAGGTGCCACCGCAATAACTGCACGTCTCGCTCATTAGAAATTCTCCGGTAAAGGGTACCCAATCGCCAGCATCTGTTTTTCAGCTATTTTATATTCATGAAGGGCGTCAAGCCCGTTGTACAGCAGCAGATCCGCCATATCCACCCGGTGGATGTTGTTGTATGGCGTATCCCCCTCGCTTCGGAGATATGGTTTGATGTGGCCCTCGTAATCCGGGGTCCCAAGTAGGGCGAATGATTGGAACCCAACCGATGTGATGCCGGGCCGGTTATCTATCACGTGTGCCGCCTGCATGGTGTCCCAATACCAGCCCCGCACGGGGTGGCCCAGGTGCCGCCGTGTCCACCGGTCTTCGAACATTAGGTTGGCGGCTACCTTGGGTGCCGATGTGCGTAGCAGTGCCGATGTCGCGGCGATGGCGGCCCCGTGCCACGGGTATGCTATTGTCCGCCGGCCCCGCCAACAAACGGCCGCCGATACGATGGCGGCATGTTCATTTTCAGCCTTGAGGCACGTGGTTTCGTAATCAAACGAGATCGGGCCACCCGCCTCGGCCATTTTAGTCAGAATACTGGCGGCCTCGTCTGTGTCAAAACCCCGCCGCACATCTTTAGAATAATCGGGTGCCCCATCCGGCCATGGGCACCCCTGCAGTTCTAGTGCCGCCTCGATGCTCTCTTCGAAATACTGGTTCAAAACCCCATGAGATTCCTTTGCCACATATGCCGGCGAGTATGTCGGGCATATCCAGGCGTTTAACAACCTCGATGGTATGCAACACCCAACCCACCGCTCAACCCCCTCCGAGTTGGCACCCCATGCCCACCGGATAACGGTAGACGTTCCCATGTACCCAAACGTGATGATAGTACGTGGTTTCAGCTCTTTTATGAGCTTTTTTATATTTGGACTGCAATAATCTACCCGCTTGTCATCCGCCGGTGCCATACCCGGGTGGCAGATGAGGGCGTGTGTCGTCCAACAATCCTGCTCCAAATCTATGCCACACTTCCGGAACACGCGACGCACCATGGCACCAACCTCCCCCGACATGGGCCGCCCTGTGGCGTCGTCGGCGGCCGATGGTGCCTCGCCCACGATCAATATGCCTTCGTCCCCTCGGCCGTATACGGGCATTTTCGGCGTACTACACCGGCCGGCCAGGCCACAGGCACCGCACGCGGGCAGCCGCCGTTCCGGCTGCCTACCCTGGGCCAATGCACTCCCTGAAAAGAATCCGTGCATAACTATCAAAATCCAATCAGTTGCTCGGCCACAGTTCTGGCGATGCTGGCGTCCGTTGCCAGCCCGCACTCAACTTGGCCCTCTACCCGTATGATATACCCGTTAAATGGGAATCCATCCCATGCAACACCGTTAATGATTCCACCGATGGGGTCCCCGGATACTATGAGAGGCATCTTGCCGGATGCCTCTATGTGGTCGTGGATGCTTTGGTGGCACCCGGCCATGGCAAGGAATGCGTTTGTTAATTCCCGGGCACCAACAACAAACGCCACCCTCCGCCCACCAATGTACCCACCCACCAGCACGCTTGGTTGTTTTTCGCGGGTCCCTTCGGCCGCCGTTGTTATCACCACGTTAGAGCCGTGGTCTTGGGTTTGGCACCCATCCAGGGCCTCCCGGTATGCCGTACCCATGCCGTCTATGTCTAACTTCACAATTACTGGGGGTTCTGATTTCATTTGGCTTCCGATAGGCAAGTGACGTATTTGAATTTCCCGGATTCAACCATGAGCCGGGTTGCACTAATCTGAACTTCCTTATGCCGCTCAACCAACTGGGTAAGTAGCTTGGGTTCGATCATGAACCGCACCGCCGGCCCGCTGTATTTGATGTCGCGGCGTTCTAGGAACCGGCCGGAGGCACCGGTGCCGGTGACCTGTACCTTATTCGCTTTGAGTTGCACTTCGACCTGGTTGTTTTCTGTGTTTTCACCAGAAAAAATCTCCGCACGCGATACTGCGTCGGATATGCCGGGCGGCAACATGGCCCGGGCCGCCGCATGCACCACCAACAACGCGTCCAGGTCGGGGAACCGGTCCCGGTACCGGCGGCACGATAGCACGAGGCCAGTACCGTTTCGGAAGTGGAGCCATGTATTAGTCTCCGCCTGCTCCGCCATGTCAAGCCCCACCACGTGTTTGATGGAGCTACTTCGTATGAGCGTCTTCTCGGTCAAGCCGGTATCAATCCGAAACCTGGCCATCTGAAAATTATCGCAGGCCTCAACATGCACCGGGGTCACATGCACGCACGTAAGGCAGAACGAATCGTCTTTCCCGGTGGCCGCACAATTCTGAACAATGGATAGGGCCTCCAGAAGATCGTCGGCAATGGCGGCCCACGTGTCCGGCACCTCCACGCTCTCGATGGGTAGTAGGATCTCGGTCTCCATGCGGATCTCACCACGGCGGCCGGCACCCTTCACAACCAACACCCCGTCGGCCATTTCCACGTCCACGGTTTCATCCGGCATCTTCCGGAGCAGGTCGAGTAGTGGTTGCGCCACCACGGCACCCTCGATTTCGAGTCCGTCCGGCGTGTTCATGGTGCATGCAATTTCGTCGTTAAACGTCATGACGGTGCCGTTGCCCCGGAACACGTAGCACGTACTTTGCTCCACAATGTCCTTGGCCGCGAGGCCGGGGCTCACGGTCTCCAATGTGTTGATAAGGGAGCTGCGATTGATCTTCATCTATTTTCCTCTATAGTCCAGTGCGTATGCCAACAACCCAAAACAGGTCGCCGTCTTCTAGGTATTCAAGGCACTTGGCCTCGTATATGGGGTCAAGTACCCGGCCGTCGATGTGGGCGTGGGTTGCCTCGTGGTATGGTTGCTTTTTTACGTGATCGATAAGGGTCAGCTGCTCCCACCAAAACGGCGGTGCATGCCGTGCAATGCGTTTTCGTGGGTTGGCCCCAATTGACACGCCCACTACCGGTATCGGCGACCCAAGCCGCCGCAGGCCGTGCAGGATCGCACATGCCGTCATCCCACTACCCACCACCACCACCACCCGGCGTGGTGTTGGGCGGAGTGCGGCGATGCTGGCCACCTGCGGGACCGTGCATTCCATGGCGTCCGTGGACTCCATGCCGAACGGGATGTACACCCACCCGGTTCCCGCCCGTGCCGCCACGTCGTCCGTGGCTCGTCTTATTATCACGTTGTTATAGCCGGCCTTGTGTTGCACGATTTCCCCACCGTGTGCCCGCACGTCGGTCATCTCCGGGGTGTCCGCCCCCCGGGGCATGTGGAGCCGTGCCGGGATGCCCAGGGAATTGGCAATTCGGGCGACTATCTGGGCCTGTGGTGATTTACGCGCCGAGGCCGTGATCAGGCCGGTTGCACCCGTTGCAAGGTGCAGGCATGCACGCACCTTGCCCCCACGGATACCCGCGTATTCGAAGCTGTCGTCCCACTTGACGAACAATCGCCTGCCGGAACCGGGCAGGCGATGTCGAGTTGTTGGCGTTAATTCCATTCACTATTTCTTTGAATTTTGGTCATAAAAACCACGTGCCGCGTGCCATGCGTTGCGAAGTGCAAAGAGGCTTTCACCGTCGTTTTCTTTGCCGTATGCCGCGTTGAGCTCTGCCACCATGGCGTCCGTGATGCCGGCATCAAGCCCGTGCTTGCCAATGATCACCCCGGCCATGTACGGCCGGGTTACGGCAACCCGCACACCCGGTGCCTTAGCTGTGTCGGGCGTGCCGGTGGTCTCCTGTTCTGGCTTGGCCACCTTTTCTTTCTTCGCTGGCTTGTCCGCCGGTGGCACCTTTTCTTTCTTCGCTGGCTTGGCCGCCGGTGCCACCTTCTTTTTCACTGGCTTGGTGGCCGCCTTTTCTGGCACATCCACCCCGGCGATTTTGGTGCCGGCCTTCTTCTTGGTGGCCGGTGTTGTTTCCGGTGCCATGTCGTTATCGATCTTAAAGTTCACTTCATCGCTTTCGTCCAAGGCCATGGTGATTTCGGTGGCAAGGGCGTCCGCGTCTTCGTCTTCGATTTCTGGGTCGTCTTTCAACAGATCCGGCAACCCGGCCAATTTCTTGGCCAATTGGTCCGGCTTCATGCGGCCGGCCGTTTTGAACCCCAATGCCTCTAGTAGGGCGATGGTGGTTGATCTTTTGATTGTCAGTGTAGTTGTGGCCATGGTTGGCTCCTTCGTTTGGGTTTGGGTTTGGGTTTGGGTTTGGGTTTGGGTTTGGTGGCATACGGCCGGCCTGATGTGTTATCGTTTCTTCGGTTCTAAATTCACCGAAGTTTTTTTGCATTTTCTAGAAGTTCTTAGAAAATGGCCGGGTGCCATACACACCCGGCCCGTTTGGTTTGGGTTGCTTCCGTTAGTAGTTCATTGTGTCGTCAGTAATCGTAAACACTTCACCACCCCACCGGAGAGAGGCCCGCTCCGCACCTGCTCGCGTTTTCCATTCCTTCGCTGCGTCGCCACCAATCCCAACAAACCTCGCCGATTGCCAGCTGTTTACCGTGGTAAACAGCAGGGGTTTGCCGCTCGCCGCTTGCGATGCTTTTTTGAGTCCAAAAGTCATCTTTGGTGCCATTTTCTTCATTGTCTTTATCCTGTGTGTGGTGTTGTTTGCGTTTGTGTTACCGGTTAAGTATACGGTAATGCTTCGGCAGGGGCAATGGCACTTGGCCACGAATTATGATT
>Ga0105055_10012606_pt1 | contig 10259 bp, 14 predicted proteins | sample BON03_FD_78090 | JGI IMG/M metagenome (GOLD analysis project Ga0105055, IMG submission 78090) | Freshwater microbial communities from Lake Bonney liftoff mats and glacier meltwater in Antarctica - BON-03 | ecosystem: Environmental > Aquatic > Freshwater > Ice > Glacier meltwater | place: Lake... | reverse complement strand
TACATATATATATATATATATATATGTATATATATGTACATGTATTTATACATATACATATGTATATATATATATGTATATGTACAAGTTGGTCGTACATACATATATATATATTTGTGTATATATATATACTTAAATATGTATATACATATATATATATATATATATACATATGTATATATATGTATACATATATATATATGTATATATACATACATGTATATGTACAATTTGGTCGTACTTCGGTAAATCAACATTCGTGTTCAAAAAAAATGCACAGAGTGGCGAGATTTCACTGCACTCCAAGGTCGGGTACTTTCCCAGATCCTCACTTGCTTTGCCAGATCCCAGGTATTCACATGCAATCTCACACATACATACACACACACACACACAAACGTACATAACAAACACCCTTTTAGCCGCAAGAATTTGGTTTATTTCAGTGCTATTTTAGCTCCCCCTCTGTCACTTCCTGCTATTGGGTGGCTACGGTCAGTAGGATCGATAAAATGATAGGTCTCTTTTGCAGAATAGCGTCTGTTTTATAGGTCTCTTTTGCAAAAGAGACCTGTGATTTTATCCATCCTACTAACCAAAGCCACCCCATACCACGCACACTTAGAGCAAGACTCATGGATCATACATGTATATGTGTTTATGTATATATAAATTACATATACATATATATGTACACACATATTTATATTCATATATATTCGCACACACCTGAATGCGCACAGAACAAGACTCGTGGATAAGTCCACCGCAGCTGAGTGGAAATTGCTATATTCCTCACCAGGTACGAAATGCGTGACTACGTCTGTGTCTGGGTCTTTGTATGTGTCCGTACATGATTGTTGTTATGAGTCTGTTCATGTGATGGTGTGTTTGTGCAGTGTCTGTTCGTGATTTTGTTTTTTTTTGGTCCTCTTTCTTTCTTTCTTTCTCTGTGGGCGAAAACCCGACTTGGTCGCATGGGATCCCAGGTATCGGCTTATCAATTTTCGGGGACTGCCAGTAGCTTTCACTGGAGCACACGTTTGTGGTGGATTGGAATGAAAAACATGGGATTCGTGTTATGAATTTGCTGCCTGTAAGATTGTGTTGGAGTGTATTGCAACATGTCAATGCCCTCCATGACAATGGGATTGGTATTATGAGTATGCTTTCAATGCTTTCAAGTTGTAGCACAAAGGGTTGTGCTGCAAAAGGCAGGGTTCCCTTATAATTGAGTTATCAAAAGCACGCACACACGCACATCCACGCAAACGTACATGCACGCACACACAGGTGTTTTCTTTCCGCCCGTCTTCTTTTGCACAGAGTGGTGCTGCTCCAGGTGTCTCTCTCACTTTCCTCCACCTCCTTTCTGGAAAGTGTGAAAATCGTTACTATTCACGTGTTGCAAAAGAATTGCCATTTATTCCATTGATTTATGTTTGTATGTAGGTTACGGCCCCTACGAACTTGTCTGTAAACGCGTCGGAGATGTCGACAGCGCCCTCGCCCTCGCCTCTAGCGACCTTGCCCTCTCTTATGTGCTGCCTTGAGCCAGACAATACACAAGAAATACGATTTCTCCTCATGTGTGCACGGTGTGTTTACTCATTTACCTCAGACCTGGTCATGGTGCCCCGAGGGGCTAAATGACCTAGAATATAATGGTACAGTCTTCATGAAATTGCCAACAAGGGCCCCCTGCCCCATTATTTTTAATTATACAACAGCATCACCTGCCATGAAAGAATTAATTTGATCGAAACTAGTAATACATTTTCACATGCTGCCATTAATTCTGCTGCCACTGCCACCTCCATTCTCATCGCTGTTGATTATACTACTATTGTCACTACTGCCATGTCCACCTGCCGCACAGCTGTTATCAGTGAAGCTGTCGTCCGCATCGATGTCGTCGCCGCTGCCATTTCTGTTTCTCTCCCCATTTTTCCTCCTTCAGCAATACAGCGCCCACGAACAAGATCTGTCGCCGCGCGCCAAGTGAGCAACGCCCACGAACGAGATTTTGTCACGAATAAGAACGTTCAGTTTAGGCCCTTTTCGGTCAAACGTACCTTGTAGATAGTCTTTTTTCCGATCCAGTTCGCTAGCAGCCGGCTTTGTTTCAGCCAGCGACTGGTCGATTTTTTGTCGAGTTTGGAGCATTAAAGTGTAACATGTTCTCTTGTGTCTCTGGCGTGTCCCTTCTCATCTAACGTGTCTTTTGTATACACGGAAAAGGTGAATTGCTGTTTCTTCTCTCGTTATCGTAACCTCTGCTGCTGACATCAAAATTGCTGTTCTTGCCTCCGCTGCTTTTTCTGTCGAGACACCTGTCCTCGTTGCCGCGTTTGCCACTGTCCCTGCCGCCATCTCCTTCTTCATTGCTGCTGTCTTCATCAGTATTTCATGTACATACGTTATTGCAGACAACACACGCACATATTTCCTTCGCTAATGTTATGTTTTTTATTCCCTTTTTCGACTTCCGCACCCTACCCCACTCTGTGGTACATGTCAACTCATTGCAACGCACATGTTTCCAACTGAGCAATGTTTGGCATGCCTATACTTGTATACATTATGGCTACATACACCATATATATTTCTGTTCCCAGACCCACATCCATCATCAGGTTTTCAATACATTTGTTATTATAGATATCTATATATTCGCATTCATCCTCATTGCATACCGTTTTACCTATGCTGCATCTCAGTACAAATATGTCTCTTATTGTTGTCTATTCCTGTGGATGGATTGGGTCCATGGTAGTACAAAGGGCTAATTTGGTACAGCAACAAGCCATGAAGCAATGTGGTACGTTGATCCGAATTGACCTAGACTTCAAAAATGTGTTCAACTCAGCAGGGCACTCCTGTCTCTGGGCAATTCTGCGAGGCTTGGAGTTACCAGATGTAGATTTCCTAGAAGCATTGTACAGCGGTTCGTGATTGAAAATACAGGTGGGTACGGAAAGCACAGCTCCCATACAACTCACACAGGCACGGTGCAGGGGTCTGTACTCTCCCCCCTTCTCTTTGATTTATTCCTCAATGCCCTTCTGAGACTATTAGACTCAACGGGCATAACACACGGAATCAGGAGAATACCTCAATGGAACCATGCAGCCTTTGCGGACGATCTATCCATTTATGTCTGCACAGTCAAGAATGGAAATAGACTGCCAGACGTGGTACATGAGTTTGAAGACTGGAGTGGCTTACGCATCTCAACCCCCAAATCCTTGGACACAGGAGCTATGTATGGAACTGGATCAGAGAGAAGATTAGACAGAGCAAAAACGGAAACAGCCAAGAGTAAAAAGGAAGCCGAGCCAAACGTCGTTGACCAAATCCGAGCCATTGGGGCCATGGATGAAGCTCTAGACAAAGAAAAAGCGCAAGCGAGCAAGGAGGGTCAATCTGAATGGCATGCGGCCTTGGCAACCATGAAACGCCAATGTCCTATATGCAGCAAGAAAAATGAAAACTGTCATTTTCCAACACACACCACACCCGCCGCCCGAAACCGGTAGGTATCAAATACAAAGGTACTGACCTGAAAATTATACACGGCCGCTCCCCAGTTCGAATACAACCTGTGGCTTCATAGCGAGGCCCAAAGAAGATATGTAATTGACAGCATCACTGAAATGGCTGGCTTCCTCCGAAAAAACAGGGACCTTTCGATCGAAAACAGCTTGCAATTCAATAGATTGCACTCTGGCCCCCCTATTAGCCTTTTTAGGACCAGTAATAGCATGGCCCAAAAAGGAATTCAAACAAATAATTGCAACGTTTGTCACATACAACAGAGAGGCCTGGCACATGTCGTCCAACACATCAACGGCACTCTTCTCCTTCCCACGTACCATGGAAGGCCTCCAAATGCAATCGCCACTGGCCATTTTGTGTCCGGTGATACGGGGACATCTTACCCGATGTTGCCAATTTGACGATGGAACCAGACAACTGGCCGAAGTCACATATCAAGATGCCCTTACAAAAGATGGATGCCTAGCCTGGAGGACCTACAATTTTAAGCAGAATTTCCGTCATGGGACCAGGCGAGTCCTAATACATTTGTATTCGCATTACACCTGATCAGCACATTAGGCATTAAAGTAAGTTGGGACCCATTTCACCCTGACTGGATTGCTTTGACCACTAATATAGATTTAACTCAAACCATGCTGGCTACCAAGCTCCCAGTTAATATACAAAAAGGGGGGCAATGGATCAGGGCCAAAGTCACGGAGATGTGCTCAGACGGAAGAAAAGTTGCAATTTGTGAGGAGGGAGGGGAACCCTTGCAGATAAACACTGAAGGACACGACACATCATCAGGACTCTCAACCCTTAAAGAGGCCATCCAACGAACCTTTCCCACCCTAACACGACTTTGCCAACTCACAGAAGACCCTGACTACATGGAAATAGAAAGAAAGGAACAGGATAAGGGAAGGAAATAAATAGGATGGGACCAAGCATTATACCCTCTTCGGGCCTGGCTCAGGGAACTCAAATAAGCTAACACCACCTTTCGGGGAGAGGACAATATCCCCGATACCGAACTCACAGACCTTAAAAATGGAGAACAGAATTTCATGGCTATCTGACCAAAACTGATACTGGCAGGCTATAAGACACTGGACTCAATACGGCGCACACATACAGCCAGCGGGGTACAATTTTTCTGCCCCCCCTTAAAAGGGGTAGACAACCAAACCCAAAGACAAGTAACCAAATGGATCCAAAAGCTACACAAATTCCCAGCCCACATGCACTCACAGGAACTGAAAGAGGCCCAACCACAACAATGTCCCTAAATAGAACAATTACAAGGATTGAGAACGGCGCAACTGCTAGATAAATATATCATAAAACGAAATAAGATGCAGAATGAATGTATCCAGCTGAAAAACATTGGTTAAAAAGGTGTCATATACTATCTTGACAAACTCAATGAAAAGATAAGTGCATTCGACAAATCGCTGTAAACATGGGAAACACACGGCTCCCCTCTCACGGACAGGAAAGTAAAAGACACCATCATGATTTTCGAAGTTATCATCAAGACCTCTGAGGAAATGGAACAATGGAAAGAGAATACAAGCACTGATCAAACAGTAATCTCATTAATCGAAAATGCCAGTGAGATCTCTCTAGAGAACATAAAGGAAATGCACGTGGCAATCCAGATAGAAGATGAAAGGGCAGTGACCGAATTCACCTCCCTACTTAGACTATTGGTCAAGAAAACAAAAAAATCAGTAATAAAGCACATACCTGTAATTGGTGGAATGAAGTGATGAACAAGAGACACCCCCACCTATCAAACAGAGAAGGAAAACAAAGGGGAGGTATTTTACAACTAATAGATGAAGGATGGGAGACAGGAGAATGGGCAGTCCACTTAACAAAAATAGTCCATGATATTCAATTTCAATACCTCTTCGAGCACAAAAACTTCCAAATAAGGATAGATGAGGCAGCAGATGGAATCCAATGGATTCGCTTCGAAGAAATCGGGAAGGCCCTGACCGACAGGGCCAGAGTAATATGGATGGAAATTAAGTACTAAAAAACGGAGAACACAATCAGAGACCAGGGACAGGGGCATCCATAGCGAGCAAATTGGATTCGAATGCCAATTGAGGACACCCACTTGAAGCCGTCTCCAGGAACTCCTAAGTTTAGGGTCAACATTGTCAAACAACCTCTTTCAATCTTCAATAACGAATCAAGACTGGCTGAGATTACGAGAAGACATGTGGCCAAAACACACCACGACAAGGAAACGGTGGTGGTGTCGAGCATACTCAACGGCTATCAACAGACAGTGCACCTCCGGCAATAGGCTATGGACCACAGATCAATTGCCCCTATCTCAGCCTAAATGCAACTCTGCTCTCGAAACCGGAGCCACAAAGAAACCCACTCAATTCAAGGTCAGCGATAATAAAGAAGGATTGCCCTAAAGATTGGCACTACCAGAAGATTTAGAATGGGAAAGTAGGCCCGAAGACGTAGTACTGTCCCCAGACGCAGTAAAAATGATGTTCAGCAAATATGTTGGTGGCCTTAGATAGAGACACACCTACGAGCAAATAGAGCTTCAAGCAAAGCTACTAAACTATTTCTTAGGAAGTAATAAAAGCAACATCAATCAATCAGCAGCTTCTTTATGTTGTGTAATGTCTAAATAGCATTCCAATGCTATGGAATAGCCTAAAGAGGGTTGTTTTGTTCCAATTTGAAATCAGAGCAGAGACACAAATCAAGCATTTCTGCATGCAGCAATTCTGAGCAGTTTCCCGGGTGATGTCTGACATTGACAGTTACAACTTCTGTTTCCGTGAGATCATGGCCCTCGGGGCCAGCATGAGGTCACACACCGGAAGTCAGGGACTGGGTGCAGCGCTGTGGTTGCAAAACATCCAGCAAGAAGGTTGCACGCTATTTCAGGGTCACCACTGTGCTCGCAAACCGCATAGCTGTCATCCAGCAGCATGACCTGAGTACCCAAGCCGGGTTGGACAGGTCAGCGCAGGAGGAAATTCTGAAGCGCAAGCCATCGCAGATGGACGCAGATCCGGCCGTAATGAAGGAAGACAATGCAAGGGCTCTGCGGTGCCACGACACTGAGGCCTGCGTGGATTTTTTGAGCAGCATACCCACTGCTCATGACAGTGATCACAGCTGGTTCAAAAACCTTTATGGAAGCATGGCGTTTGGTCTTGTCAACATCGAAACCACAGATTTGAAAACTTGAGGAGTGTCTGGAATGGTCGGTCGCGCCCCACACACACGCGCTGTGCTCGCGTCTGTGGTCATGAATGCCATGTTTAGAAGCGGGCTGCTAGTCAGTGTGAGTATGGATCAAGTGGTCTGGTCGTACACATTCACCTGCGTTGAGTCTCTGTGGAGTTGGTAGGTCACACGCAACACATCATACAGGCAACTCATGTGCATGCCACTGCGCAAGCGAATGTGTGTGCTGTAATGTGTATGTACTGTGATGTGTGAGCATTGGTGTGCTTGTGAATTGGCACTGCTGTGGTGGTAGTGGGAGTTGCGCGTGGTGGAACTTTTGGCGTGCGCAGCGGCGAAGGATCCAATCATACATAAGTATGTTGATAAAAACACTCGCAACATTTATGTGTCCTCTAAGACCAAACATACCAAAATATGCTTTTTAACAACACTTACTACTTTTTCAAGTCCTGTAACCCCAGTATCTGACAATCATATTTTGACAGATCTGATCCCCGGGACAACACATGGAGCGGCAAAGGTTCAATGCCTGCAACTGGTGTGTTACTCATCCATGTTGCGTGTTTACGCGTGTGTGTTTTGTTCTATTTCTATGTTATTTGTTTACATGTGTGTGCGTATGCCTTGAAGTTCAAGGTCCATTGCGCAATCATCATCATCGGGAGTGCCCTCGGGCTGGGCGCTTCCGGGCTTCCCTATTACCGCACACCACCTGTGACAGTTCCCGATGTAATTGGAGGGCTAGCTGTGTGGCGGCATAACAACAAACAAAAGAAAAAGGTATAAGGATCGCACTAAGAGTTCAAGTACCTTGACATGTTGGTGAGTACCAAAATCTGTGTGTCTATAGGAACACTACAGTTTGAATTACTCACGTTTTGTGTCAAGGAATAGGTATTGTGCATCCACTGCATGTAGACGCTGTGTGTACTTTGGAAATATTTGCTTGTGAAAATTTGAACACCACTTACTCTTCAAAATGATTGAACAACCCGTAGATGTAGTCCAGTCGAAATCATACAGAATTACGTTCATTGCTCTGCAGAGATTGAAAGGTCATTTTCCGCCAAAGAGCCATACATGTACTGGTGTGATGGTTACATGAAAATAAATGCAGATCATTATCATCTAAAGAGCCCTACAGGTGTGATAGTAGTGAGGGCCATTATCGCGCGGCGCCACAGGTGTTGCGGCGTGCGGCCACACTGTGTCAAAACATGCCGCTGATGATACGCATGTTGTTTAGGAGGACTTACATCATGTATGTGTCCTTTACGACAGAGCAATACATGGGTGTATTGTTTACATACGTCATTTAAATACGTATCACGACACATACATATGTCATTTAAGGATATTTACAACAGTCATGTCCTTGACTTCAATTCATGATATTGGTATATTATTCAACCATACTTCATGTTGAAAGCATACATGTATACCTTGACTGCACTGCAAAAATCCAATACGTGATCCGGAAAATGTAGGACTAGTTGCTCGGCATGGAGCAGAAGGCCGTGGCATGGAGACTGTTGAACTGCAAACACCTCGAGCCGTGTCTCAAATCAAGTCCTATGGACTGGTTGAATTATTTTGTGAGTTGGTAAAGATGAACACTAATATATTCAAACCCACCTATTACACCATGAACCATTATTCTTGGAGAAGTGAACGGAGCCAGGAGAAATTCGCACCAGGAAATTGATGAGGGTGCGCTGGATACGGAAATTAATTTGACACTTGGTTGACGCGCGTGGCAGCACCAATTGATCTTCTTCAACATGGCCCAGGCGGCTATGGATTTCAATTAGGACATGGACGAAGGATTCAGCTTTTGCTTGACGCCGGATGACAATGGGCGCGAGTGTGACAGGTGGAACACACTGTGCACGGCGAAATTGAAAGAAGTGATTGCCTTGGCGCGGAAGGCTTTCAGGTGGCAGTCAATGAAGGAGGGAGAACTTGTCAAAGACAAACCCTTCAAAGAATGGATTGATTCAAGGCCTCTGGCACTAACAAGTTTACTGGGAATTCAGCAGGGATGCCTACACCCGCTTCAAAATGGTGTATGAGCGTAATTTAGGCAACAAAACATTTGGAGTGCGCAGTTACGTGGAACGGCACGATGAATAGTTTGCCAGAGGTGAAAGGGGCGTGCAATGGTGATTACACTACTGCGCATCCCGGGTTCACAGTCTGAACACAGTCCAGTGTGGGTTGTGAATCTGATGAGATTCTCAGAAAGTGTCTGGATATGCAAAATGACTCAAGAAGAGAAAAGGGGGAGCCACCCTGTACAAACAGAAGAGTAGACACATACACAAACATGCATACGTCCATACATATCAACCAAGGTGCACCGCCGCCACCTGCAACAGCGCTAGGTTACAAAGAGTCTGGTCGCACAAGAAAAGGGGGAACCACCTGCTCCCCTCAACAGGGTCGAATCCAGGTGGTACCCTTGAAAGTGGATGCAAGACAATAAATGGAAAAAACCAATGAATTCCTGTTTTGTCATATATATGTTCTTCAAGACATCAAGTGGATTCATATGGTGTGTAAAATAATACAACATATGTTCCATTGCGCGCCCCTTTCACCTCTATAAATTCTTATCCGATAGAGCATAAACTAACCCTATAAACATTTAAAAATATTCATATGTCGTTTAAGGTTATTGCGACATATATACCGAATTCTAAACGACATGTGTCTACCACAGTAATTTCCTGATGAGTACTTACATACCTTTGACCACCTGGGGGCACAAATGATGCAGGCTCCCGTGAATTGCAAACACATATTTCACATTCAAAGTTTACACTCTGGGATCGAATTCTTGGTACAAAACAATTCGAACTCTCATGTTGACAAAATGATCTGTCAAGGAAGAATTCTGGCGTAGCAAGAGCATGGCCCTCTTATAATTCGAAGGCGCTGCGTTCAAATCCTGATTAGATACATATTACTAGTTCACACGACAGTAGACATATTGGCCATAGTAATGGTATTCGCTTTTGCTTTGCGACACTGTCAAAGACTCAATTTTGGTTGCATACAGCCTGCACCGACCCTGTGCACTTGGAGTATTTGTGACATTTGTGCTAGTAATAAATGACTGTATGCGCCGAGTTCTTTGTCAAGAAGCCTTCAAGGACAGTGAGGGATGAAAACTCCTTTTATATTCTCAGATTCTATAGGATTAGTCATCCCATTCCTCCGTTTCTCAGATAGAATTTGGCCCAAATCCCATGCGACCGTGTGTGTGTAATTGATTGATGTTGCTTTTATTACCTCGTCAGAAATAGTCCAGTAGCTTTGCTGGAAGCTCGTTTGTTTGTTTGTTTGTTTGTTTATTTGTTTGTTTGAGAGTAGAGTTTTTATTGAAAACTGATAGTGGGTATCCCAAGGACACGGGGGTGAATAAACCCTGGCAACCCCTGGGAATCCCCTCCGCTATAACACCCATCGGTCAGCTC
>Ga0105055_10012599_pt1 | contig 10264 bp, 8 predicted proteins | sample BON03_FD_78090 | JGI IMG/M metagenome (GOLD analysis project Ga0105055, IMG submission 78090) | Freshwater microbial communities from Lake Bonney liftoff mats and glacier meltwater in Antarctica - BON-03 | ecosystem: Environmental > Aquatic > Freshwater > Ice > Glacier meltwater | place: Lake... | reverse complement strand
GTTGCCAACGTGAATGTCGTGGGTTCAAGTCCCATCACCCGCTTTCGTGGAAAAGCTTCGTACTTCAATGTGCGAGGCTTTTTTATTTCGACGGGCGGTGCCTTGTTCCACCGGGCGCGGATGCGATTCGACAACGCCGATTCTCTTTCTATACTGTTCCGTCCGCAGTCCAAACAAGCACAGCAATGTGCACCACGCGGTCGTGGCGAAATTGGCAGACGCACCAGCTTGAGGTGCTGGCGGGGTAAAACCCATGGAGGTTCAAATCCTCTCGACCGCATTGATGGTTCGTAAGCGGGATACAGACAGGCCTCAGACAACAGGCCTCACGAAGCCCGATCCGCGACCAACAATCAACGAACAACGGCAGCCTCACGGCTGCCGTTTTTTGTTTCCCTTTTTGCGATAATCTATCCCCATGGCTGACTCCGAACGATACGTCTATCTCAACGGCGACATCATCCCACGCTCGCAGGCCAAGCTCGATATCGAAGATCGCGGCGCGGTCTTCGCCGACGGCGTCTATGAAGTCACCCGCTACTACAACGGCAACCCTTTCGCCATGCCCGAGCACATCGCCCGGCTCAAGCGCAGCCTCGCGCAGATTCAAATCGAAGAACCTGCTGACGTCGCCAGACTTGACGAAATCAGCGGCGAACTGCTTCGCCGAAATAGTCTGCGCGATGCGATTGTCTATTGGCAGATCACCCGTGGGGCAGCACCGCGCAGGCATCAATATCCGCAAGGCGTGAAGCCGACGATGTTTGTTATTACTTACGCTGCGCTCCCGTTTGATCCGACGGCTCTGCCCGCGTGCAAGACGGCGATTCTGCATGAAGACCTGCGCTGGCATCAGTGCTCGATCAAGTCGCTGATGCTGCTGCCCAACGTGATGGCCAAGCAAAAAGCCGAAGAAAGCGGGGCGTATGAAGCGATTCTTCACCGCGGCGAAACCGTCACCGAAGGCACCGCCACCAGCGTCATGATCGTCCGCAGTGGCGAGCTTTGGACACATCCCGCCAACGCGCTGATTCTGGGCAGCATCACCCGTGCTGTCGTGCTGGAACTGGCCCGCAAACTCGGCATCGTGGTGCGCGAGGAAACTTACACCGTCAGCGATCTCTTGTCTGCCGATGAAGCGATCATCTGCGGCACGACTTCGCACGTCACACCCATTGTCAGTGTGAATGGCAAAACCATCGGCGACGGCAACATGGGCCCTGTGACGCACCGATTGCACGACGCTCTGACCGCTCACATCCAGGCTGCGACCGGCTTGTGATTTTCCTTGGTCTGTGAGCGCGAGGGTTCCTACGATTGTTTTGAGTGCAATGACTAAACCAAGGCGCATCATCATTGGAATCACCGGTGCCAGCGGCGCTCCTTACGCCAGGCGAGTCATCGAGCTTGTCGCACAGGCCGGCATCGAAACGCACCTCGTCGTCACCCCGCTTGGCCAGCGACTGCTCCACGATGAACTGGGCATGGAAGGCATCAATCTCGCTGCACTGGCAGGCACTACCGAGCCACCGGCGAATCTGATTCTGCATAACTACCGCGATGTTGGCGCATCCATTGCCAGTGGTTCTTTCGAGCACGATGGCATGGTGATTGTGCCTTGCTCTTCGAACACGCTTTCAGCCGTGGCGACCGGGTCAGCGCAGAATCTGCTGCACCGCGCTGCGCATGTTTGCCTCAAGGAGCGTCGCAGATTGGTGCTGGTGCATCGCGAGACACCGCTGAGTCTGATCGATATTCGCAACATGGCCACGGCCACGGAAGCTGGGGCGATCGTCTGTCCTGCGTCGCCGGGCTTTTACATGATGCCACGTACCATCGAAGACTTGATCGATTTCATGGCGGGGCGGATTCTGGATTTGCTCAAGATCGAACACAGCCTGAAACTGCGCTGGGGCGAAGCGATCGCTTCCGATTCCCCTCCCTCGGGGAGCGGTTAGGGGAGGGCGCTGCATTCGTGTGAAGTTACGCAAATGGCAGTCTTTTTCGCTTGTACAGACGGGCCTCCCCAGCTCCTCAGCGAGGCAGGGGAGTTGAGGTCACGGCACAAAGCCTACATGTGATTGCCCTGAGGCTGATGACCCAGTCTGCGATTTTGCTGCGGCTACCGCGTGGATCTGGTCGATAACAGTATTGGTTATCGACCCTTTTCAGCGGAGCCAGGCGCGATGAGTTTATACGGTTCCTTTTCACACCCCAGCGAAGGCCCTCGCACGTTACTCGTCGGCAGCGCCGCCAGCGTTGCACAGCTCGGCCATGTCCTGCGATTGGCTGAGCCCAGTGCCGCCATCGTCGGCTGCCTCCTTCCACCTGATGAAGTCGAAGAACACGGCGCCATCGGCGACTTCGCGCAGCTTGAACAGACCCTCACCTCCCGCAAGGTTGAGCGCGTGCTCATCGCGCTGCCCATGTCGATGATCGAACTGACCCGCAGCCTCAGCGGTCGCGTTCAGGCACAAGGCATCGCGTGGCGGTTCATGCCCACCTTCGAAGATCAACTCGCGGGCCAGGCGATGGCGCTGGTTCAGACTGATGAAGAAATAGATGCAGATGTATCCGAGGCTGCCGGTGCGAAGATGAGCGAAGAAGATGCAAGCAGTCCGACGCTGACTTTAAGAGATGAGCAGATGCTCAGCGATCGCCGCGCTCTGCGCAGACCCGCGCTCACCGATCCTTGTGCGATTGATCCGGTGCAACTGCTCGATCGCCATCCCGCTCCATTGGATGAAGCGGTCATTCGTCAGACCATTGAAAATCGCGTCGTGCTCATCACCGGCGCTGGTGGTTCCATCGGCTCAGAAATGGCCCGCATTGTTGCCCGCTTTGAACCAGCCAAACTCGTGCTCGTCGAGCGCAGCGAAAATGCACTCTTTGAAATCGATCGCGAGATTGCCAGGCTCTACCCCAAGCAGTCGCGGGCGGCGGTGCTGCACGATGTGACCGATGGGCCGCGCACGCTGGCGATGGTGATGGCGCAAAAACCTGATGTGATTTTCCATGCTGCAGCACACAAGCACGTGCCCATGATGGAAGAGCATCCTTCCGCAGCAGTTGAAAATAATTTCTATGGCACACGCTCCATCGCCGATGCGGCAAGTCAGGCGGGAACCGATCGCTTTGTCATGATCTCCACCGACAAAGCAGTGAATCCCACTTCCGTCATGGGCGCGACCAAGCGTCTCGCTGAGCTTTATATTCAGCACCTCAACTCGCAGAGCAAAACCATCTTCTCCATGGTTCGCTTTGGCAATGTGCTCGGCTCCGCATGCAGCGTGCTCCCCATCTGGGCCAAGCAGCTTACGCAAGGCGACCCGCTCACTGTCACGCATCCCGACATGCTGCGCTATTTCATGACCATCCCCGAAGCGGCTGGCCTCGTACTGCAATCGGCAGCGTATTCCGGACGACCAAAAAATAGTCCAGAGTTCAGACTCCAGACTCCGAACGCTGGACAATTCATCGGCGGCGAAGTTTTTCTGCTCGACATGGGCAAGCCGATTCGCATTGTCGATATGGCTCGCCGATTTATTCTGGCGCAGGGGCTGCGGCCTGATATTGATGTGCCCATTGTTTTCACCGGCATTCGACCAGGCGAAAAGCTGTACGAAGAGCTGGCGTATGGCAGTGAAGGCATGCTGCCCACGCCGCACCAGTCGATTCGCATCTGGCAGACGACGCCGGTGGCGGCGCACCGCATGAAGCAGCTCATCGCCATGTTCGATGGCCTGCGCGCTCAGCGCGGCCCGGCGGAACACCATTGGCAACACGCCACCAGTGAAGAGATTATTCAAGCGCTGCGCGAAGCGGTGCCGGAGATGAAGCGCCCCGTCGATGATCTGCCGCTAAAAGCGTCGGCGTAAAAACAAGATTCACTTGTTCTTGATGCGCACCTTGCCCAATCGCTTTACCGCGACATTCTGCTTGTCCTGCACGTTCTCGTAGAAGGGATTGTTGCCTTCGGGAAAAGTGTTTTTGATCACGTCAAAGCCTCGGTAAGCACCGTCGTTGTCGCCGCGGTCCAGACGATTGCAGGCATCGATGTACGCCAGTGTCACCTTATCGATCAGCTCCTGCTGCACCGCGCGGTAGTTGAACTGGGCATCGGTGTCTTCCGCAGGAAAATTGCCATCATCGCGGCCGCTGTAACTCAGTGCCGTTTGATATGCCTTGTGTGCTGCATGAAGCCCCGCAACAGAACTCGTGCGCCGATCGAACAGCCGCATGGCATCGGCGAGAGCTTCGCGGTAACGCAGATCGCTGGTGGGTTCACGCGGCGGCAGTTTGCGGATCATCGCGGCAATCTGCTCGCGGGGAAGCTGAGGCACCATGTCCTTGTCGGTCTTGTCCCCTTTATTGAGCGTGCTCAGAAAAATAATCAGCACCAACATGGCGAACACATAGCCGCCGATGCTTATCCAAAGTTTGTTCTTGTTCTTGGGCGCAGGCGCACCCTCGGCAACCTGCCCACTCCCACTTTCGCCCAGTGGCAGATCGCCCGCAGCGACACTTTCGATCGGCTCGATGGTGATGTTAAAGAGCAGCTTGCTGCCGACAAAAACCTCATCGCCACTTTTGAGCGGCATGGGTTTGTTCGTGATCGTTTTGCGATTGAGGCGCGTGCCGTTCTCGCTGAGGTTGATGAGCATCCACATGCCGCCTTCAAAGCGAATCTCGCCATGCCTGCGCGAAATGGTGGCCTCTTCAACCACGAGCAGGTTCGACGCATCGCGGCCAAAGGTGATGGGCGACTGATCAAACCGAGCTCGACGCCCAGCGGCAGCGCCGGTGAAGAGCTGAATCTGAAGCGGGTTCATTGGGCCGGGGGTGGGCATGGGCGGGTACCTAGTACTTATTATTTAATACTTAATGCTTATTACTTATTGAGGAGCGGAAGGCAGTCATTGGTGATCGGAAATACAACCTAATTTTCGATATACAAAATGCCCCCCAATAGCTGTTAAATAATAAGCATTAAGTAATAAGTAATAGCCTTCTCCGTTCATCCAAACCAGTTTCCCGTCGTCAGGCCGCGGATCAGCAGTGGGCCAAAGAGGGCGATGACGGCGGCGATGAGGATGATCATGGTGGGCACGAGGATTTTCAAACTGGCCGAGGCACTGAGTTTTTCGGCGCGGACGCTGCGATGGGTGCGCAGCATGCCCGATTGTGTTTTGAGGATTTCCGAGAGCGGCGTGCCCATGGCCTCGGCCTGGTTGATCGCGCCGACGATGGAGTTGAGTGTCTCCAGTGGTATGCGCTCGGACATGTTGCGCAAGGCCTCGGAACGGCGAGTGCCAAACTCGATCTCCGCCATCACGATGCGAAGCTCCTGATTCAAATCATCTTCAGGCTCATCGCGAATCAGCGTGTCGATCGCTTCGGTGAATGCGGAGCCGGCCGCCATCATCAGAGCGATGAGGTCGAGCGAGTAGGGCAGTTTCTTGCTGATCCGGCCGACGCGTTTGGTGGCGGTTTCGCGCAGCGTCCAGAGTGGAATGAAGAAGCCGATGAAGAACATGACGACGGTCATGATGGGGTCGAAGCCGCCGAACATGACGACGAAAATGATCATCGCCAGCGTTGCCATACCCAGCGCAGCCGCGAGGCACATGGCCAGGTATTCATCGACGCTATAGCTGTTGGCATTGCCCGAGGCATTGAGCTGCTTGCGAATCCACTCGCGCATCGGGCCAAAGCCGAATCGCTGCGCGATGGCCAGGCAGATATTCATCAGCGGCATCAGCACGGGACTTTCAAAAACCGACTGACGATGGACAAGCCCCAGCGACGCTGCGATCCGCCGATGCACCGGCATCTCCGTCGCCACAGGAAAACGAAACAGCGACCAGATCAGCATGAACACGCTGCTGAACACCAAAAGGCTGACGACGATTTGTGTGAGGTCGATGTCCATGGGGAAAGGGCCTAGGGAGAAAGGGCCTAGGGCCTAGGGAGGGAAAAAAGTGGCAGGGGCCAAGGGTGTAGAGACATTATATTTTGTGGTATATCCATGTATCGCATTTCATGAAAAAAGGCGGTCTTATCTCTAGGCCCTAGGCCCTTCTCCCTACTCCCTTTTCTTTCTAAATATCCACCGTCATGATGCGCTGGATCCAGACCCAGCCGATTAGGACCAGGGCGCTACAGAACAGAAGCAACACGCGGCCAAGGGGCTCGGTGAAAAGCGTAGTCACGGCTTGCGGATCAACGAAGTAAAAAACCAGCAGCAGCATCGCAGGCGAGATGCCGATGAAGCGGGCCTGCATTCGGCCTTGTGCGGTGATGGCGTCGAGCTTGCCTTCGAGGCGCTGGATTTCGCGGATGGATTCGCCGATGCGATCGAGGCTTTCGCCGGAGTTGCCGCCGCGTACGCGGTGCATTTCGATGGCGGTGAAAACGAGGCGATAATTAGAAAGGCCCACGCGGTTGGAGCAGTTGCGCATGGCCTGATTCAGATCGAGGCCCATCTGATATTCGCGCAGGAGCTGATCGAATTCCTGTTTGATCGGGCCGGTGTGATTCTGCACCAGCAGTTCCATGCCTTGAATGAGGGTCAGGCCGGCCCGCACACCGGAGGCGATGGTGATGATGCCATCGACGAGTTGGAGATTGAGCCGTTCTTTGCGCTTCTGATCGAAGTGACGAATGACCAGCCAGGGCGCGAAGAATGCCAGCGCACCCAGAAGGGCCATGATGACCGGGCCGCCGATGAGTTGCCCGATGATCGCCATGAGAAGGATGACCATGACGGTCATGACGAGGGCGAGCCTGGGGTTGACGTTGAGCAGAAGCTGATAGTTGAGGACGCGGTCGTAGTAGCGTTCCTGCGAAATAAGCCACTGGCGCACAGTGAACCAGCCATTGTTCACGAAGATGAACACGCTGGCGAAAGCGAGAGCGTAAATCAGTATGGCTTGTGAGGAGAGGTCCATGGGAAAGAGCTTTCAGCGGTCAGCTATCAGCAATCAGCTTTAAGCAGTCGGAGGTCAGTGGTCATTGGGCGACACCGTTGGGCCTATTGATTGATGCATTGTTTGTAGTCAGTCAGGTCATCATCAACACATTGTATTTGGCTGAAAGCTGAAGGCTGAAGGCTGATAGCTGATAGCTGTTAGCTGATAGCTGGCCATCAGCTCATAAAAACACCTTCACATCCACGATACCTTTCTTGATCAAATCTTTGGCGAAGCTGGGCACGTAGCCGGTGTGGCGGAGGCGGGGCTGGTCGCCGTCGCGGAGGACGAAAATATCTTCGCAGCGAATCTGGCCCGACTCGGGATCGATCGCGTTGACTTCGGTGATGTGCGTCACACGCCGGCGGCCACTGGCGAAGCGCGAAATCTGAATGATGACATCCACCGCTGTCGTGATCTGTTCGCGAATGGCACGCACCGGCATATCGACCGCCATCAGCACCAGCGTTTCCAATCGCTTCATCGCATCGTGCGGCGTGTTGGCGTGCAGCGTGCTCAGCGAACCATCGTGACCTGTGTTCATCGCTTGAAGCATGTCGAGCGCTTCAGGGCCACGCACTTCGCCGATGATGATGCGATCTGGCCGCATACGAAGCGAGTTGCGAACGAGATCGCGAATGGTGTAGCCACCCTTGCCTTCGATATTCACCGGGCGACCTTCAAGGCTCACCACGTGAGGCTGAGGTAATTTAAGTTCCGCAGATTCTTCAATGGTGATGATGCGCTCACTGGGACGGGCGTGTGCAGAGAGGACGTTGAGCAGTGTCGTCTTGCCCGAGCCTGTGCCGCCGCTGATGACGATGTTCTGCCGACCCACGACGCAGCCTTGCAGGAACTCGGCGCACTGTTCGCTGATGGAGCCGCGCGAAATCAGATCGTCAATGGTGAAGGGCACCCATCCGAACTTGCGGATGGTCATGCAAGGCCCAACCAGCGAGAGCGGCGAAATAATCACATTCAATCGGCTGCCATCAAGCAGACGCGCATCCACCAGCGGCGTGCTCGTGTCAATGCGCCGGCCTACCGGTGTCAGCACGCGCTCGATAATACTCAGCAGAACTTCATCGCTGAAAAAGGTGCGCGTTGTCGGCTGAATCACGCCGTTCTTTTCAACGTAAATCCGATCCTTGCCCACCACCATGATTTCGCTGACGTTGGCCATCTCTAGCAAATCCTGAAGCGGGCCAAGGCCAAACATAATGTCCAAAAGATCCTTCGCGATCAGTCGAACGACCATGTACTGCGCGAGGTTCTTGGTGACATTGGGCAGGAAGCGCGGAAAAAGTTCTTCGTATTCCGTCTCAGCAGTGGTGAGGTCTTCGTTGATTTCGTTGGGGTCAAACTTGAGGCTCATCATGTCCACCATGGACGTGACGATTTCGCCGATGAGACGATCGCGCTCGGGATCGCGCAGACGTTCATCGCCCGCCTGGTAGTCAGTTTGAAATTTACCCTGACACTGGCGCACGACTTCGGCGATGGCGAGCCGATGCAGATGGGTATAGACCGTGTGAACGATCAGGTCATGATCCATCTTGGGCAGGAGTTCACCGAGAATCTGACGAAGATGTTCGACCACCTGGCCGCTGAAGCCGGCGTCATTTTTGTTGATGTGGCCGGTGACGCGCAGGTTCATGCGCGTGAGCAAATCGGCATGAACCTTCTGCTCAAAGGCCATGAGCTTGCGGTGCATCTCACGGCGGTCATCGACCTGCGCAACTTTCTTACCAGGGCTTAGTGCCGCAATCGAATACTGCGCGATCTGTACCTCGTCGCCAAAGTCGATGCGCACCGGTTTGCCCGGCTGCACTTCCACATTGGATACGCGGGTGCCGCTGCGACTGAGCGTCTCAACAAAAAGCTGATTGCCTTTCTTGAGTATCTGCGCATGCTTGCGGGCTACGAACGTCGAGCGCAGGGCGATGGTGCAATCAGCATCGCGGCCGATGGTGATGGGATCGCCTTCGACGGAAATCGTCGTGCGCGTGTTCGTACTGTGATCGTGTAGGAGAAATTCCATAGTCAGTAGCAGTGGCAGTAGCCGCTGGTTCACCGCGCCGGCAAGTTTTTGCGGATTTGTTCAAGCACTTTGGGATTGATCTTGCCCGGCTCCCATTCGGGGATGCGCGATTCTTCAGGGGCAATGAAAAGTTCAAATGCACCGGTGACTTTGACCATTTTCTCCAGCGTGGAAAGGCCGATGGCGACATCCTGATCCACATCGACGCTGACGGAATTGAAGCTGCGAATCGTGCGGCTCTGATCGCCTGAGCCTTCCTCGGCGAGCGTGTAGGTGCCTACTGCTTTGATCTTGATGTTCTGCATCACAATCATCGTCTGCGGAATCTGGCCGCCGGTTAGCATGGGGGCAGCCAGGTCAACGAACATGCCAGGGCGAAGGCCGCCGGGCGTCAGGTTGCTTTTGATGGGAAGGGCGATGCGCACTTTGCCCGGCTCGATGTCGAGGTCGGCCAGTTCTTTGGGACGAGTGAAAAAGGCGTGGGTGATAACGGCCCCGGCTTCGGCAGCAATTTCCCACTGCTTGCCGCCGGTGATTTGAGCGCGAAGGTCATCATCGCTGCCGGTGCCGCTGATGAAGGCATTGAGGCCGGTGAAACCTTTGCGGAAGACCGGTTTGTCGGGGACTGAAATGCGATCCCAGTCGTTGACATTGATGCGGTCATTGGGCTTGATGTTTCGCTTAAGCACGAAGACGGTGAACTGCTGCGCAGCGACCTGATCCTTCACGCTTTGAATGTAAAAGCTCAGGATCAACACCGCGACAACGCCCAGGCTGAGCGCGGCAATCACGACCTTGGTTCCTCCAACTGGTGGCGGCGGAGGGACGGAGCCTGCGGGCAACTGAGTCATGTAGGAAACTCCTGAAACTGGTCTAAGCAGATGGACCAACGCGGCATAAACCAATAGCACTTAACAGTACAACGCACGAGTCATCATCATCGTCCACATCGTGCCTGCGGTGATGATGCAGCCATCATATTGAAAAGATTGCAACTCGTGCGGAGAAGGATGCGCCCAAGGCAAAGAAAAACCGGCGAAGCGCATCTGGCGCTTCGCCGGTCTGGTTTGAATCAGCTCACTTGGAGCGAGTTTGAATTACTTCTTGGGGCCGACTTCGAGGGCGGCTTTGGTCGCTTCGCCATCTTTGACCGAGACCTTGAGGGTCGCTTCATCCTGCACGACGAAGGCTCGCACTTCGTGCCACACCTTCAGCTCGTAGTCACCAGCGGGCAGGCCCTTGATGGTGAAGC
>Ga0105055_10012598_pt1 | contig 10264 bp, 13 predicted proteins | sample BON03_FD_78090 | JGI IMG/M metagenome (GOLD analysis project Ga0105055, IMG submission 78090) | Freshwater microbial communities from Lake Bonney liftoff mats and glacier meltwater in Antarctica - BON-03 | ecosystem: Environmental > Aquatic > Freshwater > Ice > Glacier meltwater | place: Lake... | reverse complement strand
GATCTACGTGAGTATAGTACTCAATACGTGCCGATCTGCAGGACGGGCTTCCAACAGATCGACAGATCGACAGATCCGGGTGGTGCCTGAACAGATCGCAGATCAACAGATCGTCGTCCCTAGGATTGAACTGAACTGACTACGTTGGGCTACCTTGGGGTTTCCCCAGTATTGCTATTGACCTTGGTGCGTTTTGGCTGTACTCGGCAACGGGTAATAGACACCTGTGTTACAGTGCCTATGCATACATACCAAATACGCATTCTAACAATAGTAATGTGAATACATTGAAACTCAGTAAAGACATGACTACAATCACCATAACTGCTCATAAGTAATGCACATGCTCAACACAAAACAATCAAATATCAAAATCAAACATCAAACTTATCATTCCTTAACATAAACAATAACTAAATAGAAACATGACTAAATCAAAATAAATTATAACAGTAATTGATATGTACAATGTTTACAAATCCAAACTTAATCTACCATGATGCATTTGTGTTTTGTTCTATTCCTCGTTTGTTTGTATGTCTGCATCTTCGAATGTCTTCTTCACAACAATATGCAAATGTATACGTCAAATCAATATTCGTATGTCCGGGGTGCATTGCGGGAGTGCCGTTCGATTCTGTCAGGCGCTTCCGTTCTACCTTATTACTGCGCACCACTTGTATGCATCTCTGTTGTAATTGGGTTGCTAGCTGTGTGTGTGTTGTTTTGTTTTGTTGACCTGATATTGGGGAAATCGCGGTCCCGGTGACATTCCTTAAATGTGATGGCATAACAAACCAAAAACAAACAAAAAAAAAAACCAGGGGACAGTGCCCAGTTGAGACGAGCGCTCCTGGTCAGCATTGATACACGCTGACACAGTATAGCTGGTAAGCCAAACGGCAATGTAGCGCTGTCCACGCGTGCTGCTACTTGCGGCCACTCTGTCCCACTCTGCAGAGGAGGCGCAGGGCACGTATGAAGTGTGTCCCATTGGCACGCTGTGCGCACACGCTCTGCGCACAAGCGTCTGCGCGTCACAAGCACGCGTCTACTGCCCGCTCGCCTTCTGTCACCTGCAGCGCATTGTTGTCATGCTCTTCTGTCATTGACACTGCTGTGCAGCCCACTGGGGGAGAGGGTGCGGGGAGCACACCAGTGAGAGCACGCAGATCGCGTGCACCTGTGCACACTGCCTGCCTGATTGCTGCCACTGCATTGCCCTTCACTGCACTGCTGTCCTCCTCTTCATCCGCTGCTGCTGCTTGCTTTGCGAAAACAAAAACTCCGAGGTCATTCGGAGACATCCTGGGCAGTTCCTCTGGCCAGGGTGTTTGCCTCTTCTGAGCACGAAGCAGCCCCGTTTCACACGGGGCATCAAATCCCTACAGGGTTGCAACCTAGGGTGCCTTGTTGGGTGATCCCCTTCCTCGCTATCACTTCCATCAATGTTTTCATCAATGCTTTTATCAATGCCTGATCCATGCACCCCTCCGGCGCGAGACACACACCCACTCCAACATACATCTACTCTGACGCCTGTGACAACGATGCTGGCCCCCACGGACATGCAGGAGTCATCCCTCTCCCACAACAAACTTGCGCTGTGCCTGCGATCGCTTCTTCGACCCTCCTCGGCCCTGTCTCCATGTGAATTTGCCACATGTATGCGAGCGCTAATTCCCTCCACTGTTCCCGCGTGCCTGCGTTCGTTCCCGGGATCCTCCCCTGCCTTGTCTCCAAATGAATTTGAATTGTATATGCGAGCGCTAATTCCCACCCCTGTTTCCGAAGGCGTTAGACAGTTTGGATCCCGGCCTGAACAACCAGCCTGGTCCATAACTGGGCTCACCACTCGTGCTTTCCCCCGTCCCCTCCTGTTGACTACCCTTTCCGTGCTTTCCCCTGTCCCATCTTGTTGAAGACCCCGCTCGTTCTAGACTATTCTGATGACATTGTGTTCTTGTCCCACCCTCCACATTCTGTGTATCAACTACCTGCCCCTCTCCCTGACAACTCTATCTGACTATCATAATTGCAATCACCGTGAGCGTGTGGATTGTCTTGTTCATGTGACACACTCCCAGGGTCCCGCACTCCCAGACCCAGTGGGTCCACTGGTTGCTGTCAGTCACACTCCCAGAGGAGTCTAAACTTGTCACCACCTGGTTAAGAAGCTCTCAAGTGCGAACAACGCAGGTACTTTCTCCTTCGGGTTTTTTTCTTCTTCTTTTTTTAAAAAACAAGTGTTGCTTTGCGAAGGTCATGGGTGGCGAAGGATTTCACACACTGGGACCACAGTACCCAAGATATCATATCATCATTCATGACCCTCACCAATGAGGCCGACCGAACTTTGGACCTGCCCAGACACGGAACCACCAGGGCTTGCCCCTGGTTGTCAATGGTGTTAGTTGCTGGGTCCGTTCAAAGAGGAAAAGGAGAGGATTGGTATAGCCAGCGACGTAGTTAAGGTGAAGGGTGAGTATCCGGCCACCCCAGGTTGTCTAAGGGAGGTCAGGGTGAGGTGGTGCGTCGGCGATTTTCAATCGTGGGTACGTGCTCTCTTGGCTCGCTCGTGAAGAAACTCCAGGACCGTTCATTGATTCCCTAATATTGGTTTAGTAAAACAAAGCAACACGCACACGGGTCGACCGAGGACTCGCCAGATTACTTGCTGAAACAAAATTTGAGGGGCCACTCTGCGAGTTGGCCCCCCCCGAGACAAAAACTCAAGAAATAGTTGTATTGTGGGCGGTGAAGGTGTAGGTGCACAGGGCTTAATAACAAAAATGACATTTCAGCGCGGTCCTGAACCATTTGACCAAAAAGTGGTCCCTTCCCGAGGGTGTTTTGGATGAACGTTTTAGCACTTTCTGAACGAAAACGCATTTTCCTGAAAACCAAAAAAGCTGACCAAAAGCATTGTGAGAATTGGCGTTTGAGTCTGGTTCAGAATTTCACAAATATCCCCGAATGTGCGAGCGAGGTGAGTGGCGAAAACAGCTGCGAGATTCATCACTCAAAGTTTGAAACAAACCCACCTTGGCTCAGGTACCTTTTCGAGGCTTTTTTGGTGTAATGGGTAACACCAAACGAACAAAGATTTATTTTTTGTCACATCTAGTGAGCTCTGCTCAAGCCACGTGGGGTCACGATTGTTTGAACTTTTTGTGCAGTCCCTAGTCCTCAGCGGTTAGGTCACGGTGTTAGGAGAACATCAAAAGGTTCCTGGATTTGTAGAACGTCACGATGTTCACTTGTATGCATCTCTGCTGTAATTGGGTTGCTAACTGTGCGGTGGCATAACATTGACAAACCAAAAACCAAAAACCATGTTTTGAACACCTTGTTCTCTTCATCATGTCCAAAAAACAAAACCTCCAATTTCACTCATCCCCTTTCCTTTTCTCCCCTTCCCTCTCCCTCTCCCCCGCTGCCTCCACCTTCTCCTCAGCAGCCTCCCGTCCTTGCATCTCCTCCACTTCGTTCTCCCCTCCTTTCCTCCCTGCCCTCGCTTCTCGCGTCACTTCACTCTCTTCTTCTTCAACTTTGTTAAGTCGCTTACTGTGCCATGTCCTATCCTCGCTGACATCGTCTGTCACTATGTGTCTTTGTGTAGGTCTCTCATCCATCTTCCCCATCTGTCTTCCCCCACCCACACTTCCCTCGACTCTTGAGGAGCCTGACTGAGATCTGGAAGTCTTGCGACTTAAATTACCTTTTGTCCTCTTGATGAGGTTATCCCTTTAAAAAAACTTTCTACTACTGACTTACTTATTGATCTCGCTTTTGGCGCCGTCGACGTCAACGTCGACCTCGCATGCACTTCACTGCTCTCTCCACTCTTCCCCCTCCCCCCTCCCATCGCCTCTCCTCCTCCTTCTGCTGCTGCTGGGGAGCCCATCTGAGATCTAAGAGTTTTCACTATCATAATCATCTTTTTCCCCTATTGGTGGTTGTCTTATAATAAAAATTTCTCTCTCTCACTCACTTACTACTGACTTAGACTCAAGTTATCGTCACTGGCCGACAGCAGAGGAGATGGGTGATATGCGTCGTGATGACGACTGGCAAAAAACTGAAGCCGAATCTTTTTCTATCAAGAAAATTAGGCAATATTTCGCCCGCTGCGCGCCACTGAGTGCTTAGGATGTTGATGGTTGGAGGCCTCGTGAACACATCGCGTGGATGTTCAATGATGGGGACGAGATCTTTCATGACCTCATTTGCACTCAGCTCATCTTGCCTTACGTTATATTCCATTTTTACGGAAGGCATTTGCCAGAGGCTGCCGGAGGCAAATTTTTTGCGCTCGAAAAGCCCAACGACAACGTCCGACTTGTCATCATTGGCTCGACTTGGCGGAGGGCACTGGCCTCCCTCTCCGTCGCCGAGGTCAACAACGTTGTTGCAAATTTCTTGATGTCTACGTATGACAATTTCCTGCAGTTTGCTTGCCAAAAAGATGGCGCCACTCGCTGCGCTCAAATCACTCAGCTCATTGCCTCGAATTGGGAGGTGAATGATGTTGATATTCTGCTTGTTGTCATGCAACTTGGCATCATCAACGCATTTTGCTCAGTACGCAGGCAAGCACAATTTGACGTTTTGGCTGACAGGGCCTCCACGTCCTATGACAACAGGAACGTGAGGGATGGTGATATGATTCTGTGTGCTCCCTCTCTACGCAAATATTGGGGTTATTTTCAGTCAACGCAAGGTCACACTTCGACCTTGCTTTTTACTGACCACAGGGGGCAGCCGCACCACTTGACGTGCTCAAAGGGTGCGCAGCAGGGTGATGGTTTCGAGACAGCACGCTTTGCTGTCACGATTCACCCTTCCATTGGTGTCGGCTCTTTCAACGTCACCCTGCCTGCAAAGGGGCTGCCATCTGCGATGATATTTTCGTTATTGCTCCTCTTCAAGAAGCTTGGGCATTAGTAGCCAAGCTCAAGCTTATTCTGAAGCAGGATCTTGATTTGAATCTGGATGTGCCCAAGTTCAATTGCTATGTGCCCAGCAACCGCTTCGATGACGATCAGGCTCGTGCGCTTTTTAAAGACACTTTAGCAAGCTGACAGTCCTTTTCGGATCTCGCCGGAATGGATGCGGGAGTGTCTACAAAGGGACTACGTGTTGCAGGTGTGCCTATAGGAGATGATGCATGGGTCGCGAAATTCGTCGCAAAAAAGGTAGAAGCTGTCATTCTTGACGTTGCAAAAATAGATGATGTGCTCACGGATGGCATGATTCATTATCACATGATGCGCTTCTGCCAGAACACGCGCCCTGGTTTTCCTGCCCGCAACACGCCCACGCTCCTTATTTCAGATTCACTTGGCAGCTTGGATGCAGTCAATCTTGAATCCATGTGCACCAAAGGCACTGGTGGCACTCACGCAGATTGGACACATGAGTTGCGATCCTTCGCTTACATGAAATTGCAAGTGCCACATTACCGATGTGGTTTTGGGATCACACCTTGTGCTGGCAGCGCTATTTCTTCTTTTTACGCGTTGACAGATTCGCTAGTGCGGTGGTTGGGTCATCACGGCAATGCCCAGCAGGATCTTGCCAACCTCGCGGACGTTTGGGCGCCGGGGCAGGACATGTCCAATCCAGATTCCTGGACCGCGCCCATTTTGTCAGCCCTCAAATGCACTCATGCTCTTTTGCTTGCAGAGTATGCGTGCACAGAATGGGGACCAGCTGCAGGGCCAGCGTCAAGTGATGCCCTGGTGGCCATTGCGGGCCCTACTGGTACGCAAAATCAGAATGCAGATGGCACAGGTCACAGCAATCCTCCCTCATCACAACCGTCGCTGGTTTTACCCCCACTATCTATGCTCTTCGTGAGTAGTCAGGGAGAAGGCCGACACCACAGCAATTCGGAGGCGCAGCAGCAGGCAGGTGATTGTCCTCCCGCAGACCCGAGTCAGCGCATAAGTACTGAGCACCTCATGAAATGTTGGAAAAATCATCAATATGTGCTTGGTCATGTCGTGCTCGCACGGAGCGAAGAATACTTGAAATTTTGGAGTGTGCAGCGGATCCCAGCAGTTCTAAAAGATGAGCGGGACACGATTTTCCATGAATACCTTCCAGAGACAGACACTGTTGACCCCAACGCTCCGCTGTCAAATCCTGCAGCGCCTGATGAAAAGAAGAAGGTTTGAAACCTTAACTGGGGCCCTCTTTCTTGGATGGCTGACATGTCTGCTCAACGACCTGTCACTCGCTTCAGTCTCTGGACCTGTGGATGAGCTTCTTCTGCAGATCCATGGGCGCGCCTATCCCAATGATTCAGGCGCATGCTGTGACTCGGATGATGTGCTCGTGCAAGAACTTTTCTCTTGATCCGCAAGGAGATCACGTGCTAGCTTGCAAAAAGCACATGAGAGCTACCAGAGGCCACAATCATGTCATGGATGTCTTGGCGCAACTGGCCCGCAACACAGGCTACTCTGTGCGCGTCAACCACAATGTGTCAACGACGGCGGCTGCAAGCAACAAGCAAGGTGATGTTGAGCTTGTGGACTTTGGTCTTGATGGCTCTAACAACCTTGTCATTGATGTGTCACTGATCTGCTGTGATCACATTGGTAATAGCACAGTCAACAACGGACACCTCAACGGCAAGATGCACACTAATGTCTATCTGTAAGCCCGTGCTGGGACCAAAAACAGGAAGTTCAAAGAAGATATGCTGCTGTTCGTACGGCGTTTGCACCTGCAATTGTGTCAGTGGCTAATTCATCCCGAGTTTTTTGGTCTCCTGTGGGTCTTGGCTGACAAACAGACGCGCAATTACCATGCGCTCATCGGTGCAGAACAGGAGATTGGCAGCGAGGCTTTTACGTGGAGTCGAGAACGCACGTTTAGTTTTAACAAGAACTCTATTGGCAAGGCCATAGCTTATGCCACTGCCACACGCCTACACCTATCCGTGCACAGTACAGCTCCGCCGTCGTGTCGTCAACCTTGCCAGCCCACTTCATCGGCTGAATGCCTCATGCACGGCGCTGAACATGCATCGCACCGCGCCGTCCATCACCCTGCACCCCCTCGCCCCACTGTCAACGTGGATGTTGGTGCACCCAGTGTCACCCCATCTGCTCATGATAATCATGCCAGTGCCTCTGGAGAGGTAGATGTGGCTGATGATAGTACACACGCTGCCGGCAGCGTCGTGGCCTCTGAATGGCTTGCAGCCAATCTTGGTGGTATTGGTGTCGCCGCAGGTGGTACAGGTGCCCGTATTAGCGCGAACAATGACGCACAGAGTGACGACGCCGCATGATGACGACGAAGAGGCGAGCGTCCTCGAAGCTATCCTTGCGCCAGGTGGGTCAACTCGGGGACACGGCCTGCGACGAGGATGGGGTAGATGTCAGTGTAGGTGTCGAAGATTATATAGTCAAACCTGACCCATACCATGCTCCAACAGCAACAATTTGAAAAGATGCAAGAACAAATCCGTGCACTAAATACCATCTGTCGCATAATGCTGAAACCAAGCATCTGAACCTCCAGCATAGCAATTTGTCCATCCATTGGAGCGACTCAACCAAAATAAGGCGGGCCCGTTGCGAATAATTGCAATCAAAACCCGTCGCGACGTGGGAGTGGTGGTGGGAAATGCTGCTGGAACATGCAATCCATTGGCTTCCAACTGCCGGATCTCTTCTTACTTCACTCGAGTGTGAAGTAAGCAGTCGATGTCACCAGGGGTCGACATAGTTGGATGATGATTCACTACTGCCATGACATACTGCACGCGAGCCAATTGTTCGAAAGCTGCACCTGCAGCTGCATGTGCCATGTTGCTGGAAACAGCCGCTCACTGCACCTGACCAACCTTGATACAGGTAAAATCAGCACGGCGAAAGGACGACACACCACTGGAGCCCACAGTATGGTGTCTTGAAGCGAACCAGCGATTACAGTGAAAGGAAAAGTGGGTTGTTGGTGTGCATGAATATGTGGTGGTTCTCTGTTGGTGCTCATGTACAGCCCCCCTGCAGACACGCAGACAGCCATGCCACATGAGTAAGCACGAATCATGCTCGGGAAACCCTGGTACGGACTACACCAGCGAACAGCACACTGGCTGTCACGCGTGTGAGTTGCAGATTGGATGCCAAGGACACTCAAGGTGTGCTTGCAAGGGACGCGAAGCAACAACCCTTGCAAAAATGGGACCAGACACGGGCGAGAACACGCATTGTGAAAGCATGACTGGAACAAACAGGCCCGAGGATGAGAGGGGTGACAACATACAGGACAGTGAGGGCACAGTGGTGTGCGGTTTGGAGCTCCTGAAGTTTGAGTGGCCAAAAAACCCCACTTCGGTGCAAGGGGTGACCACATGGTACCTGTCGGAGTACCGGAAAACCTCCTTTTACTAGGAAAGTGTACCAGGAACCCACAAAATCAGTTTTGGTGTGCCAAATGCACAACATGAAAATTAGAGTCCAAAGTGACCAAAAGTGGGTGTACAGGAGCACCCATCCCCATATGATCAAGTGGAATCATTGGTGCAGGCTGGCCAGGTCAGATGTCGCGACCCGTCTTCATGATGAGTAACGGCACCCCAAAGAGTTCCAAGGGGTCCTGCAAAAGGATGACTCCTCATTGGCAGCACGGCGACTCAAAGTTGGTGGATGCCGCGCGGCCGCGGGCGAGATGGGGTGCTTCTTCTACCTTGCTCCCCGGGGGAGCGGCAACCGTTTGCCAACGGCCGACGCCCCCTTCACCATTTTTAATCCAGGGATCTAATAAGCTTCTTCTGCAGATCCATGGGCACACCTATCCTGATGCTTCAAGCGTATGCTGTGGCTCGGACGATGTGCTTGTGCAAGAGCTTTGCTCTTGATCCGCAAGGTGATCACGTGCTTTCTTGCAAGAAGCGCACGGCAGGCACCCGAGGCCACAATCATGTCATAGATGTCTTGGCGCAACTGGCCCGCAACGCAGGCTACTCCTAGCGCGTCAACCACAAGGTGTCAATGACGGCGGCCGCAAGCAGGGTGATGTCGAGCTTGTGAACTTTGACAGGCTACTCCGTGCGCGTCAACCACAAGGTGTGGGTGATGTCGAGCTTGTGAACTTTGGTCACGGTCTTGATGGCTCGAACAGCCTTGTCATTGATGTTTCAATCTACTGCGACCACATCGGTAATAGCACAGTCAACAACGGACACCTCGACGGCAAGATGCAAACCAATGACCATCTCCAGGAACGTGCTTGGGTCAAAAACATCAGGTACAAAGATGATTATGCTGGTGTTGGTACGGCGTTTACACTTGTAATGGTGTCAGTGGCTGGCGAGATTCATCCTGAGTTTCTTCGTCTGTGGGGCTATGGGTCTTGGCTGACAAACAGACGCCTAATTACTATGCGCTTATTGGCGCAGAGGAGGAGATCTGCAGCGAGGCTTTGACGTGGAGTTGAGCACGCACGTTTGGTTTTAACAAGAACTTTATTGGCAAGGCCGTCACTTATGCCACTGCCACACGCCTGCACCTATCCGTGCATAGAACAGCTCCGCCTGCGCGGTGTCAAGCTGGCCAGCCCATGCCTCTGTTGAAGACTTGATGCACGGCGCTGCACGTGCATCACAACGCGCACCCCCTCACCCTGTAGCACACTGGGGCCATCACCCGCCATGATCACGTCATGAATGTGTCGCCACAACTGCATCGCAACAGATGATTGAGAGAGGCATAAAACGTAAGGTCGCCACCACTGCAGCTGATAGCAACAAACAAGGTGATGTACAGGCCATGGAATTTGGCATTCCAGGATACAACGATCTGGCATGGGATGTGTCTCTCGTCAGTGACAGGATCGGCAGCAGCACGCAGCATGGCCTCAATGGTAAACTGCAACTCGGTGACTACCTTAACGCTCGGGCTCGCCGCAAGATTGGCAAATTCAGACATGATTATGCTGCCAAGAACATCGCTTTTGCACCTGCAATCCTATCTGTTGCCGGCAAGATTCATCCTGAATCTCTATGTCTCTTGTGGGTGTTGGCTGAGATGCAGACGGTCAAGTACTTCAATCTCGTTGGGGACGAAGAGGACATCGGGAATGAGCGATTCAAGTGGAGTCGGGCTAGCACATTCAGCTTTAATAGGAATGCGATTGGCCTTGCCGTTGCATACGCTTCAGCCATACGCACTCATTTGTCGGTACATGGCACCGCTCACCCCATGAGTGCCGCTTCTGTTCGCCCTCGATCAGCAGCTGATTG
>Ga0105055_10012597_pt1 | contig 10265 bp, 8 predicted proteins | sample BON03_FD_78090 | JGI IMG/M metagenome (GOLD analysis project Ga0105055, IMG submission 78090) | Freshwater microbial communities from Lake Bonney liftoff mats and glacier meltwater in Antarctica - BON-03 | ecosystem: Environmental > Aquatic > Freshwater > Ice > Glacier meltwater | place: Lake... | reverse complement strand
TATATATATATATATATATATACAAATATATATATATATATATATATATATATATATATATATATATATAAATATATATATATATATATATATATGTATATACCTATATATATATATGTATATATATATATGTGTATATATACATATATGTATATATATATATACATATATACATGTATATAAAAGTCTGTATGTGTATGTGTGTGTTTGTGTACATATACATTTATATGCGAGTATGTGTGATGTGTGGTTGTCATTACTCATGTGTATGTGCGACAATTACCCACGACAAGCATAAATACACACACGCACGCACACACACACATACTTCACGCACACACACACACACGTACACGCACACGCACACACACACACACAAACACACACCCACACACAGACTCAAACACACGCACACGCACACACTCTCCCTCTCTTTTTCTCACACGCACACACACACACAAACATACTCACATATACGCAAACACACACATGCACATGCACACACACACACACACACACAGGTGCTATACAAGCATGGCAGCCATCCTTGACATGACACGCACACACACACACACACACACACAAACACACACACTCGCATATGTGCAAACACACACATGCACACACACACACCGGTGCTATACAACAATGGCACACACACACACAGACTTTCACACACAAACACACACAACCACACACACACACACAAGCACACAAGCACACAAGCACCCACACATATGCTCAAACACCCATACACACGCACACACACAGGTGCTATACAAAGATGGCACGAACATGGCTGGCATTTTACAGGTAATAATAATTCTCAAGATTCACCCGCTGCTAGGTTTACTACACACAAATACTGGATAGTTGATTTTTCCGAAGTTGTACTGGTGTTTTGACAAGATTTCAAATATTCGCATCAAAAATGCTACGCATCATATAGATTCTCAAGAAGTAGTCCGCCAGTGAATTTACAATGTACAACGTCTACAAAGCTGATTTTGGAGAAATTGTACAGATTTGTTGACATAAATTCAAACATTTTCATTGCAAACGCTATGCAACGAGAATTCTCAAAAGTCAGCTCGCCAGTGAACTTACCATACTACAAGACTAGAGATCTGATTTTTAAGGAATTACACCGATTTGTTGACACAAATTTTCACATTTGCATCGCCAACGCTACACAAGAATAATTCTCAAAAGTAACGTCGCCACTGCATTTACCATTTACACCGACTATAGAGCTAATTTTGGGGGAAAATTGTTCAAACTTGTTGACGAATATTTAAATATTTGTATTGCCATCGCTACGCTACAAGAATCTTCAAACGCTCGCTACTTCATGCAATGACTATAGAACTGACTTTTGGGAAATTGTACCAGTTTGTTGACAAGAATTCCAATATTCTCATCACCAACGCTACAGAACGGGTTTTCCCCGATTTTCTTTTTTCAGAATCTGCAGAGGTTTCATTCCCCAGCCCAAGAAAATGAACAAGTCACGTCACACATTTGAATGAGTCACATTACGGAATGGGTCATGTCGCACATATTCACGAATGAGCCAGGTCTCATGTACAAATGTGCCCTTACATACATCAGAATGAGTCATGTCACGCATATTCATAAATGAGGCACGTCACACATACAAATGACAAAAAATGAGACATACACATGTTTGATTGAGTCATGTCACAAATGCGAATGAGTCATGTCACACTTGTAAATTTGCCATGTCACACATATGAGTGGAATCTCGTTAGCACGGGAGTCATATCACACATTTGCATGACGCAAGTCAAAATTATTCATAAATGAGGCATGTCACACATACATGTTATGGGGTGGCTACGGTCAGTAGGATCGATTAAATTATAGGTCTCTTTTGTAGAATATTGTCTCTTTAATAGGGCTCTTTTGCAAAAGAGACATACAATTTCATTGATCCTACTAACCAAAGCCACCCCATATTTATATCGCGCGTTCGAATGAGTCAGGTACACACAATCATAAATGAGGCATGGCACACATACAAATCAACCATATCGCACACTCGAATGAGTCATGTCACACATACTCATAAATGAGTCATATCACATATTCGAATGAGTCATATCACATATTCGAATGAGTCATATCATACATATTCATAAATGAGTGATGTCACACATACAAATGAACACGCCTGAAGGATTCTCCATACATAAAACGTATTTCTTATATATAGAACGCATTTTCCACATGTTTCGAATTTTCCATGCACACAAAACGTATTTAAATGTGTGACGTCACACCTACAAATGAACACGCCCCAAGGAATCTCTTTATATAGAAGGCCTATATTCACGCAAAAGAGACCTATAATCACACAAAACAGACCTATGTTCGCACACAAGAGATCTATACTCACAAAAAAACCTATATAATATGTAGTAGGTATTTCTCATGTATTTGTATAGCAGGGGTTCCCTATAGATAAATGATATTCCTCATTATTTTCTCATATATATTGAACTCATTTTTCATATATTGAAAATGAAATCTTCGAATATTCCATGTACATGAAACGTATTTCTCATAGGTTTAGAACCGAAGGTATCGCTTATGTATATAGAACTCATTTCCCATATGTATAGAACACATTTCTTGTATGCATACAACTCATTTTTTTAATTAATTTCTATTATACACAACACGTGTTTTTTATGTATACAGAATTTTTTGCACATGCACAGAACGTAGTTCTCATATGTAAAAAACTCATTTCTGATGTATCTGAGACATGTTCTCCATATGCATACAACACATGTTTCATGTATTTAGAACACGTTCTTCATGATAGAACGCATTGCTCATACATGTAGAACGCATTGTTTTGCATGATCACGCAATACAGGAAGTTTTTTTTGGATGCAAACTTTTACACGCAAGGTCTATATGGGGCTTTTTTTGTATACAAGGCCCTTTTGTATGTAGAAATGGTTTTCGAACTCACATTTTTTTTCGTGGGTTTGTTTGTTAACACCCAATCTGTCTTACTCACGCAGGAATTGTTACTAACGCAAGGGATTTGCTGGCGGCACATAGTCTTCTTTTTTGCATATATGTAGGGTATTTTTTGTGCATGTATATAGGGCTCTTCTGTGCATATGTGCAGGGCTTTTGTGTGTGTATACTCAGGGCTCTCTTGTGCATATATATAAGACTCATCTTCGCATGGAAGAATTGCTCTTTTGTGCATATATACATGGCTCTTTGGTGCATAAATACAGGGCTCTTTTGTGTGTACATATCAGGCTTGTCTGTGCATTCATACATGGCTCTTATATGCATGTATACTGGGCTTGTTCGTGCAAATATAATGGGCTTTTGTGTGTATATATACAGGTCTATTTTGTGCATATTTACTACACGTGTCTGTGCGGCTCTTTTGTGCATGTGTACAGGGCTCATTCGTGCCAAAAATACAAGGATTTTCTGTGCATATATATAGGGCTCTTTTGTGAATGTTTTGGTGATGTATATATAGGGCTCGTATCCAGGGCCTTGTATGCCGTCTTGAAAACCAGTGCTCGTTTGTGTAGATATACAGGGCACTTTTGTGTATGTATATAGGGGTCTTTTGGTGATGTATATTTAAGGCTCATATCCAGGGCTCTGTGTGCCGTTTTGAAAACCAATGCTTTCTATGTACCAGAAATATGTTCTATACACATGAGAAATGTGTTCTATATATATGAGCAGTGTTATTATATAGGGCTCTGTGTGCCATCTTGAAACCCACACAATTTTTGGGCGACAAAACAAATAAAAAGCTTTAGGGTGGCGAAGACTCATAGGATCCCCTAAGTTGCAGATCATTTTGCACAAAAGAGCCCCTAAATATAGGTCACTTTTGTGGAAAATGACCTATAAAGATAAGGGATCCTATGAGTCTTCGCCACCCTGTATCTCGTGTCCGATGGTTTTGTTTCCTACAATTCTTTTCAAGGAAAAGATGGTTTCTTTTCAGGTGGTTTCTGTTTTTTCAAGGGGCATTGACCTTTTGAGAGAGGCATTGGGCTCTTGAAATAGGAGGCATTGGGCTCTTGAGGCACTCAATTCGGCTCACGAGCTTAATGCCTCTCTTTTCAAGAGTTCTTTTCAAGAGCCTATTGCCTAATGCCTCTCTTTTCAAGAGCCTATTGGGCTCTTGGAAAAGGAAGCATTGTGCTCTTCAGGCACGGGCACACTTAATTAGGCTCAAGAGCCTAATGCCTCTCTTTTCACGAACCTAATACCTCTCTTTTCAAGAGCCTATTGCGTCTGTGACATGCAGGAACTTTGTCCAGCGCTAGAGTGTGACCCAGTGTCGGCCTTTCGGTCTCTTGTGTGCGTATATATACTGTTGCGTGCATATATATATATATATCTTTTGTGTTGACCTAGGTCTCTTTCTGTGGATATGTATAGGACCCTCGCCCGGTGTCGGCCTTTTGGGCCCTGGTTTGCATATATACGTGGATATGTGTGTGTTCGTGTGTGCATATACACCAGAATACACACAGGGCTCTTGGGTGCATACACATGGCTCTTTTGTGCATAAAGATGACTCTTTTGTGCATACCTCAAGGGCTCTTTTGGTGACAAATATAAGATCCTTGGTGATTGTTTTATTTTATTGATAAGCCCAATTTGTCTCATACCCATAGATATGCATATAGGACTCTGTAGGGCTCTTTTGGCTCTTTTTATAGGGCTCTTTTGGTGTCATACTTGTGTGCATGTATGAGGGCCTCTATCGTGCATGCATATCTTTAGGGTGCATCCCTATATGGCTCTTTTGGTGCCATGTCTCTATCGTATGTATAGATATATATATGGCACCAAAAGAGCCCTGTACAAAGAGCCAAAAGCGCCCTTCAGAGCCCTATATGCATATCTTTAGGGTGCATCCCTATAGAGCTCTTTTGGTGCCAAGTCTCTATTGTGCGAATAGATATGGGGTGGCTACGATTAGTAGGCTCCTTAAAATCATTGTTCTTTTTTGCGGAATATAGTCTCTTTTATAGGGCTCTTTTGCAAAAGAGACCTATAATTTTAAGGAGCCTACTAATCGTAGCCACACCATATCTCTATTGCGCATATGTAGGGCTCCTTTGGTGCCATAATATATATGTGGGACTTTGGATGGGGGTTTCTTACACCAGCCCGATGTGTCTCACGCACCCAGGAACTTTCACCAGCGCTGGAGTACGACCCAGCAGCGGGGTTTGCACCCGAAATAGCCGCAGCTGCAGGTCTATACGATGACGATGAAATCCATCTGGACCACTCAGGTGAACATACGAGTTCAATGTGTCTAATCCATTTGTGTTGTGGAACAATTGTGGAAAGAACTCAGACCACTCAGGTGAACATACAGCCAATTGCAGATAGGGTGGCACAGCATCTCGAGATTATTTCTGAAATTTTTCCAACGAACCAGAATTCTGCCCATGGGATTTACGATTAGTACCAAGTAATAAATGATGAATCCCATGAGAATCCTGGTTCGCCTTGTACAAAATTGAAAGGTTTTAGAAATAATCTCAAGATGCTGTGGCACCATATCTGCAATTGGCTGTACGAGTTCTTCGCATAATTTTTCCGCAACACAAATGTGTTAGACTCATTGTTTTCTGCAACACAAATGTATTTGACACATAGTTTGAATATGATGACGATGTAATCTACTCAGATGGTCAAAAAGAGCTCATTTGACAGAATATTTGGCATTCTTGTTAAAATCGATCTCTGATTTGAGTTCGTTGTTGCTTTTTCCGCCTTTTATTGAAACAGGGAAAATTCTGATCCGGGGCGACGCTGTGGCAATGGTACTGAGTGTTGAGCAAGATTCTGAAGAATGGCGCAAAAATGGTTTCTTTCCCCCATTTTCTTTACTGTGCTCTGTACATCTTTTTGGTATATTTCTGTATCAAACATATTTTTCTATACTGTCGAACAAGATTCGTGCCAGATTGGTCCCTTTTTTTTTGGAAAAAAAGTCTGTAAACACTGAAAAAAAGTCTGTAAAAAACCATTTCTTGACACTACTAATCAAGATTGTGAAAATGGCGCGCAAACAGGTCAGATTCAGTCTCCATGTTTTCCTCCTCCTTGCATTTCTCTTTTTCCACTCTCTTTTGGTAATATATAGCGTTCTATGCGTAGGACATAGGGCTCTATTTGTAGAATGTGGGCTTTTCCCGTAGAATTTATTGTTCCTAAATAAAAATTTATTGATTCAACATATATTTTTAGGACAAAAACAATATTCTATATGATAGAAATTGTTTTCTATTATGAAAACAATCTTTTTCCATGGAATACAGACTAGACTCTCTCTGTAGAATGCATGAGGTGGCTACGATCAGTAGGCTCCTTGAAATAATAGATTTCTTCTGTAAAAGAGCCCTATAAAAGAGGCTATATTCTGCAAAAGAGACCTGTAATTTGAAGGAGCCTACTAATCGTAGCCACCTCATTTACTTTATACTCAGAGTCTAGTTTCTCTCTGTGAAATTCGACTCTCTTCACTAAGTAGTCACTCTCATTCACTACTGCATGCATATGAGATTGAGTAAATGCTGATTTCTACAGAGAGAGTCGAGTCTCACACACTTTCACACACACACACATAAACACACACCAGAAAAAACCCTCGCCATCTCACATACAGGGTGGCGTAGAGACATAGGATGCCTCATCTTTAGAGGTCACTTTCCGCAAAGGAGCCCTATAATTAGTGACTCTTTTGCGGAAAGAGATCTGCGACTTAAGGCATCCTATGCATCTCTGCCATCTCATTGATGGGGTGGCTACGATTAGTAGGCTCCTTAAAAATATAGGTCTCTTTTGCAAAAGAGCCGTGTAAAAGAGACGATATTCTGCAAAAGAGACCTGTAATTTTATGGAGCCTACTACATGTAGCCATCTCATTTAGTGTCTTTAGAGAGTCGAGTCTCTCTGTGTGCATAAAGACTAGACTCGTAGAGGTCATTTTCCGCAAAGGAGCCCTATAATTAGTGGCTCTTTTGCGGAAAGAGATCTGCGACTTAAGGCATCCTACGCATCTCCGCCATCTCATGTATGGGGTGGCTACGAGTAGTAGGCTCCTTAAAATATAGGTCTCTTTTGCAAAAGAGCCGTGTAAAAGAGACGATATTCTATGTAGCGTCTTCAGAGAGTCTAGTCTCTCTCTGTGCATAAAGACTAGACTCGAGAGTAGACTCTTAGAGAGTCTATCCTCACTGTGCACACTCAAAAAATGTCTGGACTCTGATAGAGTCTAGTCTCTCTTTGTGCATACAGAGACTAGAGAGTCTCCACTCTCTCTGTGCATGAAGACTAGACTCTTAGAGTAGACTCTTAGAGAGTCTATGGGCTGGCTACGATTAGTAGGCTTCTTCAAGTATAGGTCTCTTTGGAGAATATAGGTCTCTTTTAGAGGGCTCTTTTCCAAAAGAGACCTATAATTCTAAGGAGCCTACTAATCGTAGCCACCCCATATCCTCACTGGGCTCACTCAAAAAAAAGACTAGAGTCTTAGAGAGTCTAGACTCTCTAAGAGTCTTGTCTCAGACTAGACTCTTACAGCCCGTTCCGTGGAAGATGAGACTCGAAATGCTGAATTAAATGGTAACTGAAATCCTGGAGGGTGGGGAGATTTTAGTCAAGGGCAAATCCAAATTGAACAAAAATCTCAATTTGCATTTGTACCGCAAGATACCTCGGAATTCAAATCCAATCAAAATCTTAACTCGACTTTGTCCGCCCAAGAATGGACTAATCGCACTGTGGCCGAACACGCGTGTAGTAAAATGTAAATATTCTGTTTCACAAAAAAATAATACGGTCCATTAGTACAATATTTCCTCACTTTTATATCTCAATTCACGGATAGGTTTTAATGGACTAAAATATCTGTACTCAGTAATCTCAGTAATTGACAAAAGACTACCTGGCAATACTAAAAAGTGGACACTTGTCCGTTCGTGGACGGCCAGAGTGCGATTAGTCCTTTTTTGGGCGGACCGTGAGATATGGGGTGGCTACGGTCAGTCGGATCGATTAAATCATAGGTCTCTTTTGCAGAATCGCATCTCTTTTATAGGGCTCTTTTGCAAAAGAGACCTATGATTTAATCGATCCTACTAACCAAAGCCACCCCATACCGAGAAATTTGATTTTCTGATTTTGACCAGTTGACCAAAGCCTCCCCACCATTCAGGATTGCGATTACCATTTAATGCAGCGTTTCGAGTCTCATCTTCCACGGAACGGGCTGTGGAGAGTCTGGTCTCTCTCTCTTAGAGAGTCGATCCTCACTGGGCACACTCAAAAAAAAGACTAGACTCTTAGCGAGTCTATCCTCTTTCTCTTAGAGAGTATGGACTCTGATCGAAAGAACCCCCCCCCACCGGAGGGGTTTCCTATTTACTATGTTCCCTGATCAAGAACCAAGAGGAAGAGGACCCTCCTCGAAGCACCTGGTACACATTCTTCGAGGGGGGTCCTCTTCCTCCGGGTTTTTGATCAGGGAACATAGTCAATAGGAAACCCCCCCCGGGGGGGGGGGTTATTTCGATGAACTCTCAGAGAGACTAGGCTTTTAGAGAGTCTAGACTCATTATGAGTGTAGTCTTAGAGAGTCTAGATAGAGTCACTGGGCACACTAAAAAAAAGACACTCATAATGAGTCTAGACTCTCTAAGAGTACACTCATAATGAGTCTAGACTCTCATAATGAGTCTAGACTCTCTATGATGAGTGTCTTTGTTTTTAGTGTGCCAAGTGACTCTATCTATACTCTCTAAGACTACACTTATAATGAGTCTAGACTCTCTAAGACTACACCCATAAAGAGTCTAGACGCTCTATTATGAGTGTCTTTAGTGTGCCGAGTGACTCTATCTATACTCTCTAAGAGTCTAGTGTACGACTAGACTCTGAAAGAGTCTCATCTCTCTTTGTGCATACAGAGACTAGAGACTCTCTACCCTCTCTGTGCATAAAGAAGACTCTCTCTGTCCATAAAGTGTATGGGGTGGCTACGACTAGTAGGGGTGGCTACGATTAGTAGGCTCTTTAAAATTGTAGGTCTCTCTTGCAGAATATCGTCTTTTTAATAGGGCTCTTTTGCAAAAGAGACCTATCATTTTAAGGAGCCTACTAATTGTAGCCACCCCATAGGGCTCTAGAATCTTTGTGTGCATAAAGTATTGGGCTCTACGCGTAGAGAATAGCTTTGTTCATAGAATACATGGTTTTTCTTCACAGACTCATGGACTTTTTTGATAGAACACAAAGCTCTCTTCATTCAAAACGGGGCTCTTTTCGTTTTGTGTAAGGGAGTGTGTTTGTTGGTGCAGAAGCGCCTGAATTGTCTAAGGCTTTGCAGACGCACCTGGATTGTCTGAGGCTGTGGGTGTGTGTGTGGGTGTGTGGGGGAATGGGGTGTGTGTGTGCGTGTGTGTGTGTGTTTTGTGTGTGTGTGTGTGTGTTTGTGTGTATGTGTGTTTTGTTGCGCGGTAACGGCTGGATTTTATCTGGTTTTACGTGTATAGATATAGATGTGTGTGGAGAAGTATGTGTGTGGTGGTGTGTGTGTGTGTGTATATTTGCGTGTGTGTGTGCCCGCAAAATTTCGTTACGTGAGATCGCGCGGGTCTTTTTCTGGTGTATGTTTGTGTGTGTGTGTGTGAAAGTGTGTGCGTCTTTTCATTGCGTGCGAGAGAGTGTGTTTTCGCGCGCGGTAGTGCTTGGATTCTCTCTGGCTTTGCATGTGTGTGTGTGTATGTGTGTGTGCACGTGTGTGTGTGTGTGTGTGTATGTGTGTGCGTGTGTGTATGGTGGGTTCCTATTTCGTGCGCGAGAGTGTGTTTTCGTGTGCGGTAGCGCCTGCATTCTCTTTGGAATTGCGTGTGTGTGTGCGGATGGGAAAGGGTGTATGTGTATGTGTGTGTCATTATGCACGTTTGTGTGCTTGTGTGTGTGTGTGTGTGTCTTTTTATTGCGTGCGCAAGAGTGTGTTTACTGTGTGTGTGTGTATGTGCGTGTGTACGTGTACGTGGGTGTTTTTGTATGTATGTGTGTGTCTCTCTCTCTTTTTATCGCGTGCGAGAGACTGTGTTTTTGTGTGCACGTAGTGCCTGGATGCTTTTGTGTATGTGTGTGTGTGTGTGTGTGTGTGAGTGTGTGTGTGTGCGTGTGTGTGTGTGTGTGTGTGTGTGTGT
>Ga0105055_10012596_pt1 | contig 10266 bp, 8 predicted proteins | sample BON03_FD_78090 | JGI IMG/M metagenome (GOLD analysis project Ga0105055, IMG submission 78090) | Freshwater microbial communities from Lake Bonney liftoff mats and glacier meltwater in Antarctica - BON-03 | ecosystem: Environmental > Aquatic > Freshwater > Ice > Glacier meltwater | place: Lake... | reverse complement strand
CGTCATAGCTCGATTTCGAAAGCAGGCCGGTGATGAGGGAGACCGTGCACGAGGTGTCGTACATCGGGATGCAGTAGAACAGCACGAAAACGGCGAAAGTCACTGGATATAGCACGTACCACAGCTCTTTGCGGCTGACAAACAGTCGCACCTCGCGTGGCGTGTGGCGGAATTCAATGGTGTGCAGCAGCAGCGTCTGCAGGGTGTATTTTCCCGTGATAATTTCGGTGTCGTCTGTGGTTTCGGGCAGAAGCCGGTTGTCGACCACAGCCTGGCGTTTTTTTTGCAGCTGCTCGGATTTTCCCCGCCGGGCTGTGTGCTTGCACAGATTCTGCATTTGGAACTTGACGCACTGCAGTCCTGTCAACATGATGTACCATATGTTGGAGGCAAGGATCGTCAGGCAGCTGCACGCGATGCGATCAACAAACCCATGCGACAGTCCCAGCGTGCTGCTCGAACACACTGAAATGCACACGATCAGGCCCAACAGCGGCAGACTCGGCACTATATTCACGCTCTCCGGCCGGAAATCATACTTTGACATTGTGTTTTGTGGAAAGTGTCTTTATTGCATGAGCAATGTGCGACCCTATGTGTTTTCGAGGCAAGCTATATATGTATCAACTGCTATGGTACGTTTTCATTACACCGAGACCAACGCAACAGTCACACAGAATATATGACTGTCTCCGGCATGCACTCCACTCCCTCTTGTTTTCCGGCAAAACACCAATATTGCGCAGAAACACCCCTTCCCAGCTTTACTGCGCTCTACTTTCTGCAATTGCCCAGCGTCCATTATAATTCTCACCGATGGGGTGACGACATGCCATGAAAATGCAAGCCCATTTCCCCTGGATTCTGACTTGAAAGGTCGCAAATAACATGCTGGCAGCTGATTCGACAGATTGAACACTATCTCTCTAGTCCTTCGGACTTTTTTGTGGTATTCCTTGGAGATCTTGGAATTGCCCAGCGTCCATTATAATTCTCACCGATGGGGCGACGACATGCCATGAAAATGCAAGCCCATTTCCCCTGGATTCTGACTTGAAAGGTCACAAATAGCATGCTGGCAGCTGATTCGACAGTTTGGACACTATCTCTCTAGTCTTTCGGACTTTTTTGTGGTATTCCTTGGAGATCTGCCAAGCCCCTGCAAAAACAGTAAAAAGGCCCTCTTTCCGGGGACATACGGTCCGGAAAACGACCACAGCGTCCCGAAAAACACCAGCAAAATCGCGTGTTATCGCGCACTGCCGAGCAAATGCTGTTAAAAAAAATACCCCACCCACTGTACATCGAAACAACGCTCGATTGGCAACAAGATGTCCAAAAAGAACGAGAAAGCCGTTGCAGCCGCCGCCGCCGCCGCCGCCGCAGCCGTTGCGGATAATGCCTACGACTCCATGAGCGACCCCGACATTGAAATCGAAGACAAGAGCGATAACGAGGTTTCGCGCACCGTCACCAAGGCCGCTGTCAACGTGAGTCCCTGCCCGGTCCTGACACAACTGTAGTGTACTTGTGTGTCTTGACTGACCACGTTTTTTTCCCTGTGTGCAGAAGAGGGGCCCGGTCAAGAAGCTCCAGCCCACACTACTCGAGATCAAGGACAAAATCAGCAAGCTCAGAACCAACAAGCACCGCCTGGAATTGCGCAAAATCCAGATTGCTTCGCGCGCCCTCAACATTGACAGCAAAATGAAGGCAAACGAGGCCGACATCATGAAGCTGACATCCCTAGAAGAGCACATGGGACAGGACGCCAAGGAGGCCAAGTGACGAATGCAGAGTTTAACGTCACTAGATTGTTGCCAAATGTTTTCAAGAAGCACCTCGACACACACCCCATTGCCCATACCACCACCACATCAGCACCCTTGTAGTGGGCGCATGTGTCGTCTGTGGACCCAATTATCTGATACATGGAATAAATTGTTCTAGCATCCTCGTGTCTCTGTTTGAACCGCAAAAGCGTGATTGGAAACAGGTGTGTGCAGCTGCATGTCGAAATTTCTATATAAGAGGGCGTGTCCGGCTCGCCATGGAGCCCAAATGCACCACGACGCAACAGGAGTGTTTACCTTGGGTGTCTTTGCTGGTGCACTGTCGATTATTGCTTTCGCGCCCCACGCATGGGCAATTTATAACAGCGGCAAACGGGCGACAAAAAACGCAGACCTGTGGACATATTGCGTGTATGCACTTTCTCTGCTGCTGTGGGGCGTTTACGGGAGTCTGCGGGACGACATACCGCTTGCTGTCACGTGTTTTCTGCAGTTTGCGGTGGTTTTATGTATTTCCATGTATATTGTGTGCATAAAGCCGGCTCCGTATGGCTCAGAGCTGGTGCCAGACCCTCTGCAGAACGAAATGCAGGATCAGCAATTATACGACCCAGAAGAGTTAGAGAACCATAACGCGGCTCTGCTGTGATGCACCCATTTCGAGCTAATGTTAAATTTCTCGAACAAAATCCACACCAACTTTGCCGCCGGAGGCGTGGCCATGCAAGTGTTGGCAACATAATTGGCATAGCACACACACCACTTTACGCAGTTTTGACTGGCGGGAGCACCACAGACTTGCTGTGCTAATCCGGGCCTTGTAGGCCATCTGTCCTTACAGAGTAGACGTGTAAATCTGTTTATCTTTTGAATACATTTTTGATACCCACACCCTGTGCAAAGAGAAGCTCTCGAATCGTTCACCAAAACAACAGGATCTCTGAAGAGTGATTGGAATTCCCTGTCATGCGAGCTTCCTGTTTATGAAAGCTGGATTTAGCACACCTGCCGCCGAAAACAAAAAATGCACGAAAACTGCCCGAAATACCACATTTAAAGCCGTCTATTTGATGTGCGGGTGTAAAAAGATATTGATATATAAAGTTCGTGTATGGAGGACACTGCGAGTTGGTGGGATGTCATGTTGTAGGCCCAAGCATGTTCCTGAGGGTGCTGGGAGATGGTTTTCTCGGCAGAAAGGCATGCTTGCCGTGTATGAGGAGCATGTGGAGAAGGAGAAGTTGTTGTGCGTCTCGTGGGACCGAGAGAACGGCTCGAATGCGGGGTCCAAAATGTACGCCATCTTCGAGTCCCCGGCGAAATATTTTGAAGCTGTTGGGGGAATGCCCGTAGGCACAGTGTGTGGGTATGAAATGATCCTGGAAGGGTATCGCTGCAAGCTGTACCTGGACGTAGAATGGGAAACCCCAGAGCGGGCTGATGCGGAGGACAGTGGCATCATACAGGCAATTTGCGAAGCCATTGTGGTGAATGCCAAGGCGATGTTGCAGCGCGTGCTCTCCCCCCCATGCACCCCCTCACAAAAGACAAAGAACCGGGAGGAGTGGCAGGATTTAGAGCACGGGATCTACGTGTCAACATGTTCGCGAATGAAGGGCAGTATGTTCAAGAACTCGTTCCACCTCGTTGCGCACAATATTATTTTCCCAAACAACCACGATGGCATGATGAAGGAGTTTGTTGCCAGGCTGGGATTCTCCGACTACATTGACGGCTCTGTATACACACGGAATCGTTGCATTCGCACGGAGCTTTCTGCCAAACTCGGGGAGAAGGCCTGCTTCCAGAACCTCCAGCGACACTCGGAGAGAGAGCGACCCTCCGAGCTCGTGCGTTCGCTGATCACTCACTTTGATCCGGGACTCGCAAGTGTATGCTTCAAACACCAAGAATCATGGCTGGTTCCGACCAAGGACAGCGTCGTGGCGAAACGCACATCTCTTATTATTTCCGAGGCCGCCAGTAAAAAGGCCAAACCCAACAGCGTGGATCCGTCGAATTTTCTGGGAAACTATTTCAAGCACATTTTTGTCGACGAGGCCAGCACACAGATAACCATACGACCCATAGGCGAGAAAGATGCACTGCCACCCGTTGTGCGCGAGCTACTCCACCGTAAGATTGTGCAGCCGGCTGATGTCTCGTTTGTGTATATCGAGAACGCAAAATGGTGCATCAGCAAACTGATGCAGGCCGTCAAACACCACCATCACTCAAACAATGCTTGCGCCATCGCGGTAAAGGTGGATAACAGAGTGGACATCTATGCGCGGTGCTACGGGTGCAAGGCGTCCGAGTACGCTGCCTTGACCACGTTTGGCAAGAACCGGCTGCTGCCCAGCCTCGCCACCAATGACGCGTTCCGACGTATTGTGCACAGTCCGTACGGAATCGATCGTGTTACCGACTCCATGGACCGTAAACGAGTTGCACTTTTATTCCAAAAGACAGAGGGTGCTATCACGCAGATGCTCGACAATTCTGACAGCAAGACCAACTTCACCAAAAGCCTGTGTTACTTGTGGATCAAGTACGTGAAAAGCGCGTCGCGCGGCTGGTTTTTCGTTTCGGAGCCGTGCCATCCACCAGTTCCCTCGCTGCCACTGACATAGCCCCCATTGCACACTGTGCCACCGGTTTACGGTCGAGTGTTTTTCCTAACATGCCGTCGTCGCTCAAAACAAACAATTCCTGGGCAAAACTTTTTAATAAAAAACTGCACGTTTGCACCATAAGAATACCGGGGAGTGTGTGCAACTCTCGATGCAAACACTGACTTGATGATACACAAGAGGACCCACTCCTCAACAAACACAAGCTCGGATCGATTGACACAACTTTTTATTATAACTGCACGTTTGCACCATAAGAACACGGGGGGGGTGTGTGCAACTCTCGATGCAAACACTGACTTGATGATGCACAAGTGGACCCGCTCCTCAACAAACACAAGTCCGGATCGATTCACACAACTTTTTATTATAACTGCACGTTTGCACCATAAGAACACGGGGGGGGGTGTGTGTGTGCAAGTGAGCGGCCATGCGCTACTGCAGTCCAAAACAGGAGACCACCCCCCCAAAAAGGATGATCATGGAGCGGATTGTTCACCAAAGGTGGCATTTTGCTCGTGTTTCTGGGTTGCGCTAGGGAGGACCAGTTGCCATGACCCAGGTCTTTTTGGTCAGCAGCAAACAGTTCAACACACCGTCTGGGTCGGTGGTGCCGATTGCCACGATGAGAATAATGACGTCTTTCTCGTGGAGCATCGAATCAATCTCTGCTGTCGTGCTGTGACGGCCCTCCAAGTTCACGAGCAGGAAGACGCTTTCGGGCATGGGGATGAAGATGACATTGCCATCTTCGTACACGGCACAATACACAAACTCCTTGTTCCCACTCTGACGAGAAGACAGCATGTGATTGGTCACCGAGGTCGCGGCACCGGTGTCGGAGTCCATCATGCTCATTGCGGTCATCATCTTGGAGCAGATGTCAGCCACTCTGTATGAGCTCTTGGCAACCTGCCCCCCCTTGCACGCAGTCTTGTGCTGTGGCCAGTTGTTTTTCTGGCAAATCTTCGAACAATAATGAATCCCGCGGCAGGCACCACATGTGAGCATGGGTTTGTCCACCGCAATGTCCCCACACGAATCGCACTGGCTCATTCTCTTCATCATGGCAAAAAGTGCGTCCTGCTCGGTTGCGCAGATGTGACGCTTGCGCCGCTCCTCAAACCACGCACATGTGTGCTCATCCGGAGATAGACGCAACAAAAGCGAGCCCAGCTGGTCGGCGTCCAGCATGTTCCCGGCAAGGAAGGTGCTCACATACGCCGCATCGGCAATGCTGTTCGGCGGACCAGGGCCAACGCCCGATGCGGTGGCCATGCCTTGTTTGTGTGTCTGGTCGCTCGATGTCAAAATCAAATAGCTTTATAGTACCAGCACGAACTCACAAACGCGAACCAGCTTGGGACGCGAGTTCACGCACGACGCGAACTGCAGAGAAACAAACTAAAAAACACTAAAAAAACATTTTACTTCACGACGAGACGACGCGAGTTCACACACGACGCGAACTGCAGGAAAAACCGCCAAAATAACCGCCATAAAAAAAATCTTTTTTTAATTCGCGAAGAGATAAGGCGGAGGTGATTGGCTGCGATGAGTTCGCTGCGCCCGCAATCGAAGGAGCGTGTGCTGCGGGTGATGGCGGCGAAGGCCGAGTACGACGTGATTTGTGCGCACCAAAATGCTGAAGCTACAGCGCTGCAGGTTGAGCATCTTCGTGTCCGCGAGGCGCATTTTTTGAAGCTGCAACTATCGCATTGGCAAGTGCCGGTGCTGGCAAAGCAACCCTTCAATGTGGCGGCGATATGAGAGTTTATGCGGATTGTCATGCATGTGAGCAGCGTGGTTGCCTCGCGTGTGGCGAAAAAGTGTTGCGTTGACCTGTAGTTTGCTGCGTTGCTATACCACCCGGCTCCATGCTGTCTGTATTCGTAGCAGGCGTGTGTGTTGATGTCAAGTAGCGTGCGTGCGATGCATATACGGGCGTATAGCTGTGTTTTTGCACGTTTGTTCGGCATTTGGGGCCAGTGTTTCGCAACTGCGTGGATTTTGATTGTAATAAATTTCTGGCCATGCCTCTCTGCGTAGTTTCTGTTCAACGTGGGAGGCTTTCATCATCCCAAGACAGAGTTGTATGGGTCTTGCATGCCGCGTGTGGTCATTGGATGAAGCTCGGACTGATGGAGCGTCAAGGAGTGATCAACGTCGAGCGCGTGTGAGACAAGAACAATTGTGTACTTGTATGGTACCCTGTACAGAGTGCCTGGTTTTATTATAAAACACCCAAAATTTGAAGTTTCCACTGATACACAGACAGTACATGTGTCCAGACCGAAAGCTATGGCGGTGAACTACCGAAACTGTGCGCCAGTCATGCTTGCCATAGATTTTTGCAGGAAATCTGACACCACACCACACACCTCGCTTAATATCATTAGACAAAATATTGCGAAGCTACGTGTGCTATAAGGCCAAGCGTGTTTATGTGCGCTGTGATCGCAGCAACACCGTCTCGATGTAGTCTGAAACAGTGAGCACCGTGGCGCACAGGTGAGCCGGCATGCTGTGCTTCGAGCACACACACACTATCACCATGCTACTGTTATAGATGTCGAGCAGAGTGTACTTGTTCTGCACGGCGTTGATTCTGCACATACAGCACATGTTACGCGCATGCTGGGATATCATGATTGTGGAAGTGTTGCCGGCAATCCGGAGCTGCATGTATTCGCGCGACGCCGTGTCCCATTTGCGGAGCACCGGCGGCTCGTATCTTGCAATGTGTTGAGAAATGGAAATGCTGCCAAGCACCTGACTAAAATTCAAAGTAGTGGTGTGTTTGTCCCACGTGATACATGAGCACACAGCCGAAGACTTGGCGTCTGCACAGCAGCTGGACGATTTTGTGCTCGGGCCCACCGGTCTGGTCTGCTGACTGACGCTGTTCATGGCATGGGCCGCAGGAAGGCTGAATTCGGTTCCACGTCCGGTCAAGATGACGATTTTTTGGCAGCACAGCGAAAACACCAAGGGCACGTTGCAGACGACAGCAATGCGCCCTATGAGATCGATCTCGAAAACACAGTTGCTGATATTGCAGCGATTGCAAGTGTACCGGTTGTTGCGGACATCGTGGCGGAAGGTCGGGAAGACGTTTTTCTGCGCGCAGAGCATACATACGAGCAGAGTGCTCTGGCGGTGAATTTGAATCTTGTTGCAGTCCCAGCTTGCGCGCAGTACTTTGGTCTGTTGTTGTATGAGATCCACTGACACCTCGTACACTTGGATGAGCTGCATGTGGTCCCACAGCGTGTTGATGTGTGTGCTGGTGATGTTGCTGCGCCGGCAGTACATTTCAAAGACTGAGAAAAAACGGGTGTATGGTATTTGGGAGAGCACGTCCAAGCTCAAGGGGTCGGCGTCGTCGATGCTGCGTTTGGTACGGATACTCGCGCTGGTCGCCGTTTGGCTGCTACTGTACATCTCACTGTAGCTGCAATGCAGGCTGTTTTTGTTGTACCGACAGCAGCGTTCAAACATGACATGGCATTTCGGCTGCAAGTCGTTGAGCAGTCGGAGGATGGCTGCGGTAGACGTGTTCTTGTCCGTCTTGGCGAATTCGAGATTCAGCTCGACTCTGAATTGCTGGCCAATGTTAAAGACATTGGTGGCCATGACATTGACGTTGATGCTTTTCATGTACTGTGTCTGAGGCAGGGTGTTGATGTTTTGGATCACATAGTAGATGTATTCCATGAGACACATTTTGATGAGTGTTTTGTGCTGCAGGTAGAACGTGTTGCGGTCCTCAAACGACCCCACGAGCAGCTCGCGGAAGAGACGGAGAATGCCCACGCGGACGTCGAAATTGACGTCTTTCACACACACTTGCGGATACAGCGACAACATCGAGGGCATGCACCACTTGAGGAGCATGCACAGGTTTCGGTCGTTCTGCTCGGGCCACGCGTGGTCGTGCTTCACCCGCCGAGGGTTCTGGAAAAAGGGGATACACGACCGGATGAGAATAATCAGGTCGTCTTCGTATTGTTTGGTAGGCATCATGCATTGGTGCAGGAGAATGGTGATTTCGGGGAGCATATGGATGTGGATGTACGTGGTCCGCCGATCAGAGCTGCGATCGGCCCGCAGCACATTGAAGATGCGTGGGTAGTTCCGCGAAAAGCACTGCAGAGGAAGAATTTTCTGCATGTTCCAGCGAGCATCGCAGTCGCCCAACCGGATTCTGCCCTCCATTTTGCCAACAAAGTCTTGCACTTTGTGTGTGTTGTGTGATAAGAGGTCCGACAGCCCCTCCATGTTGTTTTCTGCCACAAGCGTGGGCCCAGAAAGCGAATCGTGGTGAAAATGCACATCCAGTGTGTCCACCCCTGCGTCGCTTTCGAGTGTGATACTGTCCTCGTCGTCGTCCGGCACCTCTTGTGTTCGCGCCTGGCAGCAGTCTTGCACGTCATTCACTATACAGAACATGTGCTTGGTCTTTTTTTTCGACTTGCTTGACGTGAGTTGCTTCTTGACGATTCCGAGAACCGTGGACGTGATGATGTTTTCACCAGAAAATCCAAACATGGAGGGGCTCAGCAAAAATCCACCTCGAGTTGCTTCATGTACATGACATTCTTGTCTTTGTACACTTTGTAGGCGTTACGCTGGTGCCGTACAATTGGCATTGGCAGGTTTTGTATCGGCCCCCCCGGAGGACAGATCAGCATCGCCGAAAGCCTGTACTCGCCGGGCCTGGAGTGCTCATTGTAGAAACGCTGGATCAGCCCGTTGACATGCACGCCCGAGTGCACAATGTCGTAAAAGAGCACCTGCGTAGTGGCCCGAGAGCACGGTAGACACATGCCACGCCGTGCCTCGTTCTTCTGTTCCCATGGCAGGATGTACTCCACCCCGATAAACGGCTGCGCCACGTCGATAAACATGCATTCGCACTCACTTCCCCGCACGCACGGCCGTTCGTTCTCGGCCACACACTGTCGCAGGAACGTGTCCTCGTACGTCTTTGAGATCTTGCGGATATCGTTGGTGTAGGTCGTGCTGTGTGCGGCCACTCCCTTCAAAGTGGAGCGATAGCTGCTTTCCGTCACAATCTGCTCAAGATTCGTCGTCATGCCCTGCAGCATTCTGTTGAGCTTGTCGGACTTCATGGGAAGCAAAGGAAGGTGTTGACCGATGCAATTCGCGAGCAGAATGTTGCTGGGCACGTCCATCGCGTTGGATTTGGCGCATTTCTCCACAATGTCCTGTTTATCGGTCAAATCGGGCTGCTGCAGCAAATCCAAGGCCGCGTGGATGTCTTGTTTTCGAGTGTCCATGTTTGCTTTGTGGTGCTTTTGCGCCGGGGTGCCCACAGGAACATTGGACGCTTTGGCACTGTTATTGCGCTTGCGTTTTCTCTTTTCTCCGTCAATCTTGATATCATCACAGGGGGTGTTTTCGATTTTGACATCTTTCCATGCCGAAGGAATATGACTCATTGCTGGAGTCTTATACTTCTATGGCTTATGTAAGCACGCTTATCACTCGCAACAAATCTGTCAAAATCCGACATTGTTCGTCATTTCCTTTTTTCGTGTTCTCGCCGTATATACATAGGCCTTGGCCCCTGTTTTGCATGATGCACCCATGCATGCACATACAATCCCTCAACATTGAATGATCTGGTTACGGTCGCATTGCCACAAGGAAGCCAAAGAGCCAAAGAGCCAAAGAGCCAAAGAGCCACAGAGCCAAAGAGCCACAGAGCCACAGAGCCAAAGAGCCAAAGAGCCAAGTGAGAATACAAGAGAAAAGAGAACCAGAAAACAGAAGAGACGAGAGCCAGAGAGTCAAATCCCCTTTCATATGGCATT